>Ga0182012_10006746_pt1 | contig 11637 bp, 11 predicted proteins | sample 612S2SmetaG_FD_120486 | JGI IMG/M metagenome (GOLD analysis project Ga0182012, IMG submission 120486) | Permafrost microbial communities from Stordalen Mire, Sweden - 612S2S metaG | ecosystem: Environmental > Terrestrial > Soil > Wetlands > Permafrost | place: Sweden: Stordalen | collected...
AGAACGGCTCCTCGGTCCTAAACCCCTACCACTCCCTCATGAATGTGAAGCCCTCAGACATGATCCAGGACGGCATCCTCGTGTTCACTGGCCGCTTCCATCTCCCCTTGGCTGCGGCGCTCCCCCACGTAGACCGCGCCCAAATGCTCTTCGACGCCCACAACAACCCCGCCGCCCTTCAGGAGGCCATCCAAGCCGAGTCCCTGGCCCCCAACGCCGTCCTCCCCGAACTCATTCTGGGCGACACCGAAGCCGCCTCCGGCAACAAATCCGCTGCCCGCGAGGCCTATAGGCGGGCAATCCCCACCATTCAAACCATGGAACCCGACGCCCGCGACCAGTGGCTATCCATCGTTCAGAAAAAGCGGGCCGCCTTGTAGCCATACCAGAACACAACGCCAACAATATCCTGGCAAGTCTGCGAACACCCTTTGGATTGGTGACTTATTTGATTGATTAATAGTTGGTAGCGAGGCGCAAACCACGAGAGCGGTTCAGGTTGTCGATGATCTGGCGATCAAGATGGGATACGCTAATCCCCAACTGAAAGGAAAGATCCAGCGATTCATGGATCAGATCCACTTCGGCAGGATACGACAGAGCTGGATGCTGCAGCTTCGGAGCGTTGAGGTGGCTGAGGATTGGCTGAAAGTTCGAGCGGGTGTTGCGAACCAGACTCGCGAAAGCACGCTGCGGCGCGTTGAAGACTTTATGGTCCAAAGAAAGCTCCTCATTCAGCTCTGCGTGGAGTGGAATTTCCTAACTAACAGGGGCCCGCAGTTCATTCGCTGCAGGTCTTTGATGCGATATTCTGAGCCCGAAGTTTGCTGGATAATAGGAAGACAGGGAGGGTCTCGCGTCTTAGGTCGCTGACCTCCGATTGTATACATGGACGCGCCCCTGTGCCGGATGGCTTTGTGAACAAGCGGTTTGTTTACAGTACACTCGGAGGCTAGAACCCTTCCCCGTACACTCGTAGCGAGCAGCACTCGACTGCTCGGTCTGCTACAGACTGTCAGGCGGTTGTGGTTAACCAACCAGGTACACCTCGGAGCTCTATGGGAAGGGACATCCAGACACTACAGCAGCGGTGGAAGGCATGGTGGGGCCGGCGCACCCGCATTGGTAAGATCACGCTGGTGCTATTAGCTCTCTTTTGCTTCTGCACCTTCCTGCTGATCCTAGGCGTGCTCCCGACGCTCGATTCGATACTCAATATCCTCAACGCGATGGCCCTCGCGCCCCTCCTGTTGATCCTGTTCTTCCGGTGGTTTACCTATCGCGTCTTGTGGAAGGTACGCAACCGGCTCATCCTCACCTACCTGCTCATGGGCCTAGCCCCGTTGGTAATGTTTGTCACGCTGGCACTGATTGCGGGCTACCTGCTGGCAGGCCAGTATGCGACCAACGTTGGCATGTCACGATTGACCGAAGGTCTCGTGAGGGTGCGCGACCAAGCGAGTAGCGCAGCAATCTTGGGAAATCCTGCGCAAGCTGGTACTGCAAGATCGGCCGGAGAGAATGGCCCTCGAACCGGTACCGCGATGGGACTCACCTCCCTGCCGAGCGATTCATCCCAAGCAGAGATCGAAGACGCAAGTCTACTCTCGCTCATGGAGTTGAAAGGGAATGCCTGGGTCTCCCTCAACGCCACCGCGCCCAAAGCAGATGCGGGGTCGCTCGTGAGCGGACCCACACCAGCGTGGCTGCATCCGGGCTTCCAGGGAATTGTCGAGCAGGCAGGACAGTTGTACCTATGCGCGGAGGTGAGCGCGCCCCGCAACGGCAGGCAGGTAGCGGTTCTTGCAAGTCGGCCCCTTACCCGCGATGAGCTCAATGTCATGGCGAGCGGGCTGGGACGGATTCTTCTCTCGCAGTCCTTCAGTCGCCTCGCATCGGATGCGGATAAAGATACGGACGACACAACATCAAACAACGATAAAGATTCCGATCCGGTGCACGTGAACGTGGTCATTCCCAAGGATTCGGACCAAGGGAATTTCTTTGACAAAGTGTCGAGCGCGCCTCTGATACCCGTGCCGCATGGATGGCGCAATCCTCCCGTATGGTTTACAGCGGAGCTGCCGATTACCTCATGGGAGACGGGCAACAAGCTGCAAGCCATGATCGCGGTGATCTCGCGGCCATCGTATTTGTATGCCCTGCTGTTCGCGTCGTCCGTGAAGATTGGCAAGGTAGTGTGGGCGCTGCTCATTGGCATTGCAACATTCTTCGCGCTGATGGAATTACTTGCCCTCGCGATGGCAACGAGTCTCAGCCTGACCATCACGCGGTCAGTGGCCGAGCTCTACAAAGGGACGCGGGCGCTCGATGCTGGGCACCTGGAGTACCGCATCCCCGCAAAGCGAAAGGATCAGCTCGCCGCGCTTGCGAACTCGTTCAATCGCATGGCAGCCAGCGTGAGCGATCTGCTCGTGCAGCAACGCGAAAAAGAGCGTCTGCTGAGCGAGTTGGCGATTGCGCAGGAAGTCCAGACCACCCTGTTCCCGAACTCGCCCGCGTTTATGGGCTCGCTGGAAGTCCACGGCGAGTGCCTCCCTGCTCGCACCGTCGGCGGAGACTACTTCGATTTCATCTTCAGCTTTGGGCCAGGCCTCGGCGCAGAAGGTAGATCCGCTGGCCATGTCACCCTCGCTCTCGGCGACATCAGTGGCAAAGGAATCTCCGCGGCCCTGCTCATGAGCGCGCTGCACTCGGCCGACCGCGCCTTCAGTGCAGCCGTCAACGAGGAAGGCATTCCTGTCTCGCCCGCCCTGCTGCTCAAGCTGCTCAACGCGCACCTCTATCGCAGCACGCAGTCATCACGCTATGCAACGCTTTTCCTGGCCACGTATGACCCGGCAACGCGCATACTGACCTATTCAAATGGCGGGCATCTGCCGCCCCTCGTCATCTCCAAAGACGGAACCGTGCAGCACCTCGAGGTCGGAGGAGCCGTCGTCGGCTTGCTCGATGGCCTGGAGTACGAAGAAGCCACCATCCAGCTCGAGCCCGGAGACCTTTTCATCGCCTACACCGACGGCCTAACCGAGCCCGAGAAGAACGGCGAAGACTTCGGCGAGCAGCGCCTCATGGAGTTCGTCCGTGCAAGACGCACCAGGCCTTTGACGATGCTCGCAACCGAAACCCTGCAAGTGGTGAAGGCCTGGATCGGTGACCAGGAGCAGCCCGACGACATGACCGTGGTCCTTGCGCGCCAAGGCTAAAGTCCTGCGCGAACGGCGAGAGTGAAAGCGGTACCGGTCCCAACGAACAGCGGCTCCGATGCAAAGCTTCCGTTCTCATAAATTTCCATCATCAGCAACAACCTGAGCGAATAGGCTGCACCGACACTCTCAAAGCCACGACGGCAGTCTTGGCGGCGTAAAATGTCAAATATATGTCGATTGACCTGAACGCTCCCCTTGCCACAAGTGACCCTGAGATAGCCGCGCAGATTGAGAAGGAAGTGCTGCGCCAGCACGAGGGCCTGGAGATGATTGCCAGCGAAAATTTCGTCTCGCGCGCCGTGCTCGAGGCCGTCGGTACCGTCTTCACCAACAAGTATGCCGAGGGCTATCCAGGCAAGCGCTACTACGGCGGCTGCGAGTACGCTGACGTCGTCGAGAACCTCGCCCGCGAGCGCGCCAAGGATCTGTTCGGCTCCGACCACGTGAACGTCCAGCCTCACTCAGGCTCGCAGGCCAATGCCGCCGCGTACATGACGCTGCTCGAGGCCGGCGAGACGATCCTTGGCCTCGACCTCGCCAATGGCGGCCACCTAACCCATGGCCACAAGCTCAATTTCTCCGGCAAGCTCTATCGCATCGCCGGATACAAAGTCCGCCAGGACACCGAGGTCATCGACTACGACGCCCTCGAATCCCAGGCCATCGCCGAACAACCCAAGGTCATCGTCGGCGGCGGCTCCGCCTATCCCCGCCAGTTCGACTTCGCCCGCATGCGCGAGATTGCAGACAAGGTGGGCGCGAAGTTGATGATCGACATGGCCCACTTCGCTGGCCTTGTAGCAGGCGACGCGCATCCCTCGCCCGTGCCCTACGCCGACGTCGTGACCACCACCACGCACAAGACCCTGCGCGGTCCGCGCGCCGGAATGATCCTCTGCAAAGCAGAGTTTGCCGCGTCAATCGACCGCAGCGTCTTCCCCGGCCAGCAGGGCGGACCCCTCGTTCACGTGATCGCCGGCAAAGCCGTCGCCTTCAAAGAAGCTCTGCAGCCCGAGTTCAAGACCTACGCAGCGCAGACAGTGGCCAACGCAAAGGCTCTGGCCGAAGCAATGCAGGCCGAAGGTTACCGCGTGATCTCCGGCGGTACCGACACCCACCTCATCCTCGTAGACGTCTTCTCCAAAGGCATGTTCGGTTCAGAGGGGGAGAGCGCTCTTGGCGCGGCAGGCATCACGGTGAACAAGAACGCTATTCCATACGACACCAACCCGCCCATGAAGCCCAGCGGCATTCGCATCGGGACCCCCGCGCTCACTACCCGCGGCATGAAGGAAACCGAGATGAAGACCATTGCCGCCTGGATCGCCGAGGCGCTGCAACATCGCAACGACCCAACCAAGCTGGCCGCGATCAGCGGAAAAGTCGGAGAGCTGGCCGAAGCCTTTCCGCTATACGGATGGCTGCGGCCCTCGGCAGTTGAGCGCCGCTAAATTCGATGGCGACATGGCACCTGATAGCCGGAAGCACCGGCGCCGGCAAGACCACCGTCGCGCGCCAAATCGCAGACCGCATGCGCGGCGTGCGCTTCTCCATTGACGAGTGGATGAACGCCCTCTACTGGATGGACTACCCCGAAAAGAACGATTTTTCGTGGGCGCTAGAACGCGTGCAGCGGTGCGAAGCACAAATTCAGGCGGTAGCCCAGCAGCTCGCCGAAGCAGGCATCGATGCCGTCCTGGATCTCGGGTTCACGACCCGCGAGCAGCGCAGCACGTGGCTGAAGAAAGCGCACGCGGCGGGCACCGAATGCGTGCTGCACGTACTTGATGTAGACCCCAAACTGCGCTGGGAGCGAGTATGCAATCGAAATCAGGAACTAGGCGCGACGTATTCCTTTGCGGTAACCCGCGAAATGTTCGACGTTATGGAGACGCGCTGGGAAGCGCCTTCAGAAGACGAGCGCCGCATGTTTGGCCCTCCGCCAACAGCAACAGTTTGATCAGCCGATCGTGGATAGGCATGGCGTCGGCAAGGTAAAGTAAATGGATGATCTTGCGACGTCTTTCTACCGCACTTTTCGTGATGAGCCTTACCCTCTTGTCGACCCTCGGCGCAGCAGCTCAACATCCCCAGGATTCCTCGACTACCAAGCCAGGTGACACCGCGAAGGCCCCCGAAAAGCCAGCCGATGCAAAGCCCGAAGATCTGCACCCCGATAAGTCGGTCCCGCAAACGATAACAGTCCACGGCAAGACCCTCCGCTACACCGCAACCTTCGGCACCATCCGCCTCACTGACGAAAAAGGCAAACCGACTGGCGACGTCACCTACACGGCTTATACGCTCGACCATGACAAGAGCGCGCCTGACCGGCCCGTGCTCTTCGCCGTCAACGGCGGCCCCGGCGCTTCAAGCGTCTATCTGAACCTCGGCGCCATAGGCCCCAAGCACATCGCCTTCGCCAACGCCGGCGAGTCAGCCAGCGATCCCGCCACCCTCACCGACAACCCCGGCACCTGGCTCGACTTCACCGACGAGGTCTTCATCGACCCCATCGGCACAGGCTTCTCCAAGTCGCTGGTAGATGATGCGGAGACCAAGAAACTGTTCTACGCTCCGACCCCGGATGTTCAGTACCTGTCGCTCGTTATCTACAAGTGGCTCGTAAAGAACGACCGCATGCTCGATAAGAAATACCTCATCGGCGAAAGCTACGGCGGCTATCGCGGACCGCGCATGACCCACTACATGCAGTCACAGCTCGGCGTAGCGATGAACGGTCTCGTGCTCGTGAGCCCCTATCTCAACCCCGAGCTCGGCAACGGAAATCTCTCCCCAATCCCCTGGATGATCACCCTGCCCGCCATCACTGCAGCGCACCTCGAGAACGAGCACAAGCTCACCGACGCAGCCATGCAGGACGTCATCAACTACACCGAAGGTGACTACGCCCTCGACCTGATTAAGGGACCCAAAGACAAGGCCGCCACCGACGCCATGGTAGCCAAGGTAACCGAGATGACCGGGCTCGATCCGGAGTTCGTCAAGTACTCCGGAGGGCGCCTCGAGACCGGAGCTTACCTCCGCGAGGTCCATCGCGAGCACGGCGAGATCGGCAGCGTATACGACTCGAATGTGACCGCGCCAGACCCCTTCCCCTACTCGCCGGACCAGGAGTCAGGCGATCCCATCCTCGAGGGCATCATTGCGCCCACCACCACTGCGATGGTCGACTTCATCACCCGCATCGTCGGCTGGAAGACAGATGCGCGCTACTACGCTCTCTCCTATGACGTGAACCGCCTTTGGGACAACCAGGGTCCGGCGATACGCGAGGGTGCGGTAGACGATCTGCGCCAGGCCATTGCCGCAGACCCCAAGCTCAATATCCTCATCGTCCATGGGTGGAATGACCTCTCCTGCCCCTTCATGGGTTCGCTCCTCACTCAGAACGAGCTGCCCGCCAAGCTCGCCGCGCAGGTGCAGGTGCACGAGTTCCCGGGGGGTCACATGTTCTATACGCGTCCCGAAAATGGTGATGGATTGCACGCGTTTGCAGAGAAAATAGTGGAGACGCACTAGAGCAATAAATACGTAATACGAAGTAGAAAGAGGGCCGGGCTTGATACTTTCGTTTGTGTTGTTGGGGATGACCGTAGGCTTGCGCTCCATGACGGCCATGGCAGTCCTGTGTTGGTTTGCGTGGCTGCAGCTCTTACCCCAACACGGATGGTCCTTCTGGGTAGGAACCCTGGTGTCGGTGATAGTTTTCTCGCTCTGCGCCATCGGGGAGTACGTCGTGGACACGCTCCCCAAAACACCCAGCCGAACCTCCGCCTTTCCTCTGATCGCCCGAATTATCTTCGGAGCCTTGGTCGGCGCTCTAGCTGCGCACTCGGTCATTGAGCCAGCGGCCGGTGGGGCCATTTTCGGCGTCATCGGAGCCCTCATCGGAGCCTTCGGCGGCGTCCGCGTCCGCACTTACTGGTCCAAGGCCCTCGGTAAAGATCTGCCTGTGGCCCTACTCGAATCAGCCATCGCACTCGGCCTCGCGATAGGAATGTGCTGGCAGCTGCACACCCTGCTGCTGTCCATCCTCAACTCAGTGCCGACCGTCGCCCGGTAAGTCTGGCACCGCACAAGCCAGCTCTTGGGGAAGATCAGGTGGCATCACATCGCGTGGCTGGAGGCATCTCTATATCGGCGGTGCGGCGGTGGCGATGAGTTTGGTTGCGAGTGAGCGCGTGCGACGTTGGCTGGGAGCTTTCGCTGTCATCTCCGCGCTGGCTATACGTAGCGTCGGCGCAAGGGCGCAAGCTGGACCCCCATTTCAAACCGATGATCCAACGCCCGTAGACTTGGGACACTACGAGGCCTATGTTTTTGGCTCCGCCGACTCAACTGGCGCTGAGACAGACGTGGTGGCCCCGGCCTTTGAGTTCAACTGGGGCGCAGTGCCAAATATTCAGCTCCACGCTATCCTTCCGCTCGGCGCCGTAATCCCCTCCGGAAATCCTGCCTATCTGCCAGCAGGCGCCGGCCCCACAGCGTTTGGCGTCACCGACGTCGAGCTCGGCGTCAAGTGGGGATTCATCAAGCAGACAAAACATCGTCCACAAATTGGCTCGTTCACGATGTTCGAAATTCCGACGGGCAGCTACGCCAAGGGCCTCGGAGTCGGCAAGGTCTGGTACCGCCTACCGCTCTGGGCCGAGAAAGAGTTTGGCCCCTGGAGCCTGTGCGGCGGAGTGGGCTATACCGTCGTGCCGCAGGTGGGATATCAGAATTTCCTCTATGGCGGAGTGCTCCTGAAGCGCGTGGTGAATAAACGGCTGGAGCTCTCGGCCGAGCTGTTCTCACACGCACGGGAGGGTTTTGCAGCCGCTCAAACAGCGGCCTCCTCCTCGATAGATGCCGGCGGGTACTACCACTTCAAGGCAGAGGGCTGGCAACTCCTGTTCGCCTATGGTCGCTCCGTCGTCGGACAGACTGAGAACTACGGCTACCTCGGCGTCTATAAAACATGGGGCAAAGACAAAACGCCGGAAGCTCCTCGTGGGGCCGGCTTCTAACCTTGTAGCTCAAGCGCGCGTAGCCAGCGCAATCCGCGGAATTTTCGCATAATCATCAAGAAACATGAGCTCCGTCCAAGGCCCGTTGACCGGTTTGTCGAAGAGCGCTTTCAGCAACTCCCTCTGTCCGAAGCCGAATTCCAGCGCCAGCAGCCCCTCCGGCTTTAGCGCCGCATGCGCCGCCGGCAGCAGCCGCCGATACACATCCAGACCATCGGTACCCGCAAACAGCGCCGTGTGAGGCTCGTGATGCAAAACCTCATCGGCCATGGTGGCAGCTTCGTACAGGGAGACGTAGGGCGGGTTGGAGACAATCACATCGAAGGGTGCGAACGATTGGACCAGGGGCGATGCCAGGAGGTCCGATTGAACAAAGGCGATGCGGTGGGTTAGGCCGTGACGGGCCGCATTGTGCTCGGCGATAGCGAGCGGAGCAGCGTACAGGTCGGTGGCCGTCATGCTAGCAGTGGGGAGTTTGTAAGCGAGTGCCAGGGCAATCGCGCCAGTTCCGGTGCCGACGTCAAGCATGTGGGGGTGGCGGATGGCCGGATGGTCCGCCAGCCACTGCAGAACGGCTTCCACCAACTGCTCCGTCTCCGGCCGAGGGATCAGCGTGTCACGCGTGACTCGCAGATTGAGCCCATAAAACTCCTGGTGCCCCGTAAGGTATTGAATCGGTTCTTTCGCCACACGCCGCGCAATCAGCGTGCGGTATTCCTGGTGCAGCGTGGACGAGAGTTCTGCGTCCGAGTGGGCGATCAGCCACGGCCGGTCGCGAAACAGCACATGCGCCAGAAGCGTTTCTGCCTCCCGGCGATCGATCGTGGCGGCAGCTTCGGTAAGGGCTTCGCGGAGTGTCATAACAGCGTCGACCCCTAGCATAGATGGTTTGCGTTAATCTGGCTGCATGCGCCGGCGCGAGGCTGTGCCCGAGCCATTCTGCATCCGACTAACCACGACCACGAGGTATCCTTAGCTTGGCTGCAAAACGTTCACGGCTGTCGAACCAACTTCGCTCGCGCCTGCTCCCGGTCGCGCTCCTGTTTCCCGGCGTCGGCTTCGGCCAGCAGACCATGGTGAGCGCCAATCCTCCAACTCCCCTACAAGTCGTAAGCGCAATGATCGCGCACGAAGACGACACCAACGCCCATCGCGACCAATATGAATTCCTCTCGAAGGAACGCTCCGAGCGTACCGGAGGCCATGTCTGGACCGAGCGCGTCGTGGAAACGTCCTTCGGTCGAGTAAGGTTCCTGTTAGCGATCGACGGCAAACCCCTGACTCCGGAGCAGGAGAGCACCGAACGCGGCCGGCTCGCAGCAATCGTCCAAGACCAGGAAGCGTTCCTCGCAAGAGAGCGCGCCCAGAAAGACGACGAAGCTTCCGCGCGCAAGATGCTCGACATGCTGGCGAGAGCCTTCGTCTTCGACAACGTCCGACTGCAGGACGGCGTCTGGACAATGGATTTCCATCCCAATTCGCAGTACTCCCCGCACGGCATCGAGGAGCGAGTCCTGTGCGCGATGAGTGGCACAGTCGTCATCGATGAAGCCCAGCAGCGGCTCATGCACGTCGAAGGCCGGCTTCCGCAGGATGTCTCCATCGGATTCGGATTCCTAGCAACCATTAAAGCCGGCAGCCACTTCAGCAGCGAGCGTGCCGACGAGGGTGGCCACTGGCGCACCCTCCACGTGCTCACGGCAATCACCGGCAAGGCTGCGCTCTTCAAATCCGTCGGTAAAGACTCCGAGGTGACGCGCTCGGACTTTCACTATCTGCACCCGGGTATCTCGATAGCACAGGCCGTGGTGCTGGCCGAGTGTCCCACCCCTCCGCCGACATCCTCAGCGGAAGTGGCCTCGTGCACCATCGGCGGACTGTGAGAAATGCTATCTAAGTGCCTCGAAATCTGCTAACTAAAGTTTTTTTGACTCAACGGAAGATTTTGCATTCCGCGGAGCCCAGGCGCGCGTATAGATAAGTGAGCGCGCAGATGACCTTAGAAGCAGTCGAGTTTCGCAGGCTGGTCGAGACACACCAGCGCATGGTGTTCTCCCTCGCGCTGCGCGTAACCGGCGAGTACGGAACCGCCGAAGAAGTCGCGCAGGATGCCTTCCTCGAGTTGTTCCGGACGCTCAGTGGTCTGGAGGCTCGCTTGGAAAACGAAGACCACGTCCGTTTCTGGTTGCGGCGCGTCACGGTCCATCGCGCAACCGACGCGTTGCGCCGAAGAGCTGTTCGCCCCGAGGCTGCGGCCGAGGAGTTTATCGAAGAGGCGCACACGGTGCCGGGAGCAGATGACGGCGCTGCAATGAATGCCGCCGTAGTGGCGCGGCTCGAGGAGTTACTGCAAGCCCTTCCCGAAGCCATGCGCGTCGCGATTGTTTTGCGGTACCAGGAGGAGATGTCTCCTGACGAAATTGCGAAGCTGCTCGGGCAACCGGTAGCGACGGTAAAGAGCCATCTGCAGCGCGGCCTGCAGTTGTTGAGAAGGAAGGCCGCAGTAACCATGAAGGAGTTCGTGCGATGAGTGACCAGGAGAAAAGAGCAGACGGACCCGAGTTGGTTTCGGAGGGGACGCCTAGCGAGGGAATCGCAGTGAAGCTGGCAGAGTTTGAGTTGCATCTGGCGCGGGCCATGCGTCCTGTCGATGCACCGGAGGGGTTTGCTTCCCGTGTGATGGAACGGACCGCCGGGTCCGCCCAGAAGATTGTAATAATGCGACCCCGCAGTGGGTTGTTGCGAATGCAGGCGTGGATGGGCGGAGCGGTTGCCGCCGCACTTGCGCTGGGAATGTTTGGAGCCGAACAGATCCATCAGCACCGCGAGCAGGCCAGGGCCGATCAGCAGTTCGCCCTCGCCGTGCGGGTAACCGACCACGCGCTCGATCAGACGCGCGAACAACTGCAGCACGCGGGTTTGAATTTAGGCGAGTAATTTTTTGCGAGATGGGCGTTAGAGGCGGAAGGAGCAGGACATGAAGACAACAAGCAGATGGACGAAGACGGGTATGGTTGCAGCGATGATGGTCGCAGCGATCTCAGCAGGTGCGCAAACGACCAACGATGACGCGGCAAAGGCAGCCGATGAGCAGGCCCAGGTGGCGGCCGAGCAGGCGAACGCACAAGCGCGCGTTCAAGCACGGGATGCAGCGCAGCAAGCGAGATCCGAGGCTGAGATGGCCAGGACGGAAGCCCGGATTCAGATGGAGAGTGCGCGAATTCGGGCGCAAGTCGATTCCCATGTCACTGCACAAATCGGTGCGCAGATGCAGGCGCAGATGCTCCCGATGATGGCGAAGATGGAACTCAGCATGGCTCCCCTCCGAGCAGAGAGGCTGACACGCTCAGCCACCATGCAGGCGCACATGATGG
>Ga0182012_10006747_pt1 | contig 11634 bp, 8 predicted proteins | sample 612S2SmetaG_FD_120486 | JGI IMG/M metagenome (GOLD analysis project Ga0182012, IMG submission 120486) | Permafrost microbial communities from Stordalen Mire, Sweden - 612S2S metaG | ecosystem: Environmental > Terrestrial > Soil > Wetlands > Permafrost | place: Sweden: Stordalen | collected...
AAGGCCGAGCAATATACCCAGCACGAATACTGGCTGGCGCCCCGCCGCGGCGACATTCTGGATGTCAACGGCAATTTGCTTGCCGAAAGTGTTCCGGTCAAAACGGTTTGCGCCGTTCCGGCCTTGATTGTCCCGCAACAAGCAGTGGTCGCCCAGGCCCTGGCCCCACTCCTCCAGATTAATGCGGCCGACCTCTGCCAGCGCCTCACCCCCAGGATCGCCAAGAATGCCGCCGGCCAGACGGTCACCAACGGTCTCAACTACGTGCGCCTCCAAAAGAATGTCTCGGAGGACGCCTGGCAGAAAATTCAAGGTGTCATGTCCAACCTCCAGTTTGGCGTGAACGAGAAATTCCTGTCCAAAACCAACCTGTCGTTTTACAACAACCTGCGCCACAACAGCATCTATACCGAGGCCGACCAGATGCGCGTTTATCCCAACGGTTCCCTGGCCGGCCAGGTTCTGGGCTTTCCCGGCGAAAAGGAAAGCATCATCAACGGCCGCGAGGTCTCCCAGATTTACGGCCGCGACGGAATTGAATTCTCCTTGAATGCCAGGCTGACCGGCGTCCCGGGTTGGCGGGTCACCGAAACCGACGATCTGAAGCAGGAAATCGTCGAAATGCGCGACGAGGAGGTTGACCCTTGTGACGGCGACACCGTGGTGCTGACTGTTGACGCCGCCATCCAGCACATCGTCGAAGACGCCCTGGCGACCGCCCTGCAAAAGCACACCCCAAGAAGCGTCACCGGCATCGTGATGCGGCCGCGCACCGGCGAGATTCTCGCCCTGGCCTCCCTCCCCAACTATGATCCCAACCGGCCCAACACCGTCAATGTCCAAGCCCGCGACCGGGTCATCACCGATGTGATCGAGCCCGGATCCACCTTCAAAATAGTGGTCGTCGCCGGGGCGTTGAACAGCCAGGTCGTCAAGCTGGATCAAGTCTTTTTCTGCGAAAACGGGCACTTCAACTATGCGGGCAAGACCTTGCATGACCACGAGGCCTTTGGCAATTTGGCCACTTGGGAAATCATTGAAAAATCCTCGAACATTGGCGCCGCCAAGATCGGCATCGTCCTGGGGGAGCACCCGCTCTATGATTACGCCGTCAATTTCGGGATCGGCCAGCGTACCGGCATCCCCCTGCCCGGCGAGCAGCGCGGCATGTTGTCGCCCGTCAAAAACTGGAGCAAGGTCTCCATCGCCCAAATCCCCATGGGCCAGGGCGTGGCCGTGACCCGCCTGCAAATGATCATGGCCATGGGCGCCTTGGCTAACCACGGCTGGCTCATGCAGCCCATGATCGTTAAACGCCTCCAAGACAGCAAAGGCCGTGTGCTCCAGCAATACACGCCGCAACGCGTCCGCCAGGTGGTCAGCGACGACACCTGCCGGTTGATGATTAAAGCCCTGAAAACGGTCGTGTCCAAGGACGGTACGGCCGCCGGCGCCTCCATGGAAAACTATGTGGCCGCCGGGAAAACCGGCACCGCGCAGATCGCCGAAAATGGCGGTTATGCCAGCGGCAAATATGTCGCCTCCTTCATCGGTTTTTTCCCGGCGGACAACCCCGAACTCTGCATCTCGGTCGTCATGGACGACCCCCGGGAAGGATATTATGGCGGCCAGGTGTGCGGCCCCATCTTCAAGGACATCGCCGACCGTTGCGCCAGCTATTTGAACGTGCCCTCGGATAAAAACCAACAACTCACCAACCCGCCCGCCTTGATGGCGGCCGGCGGGTTGCCGGCGCTGCCGGGCCAATGAAGCCGACCCGGTGGAATTGAAGAATTATTGTGGAACCACGGACCTTAAAATTTGTGACGACGGCCTGCGCGGCCACCCGGCTGCATGGGCGGCCCGACCTCGCGGTCCGGGGCGTGTCCCTGGATTCGCGACAGGTCAAACTTGGTGATTTGTTTTTTGCCGTCAAGGGCGAACGGTTTGACGGCCACGATTATCTGGCTGAGGCGGCGGCCCGGGGCGCGGCGGCCCTGGTATGCGAACGCGGCCGGGTCGCCCAACCACCCGCCGGTTGCGCCCTGCTGCTGGTGGACGACGTGCGCCGGGCGCTGGGCGGGTTCGCTTCCGCCTGCCGGCGGACGTATGACCTTCCGGTCATCGCCGTGGGCGGTTCCAACGGTAAAACCACCACCAAAGATCTGACGGCCGCCGTGCTGGGCCGCAATTTTACCACCCTTAAAAGCGAGGCCAGCTTCAACAATGACATCGGCGTGCCGCTGACCCTTTTAAACCTGACCGGCTCGCACCAAGCCGCCGTGTTGGAGGCGGGCACCAATCATCCCGGCGAATTGGCGCCCTTGGTGAAAATGATTGCGCCCCGGTTTGGCGTCATCACCAACATCGGTCGGGAACATCTGGAGTTTTTTGGCGACGTGGCCGGCGTGGCCCAGGAAGAAGGGATGCTGGCCGAACTCCTGCCCCCCGACGGCACCTTGTTTCTTCAAGGCGACGGGGAGTGGGCGGAGCCCATTGCCCGGCGCACCCAGGCCGCCCAAATCCGCGTTGGGTTCGGCGATAAGAATGACTGGCGCGCCACCGGTGTCCGGCTCGATAAAAATGGTCTCACTTTCCGGGTGGAAGCGCCGCAGACGGAATTCAACGGCGAATATCGGGTCAATTTATTGGGGCGCCATCAGGCGGTGAATGCTCTGCTGGCCATGGCCGTCGGTGCCGAACTGGGCTTGGACCCCGCCACCGTGCGCGCCGGACTGGCGGATTGTCCGCCCCCCAAATGGCGCATGCAGTTCTGGGAAACCAACGGCGTCCGGATCTTGGACGACGCTTACAATGCCAACACCGATTCGACGCTGGCCGCCTTGGAAACCCTGTGCGCCTTGCCCCTGCAAGGACGCCGGGTGGCGGTGCTGGGCGATATGAACGAACTCGGCGCCCACGCCGAATCGGCCCATCGGGAGGTGGGCCGGCGGGCGGCGGAACTGGGCGTCGGCCAGCTTTTCACCATCGGCCGCATGGCTGCGGTCACCGCCGCCGCGGCGCGCGCCGCCGGGTTGGCCCGCGTGATCGAGTTTGCCGATGTGGAGGCGGCCTGCCAGCCCGTGAAGAATTTCCTGAAGGCCGGGGATGTGGTGTTGTTTAAAGCCTCCCGTTTATGCCGGCTGGAGCGCCTCGCGGAGACGCTGAAACTGGAAAAAAATTGAACTGATCATGCTTTATTATTTGAGCCAGTGGCTGATGGATCAATCCCAGGGAACCCCTTGGGAGACCCATCTGTCGTTTTTGCGCCTGTTCCGGTACATCACGGTGCGGAGTGCGGGCGCGGCCATCACGGCCCTGGCTTTGAGCTGGTGGCTGGGGCCGAAAATCATCCGCTGGCTTAAACAACTGAAATTCGGCCAGGATTACGCCGACCAGGCGGAGTCCGCCGGCGGCTTGCAATCGCGCCTCCTCAGCAAGAAAGGCACCCCGACCATGGGCGGGGTCCTCATTGTGGCCGTTCTCGTGTTTTCCACCCTGTTGTGGGCCCAAATGAACGCCCAAGTGGAATTGACGCTGCTGTCGGTTTTGGTGCTCTGCGGCCTGGGCTTTTACGATGATTACGCCAAAATCATCCGCCAAAGCGGCGGGGGCGCCCCACCCCGCGTCAAACTGCTGGTCCAAACCGCCTTGGGCCTCTTCGTCGGCTGCTATTTATGGCGTCTCCCCGCCACCAGCGAACTCCGGTTGTTGGGCAAGAAAAATGTCATTCTCAGCAATCTGGTCACCGATTTAATGCTGCCCTTTTGCAAATATCCCTATGAAGTCGGGGCGGTGGTCGGCGTGCTCATTGTGCTGCTGGCCGTGGTCGGCAGTTCGAATGCCGTCAATCTCACCGACGGCCTGGACGGTCTGGCGATCGGCTGCACCCTCATTGTGTCCTTTGTCTTTCTGGTCGTGACCTATCTGGCTGGGAACATCAAGGCCGCGGCCTATTTGGAGATTCCCTATGTGAGCGGCGCGGGCGAGCTGACGGTCTTTTGCGCGGCCCTGGTCGGGGCCGGGCTCGGCTTCTTGTGGTACAACTGCCACCCGGCCCAGGTGTTCATGGGGGACACCGGCTCCCTCGCGTTGGGCGGCGCCTTCGGCCTGATGGCGGTGTTGGTGCATGAACCCTTCATCCTGGTAATTGCGGGCGGGGTGTTTGTGCTGGAAGCCGTGTCGGTCATTCTCCAGGTCGGCTGGTTCCGGTTCACCAAGGCCCGCTCCGGCACCGGCCGCCGGATCTTCCTGATGGCTCCGTTGCATCATCACTTCGAAAAAAAGGGCTGGTATGAATCCCAGGTGGTGATGCGCTTTTACATCCTCTGCGTGTTGTTCGCCGTGGTGGCGCTGGCGACCCTGAAATTGAGATGATATGACGCCCGCCAGCCAAAATATAAAGGCCCGCCCGGAGCGCTTTGTTCCTTGCGCCCCGCCGTGCGGAATGGTAAAACCACTGCAGGTACAGGCGCAATGTGCGATGAGTGGTTCAATGGTATTGCTTTCACCTGCCGTTTTCTGTTCGGAAAAACCTCAGGCCGGCCCCAGTCGTCTTAACTTTGCCACTGTTCCATTTAGAAAAATTAATTTAAAACGCGGTGAAATTTACCGAGGGAAAATTTCGCGGCATAAAATCAAACCAACCTCGAAGAAAGGACGCTAATCAGCGCCAAACCAATGAACAACCCCAATCCGTTCGTACCCAAGGGCTCCTTAATGGAGCAACAAAACAAACGTCGCACCCACCTGAAACTCGGCGTGTATTGCGTTCTGGCCGTCAGTTGCGCCGGACTCATGGCCATGTTGATCCAAGGCTGCAAAAAACCCGCCGAAGATACGACCGCCCAGGCAGACAACACCTCCACCAATAATAACACCTCGACGCCCGATGCCGCGGCGACGTCCACCAACACCAACCCCACCTCACTCGGGCCGGTCGCGATGACTTCCAGCAACGCGCAGCCCGGCAGTTTGCCCGTTCAGCCAGCCCAACCGGTGGTTGCCCAACCGGTGATCGCCCAACCGGTGGTGCCAACCGAGCCGCCGGTCGCGGTCATGGGTGACTACACCGTGGTCAAAGGCGACAGTCTGGCCAAGATCGCCAAGAAAGTCGGCGTGACGCGCAAGGCCCTCCAAGCCGCCAACCCGACCGTGCAACCGACCAAGCTGAAAATCGGCCAGAAGCTGGTCGTTCCGGCCGGCGGTAAAACTACCGCCGATGCCACCGCCCCCGGTGTCGCCCCCGTGGCCGAGGCGGGTGGTGAAACCTACACGGTCAAATCCGGTGACACCCTAACCAAGATCGCGAAAGCCAATGGCGTGAAAGTGAAAGCCCTGCAAACGCTCAATGGTTTGACCACCACCCAGATTAAAGTCGGCCAAAAATTGAAGATCCCGGCCAAAGCCGAGGCCCCTGCGGCTCCGGCAACAGCCCCTGCCGCCCCGACGGATGCCACGGTGGCACCAGCCGCATCCACGATGCCGGCGGTTCCGGCTCCGACGCTGGCCCCGGCTCCGGCGGCGACCACTCCGACCGCACCGGCGCATAATTGACCGGCGTTCCGGCGGCCGGATTCATTCGCGGCTGGCTTTGGTTTGAAAGAAAGAAATGAAAGTCGCCGTCACAACTCTGGCATCCACGGTTGCGGCCCTGCTGGGGCTGGGCTTGGTCATGCTGTACAGTTCCAGCATGGCCAAGTTCGGCACCCATGATCTCGTCATGCAGCTCGTCTGGGTCGCGCTGGGCTTCGGACTTTGTGCGGCCGCCACCTGGCTCGATTATCAGAAACTTAAAAAAGTTCACTGGTGGTTGTACGGCTCCACCGTGTTGATCCTGATGCTGGTGTTTGTGCCGGGCCTTGGCCACGCCAGCCATGGCGCCCACCGCTGGCTCGGCCGCGGAAAGTTCACCGTACAACCCTCGGAATTTGCCAAAATCGTTCTCCTCATTGTTCTGGCCTGGTACGGGGACCGGTATCAACGGCAAATGCCCGCTTGGATTCGCGGCATGGCCGTTCCGCTCGTGATCATCGCCCCCGTGCTGGGCTTGATTTTTGTGGAACCGGACCGGGGCCAGACAATTTTGCTGTCCTCCGTCTGCATCGGCATGTTGCTCGTTGCCGGTGTCCGCTGGCGCTGCCTGATCCTCCCGGTCCTGCTCGGGGCGGCCGGACTGGCTTTTTCCCTGTTGCATGACCACATGCGATCGGGCCGGATTCAAGCTTGGTTGCACCCGAACGCCCATGCCGATGATGCCGCCCGGCAGGCATTGCAGGCCATGTATGGCTTGGGGTCGGGCGGCTGGTTTGGGCTGGGCCTGGGCAATGGCCTCCGCAAATATGGCTACCTCCCGGAAATTCACACGGATTTCATCTTTGCCAACATTGGCGAGGAACTGGGGTTGATCGCCACGCTGCTGGTGGTGGCGGGCTTTGTCATCATCGCCCTGTGCGGCATTCACATTTCCGTGCATGCCCGCGACACCTTTGGCGGTCTGCTGGCCTTGGGCCTCACGTTGTTGATTGGTTTGCAGGCGGCGATCAACATCGGAGTGGTGACCAGCGCGCTGCCCAACAAAGGGCTGCCCCTGCCCTTCATCAGTTACGGCGGTTCGAACCTGCTGGCCATGTTCACCGCGCTCGGATTTTTATTCAGCATCGCCCGTCAGGCCGACCCGGTCGTCCGCCTGGCCCCGCCGCCGGTGGCCGCCAACGACGACAACCCTTTTGCCGCCAAACCCGCATGACCTCCGCCGCCCCCCATCAACCCTTCGTCGCCATCGCTTGCGGCGGAACGGGCGGTCATCTCTTTCCGGGCCTCGCCGTGGCCGGCCAACTTCGGCAACGCGGTTGTTCAGTGGCGTTGTTAATCTCCCCCAAGGAGGTGGACCAGCAGGCGGTCCGGGCGGCGCAAGGTTTGACCGTCCTGACCCTGCCGGCGGTGGCGCTCCAGAACCGCAATTACTTCGCTTTTGCCCGCAGTGGCTGGCGTTCCTGGCGCGCCGCGCGGAAATTTTTCTCGACGCATCCGCCCCAGGCCGTGCTGGCCATGGGAGGATTCACCAGCGCGCCGCCGGTACTGGCCGCCAAACCGTTCGGGGCGCAAACGTTCCTGCATGAATCCAACACCATTCCCGGCCGCGCCAACCGTTTGCTTGCCCGCTGGGTGGATGGCGCTTTTGTGGGGTTTCCCGAAGCGGCCGGCCGGCTGCGCAACACCGCCGTTGTGGTTACCGGCACACCCGTACGGCCCGAATTTAAACCGCGCGATCCCGCGCAATGCCGGGCGCAGCTCGGTCTGGATCCCCACCGGCCGACCCTTCTCGTCATGGGGGGCAGCCAAGGTGCCAGCGGGCTTAACAACCTGATCTTGTCGGTCCTGCCACAGGTGGCCGGCCATGACTGGCAATGGCTGCACCTCACCGGCCCGGGTGATTTTGACCGGGTGCGGGCTGTGTATGGCGCATGCGGTTTGCCGGCGGTGGTGAAACCGTTTCTGGCAGAAATGGATCTGGCCTTGGGGGCGGCCACGGCGGCCGTGAGCCGGGCCGGCGCTTCCTCGTTGGCTGAGATCGCCGCCCTGCGGCTGCCCTCCCTCCTAGTGCCGTATCCAGCCGCCGCGGATCAACACCAGTTACACAACGCGCTGGCCTTCACGAACACCGGAGCGGCCCGCATGCTGGAGCAGGAACGGGCGACGCCGGAAACATGCCTCGCCTGTTTAAAAGACCTGGTGGAAAACGAACCGTTCCGAGCCGGCCTCCGCGCCGCGCTGGCCCGGTGGGACAGACCCCAGGCGGCGGCGGACATTGCGGAACGCCTCCTGAACGCCATCACCGAACGGGCGGAGGAACGCCGGTCGGGCGGGGCGCACCTGCCCGGGGATTATTTCAAGGCCAACGCTTGACGCCCATGGAATCCAATTTGGAAAAACCAATGTCCGGGGCGGCTGCCCTGGCCGGGGAACTGGCCGCCCAGGTTTCGCCGGCAACGGTCATCCGCCGCGCGGAACCGCTGGCCCGGCACACCACCCTGCGCGTTGGGGGGCCGGCGGATGTTTATGTGGAACCGGCGGCCACAGAGGATTTGGCGGCCGTTGTGAAATTCTGCGGGTTGCATCAGTGGCCGTTTTTCGTTCTGGGCCGCGGCTCCAACCTGCTCGTTCGCGACGGCGGGGTGCGCGGGGTGGTCATCAGCCTGGCCGCCGCCGCTTTCTGCGGGATCACCGTGGCCGGGGAACAACTTCGATGCGGGGCGGGCGCGAAATTAAAAAACGTGGCGGTGACGGCCAAACACCGGGGACTGGGTGGATTGGAATTTTTCGAGGGCATTCCCGGGAGCGTGGGCGGCGCACTGTGCATGAACGCCGGGGCCATGGGTGCGTGCACGCTCGAGGTCGTAGTGTCCGTGCGATACATGGATCGCGCCGGTGAACTCCACGAATGTGCCGCCCGCGAAGTGCCGGTGGAATACCGGGCTTGCCCGTTGTTCAAGACCAACATCGCCTTGGAGGCAGTTTTTCAAGGCCGGCCCCGGCCGTCGGCGGAAATTGAACGGTGCATGAAAAGTTACAGTGAAAAGCGCTGGGCCGTCCAGCCGGCCGCGCCGAGCGCCGGTTGTATTTTCAAGAATCCCGAAACCATCCCGGCAGGCAAATTGGTGGATGAACTGGGGTTGAAAGGTCTGCGCGTGGGCGGCGCGGTGGTTTCGGCCGAACATGGCAATTTTATCATCAATGACGGCGGAGCCACGGCGCACGACGTCCTGGCGCTGATGGCCCGGGTGCAGGCCCGGGCGCAGGCGGAACGCGGCCTCGCGCTGCAACCGGAAGTGGAAATTATTGGCGAAGATTAATGTTCACCAAACTAAACATTGTCGTGATGCTCGGCGGCCCGGGTGCGGAACGCGAGGTCTCCCTGCGTTCCGGGGCGGCCGTGGCCGCCGCCCTGCGCTCACTGGGGCACCAGATTGCCGAAGTGGATCCCCGCGATGATGCCTGGACCTTGCCGCCGGGAACGGACGTAGTCTTTCTGGCCCTGCACGGAACATATGGCGAGGATGGCACCGTGCAACGGCATCTGGACCGGCTGGGGGTTTTATACACCGGCTGTGACACCCAGGCCAGCCGGGTGGCGTTTGACAAGGTGCTCACCAAGGAACGGTGCCTGGCAGCGGGGGTGCCCACCGCCCCGTTTCTGGTGGTCAACTCCGCCACCGCCTCGTGGCCCACCGGCTGGCGACCGCCGTTGGTGCTGAAACCGGTGCGCCAAGGCTCCAGTGTGGGCCTGCAATTTGTGACGGAGAATGGGCAATGGGAACCGGCCCTGGCCGGAGCCCTCCAATACGACACCGAAGTGTTGGTCGAGGGAAAAATCATCGGCCGTGAGACCACCGTCGGCATCCTGGCAGGGGCCGCCCTGCCCTTGGTCGAGGTCCGCCCCAAGGCCGGCGGGTATGACTACCAAAACAAATACACCCCGGGGGCGACCGAATATTTCTGCCCCGCCGATTTTGATCCGGCCACCACCCGGAAAATCCAGGCCGCCGCGCTGGGCGCCTTCCGGGCGGTGGGCGGCCGGGATTATGCGCGGGTGGATGTCATGGTGCGGAACAATGGTGATCCGGTGGTGCTGGAGGTCAACACGCTGCCCGGCATGACGGCCACCAGCCTGCTGCCCAAAGCGGCCGCCGCAATCGGTTTGGACTATCCCCAGCTTTGTCAGCGCATGGTGGAACTGGCGTTGCTGCGCCAACCGGCCCCGCCTCATTCGGCCAGGAAAGGAGCTTATGTGGTCTAAACGCGCACGCCAAAACCGCCGTCTAAGCCCCGGCCATGTGCTGGATGTCAAACTGCGTTCCGACCAGGCGCGGGCCGCCCGCACCCGGTTTGCCGCCGTAGCCATCGCGGCCGGCCTGGGCACCGTGCTCGGACTTTACCTGCTCTGGTGGCTGGGCGAATGGAGCCTGGATAAATTCGTTTATGACAACCCCGCCTTCGCCATCGACCAGGTGGACGTTCAGACGGATGGAAGCATCACCCCGGAGCAATTGCGCCGCTGGTCCGGAGTCAGGCCCGGGGAGAATTTGATCCGTCTGGACCTGGCCGCCGTCAAGAGCCGTTTGGAAATGGTCACCACCTTGGACACCGTCTCCATCGAACGCATGTTGCCGCGCACCCTGAAAATCTGCGTCACGGAGCGCCGGCCTTTGGCGCAGGTGAATCTGCTGGGTTCCCTGCCGTCCAACCATGTGGCCCTGGCGGCGTTTCAACTGGACAAGGCCGGCTTTGTCATGCAGCCGCCGGAATCCCACCAGTCAACCGAGGCGGAGTCGCGGTTGCCAACCCTCACCGGGATCAACCGCTTTGATTTGCAACCCGGGCACCGGCTCGAATCCCCCCAAGCCCTGGCCGCCCTGCGTCTGATCGCCGCCTTTAATCAGTCTCCCTTGGCCGGCTTGGTGGATTTGCGCGGCGTGGATGTGTCCGCGCCGGGGGTCGTGGTGCTGACGACCGCCGAGGAAGGCGAGATCACGTTTGCGCCCGAAAATTTGGAACAGCAACTGCGCCGCTGGCACCAGGTCTATGTCTGGGGCCGGGAAGCCGGCAAAACCATCGCCACCCTGGATCTCGCCGTCGGCGGCAAAGACGTCCCCGCCACCTGGGCGATGGCCGGCACCCCGCCACCGGCCACCCCGGGGCCAGCAGCCCCCCAGCATCCCCGGAGGAACCATGTTTGACGATTCCAACCTTATTGTCGGTCTGGAGATAGGCACATCCAAAGTCTGTGTCGTGGTGGGCGAACTCAACGCCGAGGGCGCCCTGAACATCATCGGCCTCGGTCAGGCGCCCGCCAGCGGCGTGCGCAAGGGCGAAATCGTGGATCCCGCCCAGGCGGAGGAATCCGTGCATTACGCCATTGTGGAGGCAGAAAGAATGGCCAACGTGGAAACCAGCCACGTCTATCTCGGGGTGACCGGCGCGCATATCCGCGGCTTCAACAACCGCGGCATCCATCGCGTTCTCGCCGCCGACCACGAGATCACCGATGTGGACGTTCAGGATGTCGTCAAAAACGCCAAGGCCATCAACCTGCCCGTGGAGAATTGCATCGTGCATGCCGTGCGGCAGCATTTCTTCCTGGACGGCCAGGACGGCATCACCAACCCGGTGGGGATGCTGGGTTCGCTGCTGGAGGTGGATGTGCATGTGGTTCACGGCGTCACCAACCGGCTGCAAAACGCCGTCCGGCTGGTCAAAGGGCTGCACTTGGAGGTGGACGAGATTGTATTCAACGGGCTGGCCTCGTCGCTGGCCCTGTTGACGAATGAACAGAAGGAGCTGGGCGCCCTGGTCATTGATCTGGGGGGCGGCACCACGGAATATGTGGTTTACGTCAACGGCATCATCCGACACACCGGGGTGCTGGCCATTGGCGGCGACCATGTCTCCAACGACCTGGGCCATGGCTTGAAGGTGTCGCTTTCCCGCGCGGAAAAACTCAAGTGCGAACATGGAGCGGCGGTGGTACAGGCGGCGAGCAAGGGCCACACCATCACCCTGGCCCACGAACTGAACCTGCCCGCCCGCACGATCAATCACGAACACCTGCAGCGCATCATGTCCCTGCGGCTC
>Ga0182012_10006751_pt1 | contig 11632 bp, 10 predicted proteins | sample 612S2SmetaG_FD_120486 | JGI IMG/M metagenome (GOLD analysis project Ga0182012, IMG submission 120486) | Permafrost microbial communities from Stordalen Mire, Sweden - 612S2S metaG | ecosystem: Environmental > Terrestrial > Soil > Wetlands > Permafrost | place: Sweden: Stordalen | collected...
ACCTGTCGAACCAGTTGGTCCTGTAGCGCCAGTTGGTCCTGTAGCACCTGTCGAACCAGTTGGTCCTGTAGCGCCAGTTGGTCCTGTAGCACCTGTCGAACCAGTTGGTCCTGTAGCACCTGTCGAACCAGTTGGTCCAGTTGCTCCAGTTGCTCCAGTTGCTCCTGTAGCACCTGTCGAACCAGTTGGTCCTGTAGCGCCAGTTGATCCTGTGGGACCAGCAGGTCCAGGTCCAGTAGCTCCAGTTGGTCCTGTAGCACCAGTGGGACCACCATTAAAACTAGTATTCATTGTAATTTCACTTGTTGAAGTATTATAAACGAGAGCTCCACTTGTATTTCCAGCTGCCAATCTGATAGGATTAACATAAAAGCCAGCAGTAACGGTATTCAAAGCAGCATTTTGAGCATTAATTGCAATACTATTAGCAGCTTGACTTGTTAGACCAGCAGAGTTACCGATTGCAATTGCATAATTACCTTGATTATATTGACCAGCTTCAGCACCAACTGCAACAGCATTAGTTCCTTGTGAATTTTGTCCGGCTGTAACTCCGACTGCAACAGCTTCGGCACCTTGACCATATTGACCAGATCCAGCACCAACCCCAATTGCATTAGCTCCTTGTAAACTATAACCAGCTGCTGCTCCAATTGCAACTGCTGCTGTCCCTTGTGAAATAGTACCAGCAATGTAACCAACAGCTACACATTGAGCTGATTGTGAATTTTGACCAGATTGATTACCTATAGCAATTGCATTACCTCCTTGTGTATTTTGAGCTGCATATACACCAATAGCAACTGAATCTAATGATTGATTAACTTGACCAGCAGCATAACCAACAGCTACTGAATTTTGTCCTTGAAGAGTTAGGGCAGCATATGAACCAATGGCAACTGCATTACCACCACTATCTATTCCTGCATTATAACCAATTGCTATGTTACCAGTCTGAGTTATTCCAGATCCAGCTCCACAACCATAAATAGTATTTTGAGTTCCTGACACCAAAGGTGGTGAACCAGCAACTAAATTTGAATTTGAATCACATGCAATACCAGCGCCAGTAGCACCTGTAACACCAGTGGCACCTGTGGCACCAGTAGGGCCAACAGTTCCAGTAGGTCCAGGTGGTCCCGGTTCAGGACCTGTTTGGCCTATAAAATTTCTGGCATATATCGTAAAGTTGTTCGGCTGTAGCAATGCTTCAACGCTTGACATATTATTATATATCTAGACTAGATATTTAATAAAATAATTATGCAACTCTCATAATATCCAAAGTGCAAGAATACAAATTGGTAGCTCCAACTGGAGTAAATAGAGTTGTTGGTACAATAGTTACTGAATCGGCTGCTGTATAACCATAAGTAAAACTAAATGTCAGAGAAGTTCCTGAATTTGTGTTATTTTGGTTTGCACTAAATATTGTAGTACCATTTCTTTTAACTGAGTAAACTTGGCCAGTTGAAATCGTAGTATCCAATAAAGTAACAATTACTCGATAAATACCAGTTGTATTAATTGTCAATACACCTGTAGTTTGATTATAAGCTGCATCTCCAGAAAAGGGAAATGTATCTTGACCTATCAAAGAATTGAATACGATATCTGAACCTCCATTGACTGGTGTTGTGTTATTGATACCAAATTGGGCTGAATTCTCTCCTGGGCCAGGATAAGTTCCATAAAGTGATACGTGTGCAGCACCAGTATTTCCTGCACCAGTTACTCCTGTTGCACCAGTAACTCCTGTGGCCCCAGTAGCGCCAGTGGGGCCGACAGTACCAGTAGGTCCCGGTGGTCCAGGTTCAGGGCCTGTGGCACCTATAAAATTTCTAGCATAGATCGTATAGTTATTCGGTTGCAGCAATGCTTCGACACTCGACATGTAATTATATACTTAGATCAGATAATTTATAATGAAACATATGTTATATTATATGAAACAAGCCAATTAATAGTATGTGTACTATCATTACCAACAATTCTCACTGAACCATCTCCTGGAAATACTGCATTTACTCCATTACTTGGATTAGTACCTTGGAGAGTATAAATTATTTGTGTTCTAGGATTCAAACTAGAATTATTGATCATATTTCCATTTACATCTGCAGAAAATCCAAAATTAAATATTACACTCGTATAATTTCCATTCGACCATTGACCAGATACAGTTGCTTCAATATAATATGCTGTATTTACTCCACTTGAACCTGGAAATGGATAAAAGTTAACAATAGTTTGCACTGGTCCAGTTGCACCTGTGACAACCGTAGTATATTTCGAATATTTACCAGTTATAATCTCAAGTGCGGCAGTGGATGATGTACTATTCCCAGCTGGACCAGTTGGACCATCAGGACCATTGGGACCTAAACTATTTGGACCAGTGGCACCAGTTTGACCTGTAGCACCAGTTGCTCCAACCGCACCACCTCCATTACCAGTTAAACCGGTTGCTCCAGTAGCACCTGTAGGACCTGTACCTCCAGTTGGTCCAGCACCTGTGGGACCGATCGGACCAGGTTCTGGAGTATAACCATTCAGAGATCGGCAATATATACTAAAATTATTTGGTTGTAATAATGATTCAACTGACGACAATTTATTATATATCTATATGAGATATTAATACGATGGTGTGTAACACATATCCCAAGTTAAGATCCAATTCATTGAAATACCAGAATTTCCACTCTTTATTTGTATTTGTCCACTTCCAACGTTCGTGTAATAAAATACTATACCATAATCTGGACTGGTTCCTGATTGAAAATAATTATTAGTCCAATAGTTACTTATTGATCCTGTATTATCAACATAATAACCGATATAATATGAATAAGCCACAAATCTACCAACTTGTGATGTTGAATTACTCATACCAACTATGTTTAATTTTATCATATAAGTGGAATTATTCCGAGGAATTGGAAGAACCAAAAGACTAACAAATTGATTTGGTGGTGTTAAAACTGTCGAATATGACGAATATAAACCAGTAATTGTTTCAAGATTTGCTTCTGTTATTTGGCCTGAAGGACCAGTTGGACCAGTTGGACCTGTGACACCAAAAGCACCACCTGGTAATCCCGTTATTCCATTTGCACCAGTTGGTCCAGTTGGTCCTGTTACACCAACACCGCCAGTGGGACCCATTGGACCTGTATTTCCTGTTGGACCTTCTGGACCAGTTGGACCTGTTGGACCAACTCCAGTTGGTCCTGGAGGATATGGTTGTCCATTAAACGTGTTACAAAAGAGACTATAATTATTTTCTTGCAAAAGAGCTTCAACACTCGACATGTAATTATACAGTTATATAAGAAATTAAAATGGTGACGTTGTTATTGTATAACATGACTGCCATTGAATTGAATAGTTAGCATCTGATGAATAAACAACTACTTCACCTCCAACTATTAACGGCTGTATTTGATAAGTTGTATAACTTCCTTGATAAAATAATATTCCTGCCATTAAATTAGATGCATTACCGGAAGAATCCACTTGATATGACATATCAATATTATAAATTGTTACATTACCATTTGACCATAATCCAGATATTAAAACATTCACAGTATAAGTAGCTGCCAAACCTGCAGTAGAAACAACAGGCATTACAAGTATAGGTTGTGCAGAACCAGTTGCTGGTGTTATGACTGCATTATATGATTGATATGTTCCAGTTACATTTCGAAGACTGGTAACAGTTATTGCACCAGCTGGTCCTATTGGGCCTGTGCCTCCAGTAAATCCAGTTGGTCCAAAGGCTCCAGTTGGTCCTGTTGCACCTGTTGCTCCAGTTGCGCCAGTATTTCCTGTATTTGGTCCAGTAGCTCCTGTTACACCTGTTGGACCTTTTGGACCTGTTGGACCTGTTGGACCTGTCATGCCGAAATAAACATAAGGATTAGAGTTATTTAACATTCTAGCATAGATACCAAAATTATTTGGTTGGAGTAATGATTCAACCGACGACAATTTATTATACACTAAAATTAGATTTAAATTATAACCGTATAATCTAAAATATTATGTCCACTAATATTATAATTACTATGAATGCATACGACAGAGTTGATTTGCATGATCGAATCATGGACCTTCTAAGGGGTCGAATTAAAATGGGGGCCGGGGTCTCAGCTGGCCGCAAAAGACGTGTAGGCAGACCCCGAGTTGCGAAACGTAGACGTGCTGGTGTTGAAACATTATCAATGGCAGGAGATTATGGCATGGATATGCTTGATGGTGCAGGCAGAAGACGTAGAAAACGCGTTGTTCGCAAACGTGCAGGTGTTCCAGCTGGCGGAAAACGTCGAGTAGGAAGACCACGAGTACATCGTAGAAGAGCCGGAGATGATTGTGGTGGTGATGGTGACTGTGGTGGTGAAGGTATGAGACGCAGACGTGTAGTTCGTAGGCGAAGAGCAGGATCTGGATTAGACGGAGGTGCTAGAAAACGAAGACGTGCAGGTGCCGCTGCATCTCCCTGGGTAGCATACGTAAAAAAGTACGCGAAAGCACATAATATGGATTATGGTGAAGCGATGTCAAAAGCAGGGCCTTCATATCGAAGAATGCACCATTGATTTTTAATTAAATTATCTAATCTATAAGTATATGGATTTACATAATCGTAATATTAGTTTACTAAAAGGGGAACTTGATCCAGCATACTTAGATCGTCCTCGAAATGTTACTGTGTCTGATATTGCATCTGCGCCATCATTTGAAAAATTATTTGAAAGGCCTAATGAATTTACAACTGGTAATTCTGCTAGAGATGCACAATTAGCTGCTGATTTAGATAATAGAATATATAGTCTATTGAAATATAAAGTTGCGCATGAACAACCTAATTTACAACCAAGTAGACGATACATGTCGATGGATGCCATGAGAATGTTAGCCGAAGAACAATCCATTAAACCAGAATTGGAAACTATTAATGCCATTATAAGAAGTCATCCTGAAATACCACATTTACAAAAAGTTAGTTCTGAAATTAGAAAACAACAAAAACCGTATGAAGCTGAAAAAATGCGTCCATTTAAACACGAACCTAATAGAACATCTGATATAACCAGAGCTCTCAAACACGGATTAAAGGAAGCATCAAAAATAAAAGGTAAACGTAAACCCAAATCAAAGAGTAAATCAAAAGGTAAAGGTGGAGTTATATCTCCAGTATATTTTACACTTAATCCCTATAAAATGTCTTTAAATGAAGCTGACCAATATAGTTCAGTTCAAGCACTTTATAATCATGATGATCATCTTGCTGCCCATGGTGGAAATGAACGTCATATCGGACAAATGTTAGAACGAAATCTTGCGGCAGATCCAAATTCACTAAAAGGATTCAACTTTTATGCTAAAAACGTAACGCATAGTATTGATTCTGAATATGATTGGCACCCACATCATCAAAAACTTTCATACAATCCAATAGGTCCCAAATATACTCGTAAATATTAAATTCTTCTATTATTATATATGAAAGTTGATTATAACAATAGAAGACTTATCAAATCATTTTATAATGGTAGACAATTAGTACAAACTAAATCTATACATGATCTTCCAGAAGATGTTTTTGAAGAACTTGTTTTAATATCGTTACCAGGTACAAAAGTAGGTTACACTACGGCTGAACCTTATGGATCTTTTATAAATAGGGCTTCAGAATATTATGGAGATATTGATGCTCAACAACTTTACATTAAATCATCGAGTCTAGAAGAATTAGGTAAAAATGTTGCTAGTGAACTTCAAAAAACAATAAAAAGGATTATCAAAACAAAAGATCATTTCTTTTCAGAAGTAAAAGCTGGAGAGGATGAACGATATAAATTTGATTATGGTAAATTAGAAAATAATCGTTACGAACTATCAAAAGAAATGCATACTATTCCCAAAGAACTACATAGTAAAGGATTATTAAATGACATTGAAATGAAGATTATTGAAAATGTCATTCATAAATCAAATAGAAATGGCAAAGATTATGATGTTGTGTATAATTTATTTAGAGATCATTTTGTTTTGAGATGGAGTGTTGCCGAAATATCCAAAGGATTTAAAATAGTGCATGGACAGAAATTCCCTTTAAATAAAGTGGTATTGGATCACACTGCCCTTAAAATTGATATGTTAGTTATTCTAAATAATAAATTCTTGGAGATCACTAATTATATAGCAATTGGTCTTGCTAGAAATGGTAAGTTTTCCGCAATATCAAATGAAGTAGTTGATGAAATATTATCTAGGAGAGAAGGAAGAATATTAGGATATTATACTCCCGTAAATGTAAATTTAGATGAAATCCGTAAAGTGGCTAAAACTTTGCCTCCTGATATCGAAAATTTATACTATTCCGATTTCCATTATTCACCATTTAAGATAACAAAGCGCTCATTTGCACTACTTAAATACTTATATAAAAATCCAGATGATTTAAATGAACAAAAATATCGAGAAATCAGTTTTGATAGAAATAATGTCGAAAACTTGTTATTCAAATATACAAATGTATTAAAGTCAACAATAGGTATTCTATATTCGATTCGTTCTGAACTCGATGCAATGAAATTAATGTTGGAAAGAAATAATGGTGTTCCAATTGCAAGATTAAATAACAGACTGGATTCGTTGAAAACAAATCTATCTAATGTGTTAGAACTGGGTCATGAAGAATTAGAAATGTTTATTGGCATATTTAAAGATTGTATTGATGTTAAAGATAAGATGAAAAAAATTAAAATACTTGAGGATTTAATCAAAGCATCTAAATTTATCACTAATTTTTGGACTATTAGATATTTTAATATTGAGAATATTAATCCACCGCCATATCCTCTAGTTCCAAGGCAGTTAAAATATGATAAAAATCTTATTAGAAAGCCGGAAGATAATCCTCTAAATCCATTGAAAGTGGCAAAAGAAAAGGCAAGTGGTAAAAAGGGTGGTTTTATCGGTTCATTGGCGAAATCACTGTTTACAAGAATAGCAAACTACTATCGAAGAAACTACTGCAATGGCAAAGCTAGGCCTCTGTATCCTGGCGAATATCATTACGGGTGCCACAATTTTACCGGCCCAGGAACTCGAATAGATTTACAAAGTGTCAGAGATTATCAACCGTATAATGACATTGATAATTGTTCTAGACAACATGATTTAGATTATTACCATGCTCTTCAGCAACCAGATGCAGAACGCAAAAGGTTAATTAGAGAAGCTGATCATGGAGTATTAAGATGTTATGACAAATATCCAAATGAAAATGGATATACTGTTGCAAAGCTTGGTATTAATGGCAAAATGGGTCTTGAGAAGGTTATTCCGATTGTCGCAAGATCTGTGTTTGGTAAAATATCAGCAGCAGGCTATGATTCTGATTAAAAGATATAAACGTCCAAAATTAATTGAACGTATATATACAAAATGACTATACAAAAACGGGCTAATGGATAGGTGCTGTTACCACTAACAAATTAGATTTAGATATTAATTTTCGAATAAATATTTAGTTGAAATTCCTCCTATAGTTGGTCTAAGATGATTTTTAGTTTTTCTTAAAGCTATACTTCTCTCGATTGCTCTACCTTGTTTGGCAGCTTTTTCTCGAGCTTCTTGTTCTGATTTAGCATTATTAGGATTGAAATAGTATTTCGTTCCATGCATACCCCATTTATAGTATGCTTTATTTTTATCGGCAACTCCTTTATTCACGGGCAATTCTTTTATATATTATATTGAGATTATTTAGACGACCTAAATTAATAGATCGTATATATAAACAAATAAAAAACATCAGGATTGTTAATACGGTGCTATTAACAGACTAGCAACAGAAATTAATTTTCTATATCCAATAATTTTCCAATTCTGAATTCTAACTTTTTTATAGTTTCTTCGTTAAATTTATTCATTATTAGATCTTCAGTTTCTTGTAGTGCGTTTGCTATAAATATCCATTTTGCCCAATCTTTTTTTGTTGATACACGTCTTAATTCTTCATTATTGAATTCATCATTTTCTTTTGAAGTAGTTTCATGTGCCATTTTTTCTTTAAACCAAAATGCATATGCTGCTGCATATCTATCAATATCATCTGTTGCAAATCTAGTATACTCTTTATATTTAGTTTGCAATTCTTGTTTCATTTCTTCATAGTATTCATCCATTCTAAATATACTATTATTATATATTTAAATGTATTTAAAAATATCCGTTGAATAATCGCGCTTTGCGGCAAAACTATAAACAACTGCTATTCTAGAATCGATTGTTTTTTTACTCTGTTTTTCAAAGCGTTTCATCTGATTTTTTATTCTACTATATTGTAGTCTATACTCCTGTTGATTCTTAAACTCAGTTTTGAACATTGATTTATTTAGAACTGCATTTCGTTTAGGGGTGTATGGTTTTCTTTGTCCCTTTGGATGTGCTTTTCTATAATTGTCCTTATGACATTGTTTACAATTTGGTAGAAAGTATTTACTAAATTTATAAAACTCAGTCTTAGGTTTTATCTGTTTACAGCATTTACAAACCTTATTTTCTAACATATTATTTTTATACCTACATGAAACGCATGATCCAAAGAAAATTGTCCTAGCTCCATCTCTTTTTATTAATTGTTCGAAGTCACATGTTTCATTACATGAACTGCATTTACCGCGACCAAACTCTTCTATACTTAACATTATATACTATAGTATAATATAATATTTTTAAATTATTTATATATTATTTAAAAAAATAATATATAATACTAGTATATATAATACGGAATGTCGGCAAAAAAAACTATAGCCCAACTTGATACTGAACTCAGGAAATTATTTACTGCTAAGAAGCTTAATCTAGAGGCAATTGAGAAGGCCACAAAGGCACTCAAGGATGCTAAAGCAGCTACTAAGAAACCAGTGAAAACTAAAACCGGAAAGAAACCCAAGACCGGTAAGAAGGTTAACCTCAAACAACCATCAATTGAGGATATTGATGATGAAGAAGAACCAGTAGCGCCCAAAACTGGAAAAAAAACTAAATCAATACCGAAATCCAATCCAACAAAAATCGAACAGGCAATCAAAAATAATATCGACAAATTTAAATTAGATAAAAAGGATGATCAACTACTAAGATATCAACTATGGAATAACATAAAGCTATCCGGAATTAATACCAAGAAGCTACAAAAGTTTCCAAAAGGTGATACTAAATATTGGCTTGGTATTTGGAAAACAATTGCTCCAAAAGTCAAACATGTGAAAATCGATGAACTCAAACAGGAACTTCTGAAGATCAAAAATAAACCAAAGACCAAAGCTATAATCGAAAAACAGATCAAAAATCTATCATCAATAAAGAAAGGAACTAGATACAATGGTGTTGTCTATTATACGATACTTTTTATCGTTAGTGAGAAACAACATAAAAAGGATGGTTCTATTTCAGTTGAGAATAAGACACTTAATGAAATTAAGGATATTGTAAATGATATTGCCGAAGATTACTTGGAACCAATTCAACCAGAGTCATATGAAATTGTTATCAATACTGGTAAAGATATATATGAATCAGACAAGAAAAAGTTACCAACAAAATCAAATCAATTCGATGATATGCCATTGAAACATGTATCATTTGTTAAGTTACCTTATGACATACAAGCAAACAATGCTATCATCCAGAACCATTGTGTCAAAGATCATTTAATCGAGAATGTCGAAAAATATAGACTTAGCAAACAGATTGATTTCATTAAAAATAAAGATGTGTGGACAGTAACTGATCTAAAAAATTTATTGAAAACAACATCAAAAAACTTTATCATAACAGATCAGTGGATGAAAACAGAATGGAAACATACTGGCGATAAGAAAGGTTCATTTAATAGATTTGTATGCGCCAATGATCATTTATACTACATCACATCTAGCGAACACAGCGTATTAAAAAAGCATTATTATAAATCAATTCCAGTTAAACAAATTATAAAAATCGATGATAGTTTTAATCCAATAGAAGATATTAAAACAGCCAGTTTGGAATCAATTAAAATTCAAGTCAAAAATGGTACACCAATAATAAATAGTTTCGTTAGTAATGATACTTTATTTATGACTGGTGAACTATTAGACACACATGCATTATATGAAAAAATTGGTGTTCTTGATCAATTTGAATTAACAGATAGGTTTAAAAAATACACTCCATTTTTAGCCATTGCAGAGAAACTTAATCTATTTAGTACTGTTAATCAAACGATGTCTAAACCAAAACCAATTAACATAAACTATTCAAATAACATAAATCCCAAATACGTACATGTATGCGATAGGAACAAAGCACATACATTTGAATTGATGACATTGCCGTATATTCCAGTAATCAATTCAAAGACAATGCCAGAAGATTATGATGCAGCAATTAATATTGTTGATGAATATTTTTACTTTGTATCTGCCATCGGAAATGCAACAGTCAGTGACTTTATGTCAGTAGGAAATTACTATTCAGGATACTTAGTCAATAAATTCAAAGAACAGATTATCATAACTAAAGTATTAAAGCCTACGTTAATCGAAAATCCATTCAAGGAATTGATTCAAAAGATGTTAGATGAAGAATCAAAGACTAATCCTAAAACACCATTAACAAAATCAGTATGCAATGAATTCATTGGTTATATCCAAAATTCATATTCACTTAAAGCAACTGAAAAAATGAGATGTGATAGATTATTTACTAGTAAAAACGAGTGTGGATTAACAAAGTATATCACTTTAGCTGATGATCTATACTTAAGCTATGAAATCGATACATTCAATAAGAAATATTCCAAAAACATGTTACCATTAAGCCAATATGTTATTGATAGGAATATTGTTGCAGTCCTGGATAGGATCGAACACCTAACAAACTCTGGTTTGATTCATAAACTAGTATCAGTTAAAACAGATTCAATTGCTTATACTGGAAAAGCATGTGACGATCTAGTTTCGAATGTTCCAGGAAAATGGAAATATGAATCGTATAAACATAGAGAGAATATTATCAGTAAAATAGATTATGATGATCTATATAATCCAGAATATCAAATTCCAACCATTAGACCAAATTTGAATGATCCAAATTATATGGATGAGTATATCAATTCAAATATACTAATTGATTGTTATGCAGGACGTGGTAAATCTCATTTCATACTCAATGAAGTTATACCGAGATTGAAAAAGCATAATAAGTCCTTTGTCATAATTTGCTCACAACATCAGCCTTTAAATCAATATAGACTTGCAGGACACACATGCTTTACAGTTGCATCTCTAATGAATCAATTTCCAATTAATATACCATTTGATACAGTTATCATGGATGAAGGTGGTCTAACTCAATTCGAAGACTTTGAATACTTCTGGAAAGTTGCAAGTCATAAATGGAATATGATTCTACTCGGTGATAGACATCAATTACCGCCAGTAAGAATTGATGGATGTAAGCTAATACCTTTAGAGAATATTAACATTAGAAAAATGTTCGACTATATGTTTGAACTAAATGAAAATCGTCGAAATAAATACACAGATGAAGAGTATGAGCAAAT
>Ga0182012_10006752_pt1 | contig 11631 bp, 9 predicted proteins | sample 612S2SmetaG_FD_120486 | JGI IMG/M metagenome (GOLD analysis project Ga0182012, IMG submission 120486) | Permafrost microbial communities from Stordalen Mire, Sweden - 612S2S metaG | ecosystem: Environmental > Terrestrial > Soil > Wetlands > Permafrost | place: Sweden: Stordalen | collected...
CTTTGACCTGTGGAGTGGCGAGCGGCATGACGATCTGTGCGCGTATGCCGCGCGCTGCGGCGTGGAAGGCTACACCCTGGGCGTGATTGCCGGCGCTGGCCGCGATGACGCCGCGGTCGCGCTCGGTCTTGCTGAGGGTGAGCAACTTGTTGAGCGCGCCACGCTCTTTGAAGGATCCTGTGCGCTGCAGATTCTCAAGCTTGAGGTGCAGCGGCAGGCCGGTGAACTCGGAGAGATGATGGGAAAGCTGGCAGGGCGAGACGTGAATGGCATCGCCGATGCGCGCGCGGGCGGCCTGGATGCTGGTAAGCGAGACGGTTTCCAATAGATATTCTCCTTGAGCCGACGCGAAAAAGATGATTGAAGACGAAAGATGAAAAAGCCACCAGCCGCGGTTGCGGGTGATGGCCTGGAGGACGCTGTGCTGCTACCGCTTGATCAGGCTTCGATTCCCGCTTGCGCAATGGGGTTGGTAATTCGAATGGTGGGAACGGACAGAGCGGGATGCTGGACCGGGAGCAGGTTCGCGTTGGCTCTGGAAGTGTGCATGACCTTGATCGAAGTAGAACAGAGGGCGCGGTAGGCGTCAAGGGAGCGCGGGATTCCGGCATCTCTGCCAGCTAGTCAGGCGAGTGTCTTGCGTTGCGATTAGCAGGCGCGACGCCTGACAAGACTGATCGCGAGGGTGACTGAAGGATTCGCTTGCGGCTGAATGCAAGGAGGAGGACTTAAACCTGGCGGTCTGTCGCGGTCCTGGTTGACGTTTCCTCGGAGGTGTGGACTTTGAATTCGGCTAGCGCCTTGCGCGCGGCGCGCACTTCCGTCGCGAGCACCTTCAAGACATTGAGGGTCAATGACGGTTCGGCGCGCATAAGGTCTTCAAAATCATCGCGCGACACGAACCTGACATCGGAGCCTTTACGAGCCTTTGCCGTTAGGGTGTACGGTTCATTTCCAATGATCGCAGGCAGGCCAAGCAGGGAACCGGCGGCGGCACGGAGGCACATTACCACCTCACCAGCTTCTGAGGTCATGATGAGGGCAGCCTCTCCACTGCGGAGAATGTAAACACCGGTGGGAGCTTCTCCCTGACAGAAGAGAACCTGATCGGAGTCGCAGGAAACCTGCAGGGATCTCTTCTCCAGTACTTGAATCAAATTGCTATCGGCAACGAATGCGGACGATTCCTGGTCCATTCAAAATCCCCCTTGCACGGCGGCCGGAAAGAGCGGTTGAACGGGCCATGATGAAGCTTCGGTGAAGAGATCATTGCATCCTTCAGAGTCTGGGATATGTGATACGTGTCACATTTCGGTTCTGATGGTCAATTTTGGGGTGGAGTTTGAAGCGCGGTCATTCGATCAGGCGCTTCCGGAATTGGTGTATCCCAGTAGAAAGGACCGCTTTTTGACGCTTGAGGCATCAAAAACAGGCCTAAACCCTCAAAAAACGCTCAAAAGCCAGGGGCAAAGATTACTGGTTGGTTAACAGGTAGATTCTGTAAGATGCTCATTATTTTACACTTGGTGGCTATAATGCGCTGAAAATGGGCAGGAATTCAAGGAGGGGGTATGGGGGGCTCATTTTTCGGGAGAAAACGCGATTTGAATCGCGGCATCCCATGCAACGATTGTGCTCCGCTGGGCAAATTTAATCTGCAACCGGCATTGGAATTGTTTTTGCGGGTCGTCTGTCTGGCCGCAGCGGGGCGATTCGGCTGCCGCTGCCGGTGCGGTGAATTTGAGTTGTAAGCGTTTGCATCGGTGCAAAATGCATAATAATCCGCAATTGCGAGGCCGGAAACGCAGGCAAATGGTCAAGATATGGCAATTTTAGTGCTGTTTTTGAGCGAAATAAGCGCAACAACAAGCGTTCTCGATGCGTTTTTGACGCACAAAACTGCGGGTGTGAACCCTTGTTGGGTGGGGAAACTGCTAGCACTGATATCACTGAATTGCCGGCCCTCGGCGAGCCGGATGTGGGCTGCCTCCGGGATCAGGCTTTCCTCCCCGGTCCCCAAATGCGAGGGACCAGGGGGCACCCTCATTGTAGTTTGAGATCGGGGCCACCCGCCATTTTGGTGTATTTAAGGGCGTTTTATGAACAAGTAAATCGATTTATCGTGTCGAAATTGTGCATTTTTTTCGACACATTGGCGGCGGCCACCACCCGCCCTTGCGCCAGGACGGAGGCGCAAGGGCCGGGGCAGCCGGTTATTGTTGAATGCTCGATAGGGTTGCCTTTTGCGCCGCGACGTGACGGCCCTTAATCTCGAATACCTGGTGCCGGATCTGGTAGGGCGGTCTGGCAGCCGTCCTATCTGTGAGCGTCATTCGGCTTCCCTGGATTACGATTTCGCCCACAAAGAGGTCAGTTGACGACCATACTTCCTTGATTCCGGGCTTAACGGAATAAAGACGGACATCGAGACGGTTATGTGCATCTCCCCAGTGAATGCCGTAGAGGGCCAAGAGAGGCTCGGCTTTGGAACCGACCCAGGCGAGGTGAACCGCGTTGTCTTTCTCCGGGTTGTCGAGGTCATCCGTCAGCACCCAATGGTTATCGCGGCGAGCGGCGATTTCGACCCAGCTTGTCGTGCAAGAGGCGCACGTCGCAATATCGTAGGCGACACCGTAACCGGACTGGTCTGGGAGCGGGACGACGGACACGTTGCCGTCGGCGTCCGCCAAGCTGTTCACGCTCATATAAGGGTAGGCCAGGGCCCTGGCGATTTTCATGGTTAGCTCGTCCGGTGAAATAGCGTGGGACGAATTGAGGTAGCTCAGAATCCCAGAGTCTATCAGTGGCCGAAGCTGGCCTGGGAGCTCGTTGAAGTCCTTCAATACCTTCGCCATTTTGGCTGGATCACTTGATGCGGGGATCCTCTCATTCCAGTAAGCCGCGATCTTTTCGTGTGCCTCGTCGAACTCCTTCTGAGCAAAGAGATCGGACGCGCACAGCGTTAGCACGAACACTGCGACAAAAGGCAATGCCGCCCATGCTAAGATCACCTTGCCTCTCTGTGGCCTAATTGCGGCACCTTCATTACATTGACGAATGTGACTAGGACTGGTCCAGTTAGAGGAAAGATAGCTTCCCGCCTACTTAGAGCAACTTAGGTTCGCCGCAATAGAGCCGTGGTCGCCAGTATAGCCTTGGATCTCGTAGGGCATCGGAGTCTCTGCGGACATTGTTTTCAGCTGCGATGTGTGAAGAACCCACACTCCGCCCCCTCCCTTGTCGACAATCATGTTCAGGATGGACTTCACGGTCTCATCCCTGACATCCATGGCGGGTACTCTCTCGGCTGAGAGCGAGATAAGATGACTAGAATTTGTGCCTGCTCCCGGAGCAAGGATACCGTATATGGGTCTCCACAGGTCATAACCAATATCCTGGTGGGTTTCGGCAGCGCTCTGGAAATGAGCCAATCTTGTTTCCATGAATCGAGCCGCGCCGTCCGGCAGTTGGGTGGGGGTTACATCGAGAACACCCTGCTGGAGTTCAACCCGGTAGCCGGGTAAGGTTGCCTTGATCGCAGCGATCAATTCAGCCACGGTCATTGTTCCGTGATTCAGGTTTAAGGGGACCCGGCAGATATCCGAATTCTGCGTGTCCAACAAGGTGATGCCGAGGGGAATGTGATTCTCTAACCCGACTGCCACCAGTTCCCTGAATGCGGAGCCCGACGAGGTGTCCGGCACGTGGACCGTGGTATCGAGCATTACCGGACGATGTGAGACCTGAGGGACAGGAAGGGGCGTAAAGTCTGCTTGCTGGACCAATGCGCCAGAAATCACAAACGCCAGGAACATTTTCATAGCTCACTCCGGACAAGCGCGGCTACTTGCCATTCACCGTTAGGTAATAGGGGACATGATCCCTATTCCCAGTTCAGGAATCACGATACGCGCGAGTCGTTTCACACACGGACGATAGCACTATGCGGGGGAACGGGAATCATTTCGCCCTCTTAACCTGCTGTACGGATCACAGCCAGGACGGTTATGTCGTCCTCCTGGCCGAACTGCTGGGCTGCTTCGGCTATTGTGCTCGCCGGCTGGTTGCTGATGGCTCGGGCGCGGTCAAAGCCGTAGAGCTCGCCTTGGGGGTTGGTGGCTTCGACGACGCCATCGGAGACGAAAGTAAGCCGGTCGCCAGGAGCGACCTGGCAGCGCGTTTCCGCATACCTGAATTCGGCAAGGATGCCGAGCGGCAGGCCGGGCGAGACTGCCATTTCCTCGCCGTTTCGATAGGGAGCGGGATTGCCGGCGTTGGCGTGGGTCATGGAGCCGTCTGCTGCGATGAGCGTTGCGCAGCAGGTGACGAAACCGCTCACTTGTCCGTAGAGTACGCGATTCAGGTACTCCAGAACCTCTGCCGGCCCACGCGCATCCGTGCCGCGTAGTGCGCCCATGATGGCGCTGACGGTCATGGCCGCCTTCAGCCCCTTGCCGCTGACGTCGCCGACTACCAGCAACACCGAGCCGTCGGTTGCAGGCAGGATGCGGAAGAAGTCTCCGCCGACCTGCCTGGCCGGTGTGTAGACGCTCTCGATCCTGAACCCCGGAACGTCCACCGCCGGGACAACCAACCGCTCCTGCACCTCGCGTGCGGCCTCGAACTCGACGCGCAACTCGTCTCGTGCCCGCCACGTCTTCCAGGCGCCGCGGCTGAGGAGAGCGAAGATGGCGACATCGCAGACGAAATCAGCCAGCGCAATCGGGTGCTCAGAAAACGGACCCAACTTCACTGTGAACGACAAGATACCTATGTTGTTCAGCAGGGATATTGCCGGGTTTGCAAGGAGCGCCAATGAAAGCAGCGGGTTGGTTCTCCTCGTCAGAATCGCCCAGACGTTAACGGCAATAAGCAGGGGCTCGAAGATAAAGTCCGCAGGGAGGATTGCAAGCATGGACCAGTGGGCAATCGCGGTTGGACGTGTCAACAAAATCGGAATCAACAGAGCCAGGTTAAAGACCACGGCAGCAGCCTGGCCGAGACGTTTCAGGAAGGGAGCACGCAGACGGTGAACGGTCCAGTTAAGCTCGACAAGGGCAACCATAAACAGGGTAAGCGGTGCAAAAAACACCAACGCCCCCGCTTGAACCGGAAGGCTCTCCACTCCAGGCAGGCTGGAATTCCACGCAAGCAGGACGATCGACTGTGGAATCATCACACAGGCGAACACCAGCAAATCGCGTTCGCCGGTCCAACGCCAAGCGACGAGCATTCCAATTCCCAGGATGGCAATGCCGACGTTCAGAGCCAGGTTCAGCCCGTTCGCGTAAAGTTCGGTCGCATGATCGGCGCGCCGGACAAGCAGCAGATTGCGGGTTTGATCGATGGAAATCTGGATTATTCCGGGGTTGGCCGGCCTGCGCAAATGCGGAGGACACCAAACTCGAAGCGCGACCACGGCTGTCTTTCCCGGAGTTGCGGCGGTCGCCGGCAGGTCGAAAACCGCATCCCGCTGACGAATGTCGGATTCAACACGAGGGGTAAGGCTGCCCTGACGGCCCGCCAGCGCACCGCCCACATAGATTTCGTCTGCCAGGTTGTAGGGGAGGCCCCCCAAAGTGGAGTCCCGCGAGCTGCGGACTGCGAGTGGGCCTGAGGCGTCGCTGCGCACCGGGATGCGGAAGCGGACCCAAATAAAGCCATTGTAATAGAAGGGCGGCATGGGCCATTGGCCATCAATGGCTATAGGCCAGGCGCTGTCGTCGAAGCTGGGATTGGCCCAGCCGAGCTTGCCGTCGGGGTCGTCGCCGAAGTGGTAGCGCACGGGCGTGGCCGGTTGGGTCTGCTGCGAATGACAGAGGAACCCTGCCGAGCTTGCCGAAAGAATTGTGAACAGGACCAGGAGTCCTGACATGCGGGGAAGCATGCGTAAATGATACCCCGCTATTGTGTTGCGGGCGAGTGGATGGACCTTCGCAGTGTTATGGCTGGTTTATGAGGAGATTCCCGGGGGCCGGAGTCTTTGGCGGCAGGGCGCGTGAGACGAGCTTGACTGCGGCGAAGGCGATGCCTTCGTAAAGAGTGAAGATGCCGAGCGCGAAGATGGCGCAAAAGACGATGACGCCCACCGCAGGCGCAATCATGTCGTGGTCGAATTGATTTGCCTGATGGGTGAGAAATGCTTCGCGTCCGAGGCGGAGCCACTTTTCGTGGTCCAGGTGAATGAACTCCCCGAGGACCGAGCCGAAGGCCAATGCGAGAAGGAACTTGACGACAAGCTTGGATTTCATGCGGAAAGGATACACCTGATTGGAATGTATTGGCAGGAGGCGGCTTGTGTCGATGCAGGGGGAAAGGTGAAGAGTGTACCTCAGGGGCTAAAGCCCTCGTTGATTTGATCGGCTTTTTGCCGAGGATAAATCCCCGGCCTACCGCCCGAACAAATCTTTCCGCGGCTCGCTAGAAAATCTCGGCTAGCTTTTGGAAGGAATCGAGTTCCAGCAGTTGCTGGCCCTGGGGGGCGGCGTCAAGGTCGGCGTGCTCCAGGACCCATGTGTCTTTGTGAAAGAGGAAGACGGCGTGCAGGCCCGCGGCGAGGGCGGGGTTGATGTCGCTCTTGATGCTGTTGCCAATCATCCAACTGGTGTGCGGAGCGAGCTCGTGGCGATGGATCACTTCGCTGTAAGTGGGGGGATCTTTTTCGGTGACGATTTCTACGGCAGAGAAGTGGGCTGCGAGACCGGAGCGGGCTAGTTTGCTGGCCTGTTCGGCCTGGTCGCCCTTGGTCATGAGGATGAGGCGATGGCGGGCGGCTAGCTGGGCCAGTGTTTCGGCAACGCCGGGGAGAAGCTGAATCTCCTGTTCTTCAATGGAGCGGGCAAAGGCGAGGATCTGCTGGACCTTTTCTTCCGTAACCGGGGCGGGGCTGAGGCGGTGAAAGCATGTAACCAGCGAGCGCGTGAAACTGGTGAGGCCGTAGCCGTGGGCGAGGATGGTTTCGCGCTCGACGGCGTTAAGGGCCTGGCGGACCTGGGCGGGGGTGTACTCGTGGTGGTTGAGATAGCCGATGAAGGCGGCGATGGCGCGCTCGAAGTAGATGTTGTTTTCCCAAAGGGTATCGTCGGCGTCGATGAGGAGGGTTTGGCCGGGAGGGAATTGGGGCATGGGGTTATGGTAACGAATTTGATGGGTGGCTGAAACTGTGGGCGGGGTCGGGGTGCAGAGTGTGCGTCCGAGACGCAGGTCCTCCGACTCCCTGCGCTTCCCCACCCCACGGACGAAGACCTGTCCGCGGGGACCCCGGTTCGCTCCGGTCGCTCAGGATGACAGTTGTTTAGTTAGTCCGAATCTTGGCAGGTTCGGGACTATTGCTGCGCTTCGGGGAGGGTGTAATCGAAGGTGTAGGAGAGCTTGCCGGGGGCGTGGACGATGGTCATGGTTCCGGAGATGCCAGCGAGCGCGCCGGAGCCGGAGCCGGGGACTACGGAGACGGTGAGCTGAAGCTTGCCCTGGTCCATGACGCCGAGGTGCTGGAGTGCGAAGGAGCCGGCATGGCCGTTGAGGGTTCCGGTGACGTGCTCGATGGCGACGTAGCCGGCGCTGCCTTTGGAGGGGTCGCCGGAGCCGAGCATTTCGCCTTTGCTGGTGGCGTCAAGGTCGCCTTGATATTGCTTTGAAAGGGCGTAGCGGCCGATGGCGGCGCCACCGGTCGAGTCGTCTGGCGGGAGCGGGGTGGTCTTTGCAGCGAAGGTTCCTTCAGCATGGCGGGTCATGACAGGGTCCTTTCTGAGGAGCTTTGAGGCCGGGGCCTGGGGATGCGCGGCCTGGAGGAATAGGCAAAGGCAGGCGCAGAGAATCAGATTACGCTTGGGTGCAAGGCGCGAGTTCGGCATGGCTTTAGCTTACTGTTTTGGTTGCGTGGCAAGCCACTGCTTCAGATTCGGTTCCTGAAGGGTGCGGAGTTCGATGCAGCCGTCGATGTGCTCGAGGGCATGTTTGAGGGCCATGTCGGTAGAGGCGACTTTGTGTGTGGAGAAGAAATCTTTTACATCGTCGCGGGCATCGGCGGAGCAGAAACTGCCGGTTGCGCCGACCACGTATGCACCTGTTGAGGTTGTGAACTGGGCCTGGACCTTGTCCCAATTGGCCTGAATGTACTTCCACGCCTGGTCGCGGGTCTCGTTGGTCCGAAGGGAACTGGAAATGAGGAAGGCCGCGTCCTGGTTGCGGACCTTGCTGGAGACGGCGTAGTCGAGGGAGCGTTGAACCAGCGGGGGGCTCTGGAACTCTGCCAGCAGCATGAGCGCGGTTTCCTGTAACTCCGGATTGGTTGTAGTTTCGTAGAGTTTCTGCAGCCGGTCGAAGAGGGCGGCGTCGCCGTTTCTGGCGGCAATGAATAGCGCTGTCTGGCTGAGGGTTGGATCGACCGAGGCTGGATCTGCGAGATAGTTTTCGGCGATCTGGCGGGCCTGAGCAAGAACGGCTGGGTCCTGCCCGTAATAGCCGAGGACGCCGAAAAGCTCGGAGCGCAGTTTACGTGTGGAGGTTGAATCGCTCTGAGCCGGACCTCCGAGTTTGGCTAACTGGGGCGCAAAGGTGGAGCGAATCCAGGCCGACAGGGCGGCTCGCTCTTGCGGCTTGGCCGCGACCCGCTCATAGATCAGGCTGACGCCAGACAAGGCGTTGGCGACAACTTCTCCGTTGGGATCGGTTTTGACCGCGGCGACGAGGTTGAGGTAATCGCCCACGGTGACCTTGTTGGCGCGGAGCCGGGCCCATTCGTCGCCAATGAGGCTGATGCGTTCGGCGGGGCTGAGGAAGGCTTCGGCATTGCCGACCAGTTTGTTATAGACGCTGAGCGGATAGGCGCTGCGGTAGTAGCCTTTGCCACCGGCGTTGGCGAAGAAGAGCCCCGGCGCAGGATTCGTCGTCAATGTCGTGCCATCCGGGGTGAGGACCTGGCAGTCCTGCTTGTCCGGGCCGGCTTTCATGCAAACGGGGAGGGTCCACTTCTGCGCGGGGTTGGGCTGGATGCTGGGGCTTAGAAAGAATCGCTGCTGCGTGACGGAAACCTTGCCGCCGGCCGGTTCACTAAAGGTCAGGATGGGCGCGCCGGGCTGAGCTACCAGGCTCGCCATAATTTTGTCGACGGGCTTGTGACTGGCCGCGGTCTGGGCGTTCCAGAAATCTTCGGCGGTCGCGTTGGCGTAGAGGTGCGCAGAGAGATAGGCATGGACTCCCTTGCGGAAGGTCTCCGCGCCGAGGTAGTTCTCGACGGTGAGCAGGACGTCGCCGGCCTTGTCGTAGGCGATGCCGTCGAACATCTGGTTGATTTCGTCGGGTGTGTCGGCTTTGGCGCGAATGGCGCGAGTGGTGGGCGCCGAGTCGATGTTGAGCGCATTGTCGACATCGGCAGCTACCAATTGGTCCATATCCCACTCAGGATGCAGAACGGCTACCGCCTTGCTCTCCATCCACGTGGCGAAGCCCTCGTTGAGCCAGAGATTGTCCCACCACTGCATGGTGACCAGATCGCCGAACCACTGGTGGGCCATTTCGTGGGCGATATCGATGGCTACGGTCTGTTTTTCTTCGTCGGTGGCTGATTTGGGATCGATGAGGAGGGTGGTTTCGCGGTAGGTGATGGCGCCGAAGTTCTCCATAGCGCCGGCTTCGAAGTCTGGTATCGCGATGAGGTCGAGCTTCTTGAGCGGGTAGGGAATGCCGAAGTAGTTGTTGTAGTAGTGAAGGACCTTCACCGCGATATCAAGGCCGTAGGCGCCGAGCGCGACCTTGTCGGGAGTGGAACAAACGCGGATGGCTACGCCGTCGGAGGAGGCGGAGGTGCATTGGAAGTCGCCGACCAGGAAGGCCACGAGATAGGTGGACATTTTGGGGGTGTTGGAGAAGTGCAGCGTGTGTTTTCCGGGGATGGGGCCGGGTGTGTCGGTCTCAATGGGGCTGTTGGAGATGGCGGTGTCGCCGGTATCGACGACGAGGGTGACATCGTAAGTGGCTTTAAAGGCAGGCTCGTCGAAGCAGGGGAAGGCGCGGCGGGCGTCGGTGGCTTCAAACTGAGTTACGGCGTAGTTGCGGGTGGCGGTTTTGGAGAGATAGAAGCCGCGCAGTTCGTTGTTGAGGATGCCGGTGTAGGCGATGGCCAGCGTTGCCTTTCCTGCGGGAAGCTGGGCGGAGAAAGTGAAGGTGGCCTGTTCCCTGGCTGCATCGAGAGAGACGGTGGCTGTTTGCCGCTTGCCGGCTGCTGTGACGGTGACGGATTGGAAGGCGATTTCGGCGGAATTCAGGGTGATTTGGGTGGCTGGTTCGGCCAGGGTCACATCGATGGATTCGACGCCGGTGAATGTGGCGGCTTTGAGGTCGGGGGTCAGAGTGAGGGTGTAGTGCTCGGGGACGACGGCTGCGGGAAGGCGCTGGGCGCTTGCGTTGGGCAGAATGAGGGTGGCGAGCGCGGCCGTGAAGACTAGAAACGCGGAAGAGAGCGGGGTGGAACATCGAAACTTCATGGAGACCTCGTGAGGGAGTGGATTACTGCGCCGGGGTCTTCTTTGGCAGCAGGGAATCGAGCAGGAGCAGGCATGCGCCGATAACGACCGCGGAGTCGGCTACGTTGAAGTCGGGCCAGTGATAGCTGAAGATGTGGACTTCAATGAAGTCGGTGACGGAGCCGTAGAGGATGCGGTCGTGGACGTTGCCGATGGCTCCGGCAAAGATGAGGGCGAGGGCCACGGTGGTGAGTGTGAACTGGTTGCCGAGGCGGACCATCAGGACAAGGACGACGAGCGCGGCAAGGCTCGCGAAGCTGACCAATACCAGGCGGACGATGTGGGGCGAGGCGGAGTCCGCAAAGAGCGAGAAGGCTGCGCCATCGTTGGTCCAATGGGTGATGCGGAGGACATGGGGAATGACCGGGATTGCGCCGCCCATGCGGATGTGCGCTTCGACCCAGAGTTTGGTGAAGCGGTCGGCGAGGACGATGAGCGCGGAGATGAGCAGAAGCCAGGGGAGACGGCGGGGGACGGCTCTACTCATGGGATGATAGCCTCTCGAACAGGTTTCCGGTTGAGATTTGAGGTTTCCCACTCATCGCGATGAGGCCGCGATGAATGGGGCACGGAGCATTTGTTCATTGCGCGGCGTCCTCGCAGGGCTGCGGTGGATCGATGTTCATTTCTCTGAGCGCTGACTGGCAGCGGGTGCAGACGTTTTGCCAGACGCCGTAGGCGGAAACTTCGGGCATGAAGTTCCAGCAGCGGGCGCATTTGTGGCCGGAGGCGGGCAGGGCGGTGACTTGGAGAATGTCGCCTGCAACCACGGTGACCTTTGAGACGTTGACGATTTCTTTGAGCCCCGTGGCGTGGCGTTGCAACAGTGCAAGCTGCTCGCCTGCGGCGGTGATCTCCAACTCGGCTTCAAGGCCCTTTCCAATACGCTTTGCCTGACGGGCCTCTTCAAGGACGCGAAGAGCTTCATCGCGCACCGCGAAGACTTGTTTCCATTCCTCAAGCAATGAAGCGGGGTCCTCGGAGAAGATTTCTTCCGGACGCGGGAACTGGGCGAGGTGGACGCTTGCTTCGCGGCCTTCCATGGCGGGTAGATAGTCCCAGACTTCGTCGGCGGTGAAGCTGAGGATGGGGGCGACCAGACGCACCA
>Ga0182012_10006753_pt1 | contig 11630 bp, 7 predicted proteins | sample 612S2SmetaG_FD_120486 | JGI IMG/M metagenome (GOLD analysis project Ga0182012, IMG submission 120486) | Permafrost microbial communities from Stordalen Mire, Sweden - 612S2S metaG | ecosystem: Environmental > Terrestrial > Soil > Wetlands > Permafrost | place: Sweden: Stordalen | collected...
ATAGAGGAAGCCGCCGCATTCTGGGAAAGCTTGTCGCAAAACCACCCCTTCATTGACGGCAACAAACGCACCGCCTTCGCCGCCATGTACACCTTCCTTGCCATCAACAAGGTCCAACTGACCGCAAGCGCTGGCGAGACAGAAAACTTCGTGCTCAACCTGTATGCCATCGGCTCGTTTGATTTCGAACATCTATGCCAATGGCTGCGAAGCAATGTCCTGTTTTAGGGCCGGCATCACGAGTTCATTGCCGCCGACCCTGAATTTGTGATGCGTTCCTTGGCCAAAAGTGCTTGAACACGAGTAAAGGGCACCCGTCTGAATACGTTCTCGTGCGTCATTGAGGCGGAAGAACCTATAATGATGCCGTCAGGACATTGCATGAAATATGTGAAGGATTTGAGCGGCTGGCCGCCAGCCTCTGGAATGTTCAGAGCCCAGCCAACTCCCCACGTTTGCGGAGAAGCTCCTCTTCCTCTGGCGTCAGCTTCTTGACGATCTCACAAGACATTTTTCCGTTTCCCCGGTGTTGAAATTATCCTAACCGGCTTTAACCGGTTTGGCCTTTTCGGTGTCACTTTCCTGGTCAGTTGGACTTGCATTTCGGTGCCTTTCTGTGCCCCTACCTGCATGTTTTCCCCAAAAGGCAAGCTTCACACCAAAAAGAATAGGGGCCATGATAGGCCCCCACATATTGATTTTACTGATCTTATGGCGGAGAGGGAGGGATTCGAACCCCCGGTACCCTTGCGAGTACGTCTGATTTCGAGTCAGGTGCATTCAACCGGGCTCTGCCACCTCTCCGCTTTCAATAGTTTACTGGCAAAGTGAAAGGCGTTGCAATCGGCGCCCACATTTCCTATTCAGGCGGGGATTGGCCGCGTCGTTTATCCTTCATGGGAACGGGTTTAGGCAAAACGAGTAGCAGGCAGGTTTTGAGCGGACACGGTCCAGCCATGCGGTCATCCCATGCCGTCAACTTCGCGCCGCAATCGGGGCATCTTACCGATGTGACAGATTCAGCGAAAGTTGGTTCGTGGGATCTGCACCTGAACTGGTGATCGAAGTCCGGCCCAGGACGGGCGAAGCAGGGAAGCAGTGCAAGGAACCGGGGAGTTCGACGGCTGATGATGGAATTTCATATCTCGCTTCAGGCGCGCCAGCGCTACCAGTTCGCCGGGTCCCTTTTCTCGTATAACGGCAACGTCGTATTCGGCAGCATGGGCGCGTGCCGCGAGTTTGCTCACCGCATGAACACGGTGCGCGAGGCGCACAAGTATCCTGAGCGCGCGGTGCACGCCGGCCAGTTGTGGGCCATGGGCCTTATCGATGAAGTCAGCCACGTGCTGATGGCCCGCTACCGCGAGCAGTTCGATCCCGAAGTGATGACGCGCGCGCTCGACTGGTTCAGCACGCAGGTCGGCCCTGAAGCTGTCGACACCATGCTGCTGGCCTTCGTGGAGCAGTTTCCCGGCCAGAGCGTGATACGCGGCCTTGAGACTTCCAAGCAGTGGCTGGCGGGCTCAACCGATAACACGCCGCACCGCGCCGCGGCTCTTGAGGAACTGCTTCTGCTCTGGACCGCGAACCGCAACCTGGCATTCCGCCCCTTCGAAGAGCTGTTTGAAGAAAAATCGCTGGCCGAAAAAACCGTCTATCGCCAGGTAACGGCGCAAATGCCCGAGTACTTCGCAACCCGGCCGCTGATTCCGGTTCCCGATACCAAACCGCTAAGCCTGCTCGACCTGTTGCGCGCGCCCGCCGAAGGCGCGCCCGCTTCGCTCAGCGATCAACTCGCGCTCATTCGCGCACTATGGAAGCCTTTGCTCGGCGAAGAGGTCGAACGGCTCATCCAGGTGGCCGCAGAGATTTTGCGCGAAGAAGAACTTGCCGTCTGGATGCAGTTCAATCCGCCTGCCGTGCAAGCCCGCGCCGCCGCCGAGGCCGCCGCTATACGCCGTTCCCAGACCGGCACCGAGCAGTGGCCCTCCATCGTCAGCACTGCCGATGTTCCGGTCTTCGGCGATCCCGCGAATGAGTACGAAAAGTTTTCGCCCGACACCGCATGGATGCCGACAACCGTGCTGATCGCCAAGAGCACCTACGTGTGGCTGGCGCAGATGAGCCGGCAATACGGCCGGCACATTGGCCGTCTCGACGAAATTCCCGATGAAGAGCTGGCTGTGCTCGCGCGCCGCGGCATCAACACTCTATGGCTCATTGGCGTGTGGGAACGCAGCCGCGCCTCGAAGACTATCAAGCAGCTTTGCGGCAATCGCGACGCGGTTGCTTCGGCCTACTCGCTCTTTGACTACACCATCGCCGACGACCTGGGCGGCGAATCGGCTTACGTAAACCTCCGCGACCGCGCTTATCGCCACGGCGTGCGCCTGGCCAGCGACATGGTGCCCAACCACATGGGCATCGACTCGCCCTGGGTGGTCGAGCACCCTGAGTGGTTCATGTCGCGCGGCGATTCGCCCTACCCTGCGTACACCTTCAACGGTCCCGATCTCTCCAGCGACGGCCGCGTCGAAATCAAGATTGAAGATCACTACTTCGAACAGACTGACGCCGCAGTCGTTTTTCAGCGCCGCGACAAATCAACCGGCGAAGTCCGCTACGTCTACCACGGTAACGACGGCACCAGTTTTCCGTGGAATGACACTGCGCAGCTCGATTACCTGAATGCGGCCGTGCGCGAGCAAGTGATTCAAACTATCCTCTATGTTGCGCGGCTCTTCCCGGTAATCCGATTCGATGCTGCCATGACGCTGGCCAAGCGCCACTTTCATCGCCTGTGGTTCCCCGGTCCCGGCGCAAGCGGCGCAATTCCTTCACGCGCCGAGTACGGAATGAGCCAGGCCGATTTTGACCGCGCCATGCCGAACGAATTCTGGCGCGAAGTGGTTGACCGCGTAGCCGCAGAAGTGCCGGGTACGCTGCTTCTCGCTGAAGCCTTCTGGCTCATGGAAGGGTACTTCGTTCGCACCCTCGGCATGCATCGCGTTTACAACTCGGCCTTCATGGTGATGCTGCGCGACGAAGAGAACGCCAAATACCGTTCGGTTCTCAAAAACACGCTCGAGTTCGATCCCGACATCATGAAGCGCTACGTCAACTTCATGTCGAATCCGGACGAGCGCACCGCCATCGATCAATTCGGCAAGGGCGACAAGTGCTTCGGCGTTGCTGCGATGATGGCCACTTTGCCAGGCCTGCCCATGTTCGGGCACGGGCAGATCGAGGGATTCACCGAAAAATACGGCATGGAGTATCGCTGGCCGCGCTACAACGAGACGCCCGATCACTGGCTCGTTGAGCGACACGACCGCGAAATTGCCCCGCTGCTCAAACGCCGTTGGCTGTTTGCCGAGAGCGAGAATTTTCTGCTCTATGACTTCTTTACCGCGAGTGGCGCGGTCGACGAGGACGTGTTTGCCTACTCGAACCGCAACGGCAGCGAGCGCGCGCTGGTTGTTTACAACAATCGCTACGGGTCGACACAAGGTACCATCGACAATTCCGCAGCCTACGCCGACAAGGCGTCAGGCCAGCTCAAGCAGCGGCGCCTGCGCGAGGGGCTTGGTCTCGGCGGCGATGCAACTGTAGTTCTGGCTTTCCGCGATTCGCTGACCGGGCTTGAGTATCTGCGCCGCGCGAGCGATGTATTTGAGCGCGGTCTTACGCTCGAGCTCAATGCCTATCAGACTCACGTCTTTCTTGACTGGCGCGAGCTCAAACCCAGCGCGCACCAGCCATGGGACAAGCTCAGCGATCAGCTGGCCGGCCGCGGAGTCCCCAATCTTGAAGACGCGCTCGTCGATCTCGGCCTCCGTCCCGCGCACGATGCGCTGCGCAAGCTCCTCGATCCCGCAATCGTCAGGCAATTTGCCGATCTCGCCGAGCATCCGCGTCCTGTGCTCGCCGCAGACCGGCCCACCGAACGCGAGCGCGGCGGATACTTCGATCAGGCCTGGGAGCGCGCTGAGAAATTCCTCAAGCAGGCTCAGGCTGCATACGCCGCGCGATTGGCCGAAGCCGGCCAGCCTGTTGCTCCGTTCGAGCCCATCGACCTCGCCTCGTTCACGCTGGTCTTCCGCCGCCGGTTACGCGCCGCCATGCGTCTGCCTGGGGTTGAATCGCTCTTCCCGTCGCCGTGGACCGCCGCGGCCCGCCGCATGTTGCCTAGCCCCAGCCCCGAGGTGACAGCTACCGCCATGTGGGGACCAATCTTTGCATGGTGCGCGCTTGAGCTCCTGGCCGAGAGCGTTGACGATGAGAACCCTGAACGCGTGGCGCTCGATCTCTTTGACCGCCTGCGTCTGCGCGAGCCGTTTGCCCGTGCGTTTACCGCGCTCGGCTTTGAAGGCGATGCAGGCTGGCGCGCCGCCGCACGCATCAAAGTCGTGCTGCTAACTGTCGCCGGCGTTGGCGCGAAACAAGAAGAACCCGAGCAGAGCCGCGACTTAGCAGCGCCGGGCTCCAGCCCGGGGTCCCCGTCGACAGGTCCAAGTCGATGGGGTGGAAGCCCGGTTGTCCTGTCAGCGTCCACGCTGACAGACAAGCCAGCTCCTGATGACGATACCCGAAAAATTAAGCCGGGTGCCCCTGTTCCCTCGCACTTGGGGACCAGGGAAGGGAATCCCGTACCCGCAACTTCCCAACCCGAAGCCCCCAACGTAGTTCTCGCCCCCTCCCTCTGGCTCGATCCCGACGTCCGCTGGCTTACCGGCGTCCACGAGACTGAAGGCCACGTCTACCTCGTCCGCGAGCGCTATGAGGAACTGCTCTGGTGGATGCTGATGCCGTCGCTGCTTGAGATCGCCGGCCACGCCGCTCCCGATCGCGCCGCAGTGGCCGCGCTCGCCCGCACCGTCGGCGACGCCCTCGCAACCGCGGAGGCCGCCGGCTACCGCGTCGACAAGTTGCTGCAATCGGGAAAAGATCAACCAGAACCCGAGGCCGAAGTCGAGGAAGTAGGTAAGGCGGCTGGTTCAAGCGGCACCGGTCCCAATGAAGTCACCACCGCTAAAACGGCGGTGGATGAGACCGGACCCGATCCCAGCGAGGAAGGAGAGCACTAGAAGTAGTCTCATAAATCTTGCGCGGCGAAAGGTATCCCTTAGAGGCCGAACCCCGGCCCATTCGGTGTATTTGTTCGATACGACCGAAGAGCTTGCTAAGAAAGTGAACCCGTGTCCGCGAGAGTTGGCAGTGGCTGAAGTGTCTGCTTGAGAACGTACTCGTGCGCCAACTCGCTAACTTGCCATATCCGCGAAGCGGATGCGAACTTGCCGCTTTTGATTTAAAGCGTGTTCGCTTGGGTCCAGATAAACTGTCACGCACTCGCTAAACCCCGGCCCGGAGAGAAGCATATGCGGCATGACTGAAGTCGCGCCCTGACATAAAACTCCTTTCCACGTGCTTTATTCAACTGCCACCCAGCCCGCATTTCTCCACAAAATAGCCCTCTTGACATTTCGATACTGAACAGTTCAGTATTGTCCAACCCTCCGAGGTCGATCCCATGATCCGCGTTCGCAATCTCGTCAAAAAATTCGACAAACTTACCGCCGTCGACGACGTCAGTTTCGCCAAAATGTGGAGCAAACGATGAAAGTGATATACGTTCTTTGGCTGCGCGAGGTGAAGCGTAATCATGTCAAGGCCGCGCAGTTCTGAAGCTCATCGAAAAGTCCTCCGTGCCGCGCTCGATCTGTTCTGCGAGCGCGGCATCGAGCCCACCAGCATGGACTCAATCGCCCGCGCTTCAGGCGTCAGCAAAGCCACCATCTACAACCACTGGCCCCATAAAGAAGCGCTGCTGCTCGAGGTCGTGGAGATGATCCACGGCCTCAATCGGCCTCCGCAGCACTTCGACTCCGGCGACCTGCTCACCGATCTCACCTGGATTCTCACCCGCAAGCCGCCCGGTGAATTTGAAACCGAGCGCGCACGCATGACCGCTTCCATCATTTCTTACTCCAAGCTTCACCGGCAGTTCGGCAAGGTCTGGCGCAGTCGCGCCATGGAGCCGGCACGCAGGGCCATCGCCAAGGCGCTTCGCCGAGCAACGGATCGTGGCGTGCTCACCCCGCACCTCGATCTCAACGTGATTGAAGCCATGCTGCTCGGCCCCATGGTCTACTCGCAGATATTCCAAGGCGAGCGCAACGCAGCCCATCCTGAATTAGGCCCGAAGGTCGCAGAAGCCTTTGTCCGCGCCTGTGCCACCCTTGATGCAACGCACAAAAAAACGGAGGGAGCAGGGGCCTTCAGGCCCCTGAAATCCAGTACATAATTTGTCTGGCCTTCAGGCCCGGTCTCTTCTTCGCAGTTCCGAACAACAATCGCATTCGCGAACCCACGAGCCCCTGCACTAGCTCCCATCCGGATACCCACCCCGATGCAGCACCATAGGAAACCATGGCAGCGTCTTCGGCCTCGGCAATTCCGCTCTCCAACATCCCTTCGGTGCCTCGGTGCCTTTCAGCAACTCCGTCTGATCCCGGCCAGAGTCGCCCAGCAGCTTTTCAAGCGCTTTGCCCAGGCGTGCCAGGCGATCTCCGAATCGTTGTCCCCATCGTGCTTCGACTTCGGTCTCCAATTGCCGATATGCAAGCTGCGCCGCGCGCCCTTGGGGCGTGAGCTTCACCACGCGCGCTTTGCCTGTGCCTTCCTGTTCTTCCACACACAGCCCGCGTTTCTCCATGAATCCCAGCGCCATGGCAATCGCCTCTTTTGACACTCCGGAAAGCATTGGCAAGTCCCTTGTCCGCACGCCTTTCTCATTCATCACCCGTAGAACATCTGCACAAATGGCGAGCGACAGCTCCGATACATTCTCGAATTCAAGCGCAAAGGCAACCAGCACGCGCGCCAGCAGATCCAAAAGCTTCAACTCTTCAATCGGCTCAGCTGGCTTAGCAACTTCAGCTGTGCTCCGCTTGTCTTCTGATTGCTTGGTCCAAAGTCCAAACCCCAGAATCGGCATGCAATCCGGCAGCGTCGCCGGCAGTTCCACAACTACTTCCCTCAATGCCGTTCGCAAAGACTCGATCTCATCCCATCCAAAACGCTTCTCCCACCGCCGTTCAGTGGCCGGCAGCAGCCGCTCCCACACCTGCTTTGCAGCGATTCCTGCCGCCGTCGGCTTTACCAGCCAATCTTCCATGCGAGGTTTGGCCCGAGCGTCCATTGGCGAGGGCGCCATCCAGACGTAGCCCCAGCGCAACATTCCGTTCCAATTGGTCCCGGTTCGCGCCCGCTGCTCCAGTTCCCGCACCGTGGTCCCCTCGTCCGGCAAATGCTTCAGGCAGTTCTGCCACATCACGATTGAGGTAAGCCAGAGACCGTACTCCGCGGTGCTCTTGCCCAACCGGGTGGTTGAGTGAGGAATCTGGCTCTCGGCCGCATTGTCAGTCTCGACGATGAATGCGACCAGCGCGAACGAGAGCAGGGCAGTGAAGGGAAGCGGCTCGTCCATGGAGGCGATTATCCAATGAGGGCCGCGCCGGAGCCAAATCTCCGCCGTATTTGTCGCAACCGGGCTCCCCTCGTAGAATCACGTAAGGGCCGGCGACGCTAGTGCCAGCCGGCCCCTTTACAATGAGCGAACAGGACACAGGCAACTCGCAGCAGCAGCCGGTTTCTCCGGCATGGATCAAGGTTGAGAGGGCGCGGCATCCTCAGCGGCCCTACCCCATGGACTTCTTCGAACGAATCTTCACTGACTTCAGCGAGATTCACGGAGATCGCGCCTTTGGCGACGATGAAGCGGTGGTATGCGGCATGGCCCGCTTCGACGGCGACGAAGTAATGCTCATCGGCATCCGCAAGGGCGGCACAACCAAGCAGCGCATCAAGCGTAATTTCGGAATGCCAAGTCCTGAGGGTTATCGCAAGGCGCTGCGCGTCATGAAGCTCGCCGAAAAATTTAACCGGCCGGTCATCGCGCTCATCGACGTCACCGCTGCCTATCCGGGCCTGGGCGCTGAAGAGCGCGGCCAGGCTGAAGCCATCGCCCGCAATATTCGCGAGATGGCGCGCCTGCGCGTGCCCACCATTTCTGCCATCACCGGCGAGGGCGGATCGGGCGGCGCGCTGGCGCTGGCTGTCACTGACCGCGTGCTGATTCTCGAGAATGCCATTTATTCGGTCATCCCGCCCGAGGGTGCGGCAGCCATTATGTGGCGCGACGTGGTGCACAAGGATCGCGCCGCGGCCGCACTGCGCGTTACCGCCCCCGAGGTTGCCGAACTGGGATGTGTCGATGAGATCATCCCCGAGCCAGTGGGCGGCATCCATGCCGATCGCGAAGCCGGTATGCAGTTGCTCGCCGCTGCCCTCCGCCGTCACCTCGCGGAGCTCAAGGCCCTGCCCCTCGACGAACTACTGGCCAGGCGTCAAAAAAAGTTTCGCAACATTGCTCAGTTTTATACCGAAGATTGAACCCACAGTCGGCCAACAACCCGATCCAAGGATGAACGAGGCACAGATGCAGATGAATCCGGGCGCGATCGTCCTTTCCGCAATCGTCCTTGCACGGAGGAGCGCATGACTGTCGCTCGCAATGCCGGCGGCCGTTTGCGCGCCTATATCGAATTCGTGGTGGCTGTCTTTTACTACTTTCTGGCGCGGGCGATCGCCCACCATGGCGCACAGGGGCTGTTGCGGGACGACTGGAACCCTCTCATCGAACAGGTCATGCTGGCCTTCCTGCTTATCGTGGGTTACGCGGCGATGGGTTTCTGGTTCGATCGCGATCCTCATCCCATCGACAGCCAGGGATTTCCCTCGCGCGACGGTCTCACCGCAGAGTTCGGCATGGGTATGGCCGCGGGTTGGGGGCTGGCAGTCGTCTGCGTGCTGCCCTTGGCCGTCTTCGGCGGCATCTCGCTGGTGCTGGCAACCGATCTTGCTTCGTGGGGATGGCTGGCCGCCGATGCGGCTTTCTTTGCCATGGCCGCCCTGGTTGAAGAGGTAGCTTTCCGCGGGTACGGCTTCCAACGATTTGAGCGCGCCCTGGGGCCTTTCGCCGCTTCGCTTGGTTTTGCCTTGTACTACGCACTCGTCCAGTCCCTCATTCCCGGCTCTGGCCGCGCTGGCTTTGCTGTTTCCGTGGCAGTTGGCCTGGTGCTGTCTCTCGCCTACCTGCGCAGCCGCGCACTGTGGCTCAGCTGGGGGCTCAACTTTGGCTGGAAGGCGAGCCGCGCCCTCCTGTTTGGCCTCGCGGTGAGCGGCGACAGTGCCCACTCCCACGTGGTTCAAGGCGATCCCATGGGGCCATTGCGGCTCACCGGCGGCGCTTTTGGACTGGATGGCTCGTGGCTGGCCTGTTTCGCCATGCTGACTGCAATTCCGGTGGTCTTCCGCATTACCCGAAACCTTAACTACCGCTACAACGCGCCGGTGCTCAAGCCGGCGGGAATTCCCGTCGATCTGGATGCCGCGGCGCGCGCCCAGCACGAGGAGGCCATGGGCGCCCAGGAGCCTGCCGCGCCCGCGCTGGTGCAGATCGGCTCGGCCCTCACGCCCCAATTCACCACAAACCAGCCCGCCAACGATAAAACCACCGCCACAGAATGAGGCGCCGCCGGTCTCCATCCTGCGAGCCAAACAGAAAGAGGTATCGCCCGTCTCCTTTCTGCGAGTCAAACGGGGCCCGCCTTGGCGGGCGTAAGCACGTAGCCCCAGGCGCGAGCCTGGGGTAATAGCCGCCCGCCAGCGCGATAGCCCGCTGTAGCGGGCGTAACAACGTGTATCGCCACCTCGAGATTCCGCCATTTTTCTCGCCCCGCTCTTGCCTACTGCGCCATTTTCGCGTAATGCTTATGTGAAGCATGGGAGGCTCCCATGATCAGGTCCCACCTTCCCCGGCGCTCACGGCAATCGATGATTCCGCGCAACCTGTCATCGCATTTTCCCCTTCCAGCAACCATGGCTCGCGGCGCCATTGCGATCGTGTCATTCGGAGTTCTTCTTGCCTGCGCCCGCGCCCAGGTCATCACCATCGATACCAGCGGGAAGAAGGCCACTACGGCCGATGGAAATGTCGACCGCCGCTTCCAGCAGATCAAGCCAACCAGCGTTCCGCTCTCAAAGGTCGAGATCAACCCCAGAACCCGCATCGAACTCCTCCGCGTGATGCAGGCAGAACAGGGGTTCGCCATGCGTCCCCTGCCGTGCGGGCACAAGGGACTGACTCTGGTTGCAAACGGCAACCTGGAGCCGGCCGGTGAGGCCTACCTGAACTTGGTGACCTCGGATGGGTTGAGCGCCAAACCCGGCGATCGCGTGGTCATCACCGACGTCAAGTTTGACCACAGTAAGATGATCTTCGAATTCAACGGCGGTCCGGACCTGAAGCACCGCATCCTGCGGCACATTGAGCTGGGTGGTGGCATGGGCACTTCGCCGGTTGTGCAGGACGATGGAAACCCGGCTACCGGCTCGCGGCTCACCCTGGAATTCAAAGGCCACGTGCCCGAAATGACCGGCGCCGACGTCAAGGCCCTGCTGGCTCCGCTTATCTCGTTCGACGTAAAAACGCCCATCCAGGCCTTTACCGACACGCTGCCGCCGCAACTGAAAGACGCCATTCTGTCGCACCAGGTGCTTGTGGGCATGAGCACCGATATGGTGCTCTTTGCCAAAGGACAGCCGGTTACCAAGAGCCGCGAAATGGACGGTCAGGAACCGTTTGAGGAGTGGATCTATGGCAAGCCTCCCGAGCCGGTTTACTTTGTCCGCGTCAATGGCAACCGCGTGATTCGCCTTGAGATTGCGAAGGTCGGCGAGCCGGTCCAAATCTTTACCACCGATGTCGTTTCAGGCATGATGCGCTCCGACGGCACCCCGGTGCTCGCCCAGAACACCGATGTCCACGTCGTGAAGGAAGGCGACGCGGAGGTCGACACCGACAAGGAAGCAGCCCCGGCTCCGCCCAGCCTGCTCAAGCCTGGCGAGCAGACCGGGGACCGCAGCGCCCAAAATCCCGCAACCAAGATGCGCCCGGTGCAGCCAGCCAAGCCTAACCCCGAATACGAGCCTGACGTGAATCCCGACCAGCAACAGCCGGCCGCGCCCGCCTCTGCGCAACCCGCGTCAACCCAGCCAGCCTCGCCTCAGCCGGCAGGCACGCCTCAGCCTTCACCGCCGCCCTCAAGCACCCCGAGTTCGAATTTCACTCAGGCCCAGCGTCCCGCTGCCGCGGACTGAGCAACCCGCGGTGAAACCCCGGCTCTGAATGGGCACGGATTTGCCCATGCCGTAAACCGGCGGAGGGAGCAAGCGGGTGACCCGTGTAAACCGGCGGAGGGAGCAGGGGGTTTTAACCCCCTGAAAGAGGACAAAACAACGCGGCCTTTAGGCCCGGGCCTTTGCCCGTCTCTTCCAGGAATCCGCCAATGCAACTGTAGCCGTTTCCCGTCCCGTAGGGACGGAACGATCATAACCCAGGATGGAGTTCGCCGCGGCGAACGGAATCCTGGGAAAGCCGCAACAGAATGATGATTCCGCCCCGGAGGGGCGGTCGACAACCATCCAACGCAACCCACCCTTCATGTAAACTTGGAGCAGCGAGTCTCGCTCGCCCATATGGCAGCAAAACCGCGCCGTTGAAGCCG
>Ga0182012_10006757_pt1 | contig 11627 bp, 6 predicted proteins | sample 612S2SmetaG_FD_120486 | JGI IMG/M metagenome (GOLD analysis project Ga0182012, IMG submission 120486) | Permafrost microbial communities from Stordalen Mire, Sweden - 612S2S metaG | ecosystem: Environmental > Terrestrial > Soil > Wetlands > Permafrost | place: Sweden: Stordalen | collected...
GGAAAGCATACCTCAGGGCCTAAAGGCCCAGTCAATCACACGTCTCAGAATTGCCGGGGATGAATCCCCGGCCTACCCAATCTGGACTCGTGCCAAGGCGCAATCCCCGGCCTACCCAATCTGGACTCGTGCCAAGGCGCAATCTCCGGCCTACCCAATTTGGACTTGTGCCAGGGCGCAATCCCCGGCCTACCCAATCTGGACTTGTGCCAAGGCGCAATCCCCGGCCTACCTGGTTTTGAGTTTCGGCTAGATTTACTTTTTCGTTTTAGATTGACGGGATTTTGGGATTCTGCCCAGGCGGGGGTCATGGGCGAGGAGGAGGTCGCAGGCGTGTTGGGCTTCTTGTTCGAAGTTGGGGCTGTCGCTGGGGATAAGGAGCCAGTGCTGAATCTGGCCGCTCAGGAGCTTTATAGGGCGGAGGGATGGGAAATCTTTTTTCAGGGATTGTCCGGTGGGGTCGGTGGTCTCCGACAGGACGATCCAGAGGCCGTTGTCCTGGGGGGATTTTGGGCTTTCGCGGAGCCAGAGGATGAGTTTGTCCTGGGTGTAGATGGCGTGGGCGCTGAACATGGGCCGGACTTCGGGGTGGAGCGGGGCGAGAGCTTCGAGGACGAAGGAGTAGAGCGGGGACTTGCGTTTGGGTTTGGGGAGGAACGGATCGTTGGGGGTGGGGTTGCGGGGCATGGTGGGATTGTAGCTGGATTGGGGCGAGTGTGGAGTGTGAAAGGCGGGTTCGCGCCTGGCGCGAATTGGGTGGGATCCGCCGTTCCCACCCTTGATCCAAAGGAGGGATCAAGGATGGGGCACCCGCATTCTCTTGTTGGGTAGTGTCCACATCTCAGAAGCGAGATGTGGGGCAGCCGGGTCGTCCGATTGTGGACGATTCTGGTATGGATTTTCATATTAACTTTTCGTTTTTGTGTAGATTTCCATTGTTTGATGGGGTATGGCGGTATTCGCGGGGAGCCTTATTTGTTGGGGGTTTTGCTGGATCTGGTGATTCTGCGGGGTTTGGCACTCTACGTGCAAAGAGCGGGTTGCTCAGCACTATAGATAGATTTGAGCGCGCTACTTTTCCAAATACAACCCAACCCACTTTCGAGTTGATCTTGCGATCGCTTCAGGATCGGTTCGTTGTTTGCCCACATTTCCCAAGGAGCTGGATTTTGACCAAACGATTTCTGAATTATTTTCTGATCGTGTTCTTGACGTTGTCCTGCGCTGTGGTGCTCAGGGCTCAGGACACGGCCTCAATGACGGGTACCGTTACGGATACGTCTGGAGCGGTTGTGCCGGGCGCAACGGTTGAACTGGCCAATCCGGCCACGGGCAAGGTTTACAAGACGGTGAGCGGCGAGAATGGCGGCTATACGTTTGCCAACGTTACGCCTGGTCCCGGGTACAAGGAGACTATCTCGCGGGATGGTTTTCAGACGACGTTGCTGACGGACCTTTACCTGAATGTGGCGGCTACGCGTACGCAGAATGTGAAGCTGGCGGTGGGTGCGGTGGCGCAGACGGTAGCGGTATCGGCCTCGAATGAGGACGTGACGCTGGATACGACCGACGCTACGGTGGGAAACAACTTTCAAGTGCAGTATATGAACGACCTGCCGATTGCGTATCGCGATTCACCGGCCGCGCTGTTTACGCAGCAGCCGGGTATGACGCAGGATGGCTCGGCGACGGGTTCGAGGACGGACCAGGATCGTGTTTCAGTGGACGGGCTGGATGTGAACGATATGGCGACGGGCACCTTCGGCTCGATTATCGCGAATGCTCCGGTGGATTCGATCCAGGAGATGCGCGGAACCACGGCTGGCATGCTTTCGAGCGCGGGCAACGGCGGCGGCGGACAGTTCGAACTGGTGACGCGATCAGGAACGAACTCGTTCCATGGCAACATCAACGAGTATCACCGCGATACCGATCTTGAGGCCAACGAGTGGTTTAACAACTTTGAGGGTGTGCCGCGTTCGCCGCTGATCCGGAATCAGTTTGGCGGCAATTTGGGTGGACCCCTCTGGAAGAACAAGGTTTTCTTCTTCTTTGACTACAACGGACGCCGGGATACTGTTGCGGGGCAGACGGAGCGCACGGTTCCGACGGACAGCTTTCTGAAAGACGACACGATCACGTACTTCACCAACATTACTTCGGGAGCGACGAACAGCATCAACGCGGCGCAGATTGCCGGATACGATCCGCAGGGAATCGGGCTCAGCAAGAGCATGTTTTCGACGATGGCGGGACGGTATCCTTCGCCGAACGATTTTACGGGCGACAAGGGCGATCTGCTGAATACGGCGGGGTATCGGTTCAATTCTCCAGAACCGTATGTCGAGAACAACTATGTAGGCAAGCTGGATATCAACCCCTTCCCGAATCACCACTTATATGGGCGCGTGACGTATAACCGCATCACTGGCGTGAATAAAGCGTCCCAGTTTGCGACCGATAGTGAGACCTTTCCGTTCCTGGACAGGAGCCATGCCTGGGTAGCCGGGTGGGATTGGTCGATTGGGCCGAACAAGACCAACAGCCTGGTGTGGGGCGAGACGATTGCGAATCTTGGCTTTCCGGACACCAACAACCCGCAGGGCGCGAACCAGTACAACTGGGATGGCGACCCGACGGGTGGCGACTTCCTTGACGGCATCTACGCAAGCGCAGCCGGGGCACAGTCGCGGGTCTTTCCTATTCCAGTGGTACGCGACGATTTTCAATGGGACAAGGGCCGGCACAGCTTTGCGTTCGGCGGCACGTTCAAGTACCCCAGCCCGCACTTCAGCATTTACAACGACTACAACAGTCCGAATCTCGGGTTAGGCGGCGGTGTTACCGGTCTGCCTAACACTCCGGCCGAAGATACGTGGCAGTTCACCCCGAACGACCTTGACCCCAGCCAGACGAGCCAGACGATCTACGATTCGGCTCTTGTGTTTGGGTTGGGCCGTTTCGCGAGCGTGGGCGCGACCTATAACTATACGGCTGCGGGCAGCGTGGTCAACCAGGGAACGGGCTCTCAGACCCAGTTCCGCTATTACGAGACCGAGGCCTACTTCGGCGATACGTGGAAGGTGACGCCTTCGCTGACGTTGACTTACGGGCTGCGCTACCAGAACTATACGGTGCCCTATGAGATCCATGGGCTTGAGTCCGTGCAGAGCGAGAGCTTCAAGAACTTTATGGATGCTCGCATAGCGCAAAGCGCAGCGGGTGTTGGCGGAGCTAACTCATTGCCGGGCGGGACGGCGGCGGTGCCGTATATCACCTACAGCCTGGGCGGCAAGGCGAACAATGGACCGGGATACTTCAGCCCGAGTAAGGGGAACTTTGCTCCGCGCGTAGCGTTTGCGTGGACTCCTACCGCGGACCGCAAGCTTGTGGTGAATGGCGGCGCCGGCATTGTGTACGATCAGACGGTGATCAACGCCATTCTGCAGGAACAGGCGGGATACTCCTACCTGTTTGAGAGTTCGGGGACCAAGGACTTCGGCCTGGCTGGCGACCCGAACCATTCCGCGGCATATTACTCGCTGCTGAACAATCCGCGCTTCACGGCGCTGGCAACTCCTCCGCCGGGACCTACCGCTCCGGCGATCACCAAGCCTTACTCGCCGTTCATCGGACCTTCGGATCCTAACTGCGGCGGCGCGACCGGACCTTGCGGCCTGGCCAACGGCAATGCGTTCAACGTCTCGGTGGACAGCTCGCTTCCGACTCCGTATAACATCACCTATAACTTCGGGATTCAGCAGGAGGTGAAGGGCGGCTATATCTTCAAGCTTGGATATGTCGGCCGTCTGGGACGCCGGTTGCTGGCTCAGGCCGATGCGGAACAACTGCTCGACTTTCCGGATAAGGTTTCTGGACAGGAGCTGAGCCAGGCGATTGCCAATCTGACGACTTGGCTGCGTCAGAATCCCAATTCCACTTCGCCTCCGCCGGCGCAGCCGTGGTTTGAGAATGTGCTGAACAAGAATCCTGCGGGCGGGTCCAATACGGCTTATATTACGGCCCAATGCTCACCGTACCCGGCTCGCGGGGACGTGGCGGATACGGCGCAGTGCTTGTCCTACTATGGATTGCTGCCGGCCAATGTCGGCATGGCATCGCAGTTCTCGGAGAACACCTTCTTTACGGACAAAGGATTCTCCTCCTACAACGGCATGCTGGTTACGCTGCACAAGAACAACACGCACGGACTGCAGTTTGACCTGAACTACACGTGGTCGCACTCAATGGACAATGTATCGCTGATCGCCAATTCCTATGCCTTCAACGGCTACGGCTTTATCTGCGATGTGCTGCGTCCTCGCGTGTGCCGGGGTAACTCGGACTTCGACGTGACGCAGTACCTTAACGGCAATTTCCTGTATCAGCTGCCTTTCGGCCACGGGCGCGACTTTGCGTCGACCCTGCCGAAGTGGGCTGACGAGGCGATTGGCGGCTGGGAGTTGAGCGGTCTGCCGATCTGGCATACCGGCACTCCTTACATGGCCAACTCGGTTGCCTTCCTGATGAGCTACTCGAACGAGGATCCTGCAATTCTGACCGGCAGCCTGGGAGCGATGAAGTCTCATGTGACGGTGCAGAATGGCCAGGTGTATGCGTTCAAGGATTATCAGACGGCTATCAACCAGTACGCAGGTCCGGTGGGCTTTGAGATGGGTTCGCGCAACAACCTGCGCGGTCCTCACTTCTTCGATCTCGACCTGGGATTGGGCAAGACATTCCCGGTTTATGAGGACAAGGTCAACGTGAAGTTCCGGGTGGATGCCTTCAATGCTCTGAATCATCCGAACTTTGAGTCGCCGAGCTTTGCGAACAACATGAGCCTGGTGGCTGCGCCGAACGAGTTCGGTGTGGTTCCGGGAACTGTCACTCCGAACGGCAGCGATCAGTCTGCGCGCGTATTGCAGGGTTCGCTTCGGTTGGAGTTCTAACGGAGTTTGATCGCACCCCAGCCGCAACGTCCCCAACGACGAAGACCTGTCGTTGAGGGCCCGGCAATGACAAGAACGAGGCGAGGGTGGGCACCCGGCCGCAAAGGCACGTAGGCGGCGAAGGTATGGCACCTACATGATCTTGTGTTGCGGATAAAAGGCGCCTCCGGCCCGGATGTACTTGGGCCTGGGGGCGCTTTTTTGTGTTTCTGGGGAGATGGAAAGGCAAGTGCTACCGCGGGTTCTGCGCTGCGCTGCGCTCAGAATGACGGATTTGCAGGGTTTGGGATGGAAGGCAACGGCAAGTGCGGGTGCGAGTGCATGAGCAAGGGCTGAGACGTTGTTTGCGGGTTCAGGCGGCGGGGAGGCTGGGGCTTTGTGGGGCGGTGTTCAGGTTCAAGAGGAGGGCTTCGGTTTTGTCGCGGTCCATGGGGCGGGCGAGGAGAAAGCCCTGGATCTGGTCGCAGCCGAGGTCGCAGAGGGTCTGGAGCTGGGTTTCGTTTTCTACGCCTTCGGCTACGACTTTCATGCCGAGGGTGTGGGCCATGCCGATGATGTGTTCTACGACGGTTCGGTCAGCTTCCGAGGTGGCGACGCCTTCGACGAAGAGGCGGTCGATTTTGAGGGTGTCGAGGGTGAGCTGGCGCAAGCGGCCGAGGGAGGAGTAGCCGGTGCCGAAGTCGTCGATGGAGATGCGGATGCCGAAGTCGCGGAGCTGGCGGAGATGGCGCTCGGCGAGGCAGAAGTCCTGCATGAGGGCGGATTCCGTAACTTCGAGCTCAATGGCATCGGCTGGCGTGTAGTGCTGGCGGAGGGTGAGGATGACGGATTCGGCGAAGTCTTCGCGGGAGAGCTGGACACTTGAGACATTGACGGCGATGGAGCCGGGGAGGAGTCCGCGATGGCGCCAGTCGGAGGCCTGACGGCAGGCTTCATGGAGGGCGAAGTTGCCGAGGCGAACGATGAGGCCGGTCTCCTCGGCGAGAGGAATGAATTGGGCCGGTGAGATATTGCCGCGGACGGGGTGAACCCAGCGCATGAGCGCTTCGAAGCCGATGGGGCGATTGCGAAGGCGGGTGCGGAAGATGGGCTGGTAGTGGAGGGATAGCTCTCCATTACGAAGGGCGCGCTGGAGGTCTCCTTCGGCGATGCTGCGTTCGGCATCGGCGGCGAAGAGGTGGGCGGAGTAGACGAGGTAGTGATTGCGGCCGACGCGTTTGACGCGGTACATGGCCTGATCGGCGTGGTGGAGGAGCTCTGCTTCGTCACTGCCGTGACGGGGGTAGACGCTGATGCCCATGCTGACGCCGACCGGGACCTGGGTCTCGTCGATTCGGAAGGGTTGGGAGAAAGCGCGGAGAATGGAGCGGGCGACTTCTTCGCCACGCACGGGCGAGGGACCGGCTTCGAGGATGATGGCGACAAATTCGTCGCCACCGAAACGGGCGAAGAAGGCTCCATCGTCGAGGCGGGATCGGATGCGACCGGCGACTTCGGCGAGAAGACGGTCGCCGCCGGAGTGGCCGATCTGATCATTGATTTCCTTAAAGCGGTCGAAGTCGATGTAGAGGCAGGAGAAGCAGGATTTGTGGGCTTCAGCGTCGCCAATGGCGTCTGCCAGCCATTCGGAGAGATAGCTTCGATTGGGCAGGCCGGTGAGAGCGTCATAGTGGGCGCGACGAAGCAGGGCGGCGCGCTCGATGTGGCGCTGGGCTGCTTCGCGCAGGGTGCGGAGTCGGCTAGAGCAGCCGAGGATGAGGAAGACATCGCAGAAAACGACCCATCCAACGTGCTCAAGCCAGCGCCAGGGCTGGATGGCGTAGCTGCCGAAGATCGAGAAGGGTAGAAAGACGCCACGGAGGTAGTGGTCGAGAGCGATGACCGCGGAGGCGACGATGAGGACCTGCCAATCCATATAAAAGGCGAGGAAAGCGAGGGAGCCGAAGATGTGGAAGTGGGTTTCGATGCGTCCGCCGGAGAGGTGGATGAGCAGCGAGGACATGAGCATCTGGGTGACGGCGACGGTGAAGCGGGTAACCCGTTCTCCGGGCGCGATGCGGATGAAGATCACGGGGACGAGCGTCAGCACGCCGCCGTAAAAGATGGCGAGAGAGACATGCGGATGCAGATAGCTGGTGTCGCCGGCCCACGCGAGAGGGCTGATCCAGAGGGCATAGCCGATGGCAAAGGCCCACTGGAGGAGCATCAGCCAGGCGAAATTGCGGTCGATCTGGCGGCAGAGAAGGTTGTGCTGGCGGCGCACTTCGGCATCGGCCCCGATTGGATCAGCCCTGGTGAGACTAAGGAACGAGTTGGGAAGGAAATTCTTCATGTGGCGCTCAACCGGGGTGTGCGAGGCGGAAGATGGGGCAACCGAAGACAGCGCTTTGCGATGCGGAAGAAGCCGGACGCCCGGAGGCGATGGCAGCGAGAAGAGCGCGGTTGACTGGACTGTCGCCGGTGTGTCCGCGGCCAGGGGTGATTCCGCCCTGGAAGAGGAGCTGGCGATTCGGGGAGTAGAGGAGAATCTCGCCGGAAGTGGCGGCTCCAAAGCGGCGAGCGAGGCTCCCGTTGAGGTCCGCGAACAGGCGGAATGGATGGTGGAGCAATGCACCGGGGTGGATGGGCTTTCTTCCCTTATCCGCATCCTGGAGCGCGGCGGAATCGTAAACGGCGAGAACGAGTTCGACGGAATTGCCGGCCTGGTTGAGTAACCGATCGAGTTGCTCGAAGGTGGCTGGGGTGCAACTGCACTGGGGATGCACAAAGACGAGGAGCAAGGGCAGATGATTGGCCGGGAATAAGCCGGCAGGCAGGATGGCGGGCGCGGGGGATTGTTCTCCTGGCGTGGTGGAGAAACGCGTGAGCTGGAACCATCCGCAGAGGACGGCCAGCGCGGCCAATGAAAACAAGGCCACTCTGAGTGGGACTGCCTTGGCTAACATGACGCTCCTTACAGAGGCCTATCGGCAGTTTGGCGGATCTTCATTACCAAAAGCTGGGGGTTCTCACGGAGACGCAGAAGTTTCGGGGGAGAAGCGAGGGGGCTAGCTGTTCTCGTGCAGGAGCGCGGCGATCGCGGTTTGCAACTCCAGGGTGAGGGATTCGGAGTCGCGGATGGAGCGATGTGCCGTGGGGATGGGCGCGCCGAAGATGAGTTTGAGGGGGGTGCGGGCGTTGTAGAAGTGCGCGGTCTGAGGCGGGAGCAGGTCATGGACTCCGACGAGGGCGATAGGGACGGGCGGGACCTGGGCGCGAAGGGCGAGGAACGCTGCACCGTTGAGGAACGGCTGGAGCTGTCCGTCCATGGTGCGACCGCCTTCGGGGAAGACGAAAACGCTGAGGCCAGTGCGGAGGGTGCGGACGCCGGCGGCGAAGCTGGAGAGGGTGGATCGGGGGTTGGCGGTGTCGATGGGGATCTGGCCGGAACGGTCGAGGTACCAGCCGATGAAGGGGAGGCCCCACAGCTCCTTTTTGGCGAGGATGCGGAACTGGAACGGGAGGCTGGCGAAGACGACCGGGGTATCCATGTAACTGGTGTGGTTGGCGGCGAAGACGGCAGTTTGCGAGGGAATGTTTTCGATGCCGATGACCTGGAGGCGGGAGCCGGACCAGAAGATGCAGGCGCGGGCCCAGCGACGGGCAATGCGGTGCTGAAGGCGGCCGGATTTATCCCAAAGCGAGGCAATGAGGGCAAGGGTGCCGAAGATGCCGGTGGAGAGGAAGAATGGTGGGGCCAGTAGCAGGTTACTGCGCTGGCGCTGGAGCCAGGAGAGCGGTTTGGGGCGGACTGAAGTGATTCTCCGGGATGGGGTGGGGCTGAGGTCTTGAGTCACTCGGTCGGGGCCTTTGGGTTAAGGAGGAGGGTGCGGGCTTCGCCGACGAGGTAGACGCTGCCACTGACGACGATGCGGGAGGGATGGAGGGCGAGGGCAAGTTGGATGGATTCGGCGACGGTCGAGGCGGGGGTGGATGGGGTTCCGGTGCTTTCAGCGGCGGCGAGAAGGTCGGCGAGGTCGGTGGCGCGGGGGGAGTGGATGGGGGCGAGAATGACGTGGTCGAAGATGGGGAAGAGGATCTGGGCCATTTCGCGGAGGGGTTTGTCGCGGAGACAAGCAAAGATCAGGCACTGGCGCCGCTCCCCGGTCTCAGAGGCGAGACCGGGGGCACTCAGATTCTTTTGATCCGTCTCCCACATCTCAGAAGCGAGATGTGGGGCACCCGGTTCCTGGGGATTTGTCGTGTTGAGGGCGGCTCGGAGGGCCCAGGCGCCGGCGGGGTTGTGGGCGACGTCGAGGATGATTTCGGGAACTGGATTTTCCACAGTGTCTAAAGCCCCATCGATCTTTTCTGGCCCTACGGCGCGGCTGAAGCCGCGCCCCTTCAAAGCCACCAATGATTCCGGGGCCAAGGTGATCCGTTCGAGGCGGCCGGGCCAGCTAGTCGTCTGGATTCCCTGCTGGATGGAGGCTGGGGTGACGGGGAAGTTGTGGTTCTGGGCCAATTCGACTGAGGCGGCAATGGCGAGGGCGACGTTGCGGTGCTGGTGGGCGCCTTTGAGGGGGGAATTGAGGAGGATTTCTTCGCCGAGGACATCGATGGGGTAGGGCGCGGCGGAATCGGCGTGGAGTTGGGGGGTGTATTCGGCGGCGGAGACTCCGCGGACATTGAGGGCTACGGCGACTTCGCCGATGGCCTGGTTGGCTTCGGGGTGCTGCGGGAGGGTGATCAGGGTGCCGTTTGGGCGGAGGATCCCCGCTTTTTCGCGGGCGATGAGGGCAATGGTGGAGCCGAGCCACTCCTGGTGGTCGAGGGAGATGTCGGTGATGACGGAGAGGATCGGATCGACGAGGTTGGTGGCGTCGAGGCGGCCGCCCATGCCGACTTCGAGGACGGCGAGGTCGACTTTTTCTTCGGCGAAGTAGAGGAAAGCGAGGGCGGTGAGATGTTCGAAGTAGCTGGGGAGGGTGGCGAGCTGGCCGCGGGCGACGAGGCCTTCCGCAGCTTCGAGGACGCGGAAGTAGAGGTCGGCGAAGATTTGGTCGGGGATGTCGCTTGCCTCGGGGGCCAAAGCCCCTTCCTCTTGATTTGCCCTGAAGTACGGGCTGAAGCCCGTACCCTTCGTCTGCGCTGGATTTTGATCGGATGCGCGATCCCACATGCCAGAAGCGAGACCGATCGGCAGGCTCAGGGCGGGTTGTGGGGCACCCGCGTTGTCCAAAATGCGGATGCGCTCGTTGACTCGGGCGAGATGAGGCGAGGTGTAGAGGCCAACGCGGAGGCCGCTGGCGCGGGCGATGGAGGCGAGCGTGGCGGAAGTGGAACCTTTGCCGTTGGTGCCGGCGATTAGGACGGAGGGGAATTTGCGGTGAGGATTGCCCAGGGCGCCGGAAAGGAGGCGGATTTCGTCGAGGGAGAACTTGCGGCGGGGCTGGCCGGGGACGCCGAGGAGCTCGGGGATGAGGGTGCTGAGGCTGGCGATAGCGTCCTGATAGGAGGGCCGGGTTTGAGTGGCTCTAGACATGTTTATTTGATTGTAGATTGTTGCGGGAAGCGCCGGGAAAAGCGGATTTTGTAGAGGAATGAGAGTGGAGAGGTCCAAGGCAAGGACGCGGAGGCTTTGGTGGTTTCCAACCCTTGCCACGATATTGATGTGACAAGGATCGGGATCGGGCCCCAAATCTCTGGGTGGTTTGAGAGAAAAGCAACGGCAAGAACAAAGGAAAAAGGCCGCTGCTCGGGTGAGCGGCGGCCTTCTTCGGTTGGTGGTGCGGGAAGGTTAGAAGTAAAACTTGCCGGAGAGCTGGATGGCGCGGCCGGGCGATGGGTCGCCGTTGGGGTCGTTGCCGCCCTGCAGACCGGTGACCCGGCCGAAGCTCCCACTGGTGTATGTTCCACCGGGATTGGCGAAGTTGGCGTGGTTGAAGGCGTTGAAGGCTTCCAGACGCAACTGGATATAGCGGGCAGCGTCGGCGGTGATGTGAATGTTCTTGGTCAGGGCGACGTTGGTGTAATCGAAGCCAGGCCCGTGGATAAAGTTACGCGAGGTGTTTCCGAAGGTGCCGATGGGCTCGGTCGAGAACGGCGTGGTGTCGAAGTACTGATGAGTTGCGCTGCGAATGTTGTACTGCTTGAGTTTGAAGCTGGAGGTTTCGGGGACGTCGCCGCAGCCGAAGAAGCTGGAGCTGTCGCACCAGAGGGAGCGATCGGTCCCTTCGTTGATACCGATGGGGAAGCCGGTCTGGAGTGCGGTCACGCCGCTGACGCCCCATCCTGAGAGGGTTTCGCGAAGGAGCAAATTGCTCCGCATGAAGCCCATGACGGGTACGGTGTAGACGTAGGAGGCGACGATACGGTGGCGGGCATCGAAGTCCGACGAGCCGTAGTTGAGGTATTTGAAGCCGGGTGTGTAGTTGTGATTGCGGCCGGCGCTGCCGGTGGAGCTCTCATAACCGGAGCCATCGTCGAGCGAGTGGCCGTAGGTATATGCCAGGGTGAACTGCAACCCGTGAACCGGCGCCTCGATGAGGCTGGCCTGGAAGGAATTGTAGGTCGAGGAGCCTTCGGTGGTCTGCTCGCCGATGGAGGTGTACCAGGGCACGCCGTTGCCGACGTAGCCGCCGCCAGCTGTGCCAGGAACGATGGCGGGCTGTGCGGTGTACTGCGGGAAGAAGA
>Ga0182012_10006758_pt1 | contig 11627 bp, 7 predicted proteins | sample 612S2SmetaG_FD_120486 | JGI IMG/M metagenome (GOLD analysis project Ga0182012, IMG submission 120486) | Permafrost microbial communities from Stordalen Mire, Sweden - 612S2S metaG | ecosystem: Environmental > Terrestrial > Soil > Wetlands > Permafrost | place: Sweden: Stordalen | collected...
ATGGGACGGTCCTCCTGCATACGTTCCGGCGTTACCCGGCCGGTCTGCCGGATAACGTTCGCAGGCGCGAAAGGTTCCGCAAGCGCAGGGGGGGCAGGAGCAAAACGATGCTCGCTGCCCCCCTGCGCTCATGGGGTGCCGAAATCCGGGGTACCCGTCAAAGCCCTCCCCGCGCCCACTCGACCCCAAACACCGATCTAATAGCGCGGGTCTTGGGCGATGCCTATCGTGGAGAGCTGTGACGAGAGCCCATTGGTGAAACTATACTCGTATTTGCCCGCAGGGTACGTATAGACGTCGACGGAGTCATTGGCCCGGTCGGCGCAAGCGGCCAACGTCTCGGCTTTATTCAGCGAGCATTGGATCGACAGGCCCTTCAAGGAGAATGACGAGGTTAGTTTCGTGTAGGGCGGAGCGTAGGTATCCAGCGTGATCGCATTCTGGTCGGGCACGATGATGTTATTGTTCTCGCCGACGAAAACGGTACCCGGTTCGCTGAGTTTGATGCCCTTCAACACGCTGCCGCTGCCCTTACCACCTTTGAATTCGAGCACGCCGCCTCCGGATGAACCCGAAGAACCGAGATAGGATTGATATACGTTGCCCTTCGTATCGACGGCGACGCCCAAGGAAAAAAAGACCTTGGGATTCGTGAGTTTGGAGCTTGGCTCGGTAGCGCCCTTCGGAAAGACCGAGATGTCGCCGGCTACGCTACCGTTGCCCAAGATATCGCTGACGTAGATGATGCCGTTGCTCGCAAACGCGATATCGACCGGTTGACCGTTGGTGTCGGTCAGCGTCGTGCCGGCGCTACCACAATCGGGCGCGTATTCCACCACGACGTTGTCGTTGGAGGAGGTGACGTTGGGCACCCAAAGGTTTCCCGAGGAATCCGTTTCGATCGCATTGACGCCGAGCAAATTGGAAAGCGCGCAGAAGGGCGCTTTGTTCTTCGAATTGTTGGCGGCGTACTCGTTGACGCCGCCCGGATCAGAGGTGGAGCCGGCATACTGGCTGACGTCGATCTGCGCTTTGACCGTAGCGGGATCGACGAAGGTCAGCGCCGCGCGATTTTCGACCGGCACGATACCGCGCAGCGAGGCGGGGTAGTCGAGCGAGATCGGCTGCGTGCGAACCAGCGCGCCTGCGGCCGCGCGAGCGTGAGATTGCGTTCCCTGGCCGGCCGCGGGCGACACTTGAGAGCCGCCCGTCGAGCAAGCGGCAAGGGAGACGAGGGCGGCGCCGGCGCCGACCACAGAACCAAAGGTGAAACGCATGAAGTGGAGCCTCCGAAGGCAAGCTGAGGACCCGAGCGAGAGCGGGCACGATCTCACCGTAGTGAAACGGTCGCCGAAAATCTATGGGGGGAACCCCTACTTTACGTAAGACTTCCGGCCCGGCGGGCGGAAAAGCCGACCTCGATGCAATCCAGCCACCCGCCATCCATGTGGTTGACTCTGGCCCTCGTCGCCCTCATCGTGGTCCGTTTCCTCGTGCGCGAGTTGCGGGTACGCAAGATGGCTCTGTCGCGGATCTTTTACGCGCCGGCCTTCGTGGCCATTATCGCGATCTGGCTCGGCTATCTGACGCTCTCGACCGCGCCGTACCTCGCGGCGACCTTGGCCATCGCGATCGTTGCGGCCGCGATCGTCGGCGTACCGATCGGTCTGGCGGTGGCGCACTTTACGACGGTGCAGAACGGCGGCGCCGACATTGCCATCGTCCGCGGCTCGTGGGCGACGGTTGCGATCTGGCTGGGCGCGCTCGCCTTGCGCTGGGTCGGGCGTTTGCTCGTCGGCACCACGAATCTCGGCGAGCAATTTATGCTCAACACGGCGCTCATCGTGCTCGTCGGCGTCTCCATCGCCGTCGTCCGTTACCGAATTCGCCAGGCGGCATTAGCCGCGCCGGCCCAACCGGTTCCGGCCGCCTGAGCCTTTCGCAGATCGTTCGCCTCGAGCGTCGGGCGCGACCGGTTCCACCAAAGCCGAAAACATCGGCGCAACGATCGTTTCGATAGCCTCGGCAACCTGGTCGGCCGAGCCGCGCCCGGGTGTCCGAGCCCACTCGTTCGTCGCGCCGCAAATCGCCCAGGCCGCGGACGTCGCAAGAAGCGCCAGCGCCCGATCGCCGAGCAGCGCTGCGCGGGCTAGGCTATAGCGTTTGCTGCCCTCGACGATGATCTCCCGGATTGTCGCGATGACCGCCATCTGGACGTGCATCTCGAGTTGCCGGCGCTTCTGCATGCCGGCGCAGCCGATGTCGGTGATGAAATCGCAAAGAACCGGCCGTGTTAAAGGTGATCGACGCGGACCACCCGCCGCTGCGCATCTTCCTCGGCACGGAAGGCATGCCCGTGGTCCGCGCGGCCTTTGCCGAGCGACTGGCCCTTTGGGAAGCGTGGGAGGCCACATCGAACGCCGCCCAGGGCGTCTCTCGAAAGCAGACCCTCGATTTCGCGCTCGGCTGACGACGCTGCACGCGCCGCCGCAAATCTATTTCGCGTCGATCGTCAGACGCGAACTCGACGTGCGGCCGAACTCCTCGGGCGCGTACTGTAAGCTGACCTCCGCACCCGGCCACGCGAACGAGCCCGGGGTCACCGAACGAACCAAATAGTGCACGGCGTAGACGCCGGGCGCCAGATGGTGCGCGAAGGCCAGCACGTGGTCGCGATAGATCTGCTGGTAATCGATCTGCCAGTCGTCGCTCTGCGTCTGGAAGTACTTCGTCGACGTTTGGAAGCCGGCGTCGATCGCTTCGAGGCCCGCCGGCAAAGGATCGTTGACGACGACGTCGTCGAGCCCGTGATCGGTGACGATCCGGTCCTCGATTTCGAAGACCGCGCCCGCGGGCAGATGCACGGCATCCGGCGCGACCTGGGCTAATCCGAACGTCGCGAGGGTCGTCGCGGCGTTGGCCGGATGCACGAGGCGATCGATGCGGATACCCGAGTATGCGCCCGGTCCGGCGTCGGGCGCCGGATAGCGCAGCGCGACCGTGTAGTGGAGCGTGCCCGTGCCGCGTTTGGTCAGCGAGAGGGTGCTCTTGCCGGTCGGGACGCCCTTCGCGCCGAGCGGGAAGCTGAGCGCCTGCAGCGATTTGGCGTAGCCCGCAAACGAGGCCGACCCGCCGGCCGCGCCCGCCTTCACATCGACGGCGAACGTGCCCGGCGGCGGCGTCTTCACCGCATAAACGGTGAGCGCATTCAAGGCCTCGGCATCGTCGCACGCGCAGCCCCACGTACCGTTGCGCCGCATCCCGAGCAGACTCGTCAGTACCTTGTCGATCCGGTCGGCGGGCGTCGCGCTCTCGACGAGCAGCGAGAGCAACTGTGCTTGCGCGGCGACCGGCGTCTCGCCCGCGCCCGGGTCGTTGACGCTCGCGCGCCGCGCGGTTTCGTAGACCTGCTCGAGCAGTTTATCGCGCAGCGCCAAGCCCTGCGCGCGCCACTGCGGCAGCACGAGCAGCATGCGCGCGAATTCGACGCGTTCGCCGTACGCGAGCGTATCGCGTTTGGCCCAGATGTCGGCGACGAATTCGTTGCGCGGCGTGCCCAGCGTGGCAAAGGTTTCGAGCGCTTCGAGGCGCACGGCAATACGGCACGCCTCATCCGTCTTCGCGTCGCATTCCGGCGACGGATCGGCGAGGCGGCTCTCCAAGAAGCGCGATGCGTGCGCGATGGCGCCGGTTACGTCGGCACCCGCACGACGGGCTTGCGCGAGTTGGGTCGCGGCGAACGCCGTCGACCAGATGTCGCCGCTCTTCGCACCCGGCCAGGGTGCGTAGGAGCCGTCGGGCAGCGTCAACGCCTCGAGCGCGGCCAGATCGCCGGCGAGGCTTTGACGCAACGTGGGCGCGGCCGCGGTGTGGCCGAACTGCTCCCCGAGCAGAATCGAGTCGGCAGCGATTGCGATGCGGCTTGCCAGGCCGTAGGCGAACGGCGGCCGCTCCTGTGCGAGGACGCTCTGGCTTTGGCTGACCTCGCCGAGTAACGTATTGGCGAGCGTCAGATCGAGGCCGCCGAGCGCTCCGGTCGCGTACGCGGGCACGTCGAGCGGCAACGCGAGCGACGGGTCCATGCTCGCGCCCGAGGTGGCTACCGTCTCGCTCACCCCGAGCGCCGTCTCCAAGAGCGGTACCGAAAACGCATCGTCGTGCGCGCCGAGCTTGCTCGTCACGCCCACGGTTGCGGTGCCCTCGCCGTTCGCGACCACGTCGAACCGCACCGCCGAATTGAGCGCCGTAATCGGCTGCTGAACGCTCGTCTTTTGGCCGCCCGCCGCAAAGCTCAAGGGCCCGCCCAACGTCGCGGTGATGTCGGCGGTGCCGCCCGACTTGGCGATGTCGGTCAGCGCGACGCCGAGCGAGAATGTGTCGCCCGGCCGCGCGAACTGCGGCAAAATCGGATTGGTCACGAGCGCCTTGCTCGCGATGAAACTGCTCTCGCCGTTCCCGAAGCGGGCATCTTTCGTTAGCGCCAAGACCATCACGCGCCAGGTCGTGAGATCGTCGGGCAACTGGAACTCGACGTTGGCGTCGCCGCCCGCGTCGGTTTGCAGCGCGCCGCTCCAGAATGCGAGCGCCTTGAAGTTGGTGCGCACCCGGGTGCTGCCCAAGCCCGCCATCGCGCCGCCGCCGAAGCCGAAGCCCTTGTCGACGTACTTGTGTTCGCTGACCAGCCGCACGTCGGCGCGGCTATCGCCTATGCGGGTCGAGATCGGTTGCTCCGCATAGACGATCTTTACGAGATCGGGGAAGCGGTAGCCGGTCAGTTGCAGCACCGCATCGTTGACCACCGCGATCGCGACCTCGCCCGCGACGGGCTTCCCGTTCACATCGGTGAGGTGGATGCCCAAGCGTTGCTTCGCACCCGGCTCGACCTGCGTGGCCGCAGGCTTCACGCCGACCTTGAGATACTTGCCGTCGAGCGCGACGTCGAAACCGGCCAGACCGTTGACGGCCAACCGGCCCAGTTTATCCGGCACGCCGCGGGTCAGCGACGGACCGCGACGCACGAGCACCGCCTCGGCGGCGGCGTTGGGCAGCATCTCGGGCGTCACCGTGAAGTGGACCTGCGGCGCGGCGCCGGTCACGTGTTGCGTCGTGCGATAGAGCACGCCGTGCCGTACCACTGCGAAGAACAGGTCGGCTTCGGCGTACGGTGATTGGATGAGCGCCGTGGCGGTTTCGCCCGGGCGGTACGACGTCTTATCGAGCTTGACCGTCAGGTGGTTTGGGTCTTGCGTGCCCCAATCGGTCTCGCCCGCGCCGGATACCCAGAGCGAGAGGTCGGTGGCACTCGCGTCGTTTGCGGCATCGGAGAAATTGGCGCGCACGCGGTAGACGCCCGGCTTGGGCGCCGTCAGCGAAACGCTTTGCTCCTGCGCGGCGCTCTCGAATTCGGCACTCGCAACGTCGACGTAGCGCACCGCATCGTGGGGCGTCTCGCTTCCTTCCACGACCTGCGTCACGCTGCTGTAATCCTGTCGTTGCAGCGTCAACTTGACGTGCCGGCCTTCGATTGCTTTGCCGCCGGGATCGGTCACGATGCCCTGCACCGAAAACGGCGTGCCCGCTTGCGCCACGAAATCGCCCTTGAGGCCGATCAATGCGTCGCTCGGAAACGCGGTGAACGTCTTCGAGTCGGCCACGGAGAGATTCGACGCGTCGGTCGTCTCCGCATCGACTTGATATTGCATGGGATAGGGCAGATCGCTTCCGACGGGAATCGCGAACGTGCTCGTACCGCCGGCGCCGAGATCCACGTCCTTCTGCAGCACGTCGGGCGCGACGCTCGGCGGCTCTTCGGGATAGTACCAAATTCGACCGAAGGAATACGCGTCGCGGCCCTCGGGCGTGAAATACGAGCGCGACCTCGTGACGTACACGTGCTGTTTGCCGCCTTCAACCGGCGCTCCGAACAGGTAGGTGCTCGTCGAATTGGCAGTGACGCTCGTGTTGGGGTCGGCGAACTGCCGGTCCAAGGTCAGGTCGACTTTGAAATTGGGCGGCTTGAACTCGGCGACGCGCAGGGAACCGTCGAGCGTCTCGCCGTTGTCGGCGCTCGCGTGTAGCGCGTAGACGCCGGTCTCGGCGTTCTTGTCGAAGGGCACGCTGACGCTGAAGGCGCCGAACGGGTCGAGGCCGCGCGAACCGAGATCGCGCTTCTTGCCGCTGGGCGATTGGAGCGTGACCGAATACTTCGAGGCGCGGCCGCGTTGCAGCGTGCCGTTCACGTCGAAGTAAGCCACGCCGAGCACCTGCGCGCTCTCGCCGGGCTGATACAGATTGCGATCGGTCAGGATCGTGCCGCGGGCCTGCGGTTGCCCCGCCGACCAGCCGATGTTGACCGCATCGTCGTAACCCCACGAGTGCGTGCGCACCCATGCCCAGTCGGCGCCTTCGTGCGCGACGACGAGCAACTCGGGCGCCGAGTTGGCGTCGGCAGCCGTGCTCGCACATGCTGCGAACGCCGCCGAATCCAGCGTCAGATTGCCGTTTGCATCGCTGCGTCCGCTCGCGCACGGCGCGGTCGAGGCCGGTGCGCTGCGCGGCGGATACGCGCCCGCGGTCGATTCGTAGATGTCGACCGGCGCAGACGGTATCGGGCTGCCGTCGGCGAGGTGCGCGAGCCGCACGAATCCGCCCGTCGGAAACCACTGCGCGAAGATCCCGACGTTGGTCAACTGCACCACGCCCAAGAACGTGCTCGGCGCATCGACGCGTCCGGGAATCGTCGCGGTGAAGCCGTAGGCGAGCGCGCCCGCCGGTGCGCCGAGTTTGGCGCGCAGGTCGACGGGCGTCTCGACTACCGTATTCGGCTGCGCCGGCGCGGACTGCGCGACCCACGAACCCGACGCGGGCAGCCAGCGAGTAACCGTATCGGAGTCGCTCGGGTCGCGCGCGATCAGGTCGGTCGGAGCCAGCGTACGGAAAGCCGCGCGGTAACGTCCGCCGGGCAGATTCGTGGTCTCGACGTTGAGGCGCACGGGCGCACCGGCCGGAAACGAGGTGTACCCCGTCGGCGCCCAGATATCGGGACTGAGGTCGCCCGTATCGATCGTCGCCGTCGCCGCGGTGCCCAAGCGTTGGCCGAAAGCGTCGGCGAGATCGGCGCCGACGGTCACGGTGTAATGCGTGCGCGGTTTGAGCGCATAGGGATTGATACGCACGATTGCCGCGCCGTCGTCGACGCCGGCCAAGGGCAACGACGGATCGGGCGAAGGCGACACGGAGATCGCAGCCTTCACGCTCTTCGGGTCGAGCGGGTTGGAGAACTTCAGCGCGGGATCGCCCGAAGCGAAGCGCGGCTGGTCGGCAAAGCCGAGCACGGCCAGCGTGGTGATGCCGTTGAAACCGAGCGGGCCGCGCGTGAGCACCTTGCCTTCGAAGCGCGCCGCCGAGGCGAGGTTGCCGGCTGCGGGCTTCACGCCCGGTTCCACCACGAAACGATAGCGCGTCGCCGCGGCGAGATCGCTCGCGGGCGCGAGTTCGTAGGACGTGCCTTGGCCGTCGCCGCTGGGTCCGGTGGTGTCCGTTCCCGGGGAAGGTGAAGGCTGCGGGACGATCGCGAGATCGACGGACGCCGCGCCCGGAGTATCGGGCACCAGTTTTGCGTTGGCGGCAAGCGATGCGGGATCGAGGTCGACGTTGGAAACCAGGCTGACGTGTGGCCGCAAATCGACCGGACGCAGGTCGGCGACGGCCGTTTCCGCTCCGGTTAAATTCGTGAGCGCGATAGCGGCCGTGGTGAAACTCCACGCGTAGTCGCCCGCAAGCGTGTCGCCGGAGAGATCGCTCAGGCCGCCCGTGACCGTGACGCGCAGGCGCGAACTCTGCGGGATCGGCGCGTCGGCTTCAAAGCCGACCATGCGGGGCGTCAGGAACAGGAAGCGTCCGGGAATAGCGGGTTCGATGCGGAAATGCTCGAGCGCCGCTTGGCGTTCGGGCGATTCCAGCGCGTCGAGCGGAATCACGTCCTTACGGAAGCGGATCCGCACCTGCGCGCCCGCGCCGGCTTCGCCGGTGGGCGAGATCGACTCGAACCACGCCGGCAGCGGTTGGGCGGCGACCGGCGAAACCTCAGGCAGCGGCGTCGCTGCGGCATGAGGCGCCTCAGTGGTGGTACAGCCCGGAAGCAGCGAAGCCGCCAGACACGCGAGCAACACGAACGACGGAACCCGCAAACGCCAACCTCCCGAGGCCCCCTTCGCGCGCGACCGCGCTTCTCTTTTTCGCGCTCGCCGTTCTGTGCATTTTGGGCTACGCCATGCGGCCGCTGGGGATTCCCAGGCTCCCGCACGACGAGCGCGCGCTCGAATTCGTCGATCGCAACGGCTTGCCGCTGGGCACGATCCTCGGGCGCGGCGAGCGCCGCACGCTGCCGGTGCCGCTGGAACGCATGAGCCCGCAATTCCTCGACGCCGTGCTTGCCGCGGAGGACCGGCGCTTCTTCTTCCACGGTGCAGTCGATTGGGCGTCGGCGGCGCGGGCGGCCTTTCAGTCGCTGCGTAGCCGCGCTCTTCCCGGCGGTGCGTCGACGCTCTCGATGCAGGTCGCGCGCCTGATCGAGCCCGTGCCCTCCACCTTCGCGGGTAAATTGCGCGAGGCGTGGCTGGCCGCGCGCTTGGAAAACGGAAACGAAAAGCGCGCGATCTTGGCGGCCTATTGCAATCTCGCGCCGATGGGCTCCAACGTCTACGGCGTCGAGGCCGCAGCACGAACGTACTTCGGCGTCGATGCGGCGCACCTCGACCTCGCCCAGGCGGCCTTCCTGGCCGCGCTGCCCAACGATCCGGTTCGGCTCGATCCGTATCTGCATCGCGCGGCGCTCGAAGCCCGGCGACGGTACGTGCTCGAACGCATGGAACAAACCGGACTCATCTCGCCGGAATCGCGTTCGCGCGCCGCCGCCGAGGTCGTAGCGCTGCGCCCGCGTGCCGAAGGCATCGCCGCCGCCGCGCACTTTCTCTTTCACCTCGCACCCGGCGTGCCCGACGGCACCGCCCGCGTGCGCACCACCCTCGACCGTCCGCTGCAAGAGTTCGTGCAGGCGCAGGTGCGCGATGTCGTGGCCGGCCAGCGGGCGTACGGCATGCGCGATGCCGCGGCGCTCGTCGTCGACAATCGCAGCGGCGACGTGCTCGCCTACGTCGGTTCGCCCGACTATTTCGACGACGATGCACTCGGGCGCAACGACGGCGTCCAGGCCCTGCGCCAGCCGGGTTCGGCGCTCAAGCCGTTTCTCTACGAACTCGCACTCGAACGCGGCGTGGTGAGACCCGATACGATCCTGGCCGACGTGCCGACCGTGTACGGCTTGCCGGGCGCGCACGCGTACCGGCCGCTGGATTATTCCTCGCGTTTCCTCGGGCCGGTGCGCGTGCGCGCCGCCCTGGCCGACTCGCTCAACGTGCCCGCGGTGCGCGTGCTTTCCGAGGTCGGCGTCGAGCCGTTTCGTCGCCGCCTGATCGATTTGGGCTTTGCCCATCTGACCCACGACGCGAGCTATTACGGGCTCGGCCTGACGCTCGGCGCGGGCGAAGTGACCTTAGCCGAAATCGCGCGCGCGTACGTCACCGCGGCGCGCGGCGGCCGGCCCCTCGCGCTGCGCGAAGTGTTCGGTGCACCCTCGCCGCCGGCAAGCGAGGACGCGGCGCAGCTCGATCCAGCCTGGCCATTGATCACCGACATGCTGGCCGACGCGCACGCGCGGGCCGCGTCGTTCGGCGTCGACTCGATCCTCGCATTGCCGTTTCCCGCGGCGGTGAAGACGGGCACGTCGTCGGACTATCGCGACGTGTGGACGGTCGGCTACACGCGCGACTACACGGTCGCGGTCTGGGCCGGAAACTTCGACGGCTCGCCGATGCACGGCATCTCGGGCGTCACCGGAGCGGGCCCGCTCTGGGCGCGCATCATGCTGCACCTGCACGAAACGCACGAGCCGGCCGCCTTCGATCCTCCGCCGGGCTACGTGCGCGCCACCATCTGCGCGCAGGGCGACGCCCTGCCCCAGCATGGCTGCACGCCGGTGCGCGAATGGCTCGACCCGGGCGATCTCGCGCGCGTCCGTGCGGCGCGGGTCGCAGCGCCGCGGCGCGACCCCGGACGCGAATACGACGAATGGCTGATCTCGCAGCCCGAGCGCGAGCGCTTGCCCACGCGCATCCTCTTTCCGCACGATGGCGACGCCTTCGTGTTCGATCCGCACGGCGGCCGCAGCCAGCGGATCGAGATCGAAATCGCGGGACCGCACGACGCGACGCTGCGCGTTTCGCTCGACGGCCGGCGCCTCAGGCCGCTCGGCAGCGACTATCTCTGGCCCGTGCTGCCGGGAAACCACGAACTCGAGGCACGTTCGGCGCGCGGAACCTCGCATGTCGCGTTCACCGTCTTGCGCGAGGGTCCGCACGCGCACGCGGGCTTCACCCTCGCACCCACGAACGGCTCGGCACGATGACCGAGCGCTACCTCGGAAGCGACTGCAGGAACGCGCTGAGGGCGCCCCAGTTCTCGTCGACGCCGCCCGCATTTTTGTCGGCGCGCAGGGTCGATGCACCGTGCACGCCCGAGTGCGGAACGTATTGCTGCTTCTGCTTCGATGCGACGGCCGCGAGAATCGATTTCGCGTTACCGACCTCTTCCTTGTCGGACGCGGAATCGATGAAGACGGGCACGTGCACGTTGTGCGCCGCGGCGTGGACCGCGTGCTTGTCCGCGAGATATTCGCCGGGCGAGAAGGCCATGACGGCGTCGATCTCCTTGGGGTGCTTGGCGGCGAGTTCGAAGACGAGCGCGGCCGAGTAGCTGCTGCCCAGCACGTAGATCTTGGCCGCGGGGTGGGTGCGGTGAACGTAGGTGACCGCGGCCTCGAGATCGGCGTACGCCTTCTCGTACGACTCGCTCTTGCCGAGGTGTTGCACCGTCTCGTTGCCGGGCGCATACAGATCGCCGCCGGAACGCGCGTCGACGGCCAGCGCGTTGTAACCCAACTGCACCAGGCGCGGCGCGATGGGCGCGTACTCGTTCTTGTTCGAGCCGGCCTGATGGAAGAGCAGAATCCAGGGTGCGTTCGGCGACGGCGCGGCGTAGGGTTGCGCGTAGACCGTCACGCCGTCGCCGGCGGAAAACGTCACGGGCGCGCCCTGGGCGAGCGGCGGCACGAGACCCATGCCGGCCAGGAGAACCAACGTACGCAGCATGGGGACGGGTTCGACCTCGTTGCGCGCGCCTCCGCCGCTTCGCCCCGGAACGCCTAGAAGCTCTACACGCTTCTAGCGGATATCGATCTTGAGCGACTGCCGCGCGCCCTGCGGCTCGGCCGTGGGCGGCGGGGCCGGCGTCAACGGTTCGTCGGCCTGGGCTTCGATCGTCTCCGCCGTTTTGGCCAGCATCGCGAAGAGAAACGTGTCGATCGGTTCGATCTGGATCGGTCCGCGCAGGTCGCCCGGGGAGAGATAGTACAGGTCGGCGTGCGCGAGGTCGTCGGCGACGCGTATCTCCACGATGCGCCCGACGCCCGCGAAGATGTCGGGCACCGAGGCATGCGCGAAGCGGCCCAGCGCATCCACGGAAATCTTCATCTTGCTGCCGTCGAAGATCGCGAGCACGATGGAGAGACC
>Ga0182012_10006759_pt1 | contig 11626 bp, 7 predicted proteins | sample 612S2SmetaG_FD_120486 | JGI IMG/M metagenome (GOLD analysis project Ga0182012, IMG submission 120486) | Permafrost microbial communities from Stordalen Mire, Sweden - 612S2S metaG | ecosystem: Environmental > Terrestrial > Soil > Wetlands > Permafrost | place: Sweden: Stordalen | collected...
ACTTCTATACTAATGGTTAAGGCTTCGAAAGGGTTTTTGTGACACCGTTTTTCGACAGGTTGAAGCAGCAAAAAATACTGAGCTTCGCGTTGTTACTGTTCACGCTGATTCTCGGTATCATCATCGGCAGCATTATCAATACCGGAGTGAAGGCAGAACGCCAAAACTCTGCCGTGGCGCCCGATGCAACGCCTTTAACAATTCCGGCAGCCTCGCCGATCACAAACGAGTTCACCAAACTCACCAAGAAAGTGGAGCCATCGGTAGTTTACATCGAATCAGACTATCTGCCGAAGCCAGGCGCCAAACGCGCGCACAAGAATGATCCCGAAGACGAGGACGACAGTGACTCGCCCGATAACCAGAAGAAACAGGACCCATCTGAGCTGTTCAAGCGCTTTTTTGGCGGATCCGAGCCGCGTCAATTCCGTTCGGAGGGCTCGGGCACTGGCTTCGTGGTGGATAGAAATGGTTATATCGTCACCAACTATCACGTCGTCGAAAATGCTGATCGAATCAAAGTAAAACTCTTTAGTGACGACGCGGAGTATCGCGGCAGAGTGATTGGATTTGATAAAGAAACAGATCTCGCGGTTTTGAAAGTAGATGCCAAACGCCCGCTCACGCCGGTACAGATCGGCAATTCAGACGCGGTGGAAGTAGGCGACTGGGTGATTGCCATTGGCTCGCCTTTCGGTTTGCAAGCAACCGTGACGGCGGGTATCGTAAGTGCACAACGCACCAGCCGCGATCTGCCAGGCGCCAGTTCCTTTCAGAATTTTTTGCAGACCGACGCGGCCATTAATCCCGGAAACAGCGGTGGTCCGCTGCTGAATGTTCGCGGCGAAGTTATCGGCGTCAACACCATGATTGCTACGCGCGGTGGTTCGTATGAAGGCGTTGGTTTTGCTTTGCCATCGAACACTGCGGCGAAAGTTTATAACGACATCATTCGCGACGGCCGCGTTGTGCGTGGCTCCATTGGCATTAAATGGAATAGCAGCCAGAGTCAATCAAACGCACTCGAAGCTTTTGGTTTAGATCACGGTGTGATGGTCGAGACAGTTGCCGAAGCTGGTCCAGCTGGTAAGGCCGGAATTAAAGCTGACGACATTATCGTGGCCATCAATGACAAGCCGGTGCGCGATGGCGCAGATCTGGTAACCCGCGTCGCCGACATGCCCATTGGTTCAAGCACGAGCATCACGGTCGACCGCAACGGCAAACGGCTGGACTTCAAAGTGGCGGTTGGTGAGCGGTCGGTCGTTTGGCAGGGCGAATCGCAAGTTACCGAGGCACCACCCAAAGAAGCTTCGCCACTAGCGGCTTCAAACAAAACTCCGGGCAAATTCGGCATCACCATCATGCGGCTTACTGAGAAAGAACGCCAGGATCTGGAAATTGAAGACAAGAGCGGAGTCAAGGTGGTAGCAGTAGATCCGGGATCTTTTGCAGACGACATTGGCATGCAGGAAGGCGACACTATTCTTTCAATAAATCGCCTGCCGGTACTTACGCCTGACGACGTCATGAAAGTGCAAGCCAGTTTTAAGCCGGGCCAACCAATCGCGGTTCACGTTGCTCGATCCATGGCTGGCGGTAAGCACATTCAGCCGCAGCGCTTCTATCTCTCGGGCCGGTTGCCCGCCGAGTAGTCAACTAACTGATCAATTCCGTGGCGCGCTTAGCGAAGTAGGTGAGAATGAAGTCCGCGCCAGCGCGGCGGATGCTCGTAAGCGTTTCAAGTATCGTCCGGTCCAAATCAATCCAGCCATTTCTTGCCGCAGCCATAATCATGCTGAACTCTCCGCTCACTTGATAAGCACCCAGCGGAACATCGAAACGATCGCGAGCTTGCCGGATGATATCCAGATAAGCCAGCGCTGGCTTCACCATGATCATGTCGGCGCCTTCTTCCAGGTCGAGCTCAATTTCCAGCATCGCCTCACGGGAGTTAGCCGGGTCCATTTGATAGCTGCGCCGATCGCCAAACTGCGGCGCTGACTCGGCGGCCTCGCGAAACGGTCCATAGAATGCCGACGCGTACTTCGCCGCATAAGACAGAATTGGCGTGTTCGTGTGGCCTGCGGCATCCAGCGCTTGGCGGATCGCTTGCACCCGGCCGTCCATCATGTCGCTGGGCGCAACAATGTCAGCACCGGCGTTGGCGTGGGAAACAGCGCCCTTGGCCAGCCAACCCAAGGTTGTGTCGTTATCCACATCGCCGTCTTTGATCCATCCGCAGTGGCCGTGGCTAGTGTATTCGCAATTGCAAACATCAGTGATTACCAACAGCCCTGGCACTTCTTTCTTAATCGCGCGAATAGCTTGTTGGGTAATGCCATCGGGGTCGTAAGCTCCAGAAGCTAATTCGTCTTTATGCGCTGGAATCCCAAAGAGAATTACGCCACCTAAGCCCAGCTTCTTGCATTGAGCGCATTCCTTGACGATATTGTCGACGGACATCTGCGCGTTCCCTGGCATAGACATGATCTCCTTGCGAATTCCCTGCCCTGGCACAATGAACAGGGGCAAGATGAATTGCGAAGGCGTCAAGTTCGTTTCGCGAACGAGCCGGCGCATCGCATCGGAAGAACGCAAGCGCCTGAGACGTTGAATGGGGAACGCCATGATTACTCTATAAGTGTATGAAACGGAATGCAGCAAGGCGCTGGCTGGTTAGCGGAAGAGTGCAAGGCGTTGGCTTTCGATACTTCGTACAAACGAAAGCAACCGAGCTCGCGGTGGAAGGTTGGACTCGCAACCTCGACGACGGCCGCGTAGAAGTTTACGCTGTTGGTGCGGTTGAAAAGCTCATTGATCTGGCAGCGGCTCTCCACATCGGTCCGCGTATGGCAGAGGTACGAAGCGTAGAAGAAATGGAAGATGTGCTGCAGAGCGTGAGCGGCTTTTCAGTGCGATAGCTTGCTCTCAAAAGCCGCCCGGGATCAGAATGCGTAAGTTGCCAGTATATACGGATAGTTGTAGTCCTTGCCGAGCGTGGTCTTCTTCAGGAACTGTCCATCAGCTAAGTGGCCATAGCCTAAGCCGAATTGCACAGCTTGGTTGAACTTGTATAGCCCCTGAATGTCGAACTCTTGACCCACATGCGTGCCAGCAGTGCCAGCCAGCGACTTCGCTACAACTGAGCCAATGGCCGTATACAAGCCGTCCCGCGCGTCGGCCAGCCAGAGATCGTGGTAGATTCCAGCCATCGTCAACTTGGCGAGTGGCTTAAACTCTACACCTGTGCGCACATCACGAATATTACGCCACCCAACCTGGTCGGTAAGGCCAAACTTGTCGTGCCCGCTTGGATAGAGTTGATCGAAGGTTGAGGTGGTTGTCCCCGTGGGATTGGAGGTTCCCGAAGCGTAGTTATATTCCGCCAACAAGCGCGGATGGAACCGTGCGCTGAAAGTGCGCCCCACGCCCCAATGTCCAGCCCACGCGCTAATTGAGTCCGAGCCAAGTGTGCCTGTTTGGCGAGCCATCTCTATACCGTAGTCGAATTGCCAAGGCAGCTTGCCAGCAAAGCGAAATCCAAACGTCTTCTCGTCTAATTTACCTTTGAGTCCATTGGCGTACGCTGCACCATATCCAGCGGGCGCCAACCGCCAAAACACATATGGCTCAAGCGAAGCTCCCGGTATCAGCTTGCTTAAACCGCCATAAACTCCATAAAACGGGTTACCTTGTTTGTGATGGTCCAATTGTCCATCCACTGAGTTCACCACGGACGACGCGAACGTATCAACGCGGACTCCTCCAAATAGAACGGAAGCGAGGGCGGCGTCAAAAACTCTTGGCGCGTTCAGCCAAGGCGATGGACCGACCAGCCGTTGATCGCCAAAGGCAAGTTCTTGCCGGCCAACGCGAACCCGGAAGTGATACTTCTCGACGTTTCCAATCTCTCCCCAGGCTTGATGAATATCCCAACTATTCTGATAGGGTGGCGCTTTTGCCACCGGGCCATCCAGATAGATCCGTGAATCCTCCGACTGGCCAAAGAACGTCAGCCAGTCAGCCGGCTGCAACTTCACTCCCAGTAGTAATTGCCCGAGTACGTGCGTGTCGGAAACATCTTTGAAACTGATCCCATTTTGATCTTCAATGCGTATGCGGTAGCTACCGCTGAATTGAATCCATTTAGGCAATTCTTTGTTTAGTTCCACGCTTGGCTGCCACGCGTCGTTAACTGCTGGCGTGGTCTGAGCCGAAAGTTGAGCGACTTGGCAAACCACTACTGCCGCCGCAAAAAGATAGCTTAATCTCATTAGGACGAAAACCCCTTGCACAGAGGTTAACAAAACGCGCGCTCAATGTTTATCGCCTTGTCGATTGATCTTAAACTCAACCTTACGTATGATTTTCATCATTTCCTAGTACTTCGATAGGCTTTATGGTATACATGCTCTATTGCACTTGATGAGGTGGAATTTGAGATTAGGTCAAACAGCATTAATCGTGTTTCTGACTTTCGGGGCCTGTGGACCCCTGTTGGCGCAGGATGACATCACTACCCAAAATGCCGGTACAGCTTATGGCGGCGGATACATTACCGGGCCCGCATCAAATCCGCTGAGTTTTTTAAATGGACCCGCGTACCGTACCTTCGGCCAAAACACTCCGTACGATTTGCCAGACTTTCATCCGGCAACTTTGTTCAGCCAAGAACTACCTTCATGGATCTGGTTTGGCTGGGAAGAGCGATTCCGTTATGAGGGTTACCACGACGGAAGCTTCAAGCTGCATAACAACGACTCTTACATCCTGCTGCGCTCTCGCCTTCAGATGAATATCAAGCCGACTCATTGGTTCAAATTGGTGACGCAGCTACAAGATTCGCGGCCGTTCATGCAGAAACCACCATGGGGTCCGCCGAATCTGAATGCTTGGGATCTGAAACTTGCCTATGCCGAGTTTGGTGATCCGGAAAAAGACTGGATCAGCTTGCGCGTAGGACGTCAATTGATCAGCTACAACAGCACTATTATTGCGAACTCGGAATGGCGTAACCAAGCTCGCTCGTACGACGCAGTAGTAGCCAATCTGCACAAGGACCGCTATCGCTTGGGCTTATTCGCCGCCTCGGTAGTCGTGCCGCTGGCCGAAGGTATCAGCCACCATCAAGAAGGCAACAACATCTATGGCGCCTATGGCGGTATTGACCACATCATTCCCAATTCAATGCTGGAGCCGTTTGTTCTCTGGCGCGTTCAACCCAGCGTCGCCATTGAAACAACGGCTAAACTTAAGACCGGTAAACAAGATGAATTTGCCTACGGTTTGCGCTTCAAAGGCGTCGCGGGAAAGAGCCTTGATTACTCCGTGGAATCGATTCTCGAGCGAGGCACCGACGGGCCGAATAATATCCGCGCGTGGGCGGCCAACGGGGGCGCGGGATATCGCATCGATAAAGCGTGGTGGAAACCGCGCGCCTTCTGGCAATACGATTTTGCTTCAGGCGACAAAAATCCTGGCGACGGAGTACATGGAACGTTTGACACGATGTACCCGACTGCACACGACCGCTTTGGCATTAGCGATCAATTCGGGTGGCAAAACATCATCTCGCAGCGTGTTGGTTTGACTGTCGAGCCGCGCCATCGTTGGACAGTAACCGGTCAGTTTCTAGACCTGTGGCTCGACGAAGCCCGCGACGCTCTCTACAACACATCGGGAGGCAGCATCGTCCGCGACACAACAGGAAAGTCGGGAACTCATATCGGTAAAGAGTATGATGCATACACTTGGTATGAGTTGAACCGTCATGTTAACGTAGGCGTCGGCGTTGGCCATATCCAAGGTGGCGAGTTTCTCCAACATGCCACCAAGGGTCCAAACTATAACGCGCCCTATTTTGCCATCAACTTCAAAGACGACGGTAAACCGCATCAGTAGTAACGACGCCGTGCCGAATCAAACTAAGATGAAGTAATGAAATGGGCTGCCCGGATTCTTCTATTCGCACTTGCCTTGCCACTAATCGCGGACGAAGGAATGTGGTTGTTCGATCGTTTTCCCCGCGACACAGTCAAGCAGAAATACGGGATTGATGTTTCTCCGGAATTCTTGGATGGATTGCGTTTAGCAACAGTGAGAATTGGTGGGGCTTCTGGCGCAATCGTATCGCCCCATGGTCTTCTGCTGACGAACCAACACGTGATTGCGAGTTGTCTCACCAACCTCAGTTCGGCTTCGCACGACTACTTGCGAGATGGCTTCTACGCAGCTTCCGAGTCTAGCGAGCTACGATGTACCGGGCTCGACGCCAGAGTGCTAATCAGCGTCGAAGACGTAACGCAGAAGTTTCCGGCGCAGCAGAAAAAGGCAGCGCAACGCAATGCCACGATCGCCAAGATTGAAAGTGATTGCGCTGCGAACGGCAAAGAGACCTGCGAAGTAGTTAGCTTATTCTCCGGCAGCCGTTACCAGCTCTATCGTTACAAACGGTATTCGGACATTCGTCTGGTGTTCGCGCCGGAAGAAGAACTAGCTTTCTTTGGACGCGAGCGCGACAGCATTACTTACCTGCGCTACGGTCTCGATGTCGCATTTGTCCGCGCCTATGAGGACGGGAAGCTGGCCTTAACTCCGCACTACTTGAAGTGGAGCAACTCCGAATTAAAGGAAGGTGATTTAGTCTTCGCCTCTGGTGACCCACGGATGACAGTTCGCGAGACAACGGCGGCGCAACTCACCTTCTATCGCGACACTGAACTGCCGCTCGAACTGGCCCGACTGTCGAAGCGCATTACGGCGCTCAGCGAGTTTGCGGCGAAGAGCGAAGAAAATCGTATTCGAGCCGATCCGCAGCGTGTGCTGCTTTTGGAGACTTACAAATCCGTTGCTGGCAAACTGATTGGCTTGCGCGATGACCGTTTGGTGTTGCGCAAGACCTCATTTGATGGCAAGATCAGGCGGGCTGTGGAAGCTGATGCCAAACTGGGTACAGAAGCCGCCAAAGTGTGGGACCAAGTTTCAACGGCTTATAAGAACTGGGCTCCAAACGAACGCGCGTATCAGATTCTTGAAGCCGCGCCTGCCCCTGGCTCGAATCTGTTTCGCATCGCTCGTGCTCTCGTGAGAGGTCAGAAGATAGATAATCAATCGGAGATTGACGAGTCTCTTGAAATCACGTTTCTTGCCCAATACCTGGACGAGCTAAAGAGCTTAGCCGAGCATGGCGCAGAGCGTGGGTCGAAAGGCGACAAAGAAATCAAGATCAAGGAAATCCTCGGAGGCCAAACACCGCAGGCCGCCGCCGAAGCTTATGTGCATTCCAGCCATCTTCAGAATCCTCGGCAACAAAGGCAGATCGCTTCAAATCCAGATGCTTTGGCCAACTCTGAAGATGGAATGATAAGGCTGGTTCAACTCTTGGAACCAGCAGCAGAACGAATTCGCAAAAAGCACGAGGAAAGCATCGAGGCAGTAGACGCATCGGCGGCCGCGCAGATCGCGCAATACCGCTACCGGTTGTTTGGTGATGCTGAATATCCTGATGCAACTGGTACTCCGCGAGTCGAGTTTGGTGTTACCAAAAGATACACAGACAGAGCGGGCGTGAATGAACCTTACGCTGCCACTTTTAGCGGGTTGTTCTATCGACGCAACAATCAGGGACCATATCAAGTGCCAGATAGATGGGTTAAGACGAAGGATTCGCTCGACGTCGTGATGCCGCTAGACTTCGTTACGACCTGCGACATTGGCGGCGGAGAAGCTGGTGCGCCAACCATTAATCGGGCAGGAGAACTGGTCGGTATCGTCTTCGACGGAAATCTGGAAAGCCTGCCGAATACCTACCTGTACAGTGATGAACAAGCCCGGGCGGTTCACGTCTCGACCGAAGGTATCGCCGAGGCTCTAGAAAAGGTATACCACGCTGACGCTTTGATGAAGGAGTTGGACCCGGCTTTCCGGAGCCTATCCAGTCGGTAGGTAGATTTGCTATGACGAATCATTAGAACTTGAGCTTGATTCGTCGGGCCCGTGCTAACGCTTCCAGTAATCCACCAAGTCGAAACAGGCAATAAGAGCCTCCCAACAAAACAGTTTGGATTAAAGAACGATCAACGGCGCTCGGCGGAAAGCGAATTTCCGGCCGAACTCATCAACGACATTAATCTGGCACGTGTAACGGCCGGGCGCAATGTCTTTCAATGGGACCTGCACCTGAACGGGAACGGCTTCGGGTCGAGTAGCGCCCAATTGTGATGCGGCGATAGGGCCAATTTCAAACGCCTTTGCCCCTTTGGAGGTGAACAGGCTCATGCTGACCTTGACACGGCGAGTTTTCGGCGCAGCCGGATCGGGGATGGAATCGTAGACATCGAAGGTGACGTAAAGATTCTGATCGCGGCGGAACACGTGGGTGATGTTTGGAACAATCTTCTGGTTCTCAACAATCAGAGGATTCGCATTTACCTCTTTGTTCGATAGCTTCTCGGCGACTCCAACGGCAGCCTGCAGCGGCTCGCGCTGATTACTCCAAATGATTGAGCTTAGCTTCAGGCCGGCGGTGTCGGCGCTGAGATCAGGAACCGTGAAGCGGGTTTCAAAGGTGCCCATTTTGCCTGTTAAATCTTCGCGTACGATGAATTTCATATGGTACTTGCCAGGCTCCAGGGTGAAACCCGCGTCGTACTGAAAGCTCTTATGGCTTGCCTTGGCAGCGTTGCCTTGGTCGAGGCGGATCTTGATGAAGTCGCGAACGTTGCCGACTACTGCATGTTGTTCGTCTTGAATCTGCCCGGCAAAATCAAATTGGGTCACTGAAGCTCCACCCTTAGCGGCGAGAGCAACAACTGAACCGGGAATCTTGATGGAAACGGGAACGAAGTAGCTCGCGGCCGAAATTCGGAAATAGTCGATTTGTAGGGCTAGCGGAAGGTCTGTGACAGGATTGCCGGAAGACAGGGCTTCCTTAAGTTGCTGCTCTTTCTCCTGGCCGTTCAACTTGCCCCAAACCTTGTCGGCGTAGTAGCCTGGGCGGTGCTCAAGCTTGGCCTGCATCTTGTTATTGAGCTTGACGCTGATTCGCCGATACTTGCCGTCGAGCGCCTGATTTGAGCTGTAGTAACCAAGCAGATAATAGCTGCGCATCTGCTTCTGAGCCTGAACGATCTCGCCAGCAATATCGTTGCTGTCGAAATAGGCTTTGCCACCGGTGTCGGCTGCAAGGGTGTAGAGCGTCTCTTGTGAATCGTTTATGGTTGCGCGCTGGTTGTTGTAGAAGCCACCGTTGTAGAGACTTGTGCCACGCGGACCGGCACTGCTCGCGGCCGCGCCGGGAGGGTCGGCCATTAAACCGCGCGTGTCGACTGCGTATATGGCGAGATTGGCTTTAGCGGCTGCGTTTACTGACGCTTCGAGTTGCGCTTGATTGTCGATGCCGGTCTTGTTGACGCCCGCTGAAAAGTAGATGAGCGCCTTCTTCTCAGGCAGCGACCCGAGCATGCGCGCCGCCTGCTCGATTGCGGCAAGCTTCTGATCGGTGTTGAAGATGTTGAACTCGGTTTCGTCGGCTACAAAGGCAGCGCCAGTGTCTTCGCCGTTATCGCTATCGGTGTCGGCCAACCCAGCCAGCTCACTCATTTCGCCAATAGGAAGAGATTTTAGAATATGGGTGAGCGTGTCGCGGTTGTTCGTAAAATCAGACAACACTTGCACAGTGCTGGTGTAGAGCATGATGGCGACCATGTCGTCTTTGGTGATGTACTTGTTGACGTAGTCGAGCGCGGCCTCTTGTGCGCGCAACTGCTCGTTCATCCCCATGGACGAGAAATCTAGAAAGAATACCAGCAGGCGCTTGTCATGGTACTGCAATTCACCAGGTTGCTCGGGACTGATCATGGCCTTCGGCGCTTCGGGAAGTTTGAGTTCGTCGGCGAGTGTCAGCTTAGGGGGCGGCGCTGGTTCGGTGCTGAGTTCCTGATATTCGAATACCGAAACTTTCTGCGGCTTGCCATCTTCAAGGACAGTGAAGTCGCTCTGCTTCAAGCCAGTGATTGGTTTGCCAGATTTATCAGCAACAACCACATCGACGATTACGAGATTACTGCTGGCTTTGAATGTTTGGCCAAAACTTGTAGCGACCGTTAGAGCAAAAAGGAGAGGGATTCGTATCTGCATAGGTCAGTTAGAAACTGAAACGCAAGAGCAGCTGCACGGTGCGAGTAGCGGACGCGGATGTGGGCAAACCGTAGGTAGTGGAGTTTACGGTGGTGCCAAAACCGGTGATGGTCACGTGGTTGAGTGCATTAGTTGCACTCAGGCGAAGTTGCAAAGTACGGCGGTTGTCTCCAAAACGGAAAGCCCGGTTGAGGGCTGAATTGAAGCCGACCTGGAATGGCCCAGGGATGGTGTCTCGGCCGGCGTTGCCGAATTGGCCCGATTCTGGGGTAGTGAAGGCGAGCAAATTGAAGTATGGATAGGCGCTCGATTCGACCGGGAGGCCAGTGGCGGAAGCGCGCGTGCTGCCAGCATTGGCCAGGCCACCCGTGTTGGAAAGGTTTCCTCCGACCAACGCAGTGAGCGGAGTTCCGGTAGCAGCAGTGACAGTGCCATTGATAGTCCACCCGGCTAAGAGGTGAGTCTTCCATCCGTTGTTCCGCATGAAGCCATGAACACCGACGGGAGAGGAAAGGAGGAAAGTGCCCGATAAGCGATGCCGCTGATCGAATGTCGAGAGTCCTCTTTCGAGACCGAGATTGTTGATGAACTGAACGGTCGTGCCACCGACTCCAGTGAAGCTGGAAGCATCGTCAATCGACTTTGAATAGGTATAGAGTAGGTTGCCCGAAACACCAGTGGAGAAGCGACGGGTAAAGCGAACTTGTCCTGCATGGAAGACGGAGTTGCCTTGAGAAGACTCGTAGCTGAAGGAGGTGGCATTCGGTATGAGCAAGGACTCTTGAGAATTCAAGATGGTTGTGCCAGCGACTGGGCGATTGGGTTGCTCCACTATTCCGAGGTCGGTTCCCTTCGTCCCGATGTATTCCGTCTCGATCAAGAAGCCGTGGGGCAACGCGTCTTGGATACCGAAAGCCCAAGTCTGTGCATAAGGGAGTTGGAAGTTGGGACTGATGCCGAAGGTATTAAGGATATTTTGAGACGGGATGATGTTGAAGCCATTCTGTAGCGTCAGCAAATTGGCAGTGCTGGTGGTAAGTGACAGAGTGTTATCGAAGGGCGGTTGCGTGCCGAGTTGGGATGCGATTTGCGAATACACCGAGCCACTGTAGAAGATGCTATAGCCACCGCGCACAACTAGATCGCGACCTGCGCCCGGCCGCCATGCAAATCCGAGCCGAGGTGAGAAGGCATGGGTGTCGGGGCGAACGAGGCTCGTGGGATATCCAGAGTTCTGACCCGGAGAGACTACGCTAACGGCAGTCATGGTTGGGTTCAAAATCAGATTGGCCAGGTGGTTATAAAGTTCAGTGTAGGGAGCAAAGTACTCATAACGAAGGCCAAGGTTGAAAGACAGTCCGCGAGTGGGCCGCCAATCGTCCTGCGCATACCAACCGGTTGCCCAGCCTCGATAGTAGTCCTTGTCGGTGCCGTACTTGAGGCTGCTTGATTGAGGGAGAGCTAAGAGATAGTCGGCAAAATCGAA
>Ga0182012_10006760_pt1 | contig 11625 bp, 10 predicted proteins | sample 612S2SmetaG_FD_120486 | JGI IMG/M metagenome (GOLD analysis project Ga0182012, IMG submission 120486) | Permafrost microbial communities from Stordalen Mire, Sweden - 612S2S metaG | ecosystem: Environmental > Terrestrial > Soil > Wetlands > Permafrost | place: Sweden: Stordalen | collected...
CGGAGGCAGCTCGAGCATGAAGTAATACCTGCCGTGATCGACACCGCTACGTGCCTCCGCGGGGCTGACGACGTGCCAGTCCAGGCTGCGGTCCTGGGTCAGGCTCTTGGCGATCTCGGTGCCGGCGTCGAATTGCTGCCCGGCTGCGGTGGCACCGCGGTCGGAGTTGACGAGCGCCACGGGCATCTTGTTCACGTGACCGAAGGGGTCCCAGAACGCCCACAGGTACAGCGCGCCGTACACCAGTGGCAACAGCATCAGCGTGACGATCGCCACGCGGGTCAAGCGGCGGCGGCCGAAACGCTTGATCTCCGAGCCGAATGCGAGTCCAGCCAGCATTGTCAGTCCCTTTCGATCAGGATTCGGTGATCATGCAGACCGTGGTCGGGGGCGTCGATGCCGAGCGGGTTGGTCACGCCGACGACGACGGTGCGCGGTTGAGCTATCGCGCCGAGTCGCTCGACCGCGAGTGCCCGCTGTGAGTTGTCCCGGACCTGTTCGAGGTCGCCGACTACCAGGATCGGACGATCCGAGAGCAGGGCCAGCGTGATGCGCAGCAGAAACAGCTCCAAGTCGGACAGCTCAACGATGTATTTCTTGGTGTCCGGCGCCGGGATGTCGCCGAACACGCCGACCATTTCGTCTGCCCCGGCGTCAGCGGGCACTCGCGAGTACCACGGTGCCAGCCACCTGCTCTGCTCGGCTAGTACGGTCTGCACGGAGACTGATTCCTCCAGCTCGTCGATGTCGGAGAACGCCGCGATCGCGCAGTGTCGACGGATCGCGCGCGGGTGTGTGTCGCCGAGCACCGTGACGGTGCCGTGGGTGGGTTTGAGACGCCCCGCGAGCGTGAGCAGGAGCGCGTCCTGTCCCGGACCGCCGGGCAGCTGAATGGCGTGCAGGCCCGAGGTGAGTGCGAGGTCGATGCCCGAGAACAGCGGGCCGTGTTCGCCGTCGACGCCGACACCGGCGGCGGAGATCACCACCGGGTCCGGGTCATTCAGGGTCGACTCTTGCGTCTCCTGCTGCTCGTCTGCATCCCGCACCTCGTTCGCGTCCATTAGCTGTGCTCTTTTCCGGCCGAGACGCATTGGTTTGTGAGATCGCGCTTACGGCTTCTTCAGTAAACCAGTGGCGCGTCTAGCCAAGCGCCAGAAGTTCACCGTCAGCCGATCGACATCCCAAACTCACATTGGCCGCGCAAATGTATTCCGCGTCATGCCCGCTCAGCCAGTGTGGCGTGCATCTCCCAGATCAGGACTTCCGACGGGTCTTGCGCGGTCACCCGTCGACAATCGGCATCGTCGAAGCGGACTGCGTCGCCCTCGGCCAGCTCGCCGACACCTTCCACGGAGACCCGGCCGCGCGGGACGAATACATGCAGGTATGGCGCGGGTGGCAAGTCGACCGCAGCCCCTGGATGCAACCGTGCGCCGTGCAGCGCAGCGCCGCGGTTGTGCAGGGTGATGGCCGCGTCGCACCCGGGTATGCCCGAGGCGATGGTCACCAGGTTGTCGCGCAGCAGTCCGTCGTCGATCTCATGCTGCTGGTAGCTCGGGGTGACGGCGGTCTCATCGGGGATCACCCACATTTGCACGAAATGCACCGGCTCGGTTAAGGAATCGTTCTTCTCCGAGTGCAGGATCCCGCTGCCTGCCGACATCCGTTGGGCCAGACCGGGGTAGATCGTGCCGCGGTTGCCCATGGAATCCTGATGGGTCAGTTCGCCCCGCAGTACCCAGGTGACGATCTCCATGTCCCGGTGCGGGTGCGTATCGAATCCGCTTGCGGGCTGAACGGAGTCGTCATTGTTCACCAGCAGCAGTCCGTGGTGGGTGTTGTCCGGCTCGTAGTGGTCGCCGAACGAGAACGAGTGCCGGGATTTCAGCCAGGGTGTGGTGGTGACGGCCCGGTCGGCCGCGCGTCGAATCTCAACGCTGGCGGGCATGCCTTCAGATTAGTCAGGCCGTCCCGGCGCCGAGCAGGTCAGGCGCCAGGATAAGTTGCGGCGGCGAGCTGGAGGATCTCGGCACGATCCGCCCGCAGGATGAACCCGGATTGGACGGCCGTGTCCAGCGCCGCCGTGAATCTTTCGAGGTACTCCGTCCTCCCGCCAGGGTAGAGCCGGGTCAATGTGGCGGCGTCGAAGGGTTCACCGGAGCCGAAGAGCATAGACATGACGCTCTCGTCAGCGCCGGCGCCGGCGCCGGCGCCGGATGTCCGCGCCGTTGGCACGTCCACCCACGGGGTGCGTACGCCACCGTGGGCGATGCCGTTGGAATCCAGAATCAGCTGGGGCGCATCAGTTTCGCGTACCTCGATAGGTGGTCCGGTGGGCACCGGCTCGCCGGTCCGGACCCAGTTGTCCAGCGCGGCGACTGCCGCCTGCAGCACGTAGTGGTGCTGGGGTGCGAAGTTGATGAAGTGCCCAAGGTGCTGACCCATCAGGTTATTGGTCGGCGCATACGCTGCCACGATGTCTTCGAGCGGCGCTGAGCCGGTGTCGATCGGCGCCACTTGGATCGTGTAGTTGTCGGCGTGCGCGGTGCCGGGAATCTCCCAGACCCGTAGCCGTTCATGATCAGGCTGTCGGGCGAAGTAATAGCCGTGTCGCACGCCGCCGACCAGGTCGGTTTCGGTGATGACCGAGACCAGTGGGACGCGCAGATCCGCTCGGAACGGGATCGCTTGCGGCATGTTGGTCTGCGGATCTTCGAATATGGAGACGCCGTCCAGCGGTGCGGCCGGACCGAATCGGGAATGCACGAGAAATCCGTCGTATACGCGGGCGAGCGGATCGACGGCGTTGACGTAGGTGGTCAGGAACATGGCCGATTGGGACTCGCCCACGGCGACCACGTGTCGCACGCTGAGCTCGCTCAGAATGGTATTGCGCTCGGCATTGTTGATTAGCCTGCCCACCTGCGAAAAGATGTCGTAGGCGAAGGCGTCGCCCGGGTGGGACAAGGGCGCATATCGCGCCGGATTCTGGTTCTTCAGGGACATGTCCGCCCCGAGCATGCTCGCACCGCCCTGCACGCCCACCCGCTGGGCCGAGACCGCCACGTACGCGTAGCCGGCGCGCACTATTTCGCGATGCGCCATCATCCACACGGCCGGAGCATCGATGCCGCCGCTGACGTTGAGCCACTCGACCAGCACTGTCCCGTTGAATTGCGACCGATCGGCCGGCGTCAGCACCACGATCCGAGTGGTGTATTCGGCGGTGCCCGATGGCGTTACGTTCCATCGGCCGTCTGGGCTCAGCTGTGTTGCCGAAGTGAAGGACGAGGCCGTTCCGGAAACGAAGAACTCTTCGGCGACGTAGCCCACGCTGCCAATGTCAAAGGCTCCCAACAGCAGGTGCGGCTTCCCGGGCACGTGTTCGACCAGCAGAGTGTCCGTCATTTGCTGCACCTTCCTGGACCCAGTCGGTTTGCCAGCTCATCGCGAGCGGGCAGTTCCCCCCGGAGCGAGCCTACGCAGCGCCTCCGGCCGCCCTCCGCCCAAGGAGCCATTACGCTGCCCGTAGTGACTATCACCCGGACTGAACGGAATTTCGACGGCGTCGGCGGCGTGCGGATCGTCTACGACGTCTGGACTCCGGACACCCCGCCACAGGCGGTCGTGGTGCTGTCGCACGGTCTGGGCGAGCACGCCGGCCGCTACCACCACGTTGCCCGGCGTTTTGGCGAGGCGGGCCTGGCCACGTACGCGCTGGACCACCGTGGGCACGGCCGCTCGGGCGGCAAGCGGGTGCTGGTGCGGGACATCTCCGAGTACACCGGTGACTTCGCCACCCTGGTCGGCATCGCAGCCCGTGAACACCCGGGCCTCAAGTGCATCGTCGTCGGACACAGCATGGGCGGGGGGATCGTCTTCGCCTATGGCGTCGAGCGCCCGGACGACTACGACCTGATGGTGCTTTCGGGGCCGGCGGTGGCGGCCCAGGACCAGGTGTCGCCGGTCCTGGCGTTCGCCGCGAAAATCCTCGGAGTGGTAGCGCCCGGCCTGCCGGCTCAGGAACTCGACGTCAATGCCATATCCCGTGATCCTGCGGTGGTGGCCGCCTACAACGCCGACCCGCTGGTGCACCACGGCAAAGTGCCCGCCGGCATCGGCCGGGCCCTACTGCAAGTGGGTGAGACGATGCCCCAGCGGGCACCGGCGCTGACCGCACCGCTGCTGGTGGTGCACGGTTCCGACGACCGGCTGATCCCCGTCGCCGGAAGCCGCCGCCTGGTCGAATGTGTCGGATCCGCCGACGTCGAGCTGAAGGTCTACCCCGGGCTGTACCACGAGGTGTTCAACGAGCCGGAGCGCGACCAGGTTCTCGACGATGTGGTCTCGTGGATCGTGAAACGACTGTGAGCGGCTGCGCGCGAAGTGTCATACCTCTCACGTAGTTTGGCGCTATGACCGACGACAAAATGCTGTCGCGCATCGCCGCGCTGCTGCGTCAGGCCGAAGGAACCGACAACGCCCACGAGGCTGACGCGTTCATGAGCGCGGCGCAACGGCTGGCGACGACTTCATCCATCGACCTTGCGGTGGCCCGGTCCCACGCCGCTCAGCGTTCCGCCGCGCAGACCCCTATCCAGCGCACCATCACCATCGGGACCGCAGGCACCCGCGGGCTACGGACGTACGCTCAGCTGTTCGTCGTGATCGCCCACGCGAACGACGTGCGCTGTGACATCGCGTCGAATTCGACCTTCCTGTACGCCTACGGGTTCGCCGAGGACATCGACACGAGCCACGCCCTGTACGCCAGCCTGGTGGTCCAGATGGTGCGGGCGTCCGATGCCTACCTCTCATCGGGCGCGCATCGGCCCACGCCGACGATCACCGCCCGGCTCAACTTTCAGCTCGCGTTCGGAGCCCGCGTCGGGCAGCGCCTGGCCGAGGCGCGCGACGAAACCAGGAGCGAGGCCACCAAGGATCGTGGTCGGGCGCCGGGTACCGCTATTGCCTTGCGTAACAAGGATATCGAGTTGCGGGACTATTATCGCAGCGCGTCGAAAGCGCGCGGTACCTGGCGGGCCACCAGTGCAACGGCGGGCTATTCGTCGGCTGCACGCCGCGCCGGTGACCGGGCCGGTAGGCGAGCCCACCTCGGCAACAGCCCCGAGCTGCCCGGGGCGCGAACCGCTCTGGGCCGGTGACTCCGGCGGATTCCCGCGAGCGGGACTCCCAGCGCTCCAAAGTTTATGCGGCTGAGGAGTTCGTCCGGACGTTGTTCGACCGCGCCGCTGGGCACGGATCGCCCACCGTCGAGTTTTTCGGTACGCAGTTGACGCTGCCGCCGGAGGGACGGTTCGCATCGGTTGAGTCCGTCCAGCGCTACGTCGACGACGTACTCGCGCTACCGGCGGTACGGCAACACTGGCCGAAGGTGTCGCGGGCTATGGTGCGGGCGCGGCGGGCGGCCACCGCAGCGCACTACGAGAATCGTGACGGCACCGGTGTTATCGCGGTTCCCGACCGTGACACCGCTGACTGGGCGATGCGCGAGCTGGTGGTGCTGCACGAGGTCGCGCATCACCTGTGCCGAACGCTGCCCCCGCATGGTCCGGAGTTCGTCGCGACGATTTGTACGCTGGCAGGGCTGGTCATGGGACCGGAAGTCGGGCACGTGCTGCGTGTTGTCTACGCCAAAGAGGGGGTCCGTTGGACCAGCTAGGCGAGGTGGATGCCGATGTCCGTGCGCGCGACGTCGAGGCCCGGATGACCGATGACGAGCGCTTCTCGCTGCTGCTCGGCGTGATGGGGGGCGGTGAAATGTGGCCGCTGCGAGATGAGCGGATCCCTCCGGGCGTTCCGATGAGTGCGGGATATGTGCCCGGGGTTCCCCGGCTCGGTGTCCCGGCGCTGCTGATGAGTGATGCCGGCCTCGGCGTGACCAACCCCGGATACCGACCGGGTGACACCGCCACCGCCTTGCCAGCCGGTCTGGCGCTGGCCGCCAGCTTCAACCCCACGCTGGCCCGATCCGCGGGCCAGCTGATTGGCCGGGAGGCGCGCAGCCGCGGATTCAACGTGCAGCTGGCGGGCGCGATGAACCTGGCCCGTGACCCTCGTAACGGCCGCAACTTCGAATACCTTTCCGAAGATCCGCTTTTGAGCGCCACGATTGCCGCCGAGTCGATCAACGGAATACAGCAACAAGGTGTCATCTCGACGGTCAAGCACTTCTCGCTGAACTGCAACGAGACCAACCGGCACTGGCTGGACGCGGTCATCGATCCCGACGCCCATCGCGAATCGGACCTGCTGGCCTTCGAGATCGCCGCCGAGCGGTCCCAACCCGGCGCCGTGATGACCGCGTACAACAAGGTCAACGGCGACTATGCGGGCGGAAACGCCGTCCTGGTCAATGACGTTCTGAAGGGCGCCTGGGGATACCGAGGCTGGGTCATGTCCGATTGGGGTGCCACGCCAAGCTGGGAGTTCGCCCTGCACGGCCTCGACCAAGAGTGCGGTGCACAGATCGATGCCGTGCTTTGGGGTTCGGAGGCGTTCGGCGATCACTTGCGGGCCGCATACTCCGATGGCAGGTTGCCCAAAGAGCGTCTATCGGACATGGTCCGGCGGATATTGCGGTCGATGTTCGCTGTCGGAATCGACCGGTTGGACACCGCACCCGCGCCGGATCTGGCTGCACACCAAGAGATTGCGCTGCAGATCGCACGGCAGGGGATTGTCCTGCTGAAGAACCGCGGGGTGTTGCCCCTGGCGCCCGAATCGTCCGTGCGTATTGCGGTCGTCGGCGGCTATGCGCAACTCGGCGTGCCGATTGGTTGCGGTTCGAGTGCGGTCGTTCCCCGGGGCGGGTACGCGGCGGTGATCCCGATCGGCGGCGCTGCCCTGACGGCGTCGTTGCGCAATCTGTACCTCCTGCCGTCGAGTCCGTTGGACGCGCTTAGAAGGCAATTCCCGCACGCTGAGATTGAATTCGATCCCGGCATGAGTCCGGGCGAGGCGGTGCTGGCGGCGCGGCGTGCCGATGTTGCGATTGTGTTCGGGATCCGCGTCGAGGGGGAGGGGTTCGACAGCGCCGACCTGTCGTTGCCGTGGGGCCAGGACGCGATGATTGCCGCCGTCGGGGCCGCCAATGCGAACACGGTTGTCGTGCTCGAGACCGGGAACCCGGCCGATATGCCATGGCGAGATTCGGTGAACGCCATCGTGCAGGCCTGGTATCCGGGTCAGGCCGGCGGTCAGGCCATTGCGGAAGTGGTTTCCGGCCAGGTGAATCCGTCGGGCCGGCTGCCGGTCACCTTCCCGGTCGACCTCGCTCAGACCCCACGCCCAGAGCTGCCCGACCTCGGCGCACCAGTCGGGACACCGACCACCATCCACTACTCCGAGGGAGCCGACGTCGGCTATCGCTGGTTCGGGAGAACGGGCGAGGACCCGATGTTCGCCTTCGGACACGGCTTGTCCTACACCAGCTTCGAGTACCGCGACTTGATGGTCACTGGCGGACACACGGTGCGTGCCAGCTTCAGCGTCGTCAACGTTGGGGACCGCGGCGGCGCGGATGTCCCGCAGCTCTATCTGACGGCGGCGCCCGACGAGCAGCGGTTGCGGCTGCTCGGATTTGAGCGGGTCGAACTCGAGCCCGGCGCGCTCCGCCGGGTGACCATCGAGGCCGACCCGCGCCTGCTTGCCCGCTACGACGGCAACGCCGGAGCCTGGCGTATCGAGCCGGGAAGCCATGCGGTGGCGGTGGGCGCTTCGGCGGTGGCCCTCCGGTTGTCGGCCGAGGTCGACTTGGCGGGTCGTCTGTTCGGGCGCTAACTGGCTCTTGGCTCGCCAACGTCACGCCGCTGCGAAAAATCTCGCCTCGAATTCGCCACGGCGTTACGCTCGCGGTTGCCGAGTGGTCCGCGATAAAAGTCCGCTGGAGACCTGGTTGGACGGCGGGTACCGGGATACGATTTTCCTGCTCCGACACCGCCCACCGAACGCCAGACCTGGGCAAAGCGCCGGGGTGCGACGCGCCCGTGGGAGGTGCCGAATGTCGGATCTGTTCGAGGTCCCGGACGCGGTGGCGGCGGCCGCCGGAGATCTGGACAGTATTGGTTCGACAATCAGCCAGGCCAATGTGGCCGCGGCATTCCCGACGACGGGGCTGGTGGCCTCGGGCGCTGATGACGTGTCGTTGGCCGTTGCGGAGTTATTCGGGGCGCACGGCCAGGGCTACCAATATTTCAGCGCTCAAATCGAGGCATTCCATCAGGAGTTTGTACAAAACATCAGTGCGGGCGCGAGCGCATATGCCAACGCCGAGGCCGCGAACGCCGCAGCGGTGGCGAATCCGTGGCAAACCGTCCAGCAAGATCTACTCAACGCGATCAACGCGCCCACCGAGCTGCTGTTGCAGCGCCCGCTGGTCGGCAATGGCACCAACGGGTTGCCCGGGACGGGGCAAAACGGCGGGGCGGGCGGCCTGTTGTGGGGCAATGGCGGCAACGGAGGATCCGGCGCGAAGGGCTCGACCGGCGGCAACGGGGGGCCCGCCGGGCTCTTCGGTAACGGAGGTAGGGGCGGGGCCGGGGGCTTCAGCAACACCAACGGCGTCCCGGGCGGCAACGGCGGCGCAGGTGGCACCGGCGGCTTGCTGTTCGGCAGCGGAGGCGGGGGCGGGGCGGGCGGGGCGGGAACCCCCGGTCCGGCCGGGTCAGGCGGCGTCGGCGGCGACGCGATCGGATTGTTCGGCGACGGCGGCGCCGGTGGAATGGGCGGCAACGGGGACCCTAATAGCTTCTTGGGCGGAGCGGGCGCCGGCGGGCAGGGTGGTCGCGGCGGCCTGATACAGGGTCATGGCGGTCATGGTGGCAGCGCCGGGAACGGCTCATTCGGCAATGTCGGCGGTAATGGCGGTGCCGGCGGGCTGCTCAGTGGCGACGGCGGCGACGGCGGTAACAGCACGAACACCCGGCAGGCTGGCAGCGGCGGGAATGCCGGGCTAATCGGCAATGGCGGCAGCGGCGGCCAGGGCGGGGGCTTCGCGGGTGGTGGCGCCGGTGGTGACGGCGGCAATGGCGGCAACGGCGGCGCGTTGATTGGCAACGGTGGGCTCGGTGGTGACGGTGGGGGATCCGGCGGCAGAGGAGGCACCGGAGGCGTCGGCGGGAGCGCCATTGGACTGTTCGGCAATGGCGGCGCGGGCGGCGACGGCGGCGAGAACACGAATGTCGGCCAAACCGGCGGGGCGGGCGGTAACGGCGGCAACGGGGCCATCCTGTTCGGCAATGGCGGCAGCGGCGGCAGCGCCGGGACGGGTACCAGCCCGGGCAACGGCGGTGATGTTGGTAATGCACTGCTCATCGGCAACGGCGGCGCGGGTGGTGGTGCGCAGCCCGGCGGCACGGTCGGCCAAGGAGGCGCCGGCGGGATATTTCTCGGGGTCGTCGGAGCAAACGGGCACACGGGCGACTAGCCGAGCCCGGCCGACCGGCAGTCCCGGGCACGCGGCGTGACTTCATCGAAGGCGCGGGCGTTTGCTCGACAATCCCGCATAAGTTAGTCAGGGTCGCGCTACGATTTGATACCTGCCGCACGGCTTGACGATCCACCGGGCCGGGCGACCGACAAATGGCACCGCACCGGCGGGAGATCCGAAATGTCCTTTGTGTTCGCGCAGCCGGGCGTGGTGGCGGCGGCCGCCACGGACCTGGCGAGTGTCGGTTCCACCATCAGCGAGGCCAATGCGGCCGCGGCGTCCTCGACGACTCAGGTATTTGCGGCGGGCACTGACGAGGTATCGACGGCAGTGGCCGCGCTCTTTGGCGCCCATGCTCAGGGGTATCAAACCCTCAGCGCTCAAGCGGCGGCGTTTCATCAGCAGTTTGTGCAGGCCCTGAATTCGGGCGCGGGCGCGTACGCAAGCGCCGAGGCGGTCAATGCCGCGGCCACGGCCAACCCGTGGCAAATCCTGCAGCAGGACATCCTCAACGCGATCAACACCCCCACCGAATTGCTGTTGCAGCGCCCGCTGATCGGCAACGGAACCAACGGGGCGCCGGGGACCGGGCAAAACGGCGGGGCGGGCGGCCTGTTGTGGGGCGATGGCGGCAACGGCGGGTCCGGCGCGGCGAACCAGAACGGCGGCAATGGCGGGGCCGCCGGGCTGATCGGCAACGGCGGATACGGCGGCGCCGGCGGTCCGATCACCACCGGCTCCGGCCACGCCGACGGCGGCTCCGGCGGCTCCGGCGGACTGTTGTCCGGCAACGGTGGTCCCGGCGGCGCCGGCGGGCCATGGCGTGTCAATGCCACCGGTGTCGCCGGCACCGGTGGCGCCGGCGGCGACGCGATCGGACTGTTCGGCGCCGGCGGCGCCGGCGGTGTCGGCGGCTCGGCCAGCAATGTCTCACCACCCTTTGAAACCGGGGGCGCCGGTGGACAGGGCGGCCACGGCGGCCTGCTCAACGGGGCCGGCGGCGCCGGCGGCGCCGCAGGGTCCGGCCAGGCCGGCAATATGGGGGGGAACGGCGGGGCCGGTGGGCTGCTGAGCGGCGACGGCGGCGCCGGCGGCGCCGGCAGTTTCAGCGGACACGGCGGCACCGGCGGGAATGCCGGGCTGATCGGGCAAGGCGGCGCCGGCGGAACGGGGGGCACCGCCGATGCCAGCCAGCCCGCAGGCGCCGGCGGGGCCGGCGGCCTCGGTGGGGCGCTATTCGGTGACGGCGGTGGCGGCGGCGCGGGCGGACAAGGACTTAATGGTGACGTGGGTGGCGCCGGCGGCGCCGGCGGCAACGCGATAGGCCTGATCGGCAACGGCGGCCACGGCGGCACCGGGGGTCAATCCATCAACACCCTCGGCGGCACCGGTGGCGCCGGCGGCAATGCCCTGGGGCTGTTCGGCAACGGCGGCGGAGGCGGCACCGGGGGCAGCGGGGCGTTGTCCGGCACCGGCGGCCGCGGCGGCAATGCCGCCCTGATCGGCGGCGGCGGCAACGGCGGTAGCGCCGGGAGCGCTGACTTCGAAGCCGCCGGTTTCCGATCTACGGGCGGAGACGGCGGCAACGCCCAGCTGATCGGCAACGGCGGCGCCGGCGGCAACGCCTACTTCGCCGACGGCACCGTCGGGCAAGGCGGCAACGGCGCGTTGTTGCTCGGGGTGCCCGGGCCGGACGGGCAGCTGGGGCCCTAGCCGTCAGTCGCTGGCGGGCAGCGGCTTGACCTCTTTGAGCTGCAGCGCGGTTGCACCGACGCTCAGGCTCCCCGCGCCCGGCTTGGTCACCAACACCTCGGCGCCGGTTTCGTCGACGTAGCGCTTGCCCATCACACTGCCGCCGGCGAACGCCGGGTCCAGTTCGCCGGACCGCTCGGCGCCGATCGCAACCATCGGCACCCCACCGCAGCGCAGGTCGTCGAGGCTGTCGGAACTTCTGACGACAATCACCTGGGTGTCGCACACCTGGCTGGCGAGACGGGTTCCGTTCTTGATCATGCGTGTAGTCCCTTTAGCGTCTCGATGATCTCCCGGCGAAGTACTTTGCCGGTCGGAGTCGTTGGCAGCTCGTCGCGAAACACTACCCGGTCGGGGGTACGCGACCCGCGCAAGTTCTTGCGGACATGCTCGCGCAGTTCCTCGGGATCGGGATCGATACC
>Ga0182012_10006761_pt1 | contig 11623 bp, 7 predicted proteins | sample 612S2SmetaG_FD_120486 | JGI IMG/M metagenome (GOLD analysis project Ga0182012, IMG submission 120486) | Permafrost microbial communities from Stordalen Mire, Sweden - 612S2S metaG | ecosystem: Environmental > Terrestrial > Soil > Wetlands > Permafrost | place: Sweden: Stordalen | collected...
ATCGAGACCGATCTGACCAGCGATACCCCGACGCTGGTGACCAATGCATCGCAGATCAGCGGCGTCACCCTGAGCGACGCGGGAACGCTGTCCCTGACGGTGGCGGAACTCACCACGGACGCTACGGTGCTGGGGAAAATTCCGCATTTCGTGCTGGAGGACACGGCCGGCAACATCGAAGCCGACCTGGCGCTGGGCGCCAGTTCGAAGATCGTGGCGGCGCTGAGCGACATCTCCGGCATCACCGTGGACGGTGGCCCGCTGAGCCTGACGGTGGCCGAGGCGGAGCTGTCCGGGGTGGCCGGGGCTGGCGGCGTGGCGAGCAAGATCTCCGGCAACACGTATGACGTGACCGGCGCGGCGGTATCTGACATCAGCACTCTGGAAGGGCTGACCTACACGCCGACGAGCATCGCGATCAGCGACAGCGAGACGAATATCCAGAACGATCTGGCAAGCGACACGCCGGCCCTGGTGTCCATCGCAAGCGTGATCCCGGCCGACGGCATCACGGTCAGTGGCGGCACGTCCTTCACCCTCAGCGAGGCCCAGGCGGTCGCCGCCGCGACGGTGCTGCAAGATATCAGCGGCGGGCCGATTACTCTGCTGGTGACCGGGGTCGCGGTCGATCAGATCAGCACCGTGGCCGGGTTGGACATTGCCACGACGACGATGCAGGTCAGCGACTCCGCCGGGGCGGTCGGCGACGATCTGGAGAGCGGGTCGTCCGAACTGGTGGGCAATGCCAGCGCCGTCACCGGCGTCACCCTGTCGAGCGGCGACACCATCACGCTGAGCGAGGACCGAGCGGTCAACAGCACGGTGCAGACCATCCTGGGCGAAACGACCGGCGTATCGGTGTTCGACGTCACGGGAGTGTCGCTGTCGCAGATATCCACCGTTCTCGGCCTTGGCGTGGTCCCCACCGGAATAGCGATCTACGACAGCACCGAAGCGATCGAGGACGATCTGACCGGCGGCAGCTCGACGCTGGTTTCGACCGATGCCGGCAATCCCGGCGTGATCACCGGAGTCACGCTGAGTGACAACACCGGTCCGCTGATCCTGACGGTGGCCGAACTCAACACGGACGCATCGGTGCTGGGGGTGATCCCGCACTTCGAGATCGAAGACACCGCCACCCACATCGAGGACGATCTGGCGCTTGGCAACAGTTCGCTGATCAAGGGGGCGCTGAGCGACATTTCCAGCATCGTCGTGGACAGCGGTCCGCTGGCGCTGACGGTGACCGAGGCGGAAAGCAGCACCGGGATCACGGTCGTCGGTGACATCAGCGGGCATTCCTACGATGTGACCGGCGCGGCGGTATCCGACCTTGCCGCCTTGCAAGACCTGACGAATGCGCCCGCTGGCATCACGCTGGACGATTCCGCCAGCCACATTCAAACCGACCTGGCGCTGGGCGTGGACTCGCACATCCTGACGGCACTGAGCAACGGCCAGTTGGGCAGCGGCGCCATTACCGTGACGGGTGGCCCGGTGACGCTGACCGTGAGCGAGGCCGAGAACACCAACATCGTCGGCGCCGGCGGGTCCAGCATCGTCGGCGACATCACCGGCCATGCTTACGACGTCACCGGCGCGGTGGTGTCGGACCTGAGTACGCTGCAAGGCCTGAACTATGTGCCGACCGGGATCGCCGTGGCCGACAGCGCCAGCCATATCGCCACCGATCTGGGGCTGGCCGGCAGCTCCAAACTTCTGGCCGCATGGAACAATGGCCAGTTCGGTTCCAACAGCATCACGGTGCAGAGCGGTCCGCTGACACTGACCGTTGGCGAGGCGGAATACGCCGGTGTCGCGGGCAATACCGGCTTCATCAGCGATATGACCAGCGATGTCTACGACGTCACCGGCGCGCTGGTTGCGGACCTCTCCAATCTGAACGCCCTGCATTATACGCCGACCGGCATCGCGCTGGAGGACAGCGCCGGCAACATCGCCACCGATCTCGGGCTTGGCGTGGACAGTTCAAATATCCTGCAGGCCGGGACACAGATCACCAGCATCATCGTCGACAGTGGTCCGCTGGTCCTGACGGTGGCGGAGGCGGAAACGGCAGGCGTCGCGGACACGGACACAGGCGTGATCAGCGACATCTCGGGCCACGCCTACCAGGTGAGCGACGCGGCGGTTGCGGACCTGACCACGCTGGAGGCGCTGCACTACGCGCCCACCGGCATCACGGTGGATGACACCTCCGGCGACGTGAACGGCGCCCTGGTCGCACTGGAGGCGCTGGGCAGCGCGCTGCTGTCGATCACGCTGAGCGACGACTCGCCGGCCATGAGCATGTCGGCGAGCACGCTGCTCGCCGATGCGGGGGCACTGGCCGCGATCACCACACCGTACGCGCTGACAGTTTCCAGCGGCACGGTAACGGAAGGACAGGCCGCGGGTCTGAGCGGCACCATCAAGGGCGACGTGGTGGGCGGCCTGGCGATCAGCGACAGCGCAACCGACATCGACGACAGCCTTGTTGCGCTGGCGGGAATGGGTGGTTTGGTGGCTTCTATCGCACTGACGGGCGATTCGCCGGTGCTGACGATCACCTCGGCCGACCTGATCACATACCAGACCACGCTGCTGAAGATTGGCGGCAGCTTCGGCATCACGCTGTCCGACAACACCACAGCCGATGAGGCGGTCGACGCGAACGCCTCGCTGGTCGCCGATGTGACGGCCGGGCTCGTGATCGACGACACGGCGGCTGACATCGTCGGCGATCTGGATGGGTTGCAGACGCTGGGGGCGTCGGTTGCCTCGATCACCATGAGCGACGACACGCCGGCAATCTCGATCAGCGCCGGTACACTGGTGGACGACGCCGGAGCGCTGGCCAAGATCACCAACGCTTACAACCTGACGATCTCCAGCGGAACGGTGACAGCCGAGCAGGCCGCCGGACTTAACGACCTCATCACGCGAAACCTGTCCGCCGGCCTGGATGTGAGCGACAACGCCGGCGACGTCACGACCTATCTGGACGCGCTGCAAACGCTGTTCGTGGCCGATCACCTCGCATCGATCGTGTGGACCGGCGGCGCGCCGGCGACGCTTTCGATCAGCGCCGGGACACTGGTGAGCGATGCGGGTGCACTGGGGACGATCGGCGACGGCTACACGATCAACCTCACCAGCGGGTCGGTGACGGCCGATGAGGCCGTGGCGCTGGGGGCGGGTGCCAATGTGGCTTCGCATGTGAGCGGCGGCCTGCCGGTTCACGACAGCGGCACCAATGTTACCAATGATCTCAACAGCCTGGAGACGATGAACAGTGACATCGGCAGCATCTCGGTGCAAGGCGTGCCGACGATCACGGTGACGGCCGGCACGCTGGCGGCTGATGCCAGCGTACTAGCCAAGATCGGCGGAAGTTGGAACCTGGCGGTGTCATCGGGCAGCCTGACCGCGGCGCAGGTCACGACGATCGTCGATGACGGGCTGATCACGCATCTGGACGGAACGGTCGCTGTCACCGACAAGGCCGCGCATTTGATCGGCAGCCTGGATCAGTTGCAGTCGCTGGCCGCTGGCTCCAACCTCGGCACCGTGACGATGACGTCGCCGTCGGCGGCGTACAACATGACCGCGACGCAGGCCAACGACGACACGGCGGCGATCAACGCAGTGACCGGCGCGACCGGCGCCAACGCCAATGCGGTGATCTACATCCAGGGCACCAGTTCGGGCGACACGCTGGATGTCTCGGGACTGGCGCACATCACCGATGTGTCGCTGGGGACCAACAGCGCGACGATGTCATTCGTCGGCAGCGCGGCCACGATCAGCGGCACGCCGGACACCCTGACCCTGGGCAGCGCCGGCAGCACGGTGGAGTACGCGGTGGGTAGCGGCACGGAGGTGGTCAACGGCTTCCAGTTCGGCACCGATCTGCTGAATATCGCGCTGAACAGCGTCGATCCGGCGGATCTGGCGGCGACCGACATAACGGTCGGCGGCAACGCCGCGGTGCTGCTGGCGGTGTCGGACTACCCGACCCAGGGGGTGATCCTGATGAACCCCGGCATCGATGCCGCATCGGTCATGAGCGACCACCAGTTCACCGCCGGCAGCCACGTGCTGATCTCCTGACGCTGGCATCCGCCGCCCCCGCCGGGAGACGCGGGCGGCGGCTGGGGGCGTTCGTTGGGCATTGCGCAATCTGATGGCATCAGTTTACGCTTTGTTTGACGGCAGGAGGCCAGTTTGCGGACCCTCGTTTTCCCTGCGGGCATTTTTGCTCACGATTTCATCGCGTGTGCATATTTTGAGCCGGATCAGGCCCGGCAGATACGCGCTTGAAGAGCGACGAGGACTATCTTCGGCTGTCGATCGAGATCGCGCGAAAGGCTCGGGAGGCGGGGAATCATCCGTTCGGCGCGATTCTGGTGGGTCCGGATGGTGCGGTGCTGATGGAAGCGGGCAATGCGCATGGCGATGCGGGTGACCGGACCGGCCATGCGGAACGGGTGCTGATGACTCGCGCGAGCGTTGCCTACGCAGCGGATTTCCTGGCCGGGTGCACGTTGTACAGCAGTGCCGAACCGTGCGCGATGTGTGCCGGATCGGCTTACTGGGCGGGCGTCGGGCGCGTGGTGTATGGTCTGTCGGAGCGCGATCTGGGGCAGTTGATCGGTCCGCATCCGGAAAACCTGACGATGGATCTGCCGTGCCGCACGGTGCTGGGTGCCGGCCAGCGGGCGATCGAGGTGGTGGGACCGTTGCTGGAAGATGAGTCCAGAGCGGTGCACGAGGGGTTCTGGCGCTGACAGATTGGCGCGCCGCTTGCATCTAGACCCCTCACGCGTCCGTGAGAGAGGAGATTGGTTCGGGAAGCGGCTGGCCAGGCAAGCGCGCCAAGACGCGACACTGTTTGGTTAAGTGCCAAAAATCGTCACATCGGATGTCAGATTAACGGAGTAAACCATGCTCAGACGTCAATTCACGCGGCTTATTGGCGCCGGCGCGGCGGCATCCGCCGTGCCGGCCCTGCTCGCACCCTCATTGATTCATCCCGCCCGAGCGGCCGGTCCGCTCAAGGTGGGTTTCATTTACCTCGGCCCGGTCGGTGACTTCGGTTGGACCTACCAGCACGACATCGCCCGCAAGGCGGCGGTCGAGCATTTCGGCGACAAAATCAAGACGACCTATGTGGAGAACGTGGCCGAGGGTCCGGATTCGGAAAAGGTGCTGAACGACCTGGCGAACCAGGGCAATGAGCTGATCTTTGCGACCTCGTTCGGTTATATGAACTATGTGCTGAATTCGGCGAAGAAACATCCGAAGGTGTTTTATGAGCACGCCACCGGGTACAAGCGGGCCGCGAACGTCGCCGACTACAACATCCGGTTCTACCAGGCGCGCTATGTGCAGGGCGTGATCGCCGGCAAGCTGAGCAAGGCTGGTCTGGCCGGGTATGTCGGGTCGGTGCCGGTGCCGGAAGTCGTGCAGGGCATCAACGCCTTCATGCTCGGCATGCAGTCGATCAATCCGAAGGCTCGGCTGAAGTTCGTGCTGATCAATTCGTGGTACGATCCGCCGAAGGAAGGCGATGCGGCCAAGGCGCTGATCGACCAGGGCTGCGATATCATCACCCAGCACACCGACTCACCGGCGCCGTTACAGGCGGCCGCGAGCCGTGGGGTGAAGGCGTTCGGGCAGTCGACCGACATGTCGAAATTTGCACCGACGACGGAACTGACCGCGAGCACCGACGTGTGGGCACCGTATTACATCAAGCGCATCCAGGATGTGATGGACGGCACCTGGAAAAGCACCGACACCTGGGGCGGGTTCGACAGCGGGATGCTGGAGATGTCGCCGTTCACCAACATGCCGCCGGACGTTGCGGCGCTGGGCACCGCAACCATCGCCGACATCAAGTCCGGCAAGAATAAAATCTTCGTCGGACCGATCTCGGACCAGAGTGGTGCAGTGAAGGTGCCGGCTGGCACGGTGATGGATGATGGCGCGCTTGGCGGCATGCAATGGCTGGTGCAGGGCGTCGACGGGAAACTGACCTGAGCGGATTGACTGCCGTGGCGCGGGGAGAGCCTCGCGCCACGGACGGCAAACCATGATGCGGACGTTATTGTGGACGCTTCAGCAGCGAGGCCTGCCATGAACGATGCAGTGAATGATGCAGTCAAAGCCGGCCCGCTGCTGACCATGACCGGGATGACCAAGCAGTACCCGGGCTGCCTGGCCAACGACCGCGTGTCGCTGACGGTGGAGCGGAACCAGATCCACGCGCTGCTGGGCGAGAATGGCGCCGGCAAGAGCACGCTGGTGAAGACGATCTATGGCGTGGTGAAGCCGGACGCCGGGGAGATCATCTGGGAGGGCCAGAAGGTCTCGATCCAGAACCCCGGCCATGCGCAACGGCTGGGCATCGGCATGGTGTTCCAGCATTTCTCTCTGTTCGAAGCCCTGACCGTCACCGAGAACATCGCGCTGGGGCTTGGCAGCGCCGAGGAGCGTGTCGGGCTGCGCGACCGGATCATCCGGATTTCCAACGAGTACGGGCTGCCGCTCGATCCCGATCGCGTGGTGCATGATTTGTCGGTCGGCGAGCGGCAGCGGATCGAGATCGTGCGCTGCCTGCTGCAGAATCCGAAGCTGCTGATCATGGATGAGCCGACCAGCGTGCTGACCCCGTCGGAGGTGCAGAAGCTGTTCGTGACGCTGCGGCGGCTGGCGGCGGAGGGATGCTCGATCCTGTATATCAGCCACAAGCTGGAGGAAGTGCGGGCGCTGTGCTCCGCCGCAACGATCATGCGGCTGGGCAAGAATGTCGGGCAGTGCGTGCCGGCGGAAAAGACCGTGAAGGAACTGGCGGAGATCATGATCAACATGACTCTGCACGCGCCGACGCCGCGCCCGCTGACGGCGAGTGTGAAGCCGCCGCGGCTGGTGCTGGACAGGCTGACGATCCGCTCGCCGCACCATTTCGGGACGGACTTGAAGGACATTTCGCTGTCGCTGGCCGGCGGGGAAATCCTCGGCGTGGCCGGGATCGCCGGCAACGGGCAAAGCGAACTGATGGACGCGCTGTCGGGGGAGGTCGCCGCCGGCAAGCCGGAGAGCATCCTGATCGATGGGGTGGCGGCCGGGCATATGGGGCCGCATGAGCGGCGGCGCATCCATGGCTGCTTCGTGCCGGAGGAGCGCAACGGGCACGGCGCGGTGACCACGATGACGCTGGCGGAGAACGCGTTTCTGTCGGGCTTCGTGCGGCAGGCGCTGGTTCGGTTCGGGGTGATCAACACGCGGAAGACATCCGCGTTCGCCGAGAACATCATCAAGCGCTTCGATGTGCGCACCACCGGTCCGAAAGCCGAGGCTCGGTCGCTGTCCGGCGGCAATCTGCAGAAATTCCTGGTCGGGCGGGAGGTTTTGCAGGATCCGGCGGTGCTGGTGATCAACCAGCCGACCTGGGGCGTGGATGCCGGGGCGGCGCTGGCGATCCATGAGGCGATCATGGCGCTGGCCGAGGCGGGGGCGGCGGTGATGATCATTTCGCAGGACCTCGATGAGATTTTCGTATTGGCCGACCGCATTGCGGTGATCGCCGGCGGGCGCATCTCGGCGCCGGTGCTGAAACGGGACGCGACGGTTGAATCGATCGGGCGGCTGATGGGCGGAACCACCGCGACCGCTGCGGCCCCGGGGGAGATGGCACTTGCTTAAGATCGAGGCGCGCGGGTACGAATCGAAGTTCTGGCGGTATGCCTCGCCGATCCTGGCGTTGCTGCTCACCGGTGCCACATCGGGGCTGATCTTCGTGGCGATGGGACGGCCGGCGGGATTGACGGTCTATACGTTCCTCATTGCGCCGTTGCTGCAGCAGGACGGGTTCCAGGCGCTTGTGGTGAAGGCGGCACCGCTGATCATGATGGGTGTCGGGCTGTCGCTGGCTTACAGGGCCAATGTTTGGAACATCGGGACGGACGGGCAGTTCACGCTGGGGGCGATCTGCGGCGGCGGCGTGGCATTGGCGTTCCCGGACGCGCCGGCCTGGGCGCTGTTTCCGACGATGCTGGTGGTAGGGACGCTCGGGGGCATGGCCAGCGGCGGGCTGGTGGCCTGGCTACGCATCCGGTTCAATGCCAATGAGATTCTGACCAGCCTGATGTTCGCGTATATCACGCAGTATCTGCTGGTCTATCTGGTCACCGGGCCATGGCGGGACCCGGAGGGATTTGGCTTCCCGCAGACGGCGCTGTTTTCCGACAATGCCCTGGCGCCGCGGCTGATCGAAGACAGCAACGTCCATATCGGCGTCGTGCTGGCACCGCTGATCGCGATCGGCCTGTGGTTCATGCTGGAGAAGACACTGCTGGGGTATCAGTTCCGCGTGCTGGGCCAGGCGACTCGTGCGGCGCGGTTTGCCGGGTTCAGCGAGAACCGGCTGGTCTGGATTGCGATGCTGATCAGCGGCGGGCTGGCCGGGATGGCGGGGTTGCTGGAGGCGACGGGCACGCTGGGACAGCTGACCACGACGCTGTCGCCGGGGTACGGGTTCACCGCGATCATCGTGGCGTTTCTTGGCCGTTTGAACCCGCTCGGAGTCATTCCAGCCGGGCTGCTGCTGGCACTGACCTACCTGGGCGGCGATGCGGCGCAGATCAATCTTGGACTGCCGAACGCGGTGACCGGAATTTTCCAGGGCATCCTGCTGTTTTACCTGCTGGGCTGCGACATTCTGTTGCTGAACCGGTTCCGGTGGGTCTCCACTCAAGCGAAGGCTGTCCGATGACCGGTTTGCTGGTTGCGTTTCTCGTCAGCACCATCGCCGCGGCGACGCCGTTGCTGCTGGCGGCGATCGGGGAACTGGTGGTCGAACGCGTGGGTGTGCTGAACCTCGGTGTCGAGGGCATGATGCTGGCCGGCGCGATCGCCGCATTTGCCACGGCGAATGAGACTGGAATCACCTCATTGGGGGTGGTGGCGGCGCTGGTGGCGGGGATCGCGCTGGCGCTGCTGTTCGCGGTGGTGTCGCTGACACTGCAGGCGAACCAAACGGCGACCGGACTGGCGCTGACGATTTTCGGGCGTGGGTTCAGTGCGCTGGTCGGCGCCGGGTATGTCGGCATTCCGGCGCCGACGCTGCCAAAAATCCATATTCCCCTGCTGTCGGATATTCCCGTGCTGGGGCCGGTGCTGTTTGGGCACGATATACTGGTTTACCTGTCGTTTGTGATTCTGGCGGTGGTGGCCTGGGCCATCCGATCGACGCATCTGGGACTCATTCTGCGCGCGGTGGGTGATTCGCATGATGCGGCGCACGCGCTCGGCTATGCGGTGGTGCCGATCCGGTACGCGGCGGTCGCGTTCGGCGGCGCGCTGGCGGGGCTGGCGGGAGCGTATATGTCGCTGGCCTACACGCCGCTGTGGGCGCAGGACATGACGGCCGGGCGCGGCTGGGTGGCAGTGGCGCTGGTCACGTTCTCGGCGTGGCGGCCGTTCTGGCTGCTGATCGGGGCGTGGTTCTTCGGCGCACTGATGTATCTGTCGCTGTATGTGCAGGCTTTGGGCGTTCCGGTGCCGTCGGCGCTGCTGTCCGCCCTGCCCTATATCGGCACCGTCGTGGTGCTGGTGCTGATCTCCCGCGATGCGCGGCGGATCATGCTGTATCGGCCGGCCATGCTGGGGCGGCCCTTCCTGGCGCGGGGGTAAATCGGCTCAGGTCGCGATGCAGGCCCGAATGGCTGTCTTCATGGCCTGATGCACAGCCATGCCCAAACCGTCGATGGTTGCATCCTGCCTGAGTGAAACCCCGTCGACGGCGGGGCCGTCGCGCACCATCGCTTCGACCACTGTTTGGTCTAAAGCGGGGCGCAGGATTGAGCGCATCGCAGCGGACCAATCCGGGCGCATCGCCGCCAGAGACGCCGCCAGCGCGTAGGCGCCCCAGTGAGAGACGCCGGCCGTGATGAGAAAATCGGCCGGCGTGACGCAGCCGATCTGATCGCCGAACGGGACGTGTTGCGTGATGAGGGCGCGGGGTACGCAGCCCATGCCGATCTCGTTGCCGCCGTCGCCGATGGCGATCGTTCGCCACGGTCCGGCGCTGAACAGGCGGTCGAGCGGAGCGGTGAAGGCGGAGACGTCAACGCCGCGCATGTTGTGGTAGTGGCTGTCGGCGGCGGGGCCGCAGCGCTCTATGGCGATGACGTGGTCGATGGCGTGTTGGCGCCAGAGGGCGATCAGCGGGTCGGCTTGTGCGCCGGGGGCGAGGGCGTCGATCGGGACCGTGCCGGCGCCGGCGGCATCGAGGGCGGCACGGCAGGCGGACTGACAGATCGTGTCAGTTGCGAGGCGGCAGGACAGACCAATTTGATTGAATGCGGCGGCCAGCAGGGCGGCGCCGGCGGGTCCGTCGGTTTCGGCGGCAGGAGGATCGCCGCCGGGGACGAAAAAGCCGGTGATCAGGCCGATCCTGGGGGCTTGCGACGCGGCAAGCGCGGCGGCGGCGGCGTGCAGGCTGCCTCGGGTGGCCTGGAAGACGGCATCCATGCCGCGGCCGACGTCGCGGTGGATCAGGGCCTCGATCCGGTCAAGTTGGGCGCGATGCAAACGCCGAACCGCGCTACAGCGCCGCCAGCGAGGTGTTGCGCAGGTCGGTGATCAGCATGCTGCCGGGCGCGTGGGTGATGCAGAAGTCCGGCCTGGCCTGGGCGATCACTGCCTGGGGCGTCACGCCGCAGGCCCAGAACACCGGCAGTTCGCCCGCCGCGATCGGCACCGCGTCGCCGTAGTCCGGTTTGGCGATGTCGGAAATGCCGATCGATTCGGGGAACCCCAGGTGCACGGGGGCGCCATGCACCGACGGGAAGCGTGTGGTGATCTGCACCGCCCGGATCGCATCGGCCGGTTTCAGCGGGCGCATCGACACCACCAGCGGTCCGCTGAACACGCCGGCCGGCACACACGGTATGTTGGTGCGGTACATCGGGACGTTGGAGCCGCAGGCGATGTGACGGACCGCGATGCCGTCTTCGATCAGCGCTTCCTCGAACGAAAACGAGCAGCCGATGGCGAAGCTGACGAGGTCGTCGCGCCAGACGTCGCTGATGTCGGTGGGTTCGGCGATCAGTTCGCCGTTGCGCCAGACGCGGTAGCGCGGCAGGTCGGTGCGGATATCCAGATCGGCGCCCAGGGTCGGAAAGCGCGGGTCGCCGGCTTCGGAAACCGCCAGCACCGGGCACGGTTTCGGGTTGGCCTGGGCGAAGCGCAGGAAATCGTGCGCCAGCGCCTTTGGCAGGATGACGAGGTTCGCCTGGACGTTGCCGGGCGCGAGGCCGGAGGTCGGACCGGTGAAGGCGCCGGTGCGGATGCGAAGCCGCTCCCGCTCACCGGCGTTGCCGCGCATATCGGTGATTGCGTTCATCGATCGGACCTTCCTGGCTGTTCGCCGGACAGAGGATTGCCTGATATAAGCCACGCGACAGGAGGAACAAAGCCCATGAGCGAACCCAGCTTTCAACTCGGCAAAATCGGCCACGTCGCGCTTTACGTCGCGGACATCAAGCGGTCCACCGAATGGTACAAGGACGTGCTTGGGTTCGAGGTGTCGGACGAATACGGGGACGACATA
>Ga0182012_10006764_pt1 | contig 11619 bp, 9 predicted proteins | sample 612S2SmetaG_FD_120486 | JGI IMG/M metagenome (GOLD analysis project Ga0182012, IMG submission 120486) | Permafrost microbial communities from Stordalen Mire, Sweden - 612S2S metaG | ecosystem: Environmental > Terrestrial > Soil > Wetlands > Permafrost | place: Sweden: Stordalen | collected...
TTCCGCAGGCAATAGCAACGGCTCCACGGTCTCCATATTCAGCATCGACCAGACGAGTGGCCTGCTGTCGCCGACCACGCCCGCTTATGTTTACACATACGGAGAGCCGTTCCAGGTGGTAGTTGCCCCCAACGGCAAGTTTGCTTACGTGGTCAATAACCTTTCCAGCGCCGGAGAAACCGACGCGGTTGCGGTGTACACCGTTGACTCCTCGACGGGCATTCTCACCGAGTCCGTGACACCGGTTTCGGCAGGCAACGGGCCCACGGCAATCGTCGTTGATCCGACGAGCAGCTATGCCTACGTAACGAACCGTGGCGATAACACGGTCTCGATGTACACCATCGACCCCAACACCGGTAATCTGAAGCTGAACACCACGTCCAACTATCCGGCGGGCGCCATCGGCACCGGCAGTGAACCCTTCCGCATCAACTTTGACCCCAGCGGCAGATTCGTTTACGTCACCAACGAGGCCAGCAATGCTTCCATATACACGGTCAACAAAGACGGCACCTTAACCAACACGACCGTAACAGGTAGCCCATCGCTCTCTATTGCGTTTGCATCCGCGAAGTAACAGAGCTAGCTGCTTGGCAATAGAAACGAAACAGGGGAAGCCGCGATGGCTTCCCCCTTTTGTTTGTTTATTACCGCTGCGTTATTTGGTATCAGGCTCCGACGCGCACCAGGACCTTGCCCATGGGGCCTTCGGCCAGGCGGGCAAAGGCTTTTTTCACATCCTCGAATTCGAAGACGCCATCCACCACCGGCTTCTTGCCCAGGGCGTCCAGACGGCGGACGATCTCCTGCCAATGTTGCTGCGCCTCCGCGGCCGAGTAGTCACTGACGGTGACGCCTCCTATGCGGTTACGGCGGAAGAAGAGCGATGCGGTGTTGAACTCCGGCACCGGACCGGCGCTGCGGCCGACGACGCTGATGCGTCCGCCGTAGCCGAGCAGCCCGATGAGATCGTTAAAGAGCGGGCCGGCAACCATGTCCACCACGATGTCCACGCGGCGAGGTGCGATGGAGGTTAGTACCTGCTTGCGAAGATCGCGGGCGGCGGGGTCAAAGACGAAGTCGGCGCCGAGGGCCTTGAGCTCTTCGGCTTTTTTCGCGCTGCGCGTGAGTCCGATGACGGTGAGGCCAAGCGAGCGCCCGAGAAGCACGCAGGCCGAGCCAACTCCGCCGCTGGCGCCGGTGATGAGCAGCACACTGCCGGGCGCGGGCGGGGCCGCGGGCTCCGTCCACTGGGTGAGGGCCTGCCAGGCGGTGAGGTAGACGAGCGGCGCGCCGGCGGTTTCCTCCAAGGTCCAGCCGGAGGGGATGGGCACCAGGTGCGAGGCCTCAACTGTGACCTTTTCGGCCAGTGTGCCCCACAGGTCCACACCGGTGGCGCCGCGAAGGATGCCGACGCGGTCGCCGGGCTTGAATCCGGTGACGCCTTCGCCGAGTTCCAGCACTTCGCCCACGCCGTCTCGGCCGAGGACGTGCGGGAACTTGGGCTTGGCCGGGTACTGGTTGAGGGCGAGAAATGCGTCGGCCGGGTTGAGTCCGGCAAAGAGCGTGCGCAGCACGACCTCTCCGGCGGCCGGCTTGGGGTCCGGGACCCCGGCAAGCCGCATCGTGTCCACACCATCGTAAGCATTCAACAGCCAGGCGCGCATGGGGTAGTTCCCTTCTACAGAAAAATTGGATGGCGCGTTGCCGCCAACGGGTAAGCATAAATCAGCGGACGATGCGATTGCACCGTCCGCCGGGAAAAGCCCAGGTTATTTAACCGGAGCGACATACGCGATGGTGTGGGCAAAGTACCAGCAGAAGAAGAAGACCACCGGCACATGCACCATCATCTGCAGCACTCCGTAGCCGACCAGGTCGCGCGCCTTCAGGCGCAGAAGGCCGAGCAGCGGCAACATCCAGAAGGGGTTGACCAGGTTGGGCAGGGCCTCGCTGGCGTTGTAGATCTGCACCACCCATCCCAGGTGGACGTGCAGGGTGTTGGCGGCCTGCAGAACGTAAGGCGCCTCAATGACCCACTTGCTGCCGCCCGAGGGAACGAAGACTCCGATGAGCGCCGAGTAAAGGGCGACCAGCAACGGATAGGTCTGCTGGGTGGTGACCCGCGAAAACAGATCGGCCATCCATGCGGAGATGCCCGTACCCACGATCATGCCGAAGATGACGGCATAGAACGGGAACTGGATGAGCACGCCGCCGGTGGCGGGAACGCACTCACTGACGGCCTTGACGAAGCTCTTGGGACGCCAGTGCAGAAGCAGTCCGAGGGTGATGAAGATGAGATTGTAGTTGTTCAGGTCGAGCGCGGCCAGGGCTCCGGTGGGCGACTGTTTGAAGAACGCGCCGAGATACCAGAAGAGAATGGCGGCGACGAGGATGGTGAGCAGGGGGCTGTACTCCAACCACTCGCCGGGGCGGGTACGCGGCTCAAGCTTACGCTCGCTGCTCTCGTACTCGATGCCGTAATCGGCGGCGGTGCGCGCCTTTTCCGGCGGTGGCGCCGAGGCCCAGGCGATGAACGTGGAGAGCACGATGAGGATGGCCGCCATGGCTCCGCCCTGCCAAAGGAAGAGCGTCTGCTTGAGCGGAATGACACCGGCGATCTGGAAGAGGCCGGCGGGAATCGAAGTCTTGGTGGCCATCATCATGGCCGCCGAAGAGGAAAGTCCGAGAGCCCAGACCGCGCCCAGACCAAGATACCCGGCGGCACCGGCGGCACGAATGTCCATGCCCTTGACGCGCTTGGCCAGCTCACGCACCAACAGTCCGCTGAAGATGAGGCTGAGGCCCCAGCTGATGAGTGAGGTCAACATGGAGAGGAAGGCCACCAGCGCAATGGCCGTGCGCGGATTCTTGGGGAACTTGGCAATCCAGGCAATAAAGCGGTTGACGATAGGCGCGGTGGCCACCACGTATCCACCAATGATGATCATCACCATTTGCATGGTGAAGGGAACGAGCGACCAGAAGGCCTTGCCGCCCTGGTAGGCGAGGTCATATGGCTTTTGATGAATGATGAGACCGAAGAGAAAGACAAGAACAACACCGGCCATGGCGAAGACCAGCGGATCGGGGAACCAGCGCTCGCTCCAGGTGGAGAGCGTGAGACCAAAGCGTACGAGAGGCCCATCGGCAACAGTGCCAGACGGAACCACGGATTTTGCGTTCTTCACATCGGGATTTGCCATTCGCGTTTCCTCCAGAAACGGTGCATGGATTTTGCCAACTAACGGACCGAGGTGAGAGTGCGCCGACGCCGCGGCCCTACGGATCGAAAACAGCCCGCGCGCCAGAGCCCACCAGAGGACAACTCCGGCGGCGCGGAATGAAAAGGCTTACACCAGTTCGACGGCCATGGCCACGCCCATGCCACCGCCAATGCAGAGCGAGGCCAGACCCTTCTTGGCGTGGCGGCGCTGCATCTCATACAGCAGCGTAACCAGGATGCGCGCGCCCGAGGCGCCAATGGGGTGACCGATGGCGATGGCTCCGCCGTTCACGTTGACCTTGCTGAGATCCCAGCCCATCTCCTTGTGCACGGCGCAGGACTGCGCGGCAAAGGCCTCATTGATCTCCAGCAGGTCGAGGTCGCCGATCTTCCAACCGGCGCGCTCAAGGCACTTGTGCGAGGCCGGCGCCGGGCCCATGCCCATGATCTTGGGATCAATTCCGGCGGCGGCGTAGGCAACGATGCGCGCGATGGGCTTGATGCCCAGTTCTTTCGCCTTGTCGGCCGACATAACCACCACGGCGGCGGCGCCATCGTTGATGCCGCTGGCGTTGGCGGCCGTGACTGTGCCGTTCTTTTCAAAGGCTGGCTTCAGTCCACTGATGGCATCGAGCGTAACGCCGTAGCGGATGAACTCGTCGTTCTCGAACATGACGGGGTCGCCCTTGCGCTGCGGAATCGGTACCGGCACAATCTCATCCTTGAACTTGCCGGCCTTCTGCGCGGCCTCGGCCTTGTTCTGGCTGGCGACGGCGAACTCATCCTGCATCTGGCGGGTAATGCCGAACTCCTTGGCGACGTTTTCGGCGGTCACGCCCATGTGGTACTCGTTGTAGACGTCCCACAGGCCGTCAATCACCATGCTGTCCACCAGGCTGGTGTTGCCCATCTTAATGCCGTCGCGCGAGCCCTTGAGAATGTGCGGCGTGGCGCTCATGTTCTCCTGACCACCGGCGACGATGACGTCGGCATCGCCAGCCTTGATCTCGCTGGCCGCCGTCATGACGGCCTGCAGGCCGGAGCCGCAAACGCGATTGATGGTCATAGCCGGAACCTTGAACGGCAGGCCGGCCTTGAGCGAGGCCTGACGCGCCGGGTTCTGCCCGAGACCGGCGGCGAGAACGTTGCCCATCAGCACTTCGTCCACCTGCTCCGGTTTGACATGGGCGCGCTCCAGTGCGGCCTTGATGACGATTGCGCCGAGATCCGGAGCCGGGATGGAGGCCAGAGCGCCTCCGAACTTACCGACGGCGGTTCGTGCCGCCGAGACAATGACTACATCCGACATAATTCCCTTTCCTTTTGGCGCCGCGCTTGGCGGCGGCCTTTATGTGTGCAGCTCGCGCGGCGGCGGAGGGGCTGCGACCGGCCTCCGCCTGGACTGCCTGGTGATGCCGCGTGATGAGGCTACGCGGTGGTTACGCGATCGGCATGACGCCGACGTGCTCCGGAATGATGAGCTTGGCCTCGGTGGCCGCCACAACCTGCTCGATGGTGACACCCGGGGCGGTTTCCTTCAGCACCAGTCCGGCCTCGGTGGGCTCCAGCACGGCCAGCTCGGTGACGATGAGGCTGACGCGGCGCACCGAGGTGAGCGGAAGAGTGCAGCGCTTGATGATCTTCGACTTGCCCTTGGCCGAGTGCTGCATGGCCACGATGACCTGCTTGGCGCCGCTAACCAGGTCCATGGCGCCGCCCATGCCGGGAATCATCTTGCCGGGGACGGTCCAGTTGGCAAGGTGGCCGAGCTCATCCACTTCGAGTCCTCCGAGGACGGTGACGTCGAGGTGTCCGCCGCGGATGAGGCCGAAGCTGACGGCACTGTCAATGCTGGCCGCGCCGGGAATGGCGCCGACAAAGCCGCCGCCCGCGTCGGTCAGGTTCGGGTCGGTCAGGCCACCATCGGGAGCCGGGGCCAGGCCGATGATGCCGTTCTCCGACTGGAAGAAGACCTGTAGCCCGGCGGGAAGGTAGGTGGCTACCGTGGTGGGCAGTCCGATGCCGAGATTAACGAGGGAGCCTTCTTTCATCTCCAGCGCAACTCGCTTGGCAATTACGACTTTTTCATCCATGTCAGTTGCTCCTCTCGATGATGTAGTCCACGCAGCAGAACGGGGTGATGACCGCGTCCGGCGGAATGACGCCGACCGGGACGATGTGATCCGGTTCGGCAAAGACGGTATCGGCCGAGAACGCCATCAGGGAGTTGAAGTTGCGCGCGGTGAGCGCGTACTCCAGGTTGCCGTGATAGTCGGCGCGGTGGGCGGCGATGAGGGCGAAGTCGGCGTGCAGGGGCAGTTCGATGAGATAGGTCTTGCCCTGCAACTCGATGGTCTGCTTGCCTTCGGCGACCGTGGTGCCGATGCCGGTGGCGGTGAGCACGCCACCCAGTCCGTAACCGCCGGCGCGAATCTGCTCGGCGAGCGTGCCCTGCGGGGTGAGGACGACCTCAAGCTCGCCGGCAATCATCTGCTTCTGCGTCTCCGGATTGGTGCCAATGTGGCTGGCGACGACCTTCTTGACCAGACGGGCGACAACCAGTTTGCCGATGCCGAGGTCGGGGCGTCCCGTATCGTTGGCAATAATGGTCAGGTTCTTTTTGCCCTGGCGGACGATCTCGTCAATCATGCGCTTGGGGGTTCCGATGCCAAGGAAGCCGCCAATCATCAGGGTTGCGCCGTCAGGAATCATCTCAACGGCTTTGGTGCAGGAGGTAGCTTTATGCATAGGTGCCTCTTGTATTGGGAGATGAGTAGTGGTGGAGAGCTGGAATGCGATCATTTCCGCAGACGATGGTGGCAGATGGGTCGCAGCCCTGCACCAGCGCCCGGCGGAGCGATGTAAAACGATGAAACGGTGGAAAATGCCGGAATGAAGAGCTATGAAAGCGGGAGAGAGGAAGTGTTCGACAGGAAAAAGCGCTCCCCGGCCGCCCATTGAGCGCGGCAAACGGGCCGAAAACACATCTGCGGGTCCTGTCCATGTCGATAAATCCGCGTGACACCCGCTGTGATGCGGGACAGCGAAGCATATCTAGCCCCTTGGGCCAAGTCAACGAGAAAAACCTGATAAACAGCGGCTGGAACGCAGTTTTGGAAATTGTGCGGGCGGCCGTGCCATGTCCAGACGCATAGCCTATACTTTACGATCTATCACGTCTGAAAATGTCTGTTTTTCGTCACAGGAAAGTCGGCAAGTACGGGTGAGAGCGCCCGGGTGCGGATTCGGGATACGCATGGGGTCAAACCATGGGGGCCAACCATTATGAAGCGCCGCAGAGGATTTCGGCATCTCAGCCTGTGTGCGTCCGCCTGAGTGCGGGCGGCAGTCCCGGTTTCCGCCGGAAGAATTGAGACATGCGAGGAAGCACGATGACAAGGAGTTCTATGAAGAAGACAGCTCTGCTGATTCTGATGGGCGTGGCGATGCTGCTGGCGCCGCTCGTTCTGTTTGCGGCCTCACATCCTGAAGTGGGCAGCGAGGCGCCAAAGTTCACCCTGCCTTCGCAGGATGGGCAGCCGGTGAGCCTGAGCGACTTCAAGGGCCGGTGGGTGGTGTTGTACTTCTACCCGAAGGACATGACGAGCGGCTGCACGCAGGAGGCGCATAACTTTCAGCGCGACCAGGCACAGTATGAGCAGCGCAACGCGGTGATCCTGGGCGTGAGCGTGGACGATGTGAAGTCGCACAAGGAGTTCTGCGTGAAGGAGAACCTGAGCTTCCGCCTGCTGGCCGACACCCAGCACTCGGTCAGCGAGGCCTACGGCACGCTCTCTCACATGATGTTTACCCATGCGGCGCGCAACACGTTCCTGATCGCACCGGACGGCCGCATCGCCCGAGTGTTTGACGATGTGAAGCCCAGCGAGCACAGCACCGAGGTGCTGGCGGCCATTGACGCTTTGAAGAAGAAGTAAGACCGGCGCGACGGCGCCGAATCAGAATGACAACAGCCGAGCCCTCCGCGCGGAGTAGCGGAGTACATGCAACTCCGGCAGGTAAGGGCTCGGTTACTTTCCTCCGCCTGATCATGGCGGCACAGACTGGAAGAGCGGCGCCCATCGAGCGAACAGGGCGCCGAGAGAGCGCGCCCTGCCAGGTGACTGTTCCGCGGTGGCGAACTAATTCACCGGCACCCAGGTAAAAGACTTCCATTCGGATGGCAGTGTGTAGCTGCAGGAATTCCAATCCAGGGTTGCGGTCCCCGGCGGAATCATGCTGCGCCCTTCGATTCGCTCTGGAGTGACCGTTGAAAGCTCCATGGGCCAGCGGATGGTGCACGCCTGGCCGCTGCGTGAAACCAGATGAAGCGTTGTCTCTCCTGTGTACTTCCCCCCACGTTTTTTCACATCCATGAGAATGGAGTTTCCGGCCCGGACGTCATCCTCGCGTAGGGTCGTCTTGCCGTAAATATGCTCACCCTCAACGCGAAGCGACCGAGTGGAGCCGGAGCCAAGGGGCTTCCATTGGTCTGGCAATTTCATGGCCGATGGTACAGGTTTAGGTTCTTCCCTTTTGGGGGGCGCCGGAGAAACCGGTGCATCGCTCGCGCTGCTGGTCCCGCTGACAGGAGTTGCCGTCTCAGTCCGCGCTGGCACGGCAGTCGGTTCTGGTGCGCGCACAGGCCTGGGCGGACTGACATAATTCAAATTCGAGGCAGTCTCCTGTGGAGGAGAGACCCGTTGCTCGCTTCCGAATTGGAAGTAACCGAGGAGCAGCAGGATGACGGCAACCGCCGGGAAGACGAAGTGGTCGTAATTCCAGAAGAGCTTTGGCAGAACCGGAACGTTCACGGTCACATCGCGCATCGCCTCCGGTGTTGTGTCACTGCCGCTGGCTGCGCGCATTTGTGCCAGGTGTGACTGGCGAATCTGATGGGAATTATTAATGATCGTAAGCTTGTACTGCCGCAGAGCTTTTGTGTACTGCCAGGCCACGAAGCCTCGCCACAAGCCGTAGAGCATCACCGGCACGGCGCACCAGTAAAGGAAAGTGTTCATCCTGTCGGAACAGAGGAACAGGTAGGGCAGTACAACAATCAGCGCCACGGCGGCCAGAAGTTGGGAGAAGATCAGCGACTCCTGCTTGGCGTTGATGGTCTCCGTGGGGCGTTCATCGGCCAGCGAGCGGGACGGGTCGGTGCCATCGAACCACATGTGGAATGGCTGGCCCTTGAATTCGTATGTGACATGACAGATTGGAGCCAGGATGTTGACCGTCTCCTTTTCGATATTGCCAGTCCAATGCCAATCCTTCTGGTGGTCTCCCTGCGCGTGCTGGCGGACACTCTCATCCACAATCTGTTGAACCTTGGACTCGGCCCTGGCCTGGTACGCATCCTCCACGGCGGTGGCGAATGGCTCCATCGGGATGCCGGCCGCATAGGAATAATCGAAGGGGACGAGGGAGTCGACACACATCTCCTCGACAAGTTGCGTGGCATCCACCGTAGCTTCACCCAGTTGGGCGCCCGCATAGGCCATCACACTGAACTGACCGGTGTCTGTGCCGTTGACTGGCCGCCAATCAGTCACGGTCTTCACCTTGGTTACCGGGACGCTCTGAACATTGCCCCGGCTGTCTCGCCGGTTCTCATAAACCGTGTACTCTTCCCGGCGGTCGTAACCGAACGACGCCGTCCACTGGGCGACGTACTTGCCATGGTAGATATAGGCCGGAACGTAGAACTGCTCCTTCTTGGTGATCGTCGCCTGCTCAATCAGATCAATCGGCGTGTAGGTATCCAGCTTGGCGCCGATCCGGCTGGCATCGTCTTCAGCCGCCAGATGCTCGTACACCAGGGCCGTCAACGTCTTGGGCTCAACGGTGAGGGGAATAATGGCCGCGGCATCAACGGGAACATCGTCTCCAAGCCGGGGAATCTGCGCAACCATTCCGCAATATGTGCACCTCAGCGATTCGCTCTTGGCGGAATACTCCAGTGTCGCGCCGCATCCCTTGCAGTCTAGCTTCCTGATCCCCTCATCCATTTCCATCACCCTTGACAGTTTTGATTGCTATGCCCGGCTGCGGCCGGCACGAATGGATTGTTCCCGCTGCATCAAGAGCACTTCCACGGAGCGTATGCGGCCAGCCAACTCCTCAGAATTCCGAAGCGCGCCCTGAAATTGACCTATGAGAGAGCCAATCTGTTGATTCTCAGAAGAATCCTGTCCGTTCGGGTCATTCGCCGCGAACTGGACCTTCTCCGCCAGCGAGCGAAGGGACTGGCGCGCACCGTCGTCATCGGCCTGCAACTGCAGTGTGTTCAGTACACCGATCCATGCGGTGCGGGCGTCTGCCGTAGCTAGCTTGGTTTGCTTCGAGGCCACGGAGACAACATCCGTTGAGGCCCTGAGCAGAAGAAAGCCTATGACGAGGACTCCCACCCAGCACAGGCAGATTGCCCATGCCCCCCGGTGCCAGCCCAGAAAACTGACGCGTACGGCAGCAATGGCAACAACCAGCAGAATCAGCCAGAGCCTGCCTAATGGCCCAATCAGCCCGATTGCAGGTGAGTCCGTCTCATAGCGGCCCGCAATCGCGGCCCCCATGAACAGCGGAGAGGCGAACGACAGGAACAAAACCGCTGTGGCTGCAACCGAATCGGCCGTCCAAAGTCTGGCAGGCACAAGAATCGCAAGGACTCCGACTGCCACGATCCCGACCACTACTCCCGCAAATCCCAGCCCCTTACTCGTATTCATGAATGAGCCCTCTTATGAACCTTCACATCGCAGAATGCCGGCGCATGACTCAGTTGCCGAGCAGTTTCTTCTTCTCCGCCAGGAACTCTTCTTCGGTCAAAATGCCGTCTGCTTTCAGGGCAGCCAGCTCCTTCAGCAACCGAATTCGTTCAAAGGGATCAATTGCCGACTTCTCGGCGGAAGGCGCTGCGGATGCGGCCGTTACCGGGGTGGCTTCCGCTGGTGGCGCCGGAGGCGGAGGAGCGGGCGGCGCTGGAGGTGGGGGCGGCTGGGCACCACCGCGTACCTCGTTGGCCATTTGGCCGTAAGCCTGGGCCAAAGGCGCTCCAATGCCAATCCCCATGCCAATTCCCATGCCGGCGCCCATCGTTGCGCCGGCCGTTCCTTCGTTGCCGGCGGCCGTCTCCAGCACGTCAAAACTGCGCTCCTGTTGATAGGTGAACCCGACGATCCCCATCTCTGCCTTCTTGGCAAGAGCAGCCTTCAAGGTCATCGCAGCCGGGTCATTTTCAGGGACGTTGATGGAGTGGACGTTAAACTGGGCCAGCGAAACACCATATTCCGCCACTTCCACATCGAGAGACTTCTTCAGACCGTTCGACAGGGACTCAAGCTGTGTTGATACCTCAAGAATCGACTGCCCCTGTTGAATGATCAGGTTCGCAATCTCCGTCTTGATTCGAGTGATGAACGCGCCACGGAAATAATCCGAAAGCGTGTCCACATCGAATTGCGGCACGGTGCCAACCAGTTTCAGCAGGAAGCGTTTTGAGTCCGAGACGCGGATACCGTACTGCCCAAACGCTCGCACCGGGATCATGATCTTGTAACGCGGATCCAGAAGCTGAATTGGGTCGGGCGTTCCCCATCTAACATCAAGATTCGTAAGCCTGTTTACGAACCACACTTCGGCGCTGAAGGGTGAACGACCTCCAAACGGCAGGCCTAACAACGTCCGGAGCCCGGGAAGGTTCTCAGTGGTCAGGGTATGGCGTCCGGCGCCAAATGGCCCGTCATACACGCCGCCACGGACGACGTAGGCGTCCTGCGACTCGTTGACGATGAGTTGTGTCCATGTTGACAGCTCTTGGCTTGGATACTTCCAGGCCAGAAGCTGCGGGCTCCCGTCCCATTTCACCAGATCAATTACGGCCATGTTCAGTCCCTTCCACATCTCATACTGAGATAGCTAAACCAATCATAAAAAAGAAAATATATAGTTTGAGGGTCACCCAAACGGTGACCCGAATCACCCGGGCAGGTGAGATAGGGTAGTCCGCACTCCCTCTAATGTGACTGAACGACAGACGCGGAGATTACACCTTCGACAAATCAGATCTTCCCCCATTTTCTGTCACCGTTACAGGGTCAGCCTCCGTCATTTGCGGAGCGAGACAGACCGCGGCTAACGGACGGCAATGCGGCATCGGCAGAGATGCATGAGGCGCATGGAAAAACCGTGCAATCGGCATTGAGATTGGTAGAAATGAAAGGTGATATGGAAGGGGATTCGGAAACCAGGGGAAAAAATGGCTCCTCAGGTACAAGCCAAGTATTTGTCTATAGAGGTTTCAGGTAGTCTACGGACATCCACATCATCCATCTCTTTTTCATATACATAGATCCAAAACTCATCCATGGACGTACACCTACATCCAA
>Ga0182012_10006765_pt1 | contig 11618 bp, 4 predicted proteins | sample 612S2SmetaG_FD_120486 | JGI IMG/M metagenome (GOLD analysis project Ga0182012, IMG submission 120486) | Permafrost microbial communities from Stordalen Mire, Sweden - 612S2S metaG | ecosystem: Environmental > Terrestrial > Soil > Wetlands > Permafrost | place: Sweden: Stordalen | collected...
GCCGACCGGTGCGGTCGCCGCCAATGGCGGCGCGCTGGTCGATGTCTCCGGCCGCATCCGGGCCGCCGGCGGCAGCATCGAGATCAAGGCGGCGACCGCGCAGGCGGCGGTGCGCGACGCCGTGAATGTGTCCGGCGCACTGTCGGCGCGGTCGGTGTCGGGCCGCAGCGGCAACATCGTGCTCGACGGCGGCGCCGGCGGCAATGTGGTGATTTCCGGTAAGCTCAAGGCGACCGGCGGCAAGCGCCACGCCGGCGGCACCATCGTGGTGACCGGCGGCAATGTCACGGTGACCTCCAGCGCCAGGCTCAACGCCAGCGGCACCAGCGGCGGCACCATTCTGGTCGGCGGCGATCTGCATGGCAGTCTCGATCCCTCCGAAAATCTCGTTCAAGGCACGGTTGCCAACGCAGCGACCACGACGGTGGATCAGGGCGCCGTCATCAATGCCAACGGCACCGCCGGCGCCGGCGGCAATGTGGTGGTGTGGTCGGATGTCGCGACCGATTTTCGCGGCACCATTACCGCGACCGGCACGGGCGCAGGCAATGGCGGCGCCGTCGAAGTCTCGAGCCACGGCGTGCTCGGCTATGACGGCCTCGTCGACGTGACCGCCGCAAGCGGCAAGACCGGCACGCTGCTGCTCGACCCCTATGACGTGACGATCTCCAACGGCGCCGATAGCAACATGTCGGGCGGTACTCCGTTTGCTCCGAACGGCAACGATTCGGTACTGTCGGTGACGACGCTGCAGAACGCGCTTTCAACCGCCAACGTCACGGTCAACACCGGTGGTGGTGCCGGCGGGCAGAACGGAGACATTACCGTTGCCAACGCGGTGACCTGGAACAGCGGCAAGAGCCTGACGCTGAGTTCGGCAGAAGATATCGACGTCAATGCCAACATCACCACCAATGGCGGCGGGTTGACGCTGACCGCCGGCCGTTCCGTCAATGTTACAGGCGCCACGATCAACACTGGCGGCGGCAACCTCACCGCAACGGCGAGCACGACCGACACTACGAATGGCATCACCCTGACCAACGCGACGATCATAAGCTCTGGAAATGTGAGCATGAGCGGGACCTCGGCATCCGGCGACGGGGTGGCGCTGTTGGGATCGAATTCCTTCACCAACAACGGCGGCGGGTCATTCTCGCTGTCCGGCACCAATACCGGCGCCAGCAACAATGCCTTTAGTTTCATTACAGGCGCCAGTCTGACCACGTCGGGCAACATCACATTGTCGGGAACCATTCCGATCAGCGGCAACTCCGAAAGTGATGGCGTCTTCTTTCAGAGTGCCAACAGCGTGACCAATTCCTCCGGTACCCTGACGATCAATGGCACGGCCGTGAACGCGACCGGCGTGTTTTTTAATAGCGGCGCAATGGCGCTGACCAACTCCGGCGGGAACTTTGTAGTCAACGGCAACAGCAGCAGCTTCTGGGGGATCGGCCTCAACACCAGTGTAAGCCTGACTTCGACCGGCAATCTCACCCTCAATGGCGCGGCGGACAGCGGCTCCGGCGTCTTCCTGAACGCCACCAACACCGTCTCCAACGCCGCCGGCAACCTCATGATCAACGCATCATCAAACTCCGGTTTTGCTTTCTGGATCAACTCTGGCGGCAATACGCTGAACAATTCGGGCGGAACGTTCGCGATCAACGGCACCAGCGGTACGTACTGGGGAATCGGCCTCAATAACAACGCGGGGTTTACCTCAACGGGGAACATTACTCTGTCCGGGACCTCGGACAGTAGCTATGGTATCAACTTCAACAGCGCCAACGGCATCACCGACAGCTCGGGAATTCTGACCCTCGTGGGTACCTCGACGTCGAGCAATGGCGTCTGGCTTAACAACGCGACCACGACGCTGACCAATTCGGGGGGCACGCTCTCGCTGACTGGCGTCAGCGGTTCCGGCAACGGCATCGCCATGGATACCAGCACGGGCCTGACGACGTCGGGTACGATGACGATTTCTGGCAGCTCGACCAGTGGCAATGGCGTTTTTGCCCAGGGCAGCAACGCGGTGACGATATCAAGCGGTGCTCTGACGATCAACGGCACCACCGCGTCCGCTTCACAGGTCGGCATCGATACCTCTTCCAGCGGCAACACCATCACCAACAATGGAAGCGGCACGCTGACGCTGAACGGGACCGGTGGCGAGAGACTGGCCGCGACGATGTCCTCTTCGGCAGCCGATGTCGTGATCAGCGACACCGGCGTGGTCACGCAGTCCGGCGGGACCATCACGGCCGCGAATTTGTTGCTCTCGGGAACGGGTTCATTCGCCCTTTCGCAGGCCAACACGGTCGGCACCATCGCCGCCAATGTCGGCGCCGTTTCATTCAACAACAATCAGGCGCTCATCATCGGAACGGTCCAGGGGACCACTGGTATCGCCGCCACGGGCGCCGTGACCATCACCGCCGCGGGCAATCTGACGATTGCTTCCGGCGCGCAGGTCGCAGGTGCAAGCCCGGTGCTGGCGACGGCAGCGGCCTTCATCAACAGCGCCGGCGCCACCGCCGCGAATGCGACCTCCGGACGCTGGCTGATCTATTCGAGTGCCCCCGGCAGCGACAATTTCGGCGCGCTCAACAGCGCCAATACGGCGATCTGGAATGCGACCTATGCGAGCCTGCCGCCGGCCAATGTAACGGCAGCGGGAAATCGCTACCTGTTCGCGGCGCAGCCAACGCTGACATTCACTTCGACCAGCGATTCGAAGACCTATGGCACGGATGCGACGTCCTTGATCACGGGCGACTACACGGTCGCGGGCTATCAGAGCGGTCTGGCCAACGCCTATCTCTCCGATACAGCGGCCAATGTGTTCAGCGGGGCACCCGCGGTCACTTCGACGGGAGCCGCGGCCAGCGCCAGCGTTGCGGGCGGGCCGTATGCCATGAATATCGCCCAGGGGGCGCTGTCGGCGCTGTCCGGCTACGCCTTCAGCTTCCTGAGTAATGGGCAACTCACCGTCAACCCGGCGTCGGTCAACGTCACCGCATACAACGGATCCTCGACCTACGGATCATTGCCGGTAAACGCAGGTCTGTCGGCGACGGGTCTGCAGAACGGCCAAAGCGTCAGCGTGCTGACCGGGCTCAGCAATGGCATCACCAACGCCACCAGCGCCGGCAGCTATACGGCGAATGTCACGGGCACGCTGAGCAATTCCAACTACACGGTTGCCAGCACCACCAGCGGAAGCTGGACCGTCAATCCCGCTTCCGTCACCGTCACCGCGCTCGGCGGCTCCTCGAGCTATGGATCGTCGCCGTCGAGCCCGGGCCTCTCCGCGACCGGCCTGCAGAACGGGCAGAGCGTCAGCGCACTGACCGGGCTCAGCAATTCATTCGGCATCAGCAACGTCAGCAACGCCGGCAGCTACACGCTTGACGTCGCGGGCACGCTGACCAATTCCAACTACACGGTTGCCAGCACCAATACCGGAAGCTGGACCGTCAATCCTGCTTCCGTCACCGTCACTGCAGTCGGCGGCTCTTCGACCTACGGCTCGTCGCCAGCGAATCCAGGTCTGTCGGCGACCGGTTTGCAGAACGGGCAGAACGCAAGCGTGCTGACCGGGCTCCGCAATTCATTCGGCATCAGCAACGCCAGCAACGCTGGCAGCTACACCCTCGACGTCGCGGGCACGCTGACCAATTCCAACTACACCGTCGCCAGCACCAATACCGGAAGCTGGACGGTCAATCCCGCGGCGGTCAGCGTCACCGCGTTTAACGGCTCCTCGACCTATGGATCGTCGCCGGCCAACGCGGGTCTGTCCGCAACGGGTCTGCAGAACGGCCAAGGCGTCAACGTGCTGACTGGGCTCAGCAATGGCATCAGCACCACCAGCAATGCTGGCAGCTACACGGCTGATGTCACGGGCACGTTGACCAATTCCAACTATACGGTTGCCAGCACCAGCAGCGGAAGCTGGACCGTCGATCCTGCTTCCGTCACCGTCACCGCAGTCGGCGGCTCTTCGACCTACGGCTCGTCGCCAGCGAATCCAGGTCTGTCGGCGACCGGTTTGCAGAATGGGCAGAACGCAAGCGTACTGACCGGGCTCCGCAATTCATTCGGCATCAGCAATGCCAGCAATGCTGGCAGCTACACGCTCGACGTCGCGGGCACGCTGACCAATTCCAACTACACCGTCGCCAGCACCACCAGCGGAAGCTGGACCGTCAATCCCGCGGCGGTCAGCGTCACCGCGCTTAACGGCTCCTCGACCTACGGATCGTTGCCGGCCAACGCGGGTCTGTCCGCAACGGGTCTGCAGAACGGGCAAAGCGTCAGCGTGCTGACCGGGCTCAGCAATGGCATCACCAATACCAGCAATGCCGGCAGCTACATGGCGAATGTCACGGGGACGCTGACCAATTCCAACTATACGGTTGCCAGCACCACCAGCGGAAGCTGGACCGTCAATCCCGCGCCGGTCAATGTCACCGCGTATAACGGCTCCTCGACCTACGGATCGTTGCCGGTAAACGCGGGTCTGTCCGCGACGGGTCTGCAGAACGGGCAAAGCGTCAGCGTGCTGACCGGGCTTAGCAATGGCATCACCAACACCAGCAACGCCGGCGGCTACACAGTGAATGTCGCGGGCACGCTGACCAATCCCAACTACACGGTTGCGGGCACCACCGGCGGAAGCTGGACCGTCAATCCCGCTTTTGTCATCGTCACCGCGCTCGGCGGCTCCTCGACCTTTGGCTCGTCGCCGGCGAACCCGGGTCTTTCGGCGACCGGCCTTCAGAACGGCCAGAATGTCAGCGTCCTCTTGGGGCTGCGCAGCTCTTTCGGCATTGCCAGCACCAGCAGCATCGGCAGCTACGCCGTGGAAGTGACGGGAACGCTTGCCAACCCCAACTACAGGGTCGCCAGCACCAATAATGGAAGCTGGATCGTCAATCCCGTCTCCGGGCTTCGGGGTTCCTACATCCTGGGTTTGTCGGCCGCAGTCCCATCCAACGCGGACGCCAGCTTATTGAACGGGCTTGCCAACGCGGCTGAGAAGGTCAGCGCCGAAAATGGAAGCGTCAGCGGTCGCGGGGCTTTGCCTGCGCGAGCCGGTCCGGGCGTGCCAGCCTCCGATCCCAACGGAATCTTCCCCGCCAGCCCGGCGCCGGTCAGCGTCAGCCCGCCGGCCGCCGGCGCATCGCCCCAGATCGCGACGAACTTCAGTGCGATCCTGAATGGGCCTTGCCCAGGCAGCGTTTCCGGAGACGCCGTGAAAGACGTCATGGCGTCCGATTCAGGTGTCGGGTCCGAGCAATCATCGCGGGGTTGTGGCAGGGCTGTCCCGAAGAAGTCCCGCGGCCTGATCGATTTCGCGCTGTCGAAGCTCAATCGCGGCGCGCTGGCTGAAGCGATCAACCGGGATTTCTCTGAACTAACGAATTTCAGGAGCGGTTCGCGCGCGGTCCTGACGACCGCATTGGCCGGCACCAGCCTCGGGTTGACCGTCGGATTCGTCAGCTGGCTGCTGCGCGGCGGGGCGTTGCTCAGCGCGCTGTTGTCATCGATGCCGTTATGGCGCGGCTTCGATCCGCTGCCGATCCTGATGCGGCCGACACGGCGCGACCAAGAGGAGCAGGCGCCGTCCGATGTCGATCGCCTGTTCGACGATGCCGACGCATCCAACTATTCCACGGGAGATTGCAAGTCATGAAAAGATTCTTAACCCCCCCGCTGCAGATCAGCATCGGGCTACTGTCGCTGACGATCAGTCTGATCTTCATTGCCTACGCACTCGGATTCTTTCCGAACGAGGAAAAGGCGGCGCTGCAGGCGCGCGCGAACATCTCCGAAGCGCTGGCTATCCAGCTCGCGAACCTGGCCGGCCGCAACGAATCCGATACGATCAAGGACACGATCGATGCCGTCGTCAGCCGCGATACCGACGTCTTGTCGATTGCCGTCCGCGGGGCGGATGGCAAGCTGCTGGTCGCATCGAGCGATCACGACAGTCGCTGGACGGAGCGCGCGGACGGCAAATCGACGGCAACGCAGGTACAGATCCCCTTGCTGAACGGCGATGTCCCGGCGGGCAGGATCGAGATCCTGTATCGGCCCATAGCCACCGCCGCGACCATGCTCGGCGTTCCGGATACGCTGATCGGCTTTGCGGGCTTCATGGGCTTTGCAGGCTTTGCGGGTTACTTTCTGCTGCTCAAACGCGCGCTTTGGGAACTGGATCCGAGCCGTGCAATTCCGGAGCGGGTCAAGGCGGCGTTCGACACGCTGGCCGAAGGCGTGCTGATCATGGATGAAAGCGAACACGTGCTGCTTGCGAATGAAGCTTTTGTCAAGAATATCCACACCAGTGCCAAATCACTGATCGGTATCAACGCCGGTGCGTTGCCTTGGGCGGCATCGGGTGGCGCCGCGGTTGCCGATGAATATCCTTGGCAAAAGGCCATGCGCATCGAGCAGCCCATCCTGGGCGTCCCGATGGCGGTCCGCGATCGCTCCGGGGATACCCGCCGACTGCTGGTCAATGCCACGCGCATCGTCGATGGCCGCGGCGACGTTCGCGGAGTGATCGCCACCTTCGACGACGTGACCCTCTTGCACCGGACCAACGAGCAACTCAATATTTCAGTGGCACAGTTGCATCGTTCTCAAGCCAAGATATCCGAGCAGAACCGGCAATTGCAGTTCCTCGCGTCAAGCGACCCGTTGACGGGCTGCCTCAATCGCAGAACCTTTTTCGAAAAAGCCGAACAGGCGTTTCTGAGCGCCCTCGGCCAGCGCCAGCCCATGGCGTTCTTCATGCTGGACGCGGATCATTTCAAGAGCATCAACGATCGTTTCGGTCACGCCGTCGGCGACAAGGTCCTGGTCGGGCTGTCCGATATGTTGAAGCGCTGTTGTGGCGATCAAGACCTGGTCGGCCGCTACGGCGGCGAGGAATTCTGCATCGCAGTCTCCGGATTGAGCGAACCGGGCGCCGAGCAATTGGCGGAGCGGATCCGACAGGCGGTCGCCGGTGTGACGAGCTGGCTGCCGAACGGCGAACGGGTCACCATCAGCATTGGAATAGCATCGCTTGGCAGCATGCCTTGCGAAATGACCGATCTGGTCAAACGGGCAGATGAGGCCTTGTATGCCGCGAAAACCAGCGGACGAAACCGCTTCGTCAGCTGGGAAAAAATGCGTGCGCCGGCCGAGGCCGCCCGATCAAGACCATTGGCAGAACTGCTCCATAGCGCATGAAGTTTTTCCATGGTCAGTCAAGGACGGCCGCACGGCTTGGCACCGAGCGCACAGAAGTGCTATGCATCCTGATGCGCAGCGCTGAAGCAATCTCGAAAGCGGCCAGATGACGGATAGCTCCCTTCGCCACATTGTCATTGTCGGCGGCGGCGCCGGCGGGCTCGAACTGGCGACCAAATTAGGTGACAGCCTCGGCCGTCAGAAGCTCGCGCGCATCACGCTGGTCGATCGCAGCCGAACGCACATCTGGAAGCCGTTGCTGCATTCCATCGCCGCCGGCAGCCTGCGCCGCTCGCAGCACGAGTTGAACTACATGGCGCAGGGCCACTGGCACCATTTCCGCTACCGCAACGGTGAGATGACCGGCCTCGATCGCGCACAGAAAACCATCACCCTGGCTCCCACCGTCGATGACGAGGGGCGCGAGATCAGTCCGGTCTCCCATCTCGGCTACGATACGTTGATCATCGCGGTCGGCAGCGTCACCAATGATTTCGGAACGCCCGGGGCCAAGGAATTTGCCGTGCCGCTGGAAACCCCCGAACAGGCCAGCCGGTTCAATCGCCGGCTGGTCAATGCCTGCGTGCGCGCGCAGAACCAGGACACGCCGGTCCGTCCCGGCCAGCTTCATGTCGCCATTATCGGGGCCGGGGCTACCGGCACCGAGCTCGCCGCCGAACTGCACCACACCGCCCGCGAGATCATTGCGTACGGGCTCGACAAGATCGACCCCGAACATGACCTGCGCATCGTGCTGATCGAGGCGGCCGATCGCCTGCTGCCAGCGCTGCCGGAGCGCATCTCGGCCTCGACCAAGGATTTGCTGATCAAGCTCGGCGTCGAGGTGCGGACCAGCGCGCGGGTGGCCGAAGTCATGGCAGACGGGGTGAAACTCAGTGATGGCGAGGTCATTCCATCGGAACTGGTGGTGTGGTCCGCCGGCGTCAAGGCGCCGGCCTTTCTCGAAGGTATCGCCGGGCTCGAGACCAATCGCATCAACCAGCTCGTCGTCCGACCCACGCTGCAGACCACCTTGGATGACGATATCTTTGCGATCGGCGACTGCGCGGCCTGCCCCCGCCCGGGCTTTCCCCAGAACGTGCCGCCGCGCGCCCAGGCCGCGCACCAGCAATCCGACTTCATGGTCAAGCAGGTCGGCCATCTATTGGCCGGCCGGCCGCTAACCGAGTTCACCTATCAGGATTTTGGTTCGCTGGTCTCGCTCGGCCGGTACAGCACGATCGGTAGCCTGATGGGCGCGCTGGTCGGCCGCGGCTTTCTGATCGAGGGCACCTTTGCCCGCCTGATGTATCGCTCGCTGTACAAAATGCACGAGGCGGCCCTGCATGGCCGAACCCGCACGCTGCTCGGCCTGGTCGCGCCGGGAGCCCGGCCGGCGCCCGCCGTGAAATTGCATTGATGTCAAGGCGGCTCGGCGGGCATTCGGATAGAACCAGTAACGCTGGATCAAGCCCAGGCAGCCCGCTCCGCACATCTGCGGTTCGGCAAGGGGACCGGGCATGGCGCGGCGCTGAACTTTGGCGATTGTTTCGCCTACCGGCTGGCAAAGGTCATGGATGCGTCGTCGCTGTTTAAAGGCAACGACTTTCCCATTGACGGATGTCCGCATCGCGTGAGCGTAAGGGCCAGAACATCTCCTGCCGGCTAGCTGATCCGAACCAGCCCGAATATTGCTCGGAAATTGGCGGACGCCGATTCCCGCGCAAATATTTGCGTCGCGCGTTCTGGCTCACAAGTCCCTGAACCGACGAAGTGAATCGGCCGATCCCGGTGCCATCCCGAACTGGCACGAGGGGTGCAAGGCCCTATTCAAACGTGGGGGAGCAACAGCCATGCCTCTGTCATCGGTTACGTAGAGACCATGCAAAGCCTCGCCGAGCCAATAGCCGCCGACATCGAGGCAAAGGTGCTCTCGCGGATCACGGAAGAGCGCTGGCTCACGCTGGCGGCGGAGTTGATCCGAACGGGTCAGCCGCGCTCGGGTAACCCGCTCGATCCGGACCTGCCGCCGGCCGAGGAGGAGGCGATCTCGATGCTGGTAGCCGGCAAGCTGGAAGCGCTGGGGATGGCGGTTTCGAAGCATTCCGCGCAGCCGCACCGGCCGAACGTCGTCGGCGTGCTGAAGGGCCGCGAAGGAGCACCGTCACTGATCCTCAATGACCATCTCGACACCTATCCGGTGGTGGAGCCGGAGAAGTGGAACATGACCGACTTCGACCCCTTCAAGGCGACACGGCATGGCGACTTGCTGTTTGCGCGCGGAACGTCCGACACCCGCGGCAATCTCGCGGCGTCGCTGCTGGCCGTGCAGGCGCTGGTCGAGGCCGGCGTCGTGCTCGATGGAACGCTGATCTGCTGCTACACGGTCGATGAGGAGCGCAACGGCACCGAGGGCTCGATCTATATGCTCAAGCAAGTCGGTCTCACGGCCGACTACGAGATCACCGCCGAGCCTACAGCATGGGGGGATGTGTCCGGCGACTGGGGCATGAATCTCTCAGTCGCCAATTCCGGACACTGCCTGATCGAGATCGTGGTGAAGGGAGCCAAGTCGCATATCTGGCGTCCCGATATCAGCATCAACGCCATTACCGAAGCCGGCCGGCTATTGCCGAAGCTGCAGGCCATGAGCTTCACCCACGAGCCCGCCCATTTCATGGGCCACACCCCGCCGTGCTGCTCGCTGGTGCGTATCCGCGGCGGCCTGCCGGGGGAGATGCAGTTCTCGCCGGACACCTGCACCATCACGCTGGCGGTGGTCGGCATCGTGCCCGGAATGACGCTCGACAGCGTCATTCACGACATCGAGCAGACTGCTCGCGAAGCATTCGCCGACATGAACGCGATAGGTTTTGACGTAAGGCGCGTGCCGGGCTCGCTGTTCGTCAATGCGACCGAGCCAGTGCCGCTCGATGAGGAGCCCTGCAGGTCGCTGCGCGCGGTCTATCGGCGGCTGATGGGACGTGAGCCCGGCGTCAACCGCAAGAACGCCTTCAACGATACCATCCGTTTTCGCGAAGCCGGCATCAATGCCGTGACATTCGGACCGGGCGAAGACGGCTGGGCCGTCGACAACGAGAATATCTCGATCACCAAGGCGGTGATGGCGACCCGCATCTATGCGCTCACCATCATGCAGATCCTGGGTGTGCGCGCATGAGCATTGGCACGGGGATGGCGGTCGTGGGCCGGGATACGTCGAGCGACAGTGGCCTGAAGCTGCGGATACCGCCGCTGTCACGGAGCTTCGTGCTGTCTTCGCTGTCGGTTGTCTTTCTGCTGGCGGTCTGGTTGCTGGTCACCGAAATGGGATGGGCCAACGAACTGTTCCTGCCAAAGCCGCAGGCCGTATGGGCTGCTTTTATCAAGACCATGACCAAGGGCTACCAGGGATCGACGTTGCTCCAGCACGTCGGCACCAGCCTCTACCGGATCCTTGTGTCGTTTGGATTGGCATGTGTGACCGGTATTCCCCTCGGGATATTGATGGGTGTGTCGCGCGACGCGCGGGCATTGCTCAATCCGGCGATCGAGTTCTACAGGCCGCTGCCGCCGCTCGGCCTCTACACGCTGCTGGTGATGTGGCTCGGCATCGGCGAGACCTCCAAGATATCGCTGTTGTTCCTGGCCGGCCTGCCCGGCATTGTCATTTCCACGATCCAAGCGGTGTCGACCGTCGATCCCATCCTGGTGCGCGCGGCAAAATCACTGGGCGCGTCTCGTCGCGCTCTCATCCTTGAAGTCTATCTGCCCGCCGCTGGTCCGACGATTCTGGCCGGGATGCGGATATCGCTCGGGTTTACCTACACCGTGCTGGTCGCCGCCGAGATCGTAGCGGCCTCTGCGGGCATCGGCTGGATGATCTGGGACGCGGCCAAGTTTCTTCTCTCCGACATCGTCATCATGGGTCTCATCGTTCTTGGTCTCACCGGCGTCGCACTGGATTGCCTGATGCGATTGATCGGAAGGCTACTGATGCCCTGGACGTACCGATCGCAACGCTGAAGCCTGAGAGGCATGCCGGGAAATAGCTTCGGGATGCCGCTTTATCACGGGAGAAAATGAACATGTTCAGACCGATTGCTTCGCTCACGGCAGCCGTGCTGGCCTTCTCGGGGCTGGCCCATGCGTCCGACAAGCCCGACAAGGTCACGGTCGGTTATCTCAACCTGGTGAACGCCCAGCTCGTGACCAAGCATCTCGGCCTGATCGCCAAGGAAATGCCTGGAGTCGAAATCAAATACGTCAAGGTCGGCGGCGGCGGAGACATGCTTCGCGTGATCGCCGGCAATGACGTGGATTTCGGGGGTATCGGCAACCCGCCAACTGCGATTGCCATCACC
>Ga0182012_10006767_pt1 | contig 11617 bp, 5 predicted proteins | sample 612S2SmetaG_FD_120486 | JGI IMG/M metagenome (GOLD analysis project Ga0182012, IMG submission 120486) | Permafrost microbial communities from Stordalen Mire, Sweden - 612S2S metaG | ecosystem: Environmental > Terrestrial > Soil > Wetlands > Permafrost | place: Sweden: Stordalen | collected...
CGGCAAGGGCAACCTGCGCGAGTGGCAGACTCCGGAAGACCGCAAGGCTTTTACCGAGAAAACCGATTGCGAAGTGGCGGAATACGGCGGCTTCGATGCTGCTCCGGCACATGATGACTTGCCCGCACAGAAACTGAACGGCAAGCTGACGCTGGGAGAGAATACGGCGGACAATGGCGGTCTGCGCATTGCGTGGATGGCGCTGCTGGACACGCTTGCGGCCCAGGGCAAGACGATCAACGACAAGATCGACGGGTATACGGAGGCGCAGCGATACTTCCTCGGCTTTGGACAGGTTTGGTGCCAGAACCAGACGGAGAAATCGGCGCGGCAATCGGCGCTTACCGATCCGCACTCGCCGGGGCGTTGGCGGACGAATGGAAGCGTGCAGAACTTCGACGAATTCGGCAAGGCTTTCGGGTGCACCAAGGGACAGCCTATGTATCCGGCTAACTCGTGCCGCGTCTGGTAGGGGGACAGGGCTGAAAAGGGGGCGGGTTGAGTTTGGAGGTTTCCCGCCCTTGCGCCAGAAAAAAGGCCGACCCATAGGGTACCCCGACGGGGCACGGGGCATCTTAGGCGCGATTGGCGCGGGCTGTTCCTGACGAATGAGGAACTACTGAAGGAGTCTCAATGAACTGTTCTCGCTTCGCTCCGATGCTGCTGCTTGCGGTGGTGGGCGCCATGATGCCTGCGCATGGCGCTGCACAAGCCGATGATTCAAAGCCCGCGCCGCCACCGGTCGTGAAGAGCTTCGATCTTTCGGCGATCGACAAAACCGCAGACCCCTGCACGGACTTCTACCAGTACGCATGCGGCAACTGGATCAAGAACAATCCCATTCCTGGCGATCAGGTGTGGTGGGCGCGGTCGTTCTCGCTGGTTGCCGAGCGCAACCGATACCTGCTGTGGCAGGAACTGGACGCGGCCGCAAGAGATCCGAAAACACCGTTGCAGAAGCAGTATGGAGATTTCTTTGCCGCCTGCATGGACACCGGCACGGTGGATAAGAAGGGGCTGACGCCGATCCAGCCGGGGTGGGCGACGATCGCCGGTCTCAGCGACTCACATCAGCTTCCGACGCTGCTGAGCAACCTTGAGAACGACGGCACTCCCTACGGAGTGATGAGCTTTGGGGTCGGCCAGGATGAGAAGGACTCGTCCAAGCAGATTGCTGAGCTCTCGCAGGGTGGCTTGTCGCTGCCCGATCGGGATTACTATATCGATCCGAGCAAGCACTTCGAGGAGATTCGAGGCCAATTTCTCGACCATATGAAGAAGATGTTTACCCTGGCCGGAGACACGCCGGAACAAGCCGCCAAAGAGGCTGCGGCGGTGATGAAGATCGAGACGGCGATGGCGAAGGCCTCCACGAGCCGCACTGACCTGCGGGAGCCGGAGAATCACTACCACATCTACACCGTCACGGACTTGCAGAAACTGGCACCCGCATTCGAATGGAACACGTTTTTCAAAGGCGTCGGCATTGGGCATTTCGACACGTTGAATGTAGCCACGCCGGAGTTCTTCAAGGCGCTGAACGGACTGATTCAGAGTGAGTCTCTCGACACATGGAAGAGCTACCTGCGTTGGCATGCACTGCACGAGCAGGCATCCCTGCTTTCGAAGGCATTCTTCGATGAGGATTTCGCATTCTTCGGCAAGACGCTGGGGGGACAAAAGGAACCGGAGGCGCGCTGGAAACAGTGTTCCAGCGCCACTGACAACGCGCTCGGGGAGGCGGTTGGACAGGACTGGGTCAAGCAGAATTTCCCTCCAGCGGCCAAGGACAGCATGGACAAGTTGGTCGCCGCGCTCGATAAATCCCTGGGCGACGACATCAAGTCGCTGCCCTGGATGAGCGACGCGACCAAAAAAGCCGCCGAGGAAAAGCTGGCCATGATCCGGAACAAGATTGGGTACCCGGAGAAATGGCGCGATTACTCAAGCGTGAAGGTGGACCGGACAGACCTGATCGGCAACCAGCACCATAGCTCCGTGTTCGGGCGCGACTGGAACTACGGCCACCTGGGCAAGCCGGTGGACGAGAAGGAATGGGGCATGACGCCGCCTACCGTCAACGCCTACTACGACCCGTCGAACAACGACATCAACTTTCCCGCCGGCATCCTGCAACCGCCGTTCTTCGACTTCACCATCGACCCAGCGGTCAACTTTGGCGGCATCGGCTCGGTCATCGGCCACGAAATGACGCACGGCTTCGACGATGAAGGATCGAAGTACGATGGCAAAGGCAACCTGCGGGAGTGGCAAACAGCCGACGACCGCAAGGCATTCACCGAACGAACCGATTGCGAAGTGGCCGAATACAACGGGTTCGAAGTAGCTCCGGCTCACGGGGACACGTTGGCGCAAAAGGAAAATGGGAAGCTGACCCTGGGCGAGAACACCGCCGACAACGGCGGACTGCGCATCGCCTACATGGCGCTGCTCGATACGCTCGCGGGGCAACGCAAATCGATCGACGACAAAATCGACAGCTACACCGGAGCACAGCGGTTCTTCATCGGTTTCGCCCAGGTCTGGTGCACCAACGAGACCGAGGAAATGGCCCGGCAGTGGGCACTCTCCGACCCCCACTCCTACGACCGCTGGCGCGTCGACGGGACGGTGCAGAACTTCGAGGCATTCGGCAAGGCGTTCGGGTGCAAGAAGGGGCAGCCCATGTACCCGGTGAAGTCGTGCAGGGTTTGGTAGAGAGTAGTAACCGCCGGAGCATAGATTTGCGCTCTCCCAGGTCTCAGAAGCGAGATCCTTCGACAGGCTCAGGACAGGCTCTGGGGCACCCACCTTGGTGCTACGAAGTGGGCTGACCAGATCGTTTCCGGAGGTTGCATGGGTGACGTTTGCTGCTGCTCGGGCGTCCAAAGCGGTAACGCATCCGAATTCCAGGTAAGGCGCCAACCGGGTGCAGCAAAAGGGCTTTTCAGAGGCCGGGTTGGCCGAGAAAGTGCCCTGTTTTGCCCAGTCTTACGCGGAAACTAGGCACAACACACCCTTGGCTTTTACAATGCAGCAGGGACCCATCCCAACCCAGCTCTGCTGTGGAACTAGCAAACTTGGCGGCGCACGCCTGACCAGGATGAAGGAATCGCATGAAGTTTACGAAATTAGGCAAGGCACTTCTGATGAGCGCCCTCTCTGCTGCGGTCGCCCTCAGCGTCACCTCTTGCCAGGAGAGCTACACGGTCGGATACCTGTATGTGACAGGCACAGTCACGGCGAATTCCGGCAACAACGGCATCATAAGCGGCTTTGACATCGATCACAACACGGGCAAGCTGAACCCCATCGATACGTTACCGGTTTCCTCAGGCGGCGCCAACCCAATCCGCGCGGTCCTCGTGACGGGCAGCCGGTTCCTTTATGTCCTCAACCGTGGCGTCAATTCGACCGGCGGCGCGAACTGCACCACCGCCGATCCCTGCCAGAACTCCAACATTCAGGAGTTTGCGGTAGGCGGCAACGGCGTTCTCACGCCGCAGGAGACTTTTTTCACCCAGGGCATCAATCCTTTCCGGCTGATAGGCGACGCCTCGGGAAACTTTCTCTACGTGCTTGACCACGACGCGCCAGACAGCACCGCATACAACGGCGTCACTCCAACACCGCCTGGCCAAAACAGCTGCCAACTGGCCCTGGGAGGCACGACCACTTCCTGCGGCGACATCACCGCGTTCCAGGTGAACCAGACCACAGGCCGCCTGTCCATCGTTGTCAACGCGCAGGTTACGTCGGCAAGCGGCGCCGCCCTGCCTTACTTCCCAGTCCCGGCCAATCCGATTGACTTCGCACTCACCGGTGGCTATGTGCTTGCGTTGGGCGGAACACCCACCACCGGAGACTCGGTCTTCCCCTACACGTACAGCAGCAGCACCGGACAGTTGACGATCAACCAGAACACCGCGCAGCCACTCGGCATTAAACAGGGCACCGCAATCGTCAACGGATCCGAAGTCTACGTTCTCGACAACGAGCCAATCATTATCCCGTCAGGCACCAGCGGTAGCTTCCCCGCCGGCACCTACCCAAGCCAGATTCTGCCGTTCTCGATCGGGTCCGGCGGCGCGCTGCAGTCACAAACCGGAGGAATCGTTCCAGACGATGCCACGCTCGCCAATCCCATCTTCCTGCTGGTTGAATCCAAGAGCAAATTCCTGTACGTGGCCAGCCAGGGGAACAATGCACAGGGAACCAATGCGCAAAGCGGGCTGGCTGGCTATGTTATTGACCCCAGCACTCACCAGCTAAGCTTTATTCCCGGTGAGCCCTACGGTTCCGGAGCAGGTCCGCAATGCCTGGTCGAAGATCCTTCCGACCAATACATTTACTCGGCTGACTTCAACGATTCCAGCGTCAGTGGCCGCGTGGTCGATCCCAACTCAGGCGCGCTGAACAACTTGCGCGTCGGAACCGGCTCGTATCCGGTGCAGGGACCGGCGACGTGGTGCCTCGTTGACGGACGTACCAGCTAATGGATTTCCGCTTCCGCTGTGTCCCATGCCTAATGCAACGAAGGGGCAGTTTCTTCAGGAAATTGCCCCCAAGTACACTGGATAAAGGGACAGACCGGAAGAGGAAGCGTTGTAATGCCGCTCTCAATTATGCATTCCCTGGGCCGGATGTCAGCTTTCTGGCTGTCTCCCGGCCTGGACTTTGATGTTCCGATGGAGTCTTCACGAACGTAGCCGAACGCAGGACGGGCTTTCACCCATGCACGCACTGTGCGTTCGATTCCAAACCCGGTTTTTTCGGGGCCTGACATTCCGGCCCCCTGACGAAAGATGCGCATGAAGTTCAACAAATCGAGCCAGCTCCTGCTGGTCTCAGCGGCCAGCCTCCTGGTGGCTGGACTTGTGACCGCCTGTGGCACACTGACCGTGGATTTTGTCTTCGTCGCCAGTTCCAAGGCCGCGGGACCGAACAACTACGGTCAGATCAACGTCTTCGAGATCAACCAGGAATCGGGCTTTATGCGCCAGATTCCAACCTCGCCCTTCCCTTCAGGCGGACGTAACCCCGTGGCCGAAGCTGTTTCCGCCGACCAGGCCGACCTCTACGTGGTCAACGAGGACGACAACACGATCGTGCAGTTCGTCATCGGTAATGACGGCAAGGTCTATCCGCAGAACACGGTAAATACGCCGGGAATTTTTCCCCTGGCAGTCGCGATAAGCGGGACGAATCTCTACGTGGTGGATACTTACCAGCCGCTGCCCATCTGCTCCACGGCGGCGCCATGCTCGGGGTCTATCGCCGTGTTTCCGATCACTGTGGGCACCGGCTCGAATCCCAGCGACACACTCGGCACGCCCGCTGCAAATGGAAGCCTGAATTATTGGCCATTGTGCCAATATGGCTACATTTCCGCCACCAACTTCACGCAATGTGCAACCGGCGCCACGAACGACGTGATCACGCCTACCGCAGTCAATGTTCTGGCCTCGGGCGCGAACGTTTATGTCACCGCATACGACTCTTCAGTGACGCCGCACGCCGGATATGTTTTCGCTTTCGCCGCGAGTTCAGGAGGCGGCCTTACTCCGCTCAACGGTGGAGTTCCCTTCCCCGCCGGAACGCAGCCGTCGGCGATCGCCAGCGATCCCACCAGCACCTATGTTTATGTCACCGACCTGATCAACGGAAACGTCCTTGGCTACTCGGTTGCTTCCGGCTCGCTGACGCCGCTCGCGGGCAGCCCGTTTCCAGCCGGCGATCAGCCCTCAGCCGTGGTGGCAGATCCCAAGTACCCCTTCGTTTACGTGGCCAATTCGCTGGACGCCACTGTCCAGGCCTACTCCATGAACAATGGCGCACTCACTTCAATCGGGACCTACTCGACCGGCACGCAGCCTGTCGCCATTGGGATCGATCCCTCGACCAACCATTTCCTCTATACAACCAATTACCTCGGCAACGGGGTCAGCGGCACGGTTTCGGGCTTTGAGCTCAGCCCTACCGCCGGCACGCTGCTCAATTCGCAGAATTCTCCCTACATTTCGAACGCGCTGCCTACCGCGGTCGTTGCGATTCCGCATGGCAGTTCGCAGAGTAGCGGCAGTTCGAAATAAGCAAAGCAGGCGCAGGCAACCGCGCCGATCGTATTCAGTAGCAACACCCCGTAACGGGCTTTTACAATGAGTGCGGGGCAACCTAAACGAGTTCTCCTGGGGCTTGAATCTGATGGCCCACGACGAAGGAAGCGCATGAAGTTCAACAAACTGAGCCAGCTTTTTCTGGTCTCTATCATCGGGCTCATGGTGGCCACCCTCTTGACGTCCTGTGCGTACGTCACCATCGACTACGTCTTTATAGCCAATTCCGCCGGGTCTGGATCGGGTAGTTCGGGGCAAATCCAGACATTCGACGCGGACTCCTCGACCGGCGCCCTGCGCTCAGGGCAGCCTGCCGTACCCAGCGGTGGAAACAATCCGGTGGCCTTGGCCGCCACCGCCGACTATTCCCATCTTTACGTTGTAAACGAGGCCAGCAATAACGTTGTTCACTTCGCAATCGCGGGCGACGGCGTACTTACCCAGAAGGACGTGGTCACCACCAGCGCCACGCCGGTTTCCGTTGCGGTCAACACCGCCGAGACCTACCTCTACGTTGTTTCTGGACCCAATCCGACTGTGTTGACAGAGTATTCGCTGTCGAGCGGCGCCATCGGCAATATGGTGCAACAGGTAACGCTGAGCCTGCCGAGCAACCCCACAGACACGATTGTTCCCACCGGCGTCAACGTGCTGGCCAACAACGGCGCGGTTTACGTTTCGGCTTACGATCGGTCGGCTTACAACCCAGGTGGAATCACCACAAGCACGGCCAATCCCGGGTGGGTGTTCGGCTACGCGGTCGCTTCCGGCGGTTCCCTTACGCCCTCAGCCGACAGCCCATACAAGGCTGGCGTCAAGCCTTCGGCGCTTGTCTCCGACCCCACAAACCGCTTTCTTTATGTCACGGATTTCGCCTCCAACGAGCTGATCGGCTACACCATCCAGAACGGCACCACGCTCGACTTCCTCATCAACGGACCGTTCAAGACCGGCAATGAGCCCAATGCCATCTGCATCGATCCGCGCGGCTTTTACCTCTATATCACCAACGGGCTGGACTCCTCGGTTTCTGCTTATGTGATTTCTCTGGCCACGGGAACGCCTTCCGCCGCGGTCAATGTCACCGGCAGCCAGGCCAACACTACAGACACAACGCCTGTCGCAGTGATCGTGGACCCGGCGCTGGGCCGCTATGTCTATACCGCCAACAACCTGGGGAATTCCGTATCCGGCTTCAGGCTCAACCCCACCACCGGCGCGCTGACACCCACACAGACAACCCCCTATCCAACCGGGGCTCAGCCGGCCGCACTGGCCGCCGTGCCGCACGGCAACCATTCCCTCCAGACCACCAGCCCGTAGGCAGAATGAATTCTCGAGCAAAGAGCCCAGCCCGCGCGGCTGGGCTTTTTGTTGTTCAAGCCGGAAATGCCAGCGGCTACGGGACGCTTGATTCAGTTTTCTGGCCTTTCCCGCAGACTGTTCAGAAGGATGAAGCCGAGCGAGAGCCGGAGAGCTGTTTGCTCTTCAATCGCTCGTCCGCCGGCGCATCCCTGGCAATTCCCCTTGCCTTGTCTGGAGGTCGTTTATGGAAAAGCTTCTTCTGCGCATCTCAATTTCGGCAGCTGCATTTCTGATCGTGCTGATGAACACTCCCCTGACTTGCACGGCGCAGGGCGGACTGAAGACCATCAATCCTCCGCAAGGAGGCAAGATCATCTACGGCCAGGTTACGGGAGAAACTACCGAAGCAGGAGCCATGGGCGCGGTTCTGCGTTCGCTGCACCAATCTCTGGGTGAGAAGCCGCAGGTTGGCAAGCTCTTCGATGTTCGCGGCACGGATTCCATCGCCACCTTCTTCAATGTCACGCGGCACGACCAGGGCGCGGGCAAGGGACCGCTGCAGGTTTCCGGCCTGCTGATCGTTACCAAGGTCTCCACCGACCATGTTGAGGCGGCCCTGGTCTCCGACGACGCTGCGCGGTTCCCAAAAACTTTAGCCCCCATGATGAAGACACTGATGAGCGCATGGCATCCTCTCGCCGGTGCGGACTCCGCCGGTTCAGGCGCGAGCGCTGCCGCTGCCCAGCTTCACCAGGTCGCCACGCAGGACCGCTCCGCGAGCATTGGACTGCCTACCGGCTGGCAACTGGTCCCCAAAATGAGCATGATGGGCAGCCTGGTGGCGCAAGGCCCCAATGGGGAGTCCGCAGAAATGGGGATCACTTTCCTGGCCGGCGATACCAACAATCCCAGGGTTCAGCAACTGATGCGAACCATCCAGAACGGCGGGTTGCGCAATACTTCCTATGCCTCGGGTACCTACTACCCATACGGCGCCGACCAGGCCAGGACCTTCGTGGATCTCATCCAGGGCGTTCGCCGCAAAGCCGGGCTGCAACCGGCCGCCTATAACATCTCAGGGGCAACAGCGGTTCCGACCAACTCCCAGCAGCACTGCACACATCTGACCGGGTCCGTCGACTTCCGCGATGGAAAGGGACCACGGGAATTGAACGCGCTCTATTGTGCCAACCCTCCCGGACCGGCCGGCAACTGGATGAGCTTCGCCTACATGACGAGTGTGCCACAGCAGTTCGCCGGTGCTGAAAGGGCGACGCTGGGAGCCGTCATGCAATCCTTCCAGGTGGATCAGGCCGTGGTTCAGCGCCAGGCCGGGCAGATTGCGGCACCCGCCATCGCGCAGATCCACGCCATTGGGCAGGCTTCGGCGGCGCAGGCACAGGCCGCTCATCAGCGCGAGGATATTCACAACTCCAGCGTCTACCAGCATTGGGATTCAATGGACAAACGCAGCCAAGAATTTGAAAACTATCAGCTTGGGTATGCAGTTGTCTCTGACACGCAAAACACGGCACATGGCACGCTGTGGGCTGACGATGCGGCTGCGCTGGTGCAGAGCAATCCCGATCGATTCGAGTACGTGAGTGCGCCGAACTATTGGAAGGGGATCGACTATTAGTATTCGGCGCCGTCTTCCACTTCGGGCAGGATGTCGTCTTCGCGCGCCATCCAGACATAGATCGCTGGTAGCAGGAAGATGCCTATCACCAAATTGGCCAAAAGGCCGCCCACGATCACGATGGCAAAGGGGCGCTGCGAATCCGAACCGATGGCGTGCGAGAGAGCGGCGGGCAGCAGTCCCAGCGTTGCTACCAGCATGGTCATCATCACCGGGCGCAGGCGCAGCACCGCGCCTTCTACGGCTGCTTCCACAATGTGGCCCTCGCTGGTTTCTTCCATGCCTTTGCGGCGAGCGCGGAGCTGGTTGATGAATTCGATCATGATGACGCCCGTCTCAACCGACACGCCGAACAGCGCAAGGAAACCCACTGCCGATGAAACCGAGAAGTTGGTGTGCGTGATAAACAGTGCGAGCGGGCCGCCGATCGACGCCATCACTACGCTGACCAGGATCACCGTTGCCCACTTGGCTGAGCGGAACATGGTGTACAGGATCAGAAAAATCGCCAGCACCGTGATCGGAACAATCAGGGCCATGCGCTTGTTGGCGCGTTTCTGGCTTTCGTATTCGCCGGCCCATTCAAGGTGGTAGCCCGAAGGCAATTGGACGTTGTGCTCTACCTTGGCAATTGCTTCCTCGACTGTTGAACCGAGGTCGCGGTTTCTCACCGAATATTTGATAGCGATATAGCGCTGGCCGGACTCGCGATTGATTTGTTCGGCGCCATCGTCGGTCGATGCTGTGGTCAGTTGCGCGAGGGAGACGCGTTCGCCGGAGGACGAGAGCAGGCGCACGTTTTCAATCGCCTCGCGCGTATCGCGATACTGCTGCTGATAGCGCAGTGTCACGTCGAAGCGCGCCTCGCCCTGCTGGACCTGCGTCAAGGCATTGGCGCCCACGGCAGTTTGCAATGCGTCTTGCACGTCGGCCACGTTGATTCCCCAGCGCCCGGCGGCTTTGCGATTCACTTGCAAATTGAGATTCGGCTGGCCGACGATGCGAAAGATGCCCAGGTCACCGACGCCCTGCACAGTAGCCATCTGCGCCTGAATCTTGTCGGCGGTCTCTTCCAGCTTGCGCAGATCGTCGCCATAGAGCTTTACGGCGAGTTCGCCTTTCACGCCGGAAACAGCTTCCTCCATGTTGTCGGAGATGGGCTGCGAGTAATTCCAGATGACGCCGGGAAACCTGCTCAACTCCTTGTCCATTGCGGCGATCAGGTCTTCCTTATTGCGGTGAAAGACCGGCCGCCAATCTTCTTTGCGCTTAAGATCGACAAAGTATTCGGTATTAAAAAAACCGGCCGTATCGGTACCGTCGTCGGGTCGTCCGGTCTGGCTCACTACCTGCGTCACTTCAGGAAAAGAGGCCATCACCACGCGCGCCTTATTGGTGAAGTCGATGCTCGCAGTGGGCCCCTCGCTGGGCGGAAGAGTGCCGCGAACCCAGATCGAACCTTCATCCAGATGCGGCAGGAACTCCGAGCCTATCGGTCCGCCCACAGTGAGATAAATGGCGATGAGAAACAATACTGTGGCGATGCCTACCGTGGTGCGCCGGTGAATGATTGCGGCCCGCACGGCGACCCGATAATTCCGGATCAGCCACTTCATGATGGGGTTCTGCCATTCTTTCGCGCCTTTGCGGAAGAAGAAGCTGGCCATGACCGGCGCAATCACAACGGCAAACAGCAGCGCGCCAATCAGCGCAAAGGTCACCGTCCATGCCATGGGCTTGAACAACCGGCCTTCCACCGCCTGCAATGTGAAGATGGGCAGGTAGGAGGCGATAATGATGGCGCGCGCGTAGAAGACGGGACGCAGAACTTCATGCGATGCATCGCGAATTCGCTGTCCGGCGGTGCGCGTGTCGTCCTTCTGCGAGAGGTGGCGAACGATGTTCTCGATCATCACCACCGAGCCGTCTACCACCATTCCAAAATCAAGTGCGCCCAGCGAAAGCAGGTTGGCCGGAATGTGGCTCAGGTCAAGGCAGATGGCCGCGAACATCAGTGCAAACGGAATGGTCAACGTGACGATAATTGCGCCGCGGACATTGCCGAGGAATAGAAAGAGAATGATCGCGACCAGGATCATTCCTTCTGTCAGGTTGTGTTCAACGGTCTCGACCGTGTAGGCCACAAGTTTGGAGCGGTCGAGAAACGGCACCACCTTCACGCCTTTCGGAAGAATGCCGTGATTCAGCTTATCCACTTCAGCGTGAATGCCTTCGAGCACCGGGTCGGAGTCGTCGCCCTTTTGCAGCAGGACGATTCCTTCCACAGTGTCGGGATTATCGACGATCCTGCTGGCTCCGGAACTGTCCATAGTGTGCCAGGCGCGGCCAATCTGGCCCAGGCGAATCTTCGCGCCCTGGGTTACGGTGGCAATGTCCTTGATGGAAATTGCAGCGCCGTTCTGCGTCTTGACCACGGTGTCTTCAATGTCCTGCACACTGGTGTAGAGGCCCTTGGACTGCACGTTGATCTGCTGCGCACCTTGTTCGATAAAGCTGCCGCCGCCGTTGGTGTTGTTGTTGGCAATCTGCTGCTCGA
>Ga0182012_10006768_pt1 | contig 11616 bp, 10 predicted proteins | sample 612S2SmetaG_FD_120486 | JGI IMG/M metagenome (GOLD analysis project Ga0182012, IMG submission 120486) | Permafrost microbial communities from Stordalen Mire, Sweden - 612S2S metaG | ecosystem: Environmental > Terrestrial > Soil > Wetlands > Permafrost | place: Sweden: Stordalen | collected...
GAATTGGCAACAGATTGAGTGGATCGGAGAATCTCTTGCGCGCGGTGAAATGGTCGGCCGAGGAGATGAAGAAGGCGGGCTTGACGCATGTGGTCACGCCGCCGGTGATGGTGCCGCACTGGGTGCGCGGTAAAGAATCTGGCGCGATTGTCTCTCCCGTTGAGAGGCCGTTGCATTTCCTGGGCTTGGGTATGAGTGTGAGCACACCGCCGGAAGGCATCACGGCCGACGCGGTGGTGGTGAGCGATTTTGCGGAACTGGCCATTCTTGGAAAGAAAGTGGCGGGCAAGATTGTGGTGTTCAATGCGCCGTATGAAGGTTATGGTCGGACGGTCACTTATCGTGTGGGCGGAGCCTCGCAAGCAGCCAAGCAAGGCGCGATTGGCGTGTTGGTTCGTTCCATCACCCCGCTGGCGCTGCAATTGCCACACACCGGCACACTGCAATACGCACCCGATGCCCCGCAGATTCCAGCCGCTGCCATCAGCATTGAAGACGCTCTGTTGTTGAAGCGCCTGCAGGACAGCGGAGCCACACCGCGCGTGCACATGGAAATGCAGGCTCACATGGAACCCGATCAGGAAGCGGCCAACGTCATTGGAGAGATTCCCGGGTCTGAACATCCAGAAGAGATTGTGGTGATGGGCGGTCACCTCGATTCATGGGATGTAGGCCAAGGCGCGCAAGACGATGGCTCCGGCATTATGGCCACGCTCGAAGCGGCGGCCCTCATTCAGAAACTTGGCCTGAAACCGAAGCGCACCATTCGTGTGGTGTTCTGGGTGAATGAAGAAAACGGCGGACGGGGCGGGGAAGCCTATCTCAAGTGGGCCGGCGAGACTGCTAAGAACCATGTCGCCGCGATTGAGATGGACGAAGGCGCAGAACGTCCGCTGGGTTTTGGGTATGGCTGGTCTTATGGACCACGCAGAGTGAATGCGTATGGGACTGAAGTCAAGCGAACAGTTGAGCAGCAGCGCTCGTTTGCGATCTGCCAGGAGATTGGCCAGTTGCTCGCGCCGATTCAGGCAACGCAAGTGAATCAAGGCGGCGGCGGTGCCGATATCGCGCCGATTGTTTCGCAAGGAGTGGCCGCCCTCAGCCCCACCACCACCGCCGAACACTACTTCGATTGGCATCACACACAGGCAGACACGGTGGACAAAGTGAATCCGGCGGAGTTCAAGAAGAACACGGCGCTGCTGGCGGTGCTAGCTTACATTTTGGCGGACATGCCGGAACATTTGGCTGGCCGCTAAGCTGATATAATTGACCTGAATCCCTAGTAAGTTTAGGATGATTCGACGGCCCGCCCATGAAAGCCAGCAATCCCCAATGGAAGCAGCGCCTCGGCGCCCACGTTAGTAAAGAATTAGCGGCAGAGATTGATGTCTTCGAAAATGAAATAGCTCTAAAAAAACAGGGCAAAATCGATGACAAAATCTTCGCGGAAACGCGTTTGCGGCGCGGTGCTTATGGTCAGCGCTACGACAATGGGCAGCGGCACGATGGCGTGGAAAGCCGCAAGCTGAGCTATCCGCAAGAGGCGTTGACAAAAGGCCCGGGCACGCTGTGGGACGCGCCTGGCATGCAGCGCATCAAGATTCCTTTCGGCGGTTTGAATGCGGCGCAATTAGAAGTGCTGGCAGATCTGGCGGAAGAATATTCGGATGGCATTGCACACGTCACCACTCGCCAGGATATTCAACTTCACTACATTCATATAGAAGACACGCCGGCATTGATGCTGCGCTTGGCTGCGGTAGACATTACGACGCGCGAAGCTTGCGGCAATAGCGTGCGCAACGTAACGGCGTGTCATTTAGCCGGGGTCTGCCGTGATCAATCTTTTGATGTGACGCCCTATGCCAAGGCGACCGCCTACTTTCTGTTGGGGCATCCGGACGCGCAAGATTTTGGCCGCAAAGTGAAGATCGCGTTTTCCGGTTGCGATACCAATCCATGCGGTTTGGTGCGCATTCACGATATTGGCTGCATTGCCCGTGAACGCGACGGGCAGCGTGGTTTTGAAGTTTGGGTGGGCGGCGGTTTGGGTGCGGTGCCATACCAGGCGAAGCTGTTTAATGAGTTTTTGCCGGAAGCGGAACTGCTGCCTTTGACGCAAGCCATCTCGCGCGTGTTCGGACGGCTGGGCGAAAAGAAAAACCGCAACACCGCGCGCCTGAAGTTCCTAGTGGCGAAGCTCGGACTTGATGAATTCAAGCGTCTGGTGAAAGAAGAGCGCGCGATTCTTACCGAAGATCCGCGTTGGACAGCCTATCTACCCGATGTGCGCAATGAGCAGGAAACACCGCGCCGGCCGAGTGGTTTAGTGAAGATTGATTCCGAAGAATTCCGCCAATGGAAGGCGGCAAACGTCTATGAACAGCGGCAGTCCGGCTACGCCACAGTGACGATTGCGCTGCCCCTAGGAGATATCACGTCCGACCAGTTACGCGTATTAGCCGACATTGCGCGCAAGTACACGAATGAAACCGTGCGGCTCACCGTCGAGCAGAACATTGTACTGCGCTGGGTGAGTGAAGCGGACTTGGCAAATCTGCACAAAGAGTTGAAGGCTTCTTATCTGGCGGCGCCGGTGGCCGAGACGATTTTCGATCCGGTCTCTTGCCCTGGCACGGACACTTGCAAATTGGGCATCTCTTCATCGCGCGGCTTGGCGGGCGAACTGCGTTTGCGGTTGGTTGAGAATTCTGTCACGCAAGATGAAGCAGTGCGCCATTTGAGAGTCAAAATCAGCGGTTGTTTCAACTCGTGCGGTCAACACCATTTGGCCGATCTGGGTTTCTACGGGGTGAACCGCAATAAGAACGGTTACGCCACGCCTCATTTTCAAGTTGTGCTGGGTGGGCAGTGGGCCAACAACGCAGGTTCCTACGGCTTAGCCATTGGCGCGGTTCCGTCAAAGCGTATTCCAGAAGCGGTGGACCGCATCACCCGTCGCTTTGTGGCCGAGCGGCAAGCAGGCGAAGATTTCCAGGCCTTCATCCGGCGCATAGGCAAAGCGGAGTGCAAGAAGATGCTCGATGATTTGGGCACCCTGCCGCCGCATGATCAGGACCCTGCACTCTACACCGATTGGCACGATCCGCGCGAATACACGCTGGGCGATTTAGGCGTAGGCGAGTGTGCGGGCGAAGTGGTGACGCCTCTGGAATTTCAACTCACCGCCTGCGAGCGCGAAGCCTTCGAAGCGCAACTGGCGCTAGAAGTAGGTGACTCCGCCGGCGCGGCCAAGCGGGCCTATGAAGCCATGTTGAACGGTGCTAAAGCCTTATTGGCTTGGCGCAAAGCATTCTTTCTGCCGACGCCCGATGGCATTGTCGAAGGTTTTCGCCGCGAGTTCTACGACACCGAAATCTTCTTCGATCCATTCGCCGGCGGTAAGTTTGCGCAATTCCTCTTTCGCGCACACGACCATGCGAATGACTCGTACACACCCGAATCAGCCCACCGTTTGGTAGAAGAGACGCAGCTCTTTATTGAGGCGTGCCATAGCTGTTCGCTGCGCCTTTCCACCCAAACCTCGGTGCCGGCGTAAGCGATGATCATGCAGCACGTAAACATAAAAATATTTGCCAAGCCCGACGTCGTAATCAACGTCACCGACGCCATTCCCGTGTTCCACCGCTGGATTCAAAAGCGCGATCTGCCCGAAATGCTGATTGACGTAGCCGATTATTCGCATGTGCCCGAGGGTCCAGGCGTGCTCTTGATTGCGCATGAGGCGAACTACAGTCTCGATTGTGCGCGCGATCAACTGGGCCTGCTCTATAACCGAAAAGCCAAAAGCTCCGGCGATCCGCAAGAGCAACTGCGGCAGGCGTATGACTCAGCCCTGGCGGCCTGTCATCGTTTAGAAAACGAACCCGAATTCAAAGGCAAGCTTCAGTTCGACGCGAATCAACTGGAAGTCGTTTTTAATGATCGTTTGCTGCACCCAAACACCGACGAATCCTGGAGCCAGGTGAAACCGGAAACCACCCGTTTCTTCGACGGGGTTTTCGGCGCTGGACAATACACTTTGGAACGCCGCGGTGAACCGCGCGAACGTTTACGAGCCACGGTGCGCAAGGTGACTCAGTGAGAAACGGCAGTCATCTGCTCGAACAGATTGGCAACACGCCGCTGGTGAAACTGGAGAAGGCATGCGCTGATTTGCCGGGCATCGAGATTTGGGTCAAGCTCGAATATTTCAACCCCGGCGGCTCCGTGAAAGACCGCCCAGGCTACAACATTATTCGCGAGGGCGAAGCTTCCGGCAGGCTCGGCCCGGGCAAAACGATTCTCGATGCCACCAGTGGCAACACCGGCATAGCCTACGCGATGATCGGCGCCGCCAAAGGCTATCCCGTGAAACTCTGTTTGCCGGCGAACGCCAGCGACGAACGCAAAATCATTTTGAAAGCGTACGGCGCGGAACTGGTGCTGACTGATCCTGGCGCGGGTTCCGATGGCGCGTTTCGCAAAGTGCGCGAAATCTACGCGGCCGACCCTGACCACTACTTTTACGCCGATCAATACAACAATGACGCCAACTGGCGCGCCCATTTCGAAACCACTGCGCCTGAAATAATCGCGCAGAGCGAAGGCCGCGTCACCCACTTTGTGGCGCTGTTAGGAACCACCGGTACGTTTGTGGGCACCAGCCGCCGTTTGAAGCGCGACCTCCCGGGTGTGGAATGCTGGTCGGCGCAACCGTCCACTCCATTACATGGCGTAGAAGGCACCAAGCATTTGCCGACGTCCATCGTGCCCGGTATTTACGATGACAAAGTAGCCGATGGCAATCTATGGATTGACACCGAAGAGTGCTACGCCATGGCCCGCAAGTTAGGCCGTGAAGAAGGCTTGCTGCTGGGGATTTCCGCCGCTGGGAACGTAGCAGCCGCGCGACGCGTGGGCGAGCAACTCGTGAAGCAAGGCCGCAAAGGCGTGATTGTCACCATCGGTTGCGATGGCGCTGCCAAATATCTGCGCGAAGATTTCTGGCACGAAACCGAACTAGCTGCGACCACCTGATTTCGGATAATTCGGCGAATAAAGATAACTCTCCGGACGCAGCGCCAACTTTCCACTCTTCACAAACCGTTCTCCGCGAACCGCCAGCTGCCCCACTAGTCTTTCGCGCCACTGCGAAAGCAAGCCGCTATAGTCCGTATCCCCCGCCAGATTCTTCAATTCATGACGGTCGTTCGTCAAATCAAACAACTGCTCTTCGCCATCGCGCGCGTGAAAGATATATTTCATGCGGCCATCGGTCAAGGCATTCCAATGATTCGCCGGGCTATAGCAGACGTCGTGTTCCAGATCAATAAAACTTCGCCAGTCTTTCACCCCGCGCGCCAAATCAAGCAAGCTACGGCCATCCAGCGGCATGCTCGGTGCCGGTGCGCCAGCAGCATCCAGAAACGTGGGAAGAAGATCGCGAATCTCCACCGGCTCCGCATGCACCGCACCAAGCCCCCCACTCAGCAATCCACTCGGCCAACGCAGCAGCATGGGAATGTGGGCCGATGGTTCATAGGCATAACTCTTGCGCCATAGATTTTGATCACCCGTCATATCGCCGTGGTCCGCCACAAAAACAATCAGCGTCTCTTCCAGCCATCCGCGCTTCTCTAACGCTTCTAAAACCCGTCCAATCTGTTCATCCACATGCGACACGCTGCCGTAGTAGCCCTGGCGGCTGCTGCGCACTTGTGCTTCGCCCAAATCGCCATGCCAAATTTCGTAATCGGGCCCGCTTCGTGGCGCATAGCGTTCTGCCCAAGCACCCACCTGGGCCTTCGGTAATGCCGCGTCTTCATAATGCTTCCACCAACGTTGTGGCGGATCATACGGACTATGCGGCCGTTCAAACGAAACCTTCAAAAAGAACGGCTGCGGGCGTTGATAGTCTTGCAAAAACTTGACTGCCGTAGCCGCCGTCCAATAGGTAGGATGCAGTTCTTCGGGCAGCGCATAGGGAGCCGCTCGATAGTCATTCCAGCCAATCGCCGTCTGATCCGGATTCGCTTGCGGCGCAACGGAGTAGAACCACGAACGGTAATCGCTGCGAAAATCAATGCTCTCCTCCCGACCCGATTCATCCAACAATGCTTCGTCAAACCCATGCGTGTTGCGCTGCGGCGTGTAATGGCACTTGCCAATCACTGCCGTGAAATAGCCAGCGCTTTTGAGAAGACGCGGCATCTCCACCGGATAACGCTCCGCCACCTTTCCATAGCCCAAAAGTCCATGCCGCCAAGGCGAGAGGCCTGTCAGCAATGCTGCCCGTGCTGGCGTACACGTGGGTGTGCAGGAATAGGCGCACCGGAAACGCGCACCCTCGCTGGCCAACTGGTCCAAATGCGGCGTATATATTTGCGCATTACCATCGCAGCCCAGCGCATCGCTGCGAAACTGATCGGCCATGAGCAACAGAATATTCGGTTTAGACGATGCGGCCCGGCCAGATAAGGCCGCTCCCGCAGCCAGCGATAAGAAAGCACGACGGTGCATATTGTAAGTATGGCCGCAGCGGGTTTATCAGTCGAAGCGAAACCAGACGAACCCTGGACAGCCAAACTCTTGCTCGACACGCTGGAGCGCGCCATCCACGCCAGTAAGACTGAGTGGCTGTTCCTTCGCGAACTGCGCATCGGCACTGGCCACCGCGGGCAGTCTCTTCAGCGCCTCGACGCTTTCGCGCTGAATTGCATGCCTCACTTGGCCATGCGCCGTATTTGTTACGAAATTAAAATATCAAGGGCCGATTTTAAAACCGAATTGAAAAATCCACTCAAGAAAAGAGTCGGAATGCGCTTTTCAAATGAGTTTTATTTTGTTACGCCCGGTGGTCTCCTGGCAGCGGAGGAGGTGCCCGTGGAGTGCGGCCTTGTAGAGATCGGCCACGCTACGTTTGATGAGTGGAAGGTGCTCATCAGGCGGCAAGCCGGTTTCTTCCACTACGATCCCGAATTGGCGCGTTATTGCATGGTCACGGTGCCCGCATGTTGGCGGGAAACGCCTGGGCCCACATGGCAGTTTGCTGCTGCCATGTTGCGGAATCAGCGCAAAGAACTGGAAGAAAGGCCGCCAGCTCCCCCAAAACAACAGAAGATTCAATTCGATGTCTAAATGCGCTGCTTACGACGAAGCGTCTGCGCGTCTTGATCGTTTAGGCCACTCAGGGGGCACACCGTGCCACCGCGGTCTGTAAAATCGCAGTTCACAGTTGTAACATCGGCAAGAAACAAGCATAAATCGAAAACATATTTCCAAAAGATTACGTTCCGATGAATGTTTAATTTCACCCGACCTGCAGCGCGGACACTCATTTGGATTTAAAGTCATCGGCATTTTCGATAGTTGTATAGTAATTCAGGTTAGCATTTTTTTGGGTTAAGCGCTTATTCCTTCGTTCGCCCTCAGGCATAGAGCAGTCCCCTGTTTCTTTTTCGGTTAGCCATCTAACATATAGACAGTGCGCACCTTGTCCCTGTTTCTCGTTCTTGGCTCGTTAGCGGTCATCTTTTGTGTGGCCGCTGTCGGTTTAGGAGCGCTGCACTCTTACGAAATGCCGGACGGCTCTATGGAGCCAACTCTCCTACAAGGGGACCGTCTGTCAGAGATGCCGCTGTTCGGTAGCATCCAACGCGGAACGCTCGTCGCCTTTCATCTGCCGTACGATCAAGTGTCGACAAGTGTGGCCCGTGTGGTGGCTTTGCCTGGAGATCACGTGCGGGTCGTGGCTGGGCGGCTTGTGCTGAATGGCAAACCGGTGTATGAACCTTATCTGCGGAAGTCAACTAAGGGAGGTGGCGTCGATTTCCCGTCCACTGCCGAATTACTCTTCGGAAGTACCGAAATTGTGAATCCGGAAATTACTCGTCTGCAAGACATCATGTACGGAGAGATGGTGGTGAATGACACGCTGATCGTGCCGGAAAATGACTACTTCGTGCTGGGTGACAATCGCGGCGATTCGGTCGACAGTCGTAATTATGGCCCGGTGTCGCGGGATTCGGTCTTCGCGCGCCCGTTCTGCGTGTACTCGACCCAGAAGATACGAAGCAGCCCTAGCTTTTTCACTAAATCGCTGCGCCAAATGCGCTTTTTAACTTCGCCGCAGCTGGAAATCAGGCCTTAGTTTCCCGCTGGCGCCAACGTGCCGTTCCGCCATTCGCCCGAAGGAGTGAGCGTGTAATCTTTCCCATCTTCCAGGTTGTGAACCACCACACCCTCGGCGCTCGTGCCAATCGGCAGCACTTTGCTGGGTGCGGCTCCGGAAGCGTTCGGTACGAGCCAATAGTCAATGCTTCCATCGGCTGTTTTGTGCGGCGTGGCCGCGTCCGTCGGCTTCAAATCCAACACGCGATGCCAGTTCTTCGGAAGCTTGGCATCGGCGGTAGTCCCCGCCGGCGCGACGTCTTCCGCTTCGTCCTTAGCGGCCCCGGGGAATGCTTTGCTTTGCCCGGTATTGTTTACTTTGGTGGCGATGCGTTGCAGATCCCGGTTCGAACGTTCCATGGCTGCTTGTAACTCATTCATCCGCTCCGACGAAGAAACAAGCGCCTTCGCCAAATGGTCAACCGAACTCGCCACTTTCTGGTCCTGCGGATCGGTGTCCGGCGGCGGAATCACCAGCGGAGCAGTAGCCACCGCCCGATCTGTGCCGGTGTGGACATAGCGAATGTACGCAACGCCGAAAATCATAGTGCTAAGCCAGATGGCGACAAGCGCGCCCGCAATCATGCCTGAATTGGTTTTGCGCGGCGGCACTTCTCGCAGCGTGCCATAACCGTACGGTACCAGCGCCAACGAGCGCGCCTCCAACTGCGAAAGCAGGCGTTCCACACGGGTGACTTCTTCCAAGGTTTGCGAACTGCTTTGCGAACCGCTCGCCATGGCAGGTTCCACGCGTGGCGCATCCAGCGCCGGCGTTTCTTCTTCCGGGTTTACCAGCAGGTGTAATTGTTGCTTGCCGTTTTGCGGGTCTTTTTCTGGGCTACGCGAGGGGGCGGTGGCGAACGAACTCATAACAGTTATCCTTCTTGTCGTAAATCAGCCGGTTCTTAGCGGAACCAGGCCCTGGATTCTCTGCGAAAGAAGTGTCGTTAGGGGCGGGATTCTCTTACGGATTTGAGGCGTTGACCTAGCCAGAGGGGAAGAAAACGCGGGGTCACCAGCAGATACCGCTTCCACAGCCGCCCCGGCTCGCTGCTGAGACGAAAAAACCATTCCAATCCAACCCGTTGCATCCAGGCGGGTGCTTGTGGCGTGCAGCCTGCGTGAAAATCAAAAGCCGCCCCCACGCCAATCAAAGTGACGCCCGGAAAAGACTGACGATGCTCGAACATCCAGCGTTCCTGTTTCGGCGTGCTGATACCCACAAAAACGAGGTCCGCATACGATTCTAAAATCGCGTGCCGCACTTGCTCGTCTTCCTCTACCGTCAATGGGCGAAAGGGCGGCGAATATCGGCCTACAATTCGAAGGGCGGGGAACTGCTGCTGCAGGCTTTTTTCTAGCAATGGTAAGACTTCCGGCCGCCCACCATATAAATAGATACGATGGCCGTGCTCCGCAGCGTCGCGGCATAACGCAAGCATGAGATTCGGACCGTAGACCCGCTGTTGCCCCTTACTGCCAAACGAACGTAATGCCCAGACTATAGGCATGCCATCTGGCGTAGCGATATCAGCGCAGTTCAGAATTTCGGCGAACGAGGGTTCGTCTCTCGCGGTAATAATTCCATGAACGGACGTAACACAGATGTAGTGGCCCGGCGCCTTCGGATTCGCGGCGTGCGCCGCCGCCCACTGCCGGCAGAGTGTCACGACCTCCGTATAGCTGGTTTTACTAATGTTCGCGCTGACAACGAATTGTTTGGCCGGAAGCAGCATGAGAAATAGAGAATACTATAGAACTCAGTGAGTGCAGAGAAAATAGGGGTACACTCTCGGCCTTTGAGATTCAAGTGATTTAGCCGGACACGCAGGCGTAATACACCATTTTCGCCCTTCCGCTTCTCAGCGACGTTCATCGCCCCATCGTCGAACGCTTGTAGTCACACTCTATTCCATCCGGCAGGCTTCTCCGGTGGCACTGGAAATCACTCATAGCCCAGCGCCACCTTCGGATCAACACGAATCGCCCGGGGTGCAAGTCCCCAAGCGGAAAGCAAACCGGTCAACAACATAACAATGGCCAGCGCGCCAAAGCTAAGCGGACCGGTCGACTGCGGTCTTGCCACCGGAAACATCGCCAAAGGTCGTGTGACGAAGAATGCTGCGAAGAGACCCAGGCATGAGCAACAACGGCATACAGGCCCACGCTCGCCAGCGGAATTCCGAGAATGCCAATGGAACCGAGCAAAACAGCGCCAACCTGGCTTGGCAAGAAGGCGAGGCCAATGCTGGAGTACATGGTCCGCACGTCTACGGAGGCCACTGGATCGATGTTCCGTAAAGTTTGCCTCACCCCTTTCAATTGCAACGCGGATGAGAGCCGGCCGCAAACGGCGGCAGCGATAGAGCTTTAGAAAGAAGCGGCGAATCTTGCCCTACTTCGAGAGAACCCGCGTCACTGCTGCAGAGAGGCGATCCCAATTTTCAGCATGTTCGTTCGCCCGCCGTAGGCCCGGCTTCTTGAGTGTGTAGAATTTAGCCTTCCGTTTGTTCTCGGAAAGACCCCATTTTGCGGAAATGGCACCCTCCAGCTCCAAACGGTATAGGGCAGGGTAGAGCGACCCTTCCTCAACCGTCAGCACGTCATCTGACAGCAGGTGAATCGTTTGCGCTATCGCATAACCATGCATCTCCCCGCGCTGGAGAACATGCAAAATTAGCAGATCAAGCGTGCCTTGCAGCAACCCCGGTTGTGCGTTCTTCTGTCTTCCCATGACGGTCTATGGGAAGTATGCACCACACTCCCAGAGATTGTCAAAGGGAAAGAAATGGCCGGCTTATGGGCAGTTCCTTAGTTGCGGGCATGCTTCGTCTTCCCTGGTGTGACCTCGGATGTGTCATCCGCCACCTGCCTCGCCTCCAAAGCCGCCAGCGACTCAATCAAATCCTGCGCTAGCTCAGCTGTCCCCGCCGCGCCGTAAACAGTGAAAGATCCGTCTTTCCCCGTCAGCAAAACTTCCTTCGTTCTGGACTTAAGCTCATACGAGAAATCTCCGGCTCCTCGATAGGTAAGTTCTAAAACGGCGTCCGCTGAATCCGGATCATCCACCATCTCCAAACGCATAGAACCGAACTCAGGGTTTCTCTCCAACTCGTAGCGCAATTCGTTGGCCGCAAAGAGATCGCTATGCGTAATCACGTACAACGTTCTAAAATCCGTCTTCCGCTCAGCGTCCCCAGAATGTTCCACTTCCGGCTTCGGCGTCTGCACCTTGCGAACGATCTCAGCATTCGGATGACCGGTGTGATGATGCCGCGGCCTGATCCAGCCGTACCAAATCGGAGACAGCGCCAGGACAGCCATCATCAGGCACCACGACGTCACCATCCAATGCTTCAACATCAGCGTACGAAGCTCTTCCATGAGCAGCGCGAACGTCTTGCGCAGATCCGGCGAACTCGGATCGCCAGCCAGCTTTGC
>Ga0182012_10006770_pt1 | contig 11616 bp, 11 predicted proteins | sample 612S2SmetaG_FD_120486 | JGI IMG/M metagenome (GOLD analysis project Ga0182012, IMG submission 120486) | Permafrost microbial communities from Stordalen Mire, Sweden - 612S2S metaG | ecosystem: Environmental > Terrestrial > Soil > Wetlands > Permafrost | place: Sweden: Stordalen | collected...
CCCGATGGCCAGCAACGCCAGGAACAGTCCGCACGCCAGGCGAATATCCCGCATCATCGCTTCGGCCCTACAACGGACCGGCACCGGCTGACAAGGGAGCCGCCGCGTTCATCTGGTTCACGTGGCTCCCATGACTTGCCGATCCGGAATGAAACGCGTCAGATGACGCAACCATGGCCGAGACCGCGTGACCGGAGGACAACGACATGCAAGGCAGACGGAAATTCGGCTTGATGTTCGCCGCTTTGAACGTGGCTGGAGCGGTGACCGCCGCCGGAGCCGCCAACGCGAGTTCCAAGGAACAGTCCGCGGACGCTGACACGAAGCAACTCCTGCTGTTGATGGACGTGGACCGAAACGGCAAGGTTTCCAAACAGGAATTCATGACTTTCATGGAAGCCGAGTTCGACCGGTTGGACACCAACAAGGACGGCGCGCTCGACGTCTACGAACTGACCGGCCTGCGTGTGCGGCGTTCCGTTCCTGGGCATCAGGGGAAATAGACCCCGTTGTCATGCCGCCCGCATGATGACCCGCGTTCCCGTTTCGCCAGCCGCGGACCCGTCTTCGGAGCCCCATACCAGCGACCCTGGCGCAAAGCACACCGGACACGCCGGCCCCCACGTCGTCTGGGCTGTGTGACACGCGCTGCAACACCATCGCGGGTCCGGCCGCGCGGTCGCCGCGCGGCGTAACGCATCCCGTTGCGCCAACCGGCCGGCTTCGGTATCGCCACGGTCTTCTTCCTCCAGTTCGGCGAGCAGCAGCCATGTCCGCCGTTGATCGAGGTCCGCTCTTTGGGTGGCTTCCAGATGCCGACGCGCTTCCCCGAAAACACCGGCATCCAACGCGGTCCGAGCCAGCAACAAGTGCGTCTCGGGATGATCCGGCTGTCTCGCGGTCAACTGTTGCGCCGCCTTTGCCCGCGCGAGTTTGTCCGTCACCGGCGCCAGAGCCAGCGCCGCGATCTCCGGATGGGGCGCCCATTTCCAGCCGTCCATCAGAACCGCCAGCGCCTGCTTTTCCCGGCCTCGGGCGCGCAAACGGCTCGCAAGTGTCAACACGGCGGGCGTGAGCGACGGATCGATCTTCAGCGCCTGACGAGACAGCCGTTCGGCACGATCCGTATTGTTTTCGGCCTGAGCGGCCCCGACCGCCAGCGCCGCTTTCGGACCGTCGGGACCAGACAACGACAGCGCCTCGGCCCAATTCCCGCTGCGGATGGCCAGTTGCGCGCGCTCCTGGCGGAGCCAGGCAGCACCGGGATGCGCCGCCTCGGCCTGGCGCGCAAATGCCGCCGCCTGAGACCAATCCTGTCGCGTCACCGCGTTCGCCAGCAGGCCGCGCAAGCCCAGAAACGCGGAATCCTTACGCATGGCCAAAGCGTGCAGCGCGGTCGCCGCTTCATCGTCGCGTCCGGCCAGCCGTCCGGCCTCGGCGGTCAGCAACAACGTCTGCGGGGTGTCGCCCAAAAGTGACCGGGCCCGCATCGCTTCTCGGCGCGCGTCGGCCTTCTCTCCGGCGGCCAGCGCGACCAGGGCTCGGGTCACCGCCTGATCGCCCGCTCGCCGCCGCCGGCCGCCACGCCACAAGGAGCCGGCGCGCGGCACGAACAACACCAGCATCACCAGCCGGATCAGCAGATACAGCACCACGAACGCCAGCAGCAGCGCAGTGACCGCGATCGAGTCGCTGGTCTCGACGGTGTACGGCCCGGCGTCGATGGACAGGCGGCCCGGCAGGCTGGCGATGACCCAGGCGACGGCGAGGATGAGGGCGCAGCCGATCAGCGTCTTCAGAATGCGCCGCATCAGCCTTTCTCCGCGAGCGACGCCAGAGCCTCCCGCGCCGCTCGCAGGGCCGTCGCGTCGGCCAGCCAGGGGGCCATCTTCTCCGCCGGCGGTCCGGATAACGCCGACACTGTCTTCACCGCGCCGTCCAGATCGCCCGCGTCGAGAAGCATCTGGGCGTGCGCCAATGCCGCGGCAGCGGAGTTGCCGATCACCACGTGGCTGCCCTCACGCACGGTGATCAGTTTGAAGTCCTGCAACCGCGCCATGACGCGATCGAGGAACGGTTTGCCCTCGATGTCCGGCAGGCTGACCTTGAGCGCCGCCTGCGATGCCGCGTCGAACGACAGCCGCAGTTCCGTGATCGTCGGCGGCGCGCTGGTGGCGAAGCGGGTTAGTGCTGACGGCGCGTCCGGGATCGTCCCGAGCGGATGGCCGAGCCCCATAGCGATCCCCGCCGCGTCCAACCGCGCCAGCCGCACGGCATGGGCCGAATTCTCGGCCAGTTTGGTCTGACTGGCGTTCAGGTCGTGGAGTTGCTGGTCCACCTCATCCAATTTGCCCCGAAACGCGGCGGCGGGATCGCGTTCGGACAACGCCGCGACCTGCGTCGCCAGCGCCTGCACCTTTCCCGCGTCCAGTGTTTGTTGGGCCGCGTTCCTCTCCAGAGCGTCCAGCCGGGCGAACACCGGACGCGGATCGGCCGGTCCTTGCGAGACAGTTAGCTGGGTTGGGGTTTCGCGTGCGCGTGCCTCCAACGCGTCCAGCCGAGCCAGCAGCGGACGAAGGTCGGCCGGCAGCGCGGCGGCGGTAGTCTGGCTCGGGGTTTGGCCCGATGTCGTGACGCGTCGCTCCAACGCATCCACGCGGGACGTGAGGTCTGGCGAAACCGGCCGTTGCTCCAGCCGTGCCACCCGATCGTCGAGCGCCTTGATCATGGCGGCGGCATTGTCCGAGGTCACGGAACCGGGGAACAGCGAGGCCCAGGTGGCTTGGACGAAACCAGGATTTTGGTAGAGCCACGCGCCTCCAGCCCCCAACAGCAGGACCAGAACGCCGACGACGCGCGGCCAGATGCGTGATCGGTGATCGGGGTGAGCGTCCACGTGTGGTTCCTCCACCGAGGGGTCCTCCCCCTTGGACCGGTCGGTCAGTGAGCGCGCGGCCCGGGATTCCGGCGGGATCGGCGCCGCCGGGGCACCGGCACCACCGCGAGCCAGTCGAACGGCAACCGAAGGACGTGGAACCGGACCAGCCAAAGCCGGCGCGGGTTGCGCTGAAGACGGTTGCGCGGGTCCGGCCTGAGGCGCGGCGCGCGGAGCCGTGCCCGGTTGGCGCCACGGTTGAGCATTCGACGGTGGAGGGTTCGATGGAATTGGGCCCGAACGGACGGGGCCGGATTGAACCGGGGCAGACTCAACCGGACCCGACTGCCCCCCTCCAGTAGGAACGGGGCCGGATTGGGTGGGAGAGCGCGGAACCGGAGTGCCTTGCGGCGGCACGTCACCTGTCTGATCGGGGGTCATCGCAATAACGCCAGCATCTCTTCCTGCGTCGGTTTGCCAGCCACGCGGATCCGCGCCCACGGCATGCCCTTTAATGCCATGGCGGCCTTGGCCCCGATAGTGACGGCTGCGTGGTTTCGCAGAAGCCCGCTCAAACCGGCCGCGCGCACCAATCGCAGGAAGTGTCGCGCGGTTTCAGCGGAGAAGAACAGCACGGTCACGGGGCGATCGCCGGTCAGCGACAGCCGCGCGGCATCGGGTAGGGTGGCGACCGGCGCGGCGGCGTAGACCACGCGTCGTGCCACGCGATACCCTGACGCGCGCAGTTCGGCGGCGAGACCCAAACTTTGCCCTCGTCCCGCTGCCAGCAGCAGCGTTCCCAACCTTGGCCCGACCCGCGATCCGACCAGTTCGGCCAGAGCCACCCCGTCACCACCCGCGCTTGTCACGCCGGCAAAGCCCGCGTGCTCCGCTCGGCGAGCGGTGGCATCGCCGACAGTCAGCACCGGAACCAGATGATAGGCGGCTGGCAACGGTGCGATGGCGCTGCCACTGGCCAGTAGGATCGCGACGATTTGATCCACCGGAGGCAATCGGACCCGTGTCGGCCGGATCTCCAGGAACGGAGCCACAACCGGGGAAAAACCCAGGTCCGCGACACGCGCGGCGGTTTCGGAGGCCCCCGGCTCGGGCCGGGTGATCAGGACCGGATCAGGCCCCACGGGTCACCCTCATTGGCGAGCGCGCGAGCGCGCCACCGCCAAAGCAGCGCGCCCGCGGACCACCGCGCCGCGCGAAAAAATCAGCCAAAGACATCCCAAGGACAGTCGGCCCGGAGACTGGCGCCCAGGTCGGCGCCAATCCGCGCGGCATCGCTGGCCGCGCCGTGCGCCGCGCGCTTCAATAGGAAGCTGCCGTCCGCCCTCGCCACCAGCCCGGTCAGACGCAGATCGCCGTTGGGAAGAATGCGGGCATGACCGCCGATCGGCGTCCGGCACGAGCCATCGAGTTCCGCCAGCATCGCTCGCTCAGCGTTGGAGACGGCCTTCGCCACCGGATCTTCGATCGCCGTCAGCATCTCTCGCAACTCGGTATCGTTCTCTCGGACCGTGATGCCGACGATGCCCTGACATGCGGAGGGAACCATCGCGTCGGGATCCAGCACCACCGACGCCTTCTCCGCGAGGCCAAGCCGCCGCAACCCGGCCATGGCGAGCAAGGAAGCGGCGCATTCCCCGAAGGCGACCTTGTCGAGGCGCGTTTGCACGTTGCCGCGGATCGACGCGATCGTCAGATCGGGCCGCGCGTGCAGCAACTGCGCCTGGCGCCGGACCGAGGAGGTGCCAATCAGCGCGCCCGCCGGCAGGCAATCGAATGGCGCGGTGGGATCCGGCTCCCCACAGCCGGGCCCGAGGATCAGGGCATCCCGCGAATCCTCCCGCTTCAGGGTGCAGGCGAGCACGATGCCCGGCGGCAGCTCGGTTTCCAGATCCTTCAGGCTGTGCACCGCGAAGTCGATCCTGCCGTCGGTCAGTGCCTCATGAATCTCCTTGGCGAACAGGCCTTTGCCGCCGATGTCCGCGAGGGGACGATCCTGCACGCGGTCGCCGGTGGTGCGGATCGCGTGCTCCTCGAATACGCTCATGCCGCGCAGTACGGGGCAAAACGTGGTCAGCAGATGCAGGAAGAAACGGGTCTGCACCAACGCGAGCGGGGAGCCGCGGGTGCCGACGCGTAAGGGCAATTCGTGGAAATGCGGCCTCATGAGAGGAAAATCCTGGGTCGCCATCCTGACCGCGCCACCAGCGCCGGTGCCGCGGCGCGGCGCGGGGTCTGTCCTTTGGTCCGGATCGCGCTCCGTCTGGCGCGCTAAGATTCCGATTTTTTTGGTGACTGACACGTGCCCCTCGCTGCCGTCGCGGCTCTCCTCCCCATGGTCCAGACCATGGGTACGCCCGCGCACACTCGTGCGGCCTGGAGAGGATGGCATTGCTCTGGGTCAATCGGAGGCACGGAAATTTCGCGCGCGCGACCCGGCGGGGCGGTCCGAGAACGAGGTCGCGCGGCGGCGATGCGCGAAGCCTGGCGCACAGGCGGTCGGAGTGGAACCGGATACATGGCGGCTTTCATCGAGGCGTCGTATTAGCACGCTGCCCTGAGGAAACCATGCCATCATCCGTTAACACCGCCGTTTCTGGACCGATTCTTGGCATCGAGTCCTCCTGCGATGAGACCGCCGCCGCGATCCTCGGCCCCGAGGGATGCATTCTGGCCGATGTGGTGTTGTCGCAGCAACGGGAGCACGCGCCGTTTGGCGGTGTCGTGCCAGAAATCGCCGCGCGTGCCCATTTGGCGCATTTGCCCGCATTGGTTCAGGAGGTTTTGGCGAGGGCTGGACTCACCACGGTGGCCGGCCTCGCCGCGGTCGCCGCCAGCGCCGGACCGGGCCTGATCGGTGGGCTGATCGTCGGCAGTCAGTTCGCCAAGGGGATCGCCATCGCGCGCGGCCTGCCGTTTGTCGCGGTCAATCATCTGGAGGCGCACGCGCTGACCGCCCGGCTGCCCGGCCTGGTCGAGGGTGGCGCGCCATTTCCCTATTTGCTGTTGCTGGTGTCCGGCGGGCATTGCCAGTGCGTCGCGGTCGAGGGCGTTGGCCGGTATCGCCGCCTCGGCGCCACGGTAGATGACGCGGCGGGCGAAGCATTCGATAAGGTGGGGAAGCTTTTGGGTCTCGGCTGGCCCGGCGGCCCGGCGTTGGAACGGCTGGCGGCGCGCGGCGATCCCCGGCGGTTCGCGTTCCCGCGGCCGATGCTAGGGCGCGAGGGCTGCGATTTCAGTTTCTCGGGCCTGAAAACCGCCGTGGCGCAGATGGTGGGGAAGCTGCCGCCGGGCGCGCTGGCGGCGGACGTCGCGGCGGATATCGCGGCGGGATTCCAGGCGGCGGTGACCGAAGTGCTGGCGGATCGCGCGTCGCATGCGATGGCGATGATGCGCGGCCAGGCCTCGTTGCTGGTGGTCGCGGGAGGGGTCGCCGCGAACCAGGCCGTGCGCGGCGCGCTGGAGCGGGCGGCGGCGGCTCAGGGGTTCCGGCTGGTGGCGCCGCCCATCCGGCTGTGCACCGACAACGCGGTAATGGTGGCGTGGACCGGGTTGGAACGGTTGCGGCTGGGGCTGCTGAGCGCCGTCGATTTCGCGCCCAGGCCGAGGTGGCCGCTGGAGTCGATGTCGGCATGAGGGGGCCGGCATGAAGGGGCTGCATTGGAATGGGCGGGACGGGCCACTCCGCCTGGCACTACCGACTGACCGTTATGGCGTGGCTCGACCGGGCCATCGCTCGACGCGGGTCATAGGTCAAACGGTCCGCCGGTCAAGCCGGGAGATGACGGGCCGCGTTGGTGGGATGACTGGGCATGGTGGGCGGATGACGAATCGCTTTCGTAGGGCGAATGAAAGCCGCCAGCCGACGGGAAACCGCCGATGAACTACCGCCACGCCTTTCACGCGGGCAATTTCGCCGACTGCATGAAACACGCGCTGCTGGTCGTCCTGCTGCGGGCGTTGCTGAAAAAGCCGGCGCCGCTGTTCGTGCTCGATACCCACGCGGGCCTCGGGCATTACGATCTCGGCTCGGGCGCTTCCGCCCGAACCCAGGAAGCGGCCGGGGGGATCATGCGGTTGCTGGAGGACACGCCCGCGCCGTTGGAAGACTACGTCGACCTGGTCCGGGGTCTTGGCCTGTATCCCGGTTCGCCGGAGTTGATCGGGGCGATGCTGCGTCCCGACGACCGTCTCGCGTGTTGCGAACTGCATCCCGAGGACTCTGTCGTCCTCCGGCGGCGCTTCCGGAACGATCCCCAGGTCGCGGTGCATCAGCGCGACGCGTGGGAGGCGCTGAAGGGCCTGCTGCCCCCGGTGCAAAAGCGCGGCCTGATCCTGATCGATCCGCCGTACGAGGATCCCTCGGAATACACCCGCCTCGTCGAGGGGATGAAACTGGCGCGCGCCCGCTTTCCCGCCGGCGTGGTCGCGGCATGGTATCCGGCGAAACGCACCGCGTCGGTGCGCGCGTTCCTGGACTCGGTTTCGCTGCGCGATGTGGTGTTGGCGGAATTGTTGTTGCGAGAACCGACCGATCCCACACGCCTCAACGGCTGCGGCATGCTGGTCGTCAATCCACCTTATCTGTTCGAGGCGCAGGCTCGGCCGGTCATGGACGCGTTGCTGGAGCGTCTGGGGAACCGCGAACCTGGGGAGGCCGCGACGATCGTCCGGCTGGTGGATGAGTAAGATCGCTGTTCTGGGCGCCGGCGCATGGGGCACCGCGCTCGCGATTCAGGCCGCGCGCGCCGGGAATGAGGTCGTGCTGTGGGCACGCGATGGAGCGGAGACGATCGCGGCCAGCCGTGAATCCCCACGATTGCCGGGCCATCATTTGCCTGATTCGATCTTTGTCACCGGCGATGCCGCGACGCTGTCCGACACCGTCATCGCCGCCGTGCCGACTCAATCCTTGCGGGCCGCGCTGACCGGGTTGCCGGACATTCGGCACCTCGTGATCTGTGCCAAGGGGATCGAGGCCGCCACGTTGCGCCTGCCGCTGGAGATCGCCGCCGAGGTCCAGCCGAACGCCGTGAGCGCCGTGCTGACCGGGCCCAACTTCGCGCATGAAATCGCCTCGGGGCTGCCCGCCGCCGCCGTTGTAGCTGGGTTGGATCAGGCGATGCGAGAGGCAGTGGCGCGAAGCCTCGCCACGCCGTCGTTCCGGCTTTACGGCAGCGACGATCCGGTCGGCGCGCAATTGGGCGGCGCGGCGAAAAATGTCGTCGCCATCGCCGCCGGCGCGGTGACCGGCGCCGGCCTCGGCGAAAACGCCCGCGCCGCGCTGATGACTCGCGGTCTGGCGGAACTGGCCCGGTTGACCGTGGCGTTGGGCGGCCGCGCGGAGACCGTTACCGGCCTTTCCGGACTGGGCGATCTGTTGCTGACCTGCACCGGTCCGGCGAGCCGCAATTTCTCCCTGGGCCTGGCTTTGGGACAGGGCGAAACTCTCGCGACGATCCTGGCGGGCCGCCGAGCGGTGACCGAGGGCGTGGCCACGGCTCCGGCGCTGGTCGCGCGGGCCAAGGGGGTGGAAATGCCGATCTGCGAGGCGGTCGCCGCGCTGCTGGAGGGCCGAACGACGTTGCGCGAGGCGATCGCCGCGCTGCTCGCCCGGCCGCGGCGGGACGAGTAAACGTATTGAGGTAAAATTCGGGCGTGGCGCGGACACTTGGGGCCGGACGGTCGGCGGCGTCAGGTCCGTTCGACCGGACCGGATCGGGAAAGGGCCGATCGCCCGGCTTGAAGTTGCGTCAGGAAAGCAAGGCATTTTGGCACGGATCGGCACTGATTCGCGCGGATGGATAGATATTCAATGAAATGGGACCGGCATCGCTCTCGTTGTCGTGGCTCGGCCCTGACCGGCCTTCTGGGTGCGCCCGATGACGGCTCCGATGGTCCGGCCATGACGCGACTTGACTTCAACGAATAATACCGGCAGCGGAAAGTTTTGACTTATGTCCTCCCCGGTCACCGGGGTTGTCTTCTCCCCGTCATCACCGGGCACAACTGACCCGGTGATCTGCCGCCGCATGTGCCGCGCGAGATGGCTGGGTCGGAGCGCGGCAATGAGGAAAGTCGCGTCGGAGTTTCGATGTTTTCGACGTTTGCCCTAACGCTCTGACCACTCAACTCAGGATTCCCCAATACGACTGCCGCGGATTGTGTCCCGAGCCTGATGAACCTGATGAAATCCGTGTGCATTTGTACGGATCATGGTTTGTTCATGAAAAAGATTATTGCATTTCGGCCAGCCGGGGAAAAGTCTCACCATACAGTTCACCCGATTGGCGGCCCGCCGCGATCCCACGCATGCCGCAACGCCATACCCAACGCCCGCCCAAACCGCGGCGCGTCACACAACGGACTTATCTGAACGCGCGCGCGCGTTGTCTCCCGTAACGCCGCCAGCCGATCGATGTCTCCGGCCCATCGCACCGCCGTCGCCACGTAATCCGCAAGATCAACCGCGACCCAATCGAAAAATCCCGCATTGCTCAGATGGCTCGCGGAATGCCGGGAGGCGAAGATCTCACCTGGGAGAGTCACCGTGGGCACGCCCATCCACAGCGCCTCGCACGTGGTCAGTCCGCCGGAATAGGGAAATGGATCCAATACGATGTCGATTTCATTGTAGCTGGCCATGAATGCCCGGTGCGGCGACGAGCCGCGGGTCTCCACGCGCGACGGATCGACCCCGGACCGATCGAACGCCCCTCGCAACCGGGCCGCCGTCGGAACGTCGTTCAATTGATGCGTTTTCAAAACCAGCCGCGAGCCGGGCACCGCGTGCAAAATCGTGCTCCATGTTTCGATCGCCCGCGGCGTGATCTTGGCGATATTGTTGAAGCAACCGAACGTCACGAAGCCATTCCGAAGCGCTGGCGGCGCCACCACATCGGGTGCGTAGGAAGGTGGGCTGTAACACACGTAGCCATCCGGCATGCGCAACAACCGCTCGGAATACAGCGTCTCCAACGCGGGTGGGGTTTCCCAGCGGTCGGTCACGAACCAGTCCATCTCGGGCAAACCCGTCGAGTGGTTCTGCATCCCCACCCATTTGACCTGCACCGGAGCCAACCGCCGGGCGCAGGCCGCCATGCGCGCGGCGTCGCCATGACCGCCCAGATCGATCACGATATCGATGCCGAGATCGCGCGCCCGCCGTGCCAGGGCCTCATCGCTGAGTGGAGCGACATTCTCCCAGGACCGCGCCACGGCCCGAAACCGGCGCGCGATCGGATCGGCGGGCTCCGGCGCACGGGACAGGCAGACAATCTGGAACGTTTCCGGATCAAGATGCTCGAATCCCGCGATGGTCAGCCATCCGACGGGATGCGTGCGCAACGTGCCCGATAGCAGGCCGATGGTCAGCGTCCGGCCGAGATCGCCTCGACGCAGCGACGGCAACGCGCCACGCGGCAGCACGCGGGAGCAATCGCGCGCCGCGCGCAGCAGCACCGCGCCGGTTGTACCGTCCTGATAAGGCAACGTATTCGCCAACGCGCGGCGCGGCAGCAACGCCTGGCCATCCAGGGCGATCGCGCATTGCGCGAATTCGACCGCCTCATGCTGCAAGCCCAGACAAACCGTCGCGTTGGCGAGGTTGCACACTACAGGCGCGAGCGGACCTTGGCGGCGCAACACCTCACGCAGCAGATCGCGTGCTTCGGCGTGGCGATGCAGGCGCATCAGCACGGCGGCGCGATCGTTCATCAGTTGGGGATTGGTGGGATCCCGTTCCAACGCCTGCCGCGCCGCGGCCTCAGCCTGGCTGGCGCGGGTCGAGCGGCTGAGGACCCCGGCCAACAGACGGATCGGTTCCGCCGCGTCGGGCGCCAGCGCCACGGCGGTTTCCAGCGCATCGACCGCGGCGTCCAACGAGCCAAGACGATCCAGGATCAATCCGCGAGTCATGTGAGGTACGGGGTTGAGCGGATCGAGTTTGCTCACCGCCTCCAACCGCGCGACATGTGGTTCGGCTTGTCCGCCGGAAAGCGCGGCGCCGACGATATTGTGCAGCAACGCGGTTGATCGCGGCGCCAGGCGTTGCGCACGCGCCAGGGCCGCCAACGCCAGAGCGGGCTCCTCCAGGTCCGTGTAAGCGCGGCCGAGGGTGGACCAGGCGTCGAGATTTCGCGGCCACAGACCGCAGCAGCGCAGCAATGGCTTCGTCGCGACACGCGGCGCGCCGGCTTCGATCAGCAGCACACCCATAACCAACAGCGCTTGCTCCCGGTTCGGATTGATCGCCAGCACAGCGCGAAACGCATCCGCCGCCGCGGGGTCGCCGCGCGCGCGCTGGCTTTCGGCCAGCCGTAGTCCGGGTTCGTCCCAATCCGGCAGTTGGTCCATCAACAGGCGCATCGTCGCATGCGCCCGACCGGTCTCACCCGCGCGAGCGAGATCGATCGCGTGGTTCAATTGTTCAGCGGGCGGCCGCGTCGCGAGGTGCACCCGTGGGATGGTGCCGTCAGGCATCGTCGCGCGGACGCTCCAGTACGACGATCAGGCCAGCGACCGGACCTCCCGCCTCATAGCGCAACGTCTGCCGATCGATGGCCAAACGGCGGAAGCCGCGCGCGTCGGCGGTGCGGGCGATGTAATCTGCCGCATGACCGAAACGGCCTGAACGCCCCTCGGCCCATGCGCCGTTGCCAGGAATGGTGCCGTCGTGATCGGGCAGGAGTTCCTCTACCGAAAAGATAAATCGCCCACCCGGC
>Ga0182012_10006771_pt1 | contig 11615 bp, 12 predicted proteins | sample 612S2SmetaG_FD_120486 | JGI IMG/M metagenome (GOLD analysis project Ga0182012, IMG submission 120486) | Permafrost microbial communities from Stordalen Mire, Sweden - 612S2S metaG | ecosystem: Environmental > Terrestrial > Soil > Wetlands > Permafrost | place: Sweden: Stordalen | collected...
CCACAGCGCTGTGAAATGGGGTAGTAAAATAGCATATTATCTTTTAATCTGTCAACTGCTATCCTTGCGTGTTGCCGTGGCGTGTTGTGGCGTGTGCAGGGGGTTACACCTTAATTGATCATGAGTTGCCGGTCTATTACGGCGAACATGAGCGACTGAGAAATCTGAGTTTTCGATCCGTTATCGATTTACGAGGATCGTTTGCAGGATTGCCATTCATACCGCCCGCATTCGTCGCGGCCGAGGTGCCATGCAGGATGCAAAAAAGGAACAGAGTTGTTAAACTCGCTTGGTTTTTGGAAGTAATTTGAGATGAATGATGCGGGTTTGTAGGAAGTCATTCGGCCTCACGTTTAGATCTTGGATTTCGTTTTGTACTGACCGTCTTGCTCGCTGCAGCTCCTGTGAACTTAAAAATGTTGCGCTGCCCAAGGCCCTTCAGGTCACAGGTTTTATGGAAATGGATGACTGCCTTATTGAGCGCGTTCCCATACACTCCTTCGCTTACGAGGATTTCGTTTGGCTCACATTCATTCATGATTCTGGAAGCAAGCACGACGCCTTCGCCAACAGCCGTTATCTGCGCGCGCGGCCCATCATTCATCAATCCGAAGTATATTGGCGCATAGGATACCCCGACACGAAGTCCTCCGAAGGCGACCTCATCGTGTTCGCCCGCAAAGACACTAAACCCAACAGGGCGGACTTCATTTGCAAACAAGAGAGAGCGCTGCACAACGTCTGATGCAGCCTCATTTTCATCCTGTTCGAAAATCGCCATAAAGCCGTCGCCCGTAAACTTGTCGAAGAAGCCACGGTGGGAGACCACCTTTGTTTCGACCTGACGGATAAATTCTGACAATACTTCAGGCACTCGGGTCGGCGACAATGCCATTAGTAGCTCCGTCGAACTAATAATGTCGCAAAACACGACGCAACAACTCTTGTTTTGCATCCTGCTTAGTGCCTTGTATGGCCTTGCCAACAAATTACGGATCCGCGCAAGCTCATCAGTCCACTCTCGGATGGTTCGTGCCGATCTGACCGTATTGTCAATCGAGCGAGCTGCTTCCATTTCTACGGCAATAGTGCTGGTGAAGTATTGGCTAGGTTGGCCCGATACAGCGTCGAGGAATAACTTAATCCATCGAGTAAAGTCCTCTCGCGTATGGACACTTGGAATTTCAAGATCACAGAAGTGACTCCGTGTATGATCGCTTGCGTGAAAATGCATAATTCGATTAGCGTAGAGTTCCTCGCTTAGGCGTGAATGTGGATCGACTAATGGGCCAATTGCCGCCCCACTTTCATTTGCAAGAATAAACATATGTCCAATGTCAACATTTAGCCCAATATGCGGATACTCCTTAAGTGGTAGGTCATCCAGTAGACCTGTCACTCTGTGAAGGTCGTTAAGCAGGTAAGCAGCGCCTGGCTCGCATTCAAGGGCTAATCCAACTTCGATCCCCTCGTAGTCGAGCGACCGGTTGAGCTCCTTGAGGCTTTCAATTAGGTGGTCCATTCTCCGTTCAGTCAACACACGTCCAATGGCTCTATCGTGTCTTATGTGAAGCGGCTTTGTTTGACCATCCGCGCCTGGCTCCGATCTCTCACGTAGATCGAATGAGTAGCCGCCGACTATTTCTACACAACTTGCGCCGAGCTCTGCCGCTAGCCGAGCTGCCTGAAGCACGGCCTCCCTCGCAGTCTCGCGCCTAATCGGATCAGCGTCTGAAATATCCGGAAAGTTCGTGGCGAGGGCGCGAATCGGGGAAAATGGAGGCTGACAGTAGTTGCGTAGTGAGGGGTGCAGCCAAGTCATTATAATGTCGGCGGCTTTATGAACGTCCAGGCTGCACATGAACTCGGCGAGACTTACATTGTCGCTTTCGCAATCTTCAACGGACAAACTTGATGCGGGCGCGAGTAATGCTCTGTCGCGTTCTTGAAAAATGTAGAGGTCGTACGAATGTTCTCCGTGTGCGTACAGAGAATCTGTGACGTTGCGCGTCTCGTCAATGGCACATGAGGTCAATACGCTCACAATAAATTCCGACGACTTTATCAGCATAGAGTAATATTCCAGTCACCTAATTTCGATTAGTGGTAAAGGTTCCCTTATACAGTTCTGCCACGGCTGATGGTTGCTTCGTACTAATAAAGAAGGAGCGATGTGGCCCGGAAGTGCGGGTGTTTGCTTCATTTTGTGTTAAATCAGCCTCGTGCTGAACAGCCCAAACATGCGTTAATTCTGCGGCAGGATAGTACTGCTCGAACTCTGTTTCAAACGCCTTGGACGAACGGGCATTTTTTTTGACAAAATGAGAAAACTGCTTTCTATTCATCAAAGAAATCTTCAAGTGCGCCGGACGGCACTCAGTACAACCAAGCTTGATATAGTGCCTGCATGCCAGGTCATAGGCCGCCGACAACGGCACGTCGACGTGCTTCGGCGCAGCGACGACCATAATGTAACGATGTATGCCAGACTCGCCGTCCACCTGCTTCGCTGCAGCACTAACCCCCGCGATGTCCATTTCAATCCAAGGTCCAAGGTGGGAATCATGAAATATAAATCCGGATTCTCGATGGTACGTCTTCTCCCTGTGGCCTACCAATACCACCATATGCCTACCTGCTTCGCTGCTCGCTGCCTCAATAGACTGGCAATTCTGTGCGCTAGTCTTCCAAGTTTGAAAATCAACAGAGAGTAGCAGAGGCAGGCGGTTGCGGACACAGTCGCGTAATAATGTCTCTAGATCAGCTGGTTCCCATTGAACTACGGACATAGGCACTTGGGCACCATAATTCTTACAGACTTCCAGTAGGCCGGTAATACCTGTTTCGGGTCTCTTCAGTATTCGCCGCACCTCGTCTGGGAGCAGGCCTCCCTCGGTATCGACCAGAGCCTCGCCATCATCCACCACCGGCGTAGAAAGCAGCGACACATCAAACAAGCCTAGCGGCCTGGCACCACGTTCGCTCATCAGTAGGAGAGCGGTATGGGCAGCGCTTTGTGCGCATTGGCCCGCGAAAAGTTGATGTGGGAAAACCAACGGGGTAACATCAAGAGGTAGCACGCCATAAAATGAAGTAAAGGGGCCCTCGATGACGCGGTACCCATCATCGCGGAAGTGCTGAGGCAGAGACAGATAACACTCCGCCACTGATGGCACATCGCCTCCATGCTCTAATTTAATTCTACGTATGGTCTCTGTATCACGTACGTGAAAAAATCCGAAAAACGGTACTGTATCATATCGAAACTCAGTACTCTTTCCAAAAACGTAATAGCGATTCATCCAGAATCTGCCGTATCTGCCCTGCCAGAACGCGGCTTCATTACGAGATTCGATGGAAGCTACCTTAGCCGACTCCGTGAACAGGTCGCAATCATCTTCATACTGCCGCAACACTGATTTAACTGTTGGATCTTGCAATAGTCTCCGTGACAGCTGTCGCTCTACATGGTGGTCACGGTACAAGCACTCGTAAGGACTCATAGTTAAGAGGGCCTACCCCGCTACGCGGAGCAATTCCTTTCCAGGGCTTTTCGGTTGCAGATGCTACTGAGATTGGTGGAACGTGTACATGAATGCAATAACTAATTGCGGTAACGCGCAAAAATTGCATTACGGGCATACCCCGATGATTCACCCGATGCTGCGACATTTCCTTCTAATCGTTAAAGCAAGATAACATCGCATATTGTTACCCCTCGGAGAAGGGGGAATCAGGTCAGATCCAAATTGTGTCGATAATTCGAGTTATTGACAAAAAAAGAGAGAGGTGATCACTCACCTCTCTCCGTCCAACTCTCAAACATTTGACCTACGTCGTAATGCGACATCTGTCATCACTAGATACTGCAATCTCGTTGTCCCTAATCTGTTTTTGCACTTCTTCGCTTGCTGCTCTTGAAAACGCTACGAAAGCGGGATCATCGAAGATACTCTTTGACAAGCGCACACTGGTTTTTTCAGGTACACGAACCGCGACAACATCTCGGTTTTGCGGGTCACCATCCGCCTGATCATCAATATTCACGGTAATACTCCTGCGCAAAAAGTCGAGCCTGCATTGTTGCACAATGTGTCCTCGGGCGACGAGAAACAGCTGTTGACAGCATTGCGTTGGGACCGGCAAGCGCACGTTAGGCTAAATAGTGTACGGAAAAGTACAGTATTTCAACCACCCAATTAGTTCTCTGACACCGACCGTGGCGGAGTAATCTGCTAGACGTGCGAATGCGAAATTTTGTTCCACACCCTGCACTAGCCCTTTGTCTATCAGAATCGTAAAGAACAAAACTAGGTCATTACAGAGTCGACGCCCGCAGAAATTCGGCCGATTTCATACCACCATATACATCAAAAAGACCGAGGATTAACGATCAAAACACCACCCCTTTGGTCAAGCAAAGCCGCGTCCTATTGTACGTTACTGCTGGATCAAGGTATGGGGACCGCTTATCGAGCGAAACTCAATAACTCGGGAAGTGTACTATTTGGCGTATAACTGTGTCAAGTACCTCCGCTAATATTTCTCGTCTGGTTCGTCGACTAGTCCTTGTACACGGTATAGTCTTCCACGGACATCGACAGAGTTAACTTGAAATATTGCTGGCAAATCTGTCCGGCATCCGGTTAGCTAGTTAATATAGCACAGCCGAAACGTCCTCAGCGTGGCCCTGGTTTTATCTGTGTACAATATCACATGCCAGGGAGACGTCGCATGGTTGCACATAGTATTAATACGATCCAGAACTTAAGATATCATACCTTAGCATCTGTTATAGGTTATCGCTACAATTAGCGCGGCCTGGCTTTAAATCATATTTGTGTGTGTAGGCTGCTTAATAATTGCGGATTCCTGACGTACTATATCGAGCTTCCGCAGATTCTGAAAATCTAACATCCTGCCTCTCATCATATTGCTTACAAAAATGGCAAATTACCGATGCTATGATGCTGGCCACAAATGGACGGGCCTGTAACTGTACATCCAACCACACGAACCTGCCAGCGCGAGCCACTTTGAACGAGCCCGAGCGACTGAGAAATCTGAGTTTCGGATCCGATATCGATTGACGAGGAGTGTTTGCAGGTTTGCCATTCATACTTGCCGCCTTCGTCCGGCGGTTCCCGCACAGGTCCCCAGCGGCCAGCACCGGGCGAAGCGTTACTCTTCCTTCCCCCGCCTCCTGGCATTTCCCTCGCCAGCAGAGCCGTCACGCCGTACGGAAACTCCTGCCGTGATCACGGCAGCGAGCGCGCCACAACATTGACGGCGTCCTTCATTCTCCGCCCGGCTTTCACGTCTTCGCCAGTCATAGATGCAACTACGCAGGTGAGAAAAGGGCACCTTTGCTGGGACTGGCTCGTGAAGCCAGCACTTCGATAGTCGTGCTGACCCCATGCGCATTCCCTACGGTTCACCACAATCGGGTACAACTCACTACAACTACGAATTAATCCGATAATGTGGGGCGAGGAGGGCCACTCCATCGTCTGACTTCCAGTCTGAATCATACGTTTCGATTCCAGTTTCCAGTCCGAACAATTGAAGCCTATCGACGTCCATGGCCATAATGGATCAATAGGTCACTGGAGAAAGGAACTGCATATGCCGACAGATGAACTTTCACCTGAAATTCAGGACCCTCCAACTCCGTGGAAGTGTATGGGTACGTGGGCAGTAGGCGGCCTACTCCAGATCGGCTATGCTGAGGATAGCGATCTACTTCTCGTTTTGTCATCGCAAGGCCGTGGAATATTTGACTGTAAAACAGGCGAGAAACTGGCTCGCGACTATGACGAGGATAACGATTGCTTCGATCCCGTCCGCTTGCTGGCACAAGGGTTCGGTCCCCTGGAAGGCAAGACTATCCGAATGGCAGGACTCTTCGGAGGCGGTTTGACGCGCACAACGGCTGACTGGTGGAGCCTAGATGACATAGCACCTGCATGGCCAACACATAGTATTCGGCTGACAGCCCCATCCTCTGTACGCGAGGACGGAAGCTTTAGTAGAGAAGAGCCTGTTGTCGTTGGAGATAGCGGGGCTTGTGAATTGCGCGCTTATGGATTCTCGGAAACCGGACAGAGCTTTATAATTGCTATTAGCTGCGATTTAGTTATCTTCGCTCGCTGAGCTAATAAAGCAATTCGCTTACTCGCTAATTCGCGGCTGCAAGCCATGTAGGCGTCCGTAAATGAATGACATCTATAATTGGATACGCGCAGGCTAAACCACAGATCCATTCGGCAACAACGGTAGGACGTATAGTTCTGATAGCGCTCCGCTCCCCCGCAACTCTCTTTCCGACCAGGAGAAGGAGATGCTGACGAAGGACCGCCTCTACGCGCCGGGATGGATGCAACCCCTCTTTGACCGGATATTGGAACCAGAAACGGAGTAGCCCGTATGGACACGATCACCACGCACTGGCCCCTACTTCACCCACTCGGGCTGTTTGTTACTCGCGCCATTGCTGGTAATCTTGAGAAAATCGTACGGCGAGACCTTATGAAGATCGAGCACGCCGGTCTTTCGGGCGTTCACCACACAGATATTCCAGCCCGCACCGTAAACGCCGATAATCTCATTTGGGCTCTGAAACGTGCCGGGTTTACTGATGTCGCCCTCGCCGTTTGGCCCACGGCTGAAGGCAACAAAGCTGCTGTCCGGTGACCAGTGAATGTGATAGATCTTATTCTCGGAGTCCCTGATCAGCAGTTGCGGTTTGCCGACTACGGGATTGTCTGCGCTGAGATCAATGGGTGCGATGCACAGCTCATGGTCTGTGGCGCCCCAGGCTATGTGCTTGCAGTCCGGGGCCAGATTGGGCCTGCAACCTATGCAGTGCAGATCGACAAACCGACTTCCATGAGCTGCAATTAGCATCAAGCCGTCCGGCTCGCCATCCTTAACGACAGCGATCCATTTATCATTACGTGAGTAACTGGGGTTGTAAATCCTGCGAATACCGTCGGAATTGGGGTGAGGTTCCGTTTTACCTGTTGTGACATCATAAAACAGCATGCCCTTATTGTAGGCTTCCGCTACAGAGAACTTGGGATATAGCTGAGGCAGATAGCCGATCCGTTTGCTATCCGGACTCCAGAACGGCTCCCGGGCGTAGTCTGCAATCTGCTTCCGATCGGAACCGTCCGAGTTCATCACCCAGAGACTGCGAATAGCCTTACGGCCCTCGCCAGCATCCACCGTGTAGGCAATAAACTTCCCGTCCGGCGACGGATGCGGGTCATGTTCATGCACACCTGGCGAATTCGTCAGGTTATGGATACGGGATCCGTCCGCCCGCGAAGTAAAGATCTCCCAGTTATTGTTTACGTAGCATTCCCACACCAGTCGATAGGATCGCTCTGCCAGCGCCTGTTTCAGCGGCTGCCCTTCTTTTTCTGTTTTTGTGGGCGCCGCAGGTCCACTGCAGCAGGCAAAGATGCCGCACGTCATCGCCGCGGCAAGGATAAAATAACCCCTCATTTCGTATACCCACACCCCTTCAAACCGTGCCAACCTCGCCGAACGAGGTCTTCTGGAAAGAGTATACCGAGTGTTGGACCGTTATCATCATGCAACTTCTGAGGGCTAATTTGCAGGTATCGATGTCCGACATTGAAGATGGCGGCTGAACACCGCATTGCATACAATTAAATTGGTACGCGTATCGAAAGTTGCATCATGGAAGTGATCTATCGGCCACACTATTGATTAATTGTAAGGCATGAGCTGAGCTTCAGCTCTTCCAACAAGAGACCACTTATAGGTGGTCAGATCGATGGAGACACCAATGATCAATGTACGATCGACTCGTCTGCATGCCGTCGCTGCGATTGGCGCCGGGCTTGCATGCACCTTGCTCGTGATGTCGCCGGCCAGGGCAGATACCGACACCACCAACGCTCCTGCGGCAACCCCCGGGGTTCTGGTGAACATCACAACGCCCGATCTACTCGCTGTGAAACAGCTTAGCTTCCGCGCCGATATCCGCGTTTTCGGTGACCCGGACGACTCCTCAGTATTCTCACCTTCCGTGCAGTACGGGCTGACCAACAACATTAACATCGGCCTGGCAGCCTCCCTGAGCAAGTTCCAGACACTGGGACTATATAGTGGGGGTACCGCCCGATATGCCGGTTCAGACATTGAACTTACGGCCAAATACGGCACTAAGGTCTACGGAAAGTATGCCGTCTCAGGTCAGGTTGGACTTGCCTTGCCAAACACCCCCGCGCAGCAGAGTGCCCACATCACCCTGGCTGCCTCGGGAAGCTACTCTCCGTGCGCCAGTTTCAACCTCTACGTAAACCCAAGAGCGGTATTAATTACCGATAATTCGATTGTGGGTATCGGTCTCGGTGGTTCGGTTAAGCTGAGTAATAATCTCTACTGGATAGCAGACTACACCCCGATTTTAGCCGGCAACAACACGCTGGACCTTGGCACCGGAAATCAAAAGAGCCGTGATATCTACGGAATAGGCATGCGTTACATTTCGACCAACAGCAAGATGTCTCTGGATATTGGATGGACCAACGGTTTGGGATACACTACGGGCAGCTCACTTACGCCTGGTATCGGCAACAGCTCCGCGTGGTACATCGCACTCAACTATAAACTGTAACGCATTAATCGGAAACGCCGCCATTACATTTGAATTTGATATGTCTGTTGCAGGCGGTTTTCTTTATATGGAGAACGAAATGATAGCTATACCTGGCGGGCTGCAAGTGGGCTCGCATCCAAAGGGCATTATGCGTGTGCTGGCTCTGGCGGCAGCACTCTTAGGCACCGCGGCACTGGTCGGCTGCGGCAGTGCGGGGCAGCCCTATAGTCCCACCATCGGTACTTCCAATCCTGTCGCAGATTTTAGCATCGCGGTCACTCCCACCACAGCATCGGTAGTTGCAGGCTCATCGGCGAGCTATAACGTTGCCATCACACCTGTTAACGGGTTTGACTCCAGTGTTACGCTTTCTGCAACGGGCCTTCCCGCCGGAGCATCTGCAACGTTCACCGCGTCTGGTGGTAACAATACGACTATTGCCTCCCGAGCCAGTGGGATAATTTCGAACTATACGCTTACGGTTACAACATCCTCTTCGAACCCGGTAACACCTGCCGGGACATATACCCTTACTGTTACCGGTACAGGCGGAGGTAAGACACATTCCGCGACTACGGTGCTAACCGTCACGCCGACTCCCGATTTCAAAATCACGGTCACACCGTCAACCTACTCCGTTTCAACGGGCGGCAGCACGAACTATACGGTAACCCTTACTTCGGTCAATGGTTATTCTACACCCGTAAACCTCTCGGTAAGTGGGATGCCGGGTAGTTCTTCAGGTACATTCTTGTCGCCTACGGTTACTCCGACGGCAGCCGGCGCTACGACCACACTCACCATTACTACGAGCGCCGTAAGCACGCCATTTGGTACATTCAACATTGGCGTAACCGGTACGCAAGGCTCAACCGTCTACGCCCACACCGCACAACTTGCACTAACACTCTACCCAGGATAGACTCCTCCTTCTCCATCCTCCGTCCTCCACCTGCCGCTTAGTTCTGGTCTACAGAAAACGGCAGGTGGAGGACGGTATCTCCCTTTTAATCATCACCGTTTCCAGTAGTAACACATCGCTGCACAGCTTGCGAGAACCTCAAACAGGGTCTGATATGCACGTTGTTGGCAACGCCAAATAAAGATTCGACATCGAACTAATATGGTGTTACACTCAGCTTAAGAACATTTAATAATGTTCTTAAACGTATCAGCATTGTGGTTGGTATCGCAGGAGGATCTCATGCATTTAGTGAGTATGTCCCGGTTGGTTCAGCGTCAATATAAGGCGCCCCACAGATTTGTCTGCTCGGTTGGCACGGTTTTGGGCATTGCGGCGCTGGCAGTTGCCGGCACCCAGAATGCACAGGCAACGGCGCTTGCGCCAACTCTCACCAGTCTCAGTGTTACCAGTGTAACAACTCCCTCACCATCGTTCACGTTCACCGTTAGCGGCACCAATTTTGTTCTGCCTGCAAGAAGGCAGCACGGTACAGAGGTCGCAACGGAGGAGTACGGACAGGTCGAAGCTACGGTTAACTCTGCAACACAGATCACTATCAAGGTGCCCGCTCTGGAAGCTGTTACAGCTCTGGAGACGCTGCATTTCTATGTGACAACGCCAGGCGCCGGCAGAAGCCTCGCGGCATCTGACATTGCCTTTACCATACTACCTCCCGTGCAGGGAACTCCTCCCACAATTACCAGTCTCAGCGTAAGCTCGGTTACGACACCGTCCAGTGCAACGACGTTCACGGTAACAGGTACAAACTTCATTGCTTCAACAACCGCATTGCCATTTCATACCGATGTGGTCAGTGTCGAATGGGGAGAACTGAGAACCACTGTCAACTCTTCCACCCAGCTCACCGTCAACCTGCCTGCTCAACGCAAGGTAACAACGGCAGTGGTCCTCCACCTCTATGTTGAGAACCCGGATGGCACACAGAGCACTACGGCATCGGAACTAACTTTCACCATCAATCCTCCCACTCCGGGCGTTCCGCCCACGCTCTCTGCACTGAGCGTCGTCTCGGTCACACCGCCAGTCCGAAACTTTTCGTTTACCGTAACCGGTACCGGCTTTGTTTCCGGCAAGGGCGAGAGGAACGCTACCCAGGTGTATAGTGAAGAGTACGGTGCGCTGGATACCGTGGTGAACTCGGCGACCGGCCTCACGGTGTATCTGGATGACCTCCGGAAGACCGTCTCGACCCCAATCGTACTGCACCTTTACATTCAGAATCCGGATGGTACACGAAGCGCAGCAGCTTCAGATATCGTGTTCACCATTCAGTAACTGATATAACACGTTGGGCGCCCCGCTGCAGCCCAACGAATCCAAGAAGATAACACAGCTCCCGCCACCACGGTTTCGTGTTGGTGGGAGCTGCCGATTCTAGTTCAAGTAAATGCCTCATCAAATCGTGTAGTCTCTGCTCCACGCAATGTAAACGCACCTCGAAACTCCTCGGAGAATGGTTGCAGGTGGCATTCATTTCCATGCCGAAATGTACCCTATGAAACGCTATAGTCTTTCTTTTGTACTCCTACTGGCCACAACCATTGCGGTACATGCAGCGCCACCTGTCGCATTTGTGCTTGCCGATCCTTCCCTGCCCGGAACGGACATAGCGCTGACTTCGGCGCTCACGAAGGCGGTGCAGACTGCCGGCTTTCAATCTATGCCAACCACGGTGAATAGGCTCCTGATGCAGGGTGATCTCTATGTCTCAAAGTGCCGAATGCTGGTTCTACCACAATGCCGGTCGCTGCCAGTTGCTCTCGCCCCGGTCATCGAGAAGTTCCTGAAATCGGGCGGACATCTAATCGCTCTGGGCGCTCCCGCCTGGTCGAATCCTCTGATAAAGGGCCGAGATGGCCGGTGGGTACCCATTGCCGGATACGGTGAAAAAGACGCTCTGCTGCCTCCCGGCCGAAAGGTATTTGGGTTCGATGCACCCCTCACCAGTTGGGATCGATCCAGCGATCATCTGGATGTCGTGGCAACGTACGAAACAAC
>Ga0182012_10006773_pt1 | contig 11612 bp, 4 predicted proteins | sample 612S2SmetaG_FD_120486 | JGI IMG/M metagenome (GOLD analysis project Ga0182012, IMG submission 120486) | Permafrost microbial communities from Stordalen Mire, Sweden - 612S2S metaG | ecosystem: Environmental > Terrestrial > Soil > Wetlands > Permafrost | place: Sweden: Stordalen | collected...
AACCGCGCAGTGTGGGAGAGGAAAACGCCTACGGCGTTCCCCTCTCCCACACTGCATCAAACTTCAGCTAAAGTCGTATTTACAAACATGCGGATTCTGGGGGCACGTCAATAAGGCGTGACGTCGGCGAAGGTGTACTTTTTCGTGGCGTCTGGCTGCTGATCTCCAATGAGGCGGTTGACCCAAAGGTTGGTGACCTTGATGGTGATCTCGTTGCGCCCCGGCTTGAGAAGGTCGGTGACGTCGGCGCGGAACGGAGCATGCCAGAGGACGCCGGCGGCCTGGCCGTTGACCTCGATGGCGGCGAGATTCTTCACGTCGCCGAGATCCAACCAGAGAGTTGTGCCGGGCTTGAACCAATCTTGTGGGGCGTCGACAGACTTGGTGTAAGAGGCGGTGCCGGAGAAATATCTCACACCCTTATCCGCGCTGTCGATCCACGAGGTGAGTTGCGGCAGCGTGATACTCTCGGGAGCTCCGCGCCCTGATTGGAAGTTCACCTTCCACGATCCTTCGAGTGTGGTCAGCTGGGTCTCGTTTGCTGCCGGAATGGTTCGAGACGATTGGGTGGTTGGTTTGCGGAAGACAACAAAGACCGTGCCCCAGGACTCGAGCTTGAGCGGAACGTTGGTGCGGCCGTCTGCGATGGTGTAAGGGGCTGGCTGGGTCTTGCCGGTCTCCGCGTACCAGAGTTCAGCTTCCTTGCCGGCCACGCGAAAGGTGGCATCGATGGAGGCACCCTGGTCGCTGCGATTGTCGACAAAGTATACGTCGGCGTTGGGAAGCTGACGATGCGCGAAGAGAACGGGATGCTGCGCGTCGGGATTGGCATAGTTGAAATCGGGAGCGATGTGAAGCGCCTGAAGGACCTCCGGAGCAGTCGCGCCGGCGTAGACCTTTCCTTTGCCTACGACGTGCGTGCCGGATCCGCTGCCGAACAGTTCGGTATCGAGCCGGCGGAATTCGGCACCGTTATCCGCGAGGCTCGGCGTATCGATCGGTTTGGGGCCGGCAACGATGGCACCCTGCCTCACCAACTGCGCGATGGCCCTGAGCACCGGCAGGGACATGTGCTGGCTATAGGGATCGAGGATCAGAACGAGATAGCTCATGCCGGCTTTGCTAGTGAGCTTGCCAGGTGTTGCTTCGAACTGGTGGATGAGGGCATCGGCATTGACGTAATCGAAGTTGAAGCCCTGTGGGATCGGCGGCGCGGAGGTGTGGAAGATCGCGGTGAGGTTGGAGTCCTCGCCGTAGAAGTAGAGGATGTCGGACGAGAGATGGCCTTGCTGCAAAAGGAACGAAGTGCGCGCCAGGTAATCGATCCAAACGCTGGCATAGGGAGCCCAGGTTTCATTGCGGTTCAACCACTGACCGAAGGGTCCAAGAGTCAGGCCAGGGGCTCGGTCAACGAACGGCTGATGCGCGGATTCGTGAATGACGAAACGATTGATGCCGTTGAGGAACTCCTGATCAGCGGTGGGCTTGAGGGTTTCGGGTGACCATCCCCACGGCGCCTCTGCGGCGGTCATCGACTCTGCGGCGGCGATGTTCTGACCGTAGATATGAGCCACCGACGCGGATTCACGATCGTCGGCGTTGAAGTTGTATTGGATATTGTTGACGCCCGGACGCTGCGTCCACATCGCGCTCATCGGAATGTCGTCGAGCTTTTTGACTTCCATGCCGTCGGCGATCAGGGCGCGATCGCTCTCGTGCGATTCGCCGTAGTGACCGATGCCGCGCTCCTTGAGCGAGGCCTGCACCTGGCCGTAGTGTTCGTCCGCGACGAGATCAGCAATGGTTTTGCGAAGGTCCCAGAGAAACTGATCGCTAGCCTGCGCACTCTCAACGATATGGCCGGCGAGGACAGGGAGCCATGGATGAGGATCGTAGCCCCGACGCTTTGTAAACTCCGCGATCATGTCGTCGGTCCAGTTCTGCGCGCCCGCTTCCCAGCTATCGGTCACCACGTAGCGGATGCCGCGGGAGCCCATCATGCCCGAGCCAACGGCCTCCTTGTAGCTGTCGAGATAGCCTTTCATGTAGTTGCGCACATAGGTGGCGTTCAGCTTGTCGACTTCGAGACCAGTGGCCTCTTTCGTTGCGGGATGATTCGTGATCCCCAGCAGCGAATACCCGAAGCGCATCACCATCCAGTGGCCGGGAGGTGGGGTCCAGTTGAGGCTTCCATCAGGCTTCATTTTGCTGGTCAGATCTACTACCGTGCCTTTGCTGATCGCGTCTTTCGGATCGGCAACGGGCGTCGCAAATTTGTAAAGGTCGGGCATGGGAACGAAGGCAGCCTTCTCCTCAAAGCGATTCACTCGTGCGCCGGGATAGAGAACGAGTTCGGCGATGGTGTAGGTGGGACTCGGCGTGGGTAGCTTGAGACCGAAGGCAGCGAGTTGCTCCTTGGAGGCGTGCGGCAGCGACGGCGTGGTCACGCTTACGCGAAAATATTTTGCGGTGACGGAATGGAAGGACAGCGTGTGCTCGGCTGCGCCATTGGTTGGAATGGTGACGACCTGCCGGAAGGTTTGACCATCGTCGCTGGCTTCGAGAACCCGTGGGCCGTTGATCTCAACGCCCATCCAGCCCATAGCCTGGGTCTGCTCGGATGTCATTAGAAAGGTGATGGCGTGGATCGTTTGAGGGCGTGGGTATTCGAACTGGATCCAGGCCCTGTCGCCGGGATTTGCAGGCCGGTCAATCTGCACACCATAGACGAGGTCGCCGTCGGAGAGGAGCGCCGGATCAATGACTCCTCCGCTAGTGGTGACTTTGGGCTTAAGCGTAAGCGCCTCGACGTCGGTGGCAGGAAGCCTATAGGCGATGACGACGCTGTCTGCATAGAACTGAGCCGGCGGGGCATCGTTGGGGATGACGTCGTTGATAGGCAGATTCTGAAAGGCTCCGGTATTAGTAGGAGGGGAGGCCAGTTTCCCGGTGAAAGGATGGCCGCCCTCCACCAGGGTTTCGCTCCACACATACTTCTTCATCGCCTGCGAGGGAGGGACCCACGGGCCACCGGTTTCACTCCAACCCGGGGAACTCGCGATGGCCTCTTCCATGCCAAGTTGATCGCCGAGCTTGGTCGCGTAACGGAAGGCGTCCTTCCAAGGCGGCGTCATGTAGACGAGGCGCTCCTTCACATACTGCGGCGTGAAGAGGGCCGCATCAAAGTTCTGGAACCCCGCGATGTGCGATCGATGCATCCACTCGAGGTCAAGCTTGATGCCCTCCTGCGTAATGTTGCCGTTCATCCAATGCCACCAGACGCGCGGGGAAGCGGAAGGCGGAGGAGTCTGAAAGCCCTGCAACAACGGATCTGTATCGGACGAGGCTATGGAGGTTTGTGCAAGAGATAAGTCTGGCGCGACAAAAACAAGCAAGAGAAAGCTGCCGAATAGCAGCCCTGCGGCCATGGTCGACCGCGGCGTCCTTCGTAGCGTGCGGTCACCGATGGATATGCCACTCTTCTCAAATCTCCGCTGTCTCCGCATGTTGTTTCTCCCCCTGTTGGTGTATTCGGCGTCTTCGCTTTGGGCAACCAAATCACGACGCTACTGTAGCTTGAGTTGCGACATGCTCGCGCGGCCGATCGATACCGGCATCTAGCCGCGCCAGCGTGTCGTTGGGGAAAATAGCTCTGGTCGGTTAGAACTTGATCTTTCCAGAGAACTCCAGGATTCGAGGATCGCCCGCACTGGTCAGTTGACCAAACGACCCGTCCCCTAAGCCGGTATCGACGTTGTTGAAGTTCACCTTGTTGGCAACGTTGAAGGCCTCAGCACTAAGCAGGAACTGAGCCTTGTCATGAGCGAACGGAAACGCCTTATTGATAGAGACGTTTGCCGAGGTGTACCCAGGGCTCTTGATCGATCCATTGGACGCGTTTCCGAAGAAACCATACGCTGGCTTCTGGTACACGCTCTTGTCGAACCACTCCGACACCTTGCCAATCTTCTTGTAGGGAGCAATCTGGTCGGGACGGCTGGCTAGACCACGGTCTCCATACGAGAGGCCCGGGGATAGCGGAAATCCGCTTTGGTGGAGGACGAGGCCAGTGAAGCTCCAATCATTGACCACGCTTCGGACGGCCCAGTTGGCACCGTGGATCTTGGGCAGATCGTAGACCCAGGTGGCTGAGATGTCATGCGTGAAGCTGTAGGAAGGCGGCCCGTACTCGAGGTGAAAGTCACGAGGATTCTGAGCTCCCTGACTCTGACCAGAGTTAGACTGAGCTCCGTGAGCACCCACCGTTGTCAGCGCTTTGCTGTAGGTATAAGCGACGGTCAGTTGCAGTGGATGGCCGCGCCAATTGAGTGAGGATTCCAGCGCGTTGTAGTTGGCAGTGCCGTCCTGGTAGACATTGTTCATTGTGCTATAGCCCTTGTAGGGGCGAGTGTAATCGGCGGAGACATTATTTGAGCTTTGGTTAAGGCACGGGTCGAAGTCATAGGCCGTGGAGGGTGTCTGATCCTGAGCTAGACAATTTACAGTGCTGGTGCTGGGCGCTGCCACCGGCAGAGGGAAGTTGCCATCGAAGCCACCTTGAAACGCTGAGAGATGACGCGACTGGCTGCCGGCATAGCCCACGGTCGCGACAATATCACTCTTGATCTGGTGCTCAATGGTCAAGCTGTAGGACTGAACATTAGTGGGCGTAAAGGTGTGTAGCGGAAAATTGTTTAGCGTCTGTGTAGTTGGAGCCGCAGCGACACCGCCTGCGGTAGCGTTACTGAGTGTGCTGTTCAGAATGTTCGCGCTCTGATTGTAAGGTGGATTCTGTCCAAAGGCGTTGTATATCTGCTCGACCGGGATGCGCGAAAAGCCAATCCCGTAGCCACCGCGGATGGCATCCTTGCCGTTGCCGAAGACATCGTAGGCAAACCCAACGCGCGGACCAAAGTGAGCCTTCCCCGGAATGAAAAAGCCGCTGGGCACGCCGTTTTGTCCGGCAAATACCAGGCCGTTGAGCGTATCGGCGGTCGTGCCCGAGGTCGTCACGGGTTGATTCAGCGAGTTGACCGTCAACGATCCGTCAAGGTTGACTACTGGAGCGTTCGCGGCAACGTACTTCGACGGATCGAACGTCGTGACCTGGTCGCCGCTGGCGGTGTCGCTGGAGAAGTACTGCCAACGAATGCCGGCAGTGATCGTCAAGCGGTTTGTTGCCTTGAAGATGTCCTGCACGTACGCTTCACCCTGGCGATAGTGGAACGCACCGAGCTTCTGCGAGCTTGCCTGGGAGTAGTTGGTGTCCAGGCCGAGGAGAAAGTCCGCTCCCGGATCGCCAGTATGGTCACCCGTAAAGCTGAACGACCCTTCCGGGTTAGTGAAAACGATCTGGCGCTTGATCCCGAAGATGTAGAGAGCGCCGGTGGAAATCACATGGCGACCGTGAACCCAGCTAAGATCGTCCATCGCGATACCTTCGCCGTCGGAAGCGAAAATTGGCTGCTCGGTGACGCTCAGGCCGGTATAGCCGTCGGAAAAGTTGATGGCCGGAATGTAGTTGAGTCTGTTGGCGTTCGGGAAGGCCTGAACAATGGATGTCCCCGCAGGCAAGGTGCCGCCCTTGGTGAGATTGAAGGAAAGCTTGTCGTAGGTCTGAGCCACCGAGAGGGTGTTCAGGAGATTCGGCGTGATGGTCGATTGCAGTCTGACAAAATCGTTCAGGCCACTGAACGGTTCATTGTCGGTGATGGTGTTGAAAGGAACGCCACCCCATGTCTGAAAGGGGAAGTTGTTGAGCTCCTTTGTATAGATGAGTCTGCCGCTTAAGAGCTCGTTATTGGTGATGTGATGATCGATGCGGTACTGGTAGTCCGTCTCGTCGGTTTGCTGTGAACCTTGATTGAGGTAGTTCTGAAAACCATTCGAGGTGTCGTTCGCTTTAGGGATGTAGGCGTTCAGGAGCGATACTGCGACGGGGTCGAAGCAGGCGGGATTGACCTGATTGCCGGTGATGCAGTTCGTCTTTCCCTCGGCCGCAAGGAGAGCGGGGCTGCCTGCATCTTTGAAGCCTAGGCCGCCGGCAGCGAGTGTCAAGCTGCCGTTGAAGTTTCCTTGTCGCTGGGCGTCCGTCAGCACAGCACCCGTCAGCGTTACACCTTGCGTGATGCGATACCACTGATTCGAGGCGAAGAAGAACGTCTTATCGTGTCCGTTGTAGACATGCGGGATCACGACAGGGCCGCCGATCGAGTACCCGAAGATGTTCTGGTGCAGCGGAGGAGTAGAATGAGCGAAATAGCCATCCGCATCGAAGTCATTGTTGCGTAGATACTCCCACGCGCTACCGTGGAGCTTGTTGCCGCCGGACTTCGTGACGACGATAACGACGGACGAGCTCGATAGACCGAATTGAGCGCCGTAGTTGTCCTTCAACACCGAGAACTCGCTGATGCCATCTACGATCGGCTTGGCATTGATACCGTTCAGCGATCCCGAGTTCAGGTTGTAGATGCCATCCAGGAACTCGGTCGAGGTTTCCGTTCCAGCGCCGTTCACCGTCGTCAGAATGTTGTTGGAGACGGAAGACTGATCGGCACCCGTTGGACTCGCTACGCCGGGAATGGCAAGAGCCAACGTCTGAAAGTCGCGTCCGTTCAACACCAGGTTGTTGATCTGCGTCTCGTTGATCGTACCGGCGTTCTCGGGCGTCTGCGTATTCACTTGCAGGGCGCTCGCGTTGACATTGACGGTGGCCGTCTCAGCCCCCAGCTTCAAGGTCACATCGGCCGTGCGGCGCTCGCCAGGATCGAGATGGATGTGGCTGGTGATGCTCTGGCTGAAGCCCGGCTGGTCAACCTGTATGGAATACAAACCTACGCTGAGACCCTCAGCGGAGTAGATGCCGTCGTTGTTGGAATGGAGCTCCGTCTTCGTGCCGGTTGCTTCATCCGTCACAGTAACGTGCGCGTTCTGGATAAGTCCCCCGCTCGGATCCGTAACTCTTCCTACGATCGCTGAGTTACCGGTTTGGGCTGCTAACCACGCAGGGAAAAAGCACAGCAGGAATAGATAAATCGCAATCGCGGGCCTAACTATCTTCTTTTGTTCGGGAGCCATCAGAACGCCTCCAAGGCAGGATCTAAGTGTTGAGATATTGAAATCGTTCATCGAAAATTACGAACGAAACTATGGCAGTCGGTACAAATCAGTGTCAAGGCAAGGTTTCTCAAAAACACGTTGCGCTGCCTGTATATAACGTAGAAAAAACAACTTATAAACACTTCCAGTTGGGAAACCCTTTCGTTAGGGAACCATGGATTGCGAAGCTGTCGCGGCGGAGCCCTCGTCACGTCTCTGGCGAAGATGGTCCGCAGTTGCATTCAGAATTCATCGCACCCTTCTAAACGTCTTCGTTGATCAATAAGCTGGTATTCGGTCCGGTCACTTCATTCATGAACGATGTCCAACCAGTCGGACCGCGCCGGTAACCACCAAGAGGCCGCGCCGATCGCAGCCCTCTTCACGCTGTGCTATTGCAATACGTACTGCTGTGCAGGAGAACCGTTGCTCGTGAAAACTTCCAGCTGAGTTCCGGCGGTGGTGGACGCATCCCAATCGTCAAGCATCAGTGAGCCTGAGGCCTGATTCATCAACTGGTAAACCGCATTGCCTCGGTCCATGAACAGCCAGTTTTGATTCGAATTGTTCGCGCATCCCCACAGAGTTGTTGGATTCTTTGGAGTAGAAAGTCCACCGGTGTTATCCAGACACAAACCGGTATCCGCGTTGGAAAGGCTGAAATATCCGCTCCCCTGGCTGTGAACCGTCCATTCCTGGATGATCGAGCCGGTGCAGGTCCACAGATCCGCCTCGGTATCATTCACCGTTCCCCAACCGTAGTCGTCAACGCAAAGGCCATTCGATGCCACATTTCTCAAAGCGTGCGTCGAACCATTCGCAGGCAGGTTGTTCCAGCTCTCGGTCGCAAAGTAACCCTCGCACGTGCCGCCACTGTCGTAAGCCGACGTCACCTCGAGCAGGCTCGACCCATCCGTAGCCGGCAACAGCGCCGAAGAGTAGTTTGGGCAGAAGTTGTCGTAGGCGTTCGGCACTTGGACCGGCGCGCTGATGGGATACCAATTGCCGGAGTTGCCATCGGAGCTGAGGTTCTCCAGAACCACTTCTCCGTTCTGGGGATCGACGCCAGTTGAGCTCAGATACACTTGTCCAACCACCAGGATCGCTCCGTTGCTTGAAAGCACGGACGGACTCCAGGTGTTGGTCGGCGCATGTTCGAAATATTGTCCGCTGGGCGTTTGTATTTTGGTCCCCAAGACCGATGGTGTCCCGAAGTTCCAGCCGTCGGTTGAGGTTCGAAAGAAGGCCGTGCAATTTCCTCCACCGCAAATCTCATAGGTCATGAAATAGCTGCCGCTAGGTAGCTTCGTGACGATGGCCATTCCGGGCCGATCGCCGGAGGTGTTGCTGGCGACGGTGTTCTGCTTGTTCACCCACGTTGTGCCATCATAAGTGCGCATCTGCGCCAGCTTCTGGCTACAGCAGGGATCGGTTTCGTCAGACCAGAACACGACCAGTCCACCGTCGCTCTCAATTTCGAACTCCGGTTCCCATAGTCCCGCTGTGGTGCTGCCGCCGACGAGCAACTGCTGCCAATGAGTCCAAGTGATGCCTTCATTGGTGCTGACGTACATCTCGATCGCCCTCTGAGTGCCCTCGGTGTAGGTGGTCGCGAACAGCAACGTGCCAGCGGCTAGACTTCCAACGGTCTGAGGCATCTCGAACAGCGTGGCGCCTCCATTCAGCGTTGCGCCAGCGACGATCGAAACGGTGGCTATCTGCTTCCAGCTATTGCCATTGTTGGTGCTCTGAAAGATGTTCCCCGTAGCGCCGTTACTGGCGACGATGGTTCCGTTCTCCGACCCATGCGCGAGGCGGACGAGCCTGAAATACTGCGAGCTGTTCGGTATCGGCGATCCCGTTGCAGGTTGGGACAACACAGCGACTGGCGCAGCCAGCAGTAACCCTGCAGCCAGCACCAGCATGCATGAGGATATGCGTGCCTTGAATCGTTGCAGTTGTGATGACATGGGAACCCCTTCAAGAACACCGTTGCGGTGATCACCGTCCGTGAACGATATGGCAGCTGGTTGCGTAGGAGACGATCGACTCACGTGCGGCTAACTCGGCACTCCATAAACTATTCAACATGAAAATAAATTTCCTTTTGAAACTTCGCGGAATCTACGAGCGCGCACGGAGGATTGTCCAGTCTCATACGGTGAGACCTCCGTTAGATGCCTGGATAAAGCTGCCAACATGTTCTCCATGAACACGATGTGCTCATCATGTCCCGAAGGTTATAGGTGACGTTAGGAGCGGGGCCGCGCTAATCCAGAGCGTTCGCGTGTCGGTAGAACGCCATCGCTTCCACGGCGTATACTTCGTTGGCGCGAGACTGAAACGATGGCGAGTTTTCAAACATTGGCAGAGATGGTTTCCTTATCCGCCGCGGACAAGGAGGCTGTACTGCTCCAGGTTGACCGACTATTGGCCAGTTCGCACTTCAGGAACAGCCGTCGTTACTCCGACTTTCTGCGTTTTGTAGTCATGAAGACGGTCGACGGCCATGCCGACATCCTCAAGGAACGCACCATCGGGATCGAGGTCTTTGGCCGCGAACCAAACTTCGATACTTCAGGCGACTCCATCGTTCGGGTAGCGGCCGCCGAGGTGCGAAAGAGGATCGCGCAGTACTATCAGGAAGATGCCCACGAACACGAGTTGCGAGTCGATCTGCTGCCCGGTTCTTATGTGGCCCATTTTCGTCGACCGCCGGAACCGACGCCTGCCATCGTCACCGCACCCGAATCCTCTCCGCCGGTCGAACCGAAGACCGTAACCAATCCGACAAGCACCGTGCCGTTACCTTGGAAAGTCGCTGGACTCGTCGCGGCTTCTCTCCTGCTGGTTCTCGTCGCGGCCTCTTTCGCGCTTCGCGCCAAATCAGACACCGGGATCAACAGGTTCTGGGGCCCCGTCTTCGGCTCATCTGCTCCCGTCATCATTTGTGTTGGCACGGTAGAGCCATCGCATATATCTCAGGATTTTCGAGATAGATTTACAACCCAAATGGCAAACAGGGTCAACGGACTGGAACAACCCGCGATTCCTGATTCCGATCTGCCCGATTGGCCCGCAGTCAGCTGGACCGATGCCGTTGAATTGACGCGCATCACCGAACTATTGGACCGGCACAACAAAACACCCTTGCTCCGCTCTTCAGAAAACGCTACGCTCGCCGATCTGCGTGTCGGGCCCGTGATCCTGATCGGGGTCTTGGAGAATTCGTGGTCGCTGCAGCTGGTTTCAAAACTCAGATTCCGTCCGCGTATGGATTTCGCCAGCCAGAAGATGTGGATTGAAGACTCGCAACATCCGGAGCGTAAAAATTGGAGCGCGCCTTGGGGAATCGCTTATTCCGAAACCCGCGATGACTACGCACTCGTCACGCGAACCAGAGATCAGCTTTCAGGGCAGATCGCGATTGAAATTGGCGGCTTGGGTCTGCACGCAAGTCAGGCCGCCGGCGAGTTCGTGACCAGTCCTGCGTATATGGACACCTTGTCCCGTAGCCTGCATGATCCAAATCGAAACGTACAGATCGTGTTGAAAATTAATGTGATCAAAGGCGAGGCCGGGCCACCGCAGGTCGTTGCCGAAAATTATTGGTAGGGCTGGAAGCCAGTCGCAGTACGGCGCCGCCAACCAGGGTTGCGGTAACACATGCCTCTCCGGAACACTGGTCCCGGGCGGGGACGGAGCTACATTTGGCGATGCTGGAGGAATTCCGTGAGCCCTTGACTATCGAGGCCGCAACCAACAGCTCAATAGACGCGTCACTCCGAAAGGTATGCCGTCGACTTAGATCCCCGTGATATTAAATCCACAGTCAACGAACGTAATCTCCCCAGTAATGCCGCTCGCAAGATCGCTGGCAAGGAACAGTGCAACGTTGCCCACTTCCAGTTGTTCAACATTTCGATGCAGCGGCGCGCGTTCGGTCACCTTGTCAAGAATCGTCGCGAAGTCGCTGATGCCGCGCGCAGCCAAAGTCTTGATCGGCCCGGCAGAGATAGCGTTCACCCGAATCCCCTTGGGGCCAAGATCGCTCGCTAGATATCGCACGGTCGCTTCGAGCGCCGCCTTCGCAACCCCCATGATGTTGTAGTTCGGAAAAACCTTCGTGCTGCCGTAATACGTCAGCGTCAGAATCGACCCACCCGGACTCATCAGCGGCTCTGCTCCGCGCGCCAGCGCGATCAGCGAATACGCGCTGATGTCGTGTGCAATCTTGAAATCCTCGCGAGCCGTGTTCAGCACAGAGTTCTTGATATTCGGCGCAAACCCCACCGAGTGAACCACGATGTCCAGCTTGCCATACGCGTTCTTCAACTGCTCGAAGACCGAGTCGATATCCGCATCAATCGACACATCGCACCGGAATGTCTTTGTGTCCGGAAGATCAGCCGCAAGCTCCTCCGCTTCGCGCTGCAGCCGTTCGCTCTGGTAACAAATTGCTAGCGACGCACCAGCCTCGGAGAGCTTCTGCGCTATCGCCCACGCGATGC
>Ga0182012_10006775_pt1 | contig 11612 bp, 6 predicted proteins | sample 612S2SmetaG_FD_120486 | JGI IMG/M metagenome (GOLD analysis project Ga0182012, IMG submission 120486) | Permafrost microbial communities from Stordalen Mire, Sweden - 612S2S metaG | ecosystem: Environmental > Terrestrial > Soil > Wetlands > Permafrost | place: Sweden: Stordalen | collected...
CGGTCTGTGGCGGGCCCTGGCCCGGGAGCTCCCCGAGGCCCACGTCCGCATCGTCGACCTCGACCCGGTCGGCGACCCCACGGCCCTGGCCGGACGGATCGTGGCGGAGGTGCGCGCCCCGGGCGGTCCGGTCGCCGTGGGCTACCGCCACGGGGAACGGGTGGCCCTGTTGGCGGTGGAGGAGGCCCTCCCGGCTCCGCCCGAGCCCGAGGACACCATCACCGTCCCCGGCCCGGCGGCGCTGAACGGCAACGGTCACCGCCCGCCGGCCCTGGCCCTCGGCCGCGACTCGGTGGTGCTGCTGACCGGTGGGGCCCGCGGGATCACCGCCCGCCTGGCCGTGACCCTGGCGAGGACCTTCGGCTGCTCGCTCGAACTGGTCGGGCGCTCGCCGTTGCCCGACGCCCCCGAGGACCGCGACGTGGCCGACGCCTCCGACGCCACCGACCTGCGCCGGGTGCTGATCGCCCGGGGCATGCGGGAGCCGGCGGCGATCGAGGCCGAGTGCGCCCGCCTCCTCGCCGCCCGCGAGGTGCGGGCCACCCTCTCGGCCCTCGAGGACGCCGGCGTCAAGGTCTCGTACCACTCGGTCGACGTCCGTGACCCCCAGGCGCTCACCGCGGTGGTCGAGGACATCTACGCCCGGCACGGCCGGCTCGACGGGGTGGTCCACGGTGCCGGCGTCATCGAGGACCGGTACCTGGCCGACAAGACGGTGGAGTCCTTCCGACGGGTCTTCGACACCAAGGTGGCAGGGGCGTCGGCCATCTTCGGGGCCCTGCGCGACGACCGGGCCTTCGTCGTCCTGTTCACCAGCGTGTCCGGCGCCTTCGGCAACCGGGGCCAGGTCGACTACGGCGCGGCCAACGACGCGCTGGACACCCTGGCGTGGTCGGTGGGACCGAGGAACGGCCGGGTGTTGGCCGTCGATTGGGGTCCGTGGGCCGGTACCGGGATGGTGTCGGCCGAGCTCGAGCGGGAGTACGCCCGCCGCGGCGTCGGCCTGGTCGACCCCGAGGACGGCATCTCCCGGCTCCTCGCCGAGCTGGCCGCCCCGGTCAGCGAGCCCGAGATCGTGCTGGCCCGGGCCCGGGTCGCCACGTTCGAGCCCGCGGCGGCCGATCCGGTCGGTCATGGCGCCGTCTGACCGGAGCTCCGACGATATCGCCATCGTCGGCATGGCGGCCCTGTTCCCCGGGGCCGGTGACCTCGACGAGTTCTGGCAGAACATCGTCACCGGGCGCGACGTGATCACCGAGGTCCCACCCGACCGGTGGGACCCGGTCTTCTACGATCCCGATTCGGGGGCCGTGGACCGTTTCTACTGCCGCCGGGGCGGATTCCTCGGCGACCTGGCCAGCTTCGACCCCACGCCCTTCGGCATCATGCCCAACGCCGTCGACGACGTGGAGCCCGACCAGCTGGTCGCCCTGCGGGTGGCCCGCAGCGCGCTGGACGACGCCGGGGGCGACGCCGCCCTGCGCTCGCCGGAGCGGACCGCGGTGATCGTGGGACGGGGCGGGTACCTGACGGCCGGTGTGGCCCGCCTCGAGCAGCGGGTCCGGACGGCCCAGCAGCTGGTCGAGACGGTACGGTCGGTCTTCCCCGACATCGGGGAGGACCGCCTGGCCGAGGTGAAGGACGCCTTCACCCGCCAGCTCGGCCCCACCCATCCCGAGTCGGCCATCGACCTCGTGCCGAACCTGGTCGCCTCCCGGATCGCCAACCGCCTGGACCTCCGGGGGCCGGCGTACACGGTGGACGGCGCCTGCGCCAGCTCCCTGCTGGCCGTGGACGCGGGGATCCGGGAGCTCCAGAGCGGACGGTCGGACCTGGTCCTGGCCGGCGGCGTCCACCTGTGCCACGACGTGACCCTGTGGAGCGTGTTCAGCCAGCTCGGTGCGCTCAGCCCGAGCGAGGTCATCCGGCCCTTCGACCGTCGGGCCGACGGCCTGTTGATCGGCGAGGGGTCGGGCATGGTCGTCCTCAAGCGACGGGCCGACGCCGAGCGGGACGGCGACCGGATCTACGCCCTGGTGGCCGGCCTCGGCGTGTCGTCCGACGGCCGGGACGTGTCGCTGATGAAGCCCAGCGTCGGGGGACAGCTCCTGGCCCTGGAGCGGGCCTGGGCCGACGCCGGCCTCGACCCGGCCGCCTGTGGGCTGATCGAGGCCCACGGGACGGCCACCCCTACCGGCGACGCCGCCGAGCTCGAGACCCTGGCCGAATTCTTCGGCGACGGCCGGGGGGACACCGACACCGCCAGGTTCCCCGAGGGCGGGACGGCCGTCGTTGGCTCGGTCAAGTCGATGATCGGCCACGCCATGCCGGCCGCGGGGGCCGCCGGGCTCATCAAGGCGGCCCTGGCCGTCTACCACGGGGTGGCCCCACCGACACTGCACTGCGAGGAGCCCGACCCGCGTGTGGCCTCGACCCGGTTCGTCACCTCGGCCACCCGCCTCGACTGGGCGGCCCAGCCGGCCCTGCGGGTGGCCGCGGTGAACGCCTTCGGGTTCGGTGGCATCAACACCCATGCCGTCCTCACCGCCCACCCCGACGCCCCCGGCCCCGACGGGGCCCGTCGGGTCTCGCGCTCGCCGGGGGCCAAGCGGAAGAAGAAGTCCGGGGCGAACGCCCCCGCCGGGGCGGCTCCGCCGGAAGGTCCGCCGGGGGGACGGGTCGTCCTGCTGGCCGCCCACGACGCCGCCGGACTGCTGGCCCAGCTCGACGTCCCCGACCTGATCCTCGGGGACAACCGGTCCGCCGCCCCCGGGCCGGACGCCGGGCCCTACCGGTTGGCCCTGGTCGACCCCAAGCCGGCCCGGCTGGACCTGGCCCGCCGGGTGGTCACGGGGGGACGGCCCTGGCGGGGACGCAACGACGTGTGGTTCAGCCCGGACGGGCTGCTCAGGCGCCAGGGGAAGCTGGCCTTCGTGTTCCCGGGCGTCGAGCCCAACCAGGACCTGGCCCTCGACGACGTGGCCCGGTTCTTCGGGGTCCCGGTCCCCGCCCGCCTGGGCGAGAGCGACCTCGAGCGCCAGTCCCGCGACATCCTGGCCAACGGAAGGATCCTCCAGGCGGCCATGGACCGCCTCGGCGTGCAGGCCGACGCCGTGGCCGGGCACAGCCTGGGGGAGTGGAGCGGGCTGATCGTCACCGGCATGGTGCCCGACGAGGTCGTCGACGAGCTGAGCAACGGCATGCTGCCGACCAGCCTGACCGTCCCCGACGTGGGGTACCTGATGGTCGGGGCGTCGGCGGCCACGGCGGCCGCGGCCACGGCCGACCTGGCCACGGTCGAGGTGACCCACGACAACTGCCCGCACCAGTCGATCGTCTGCGGTGACGCCGACGGATGCGCCGAGGCCGCCCGTCGCCTGCGGGCCGACGGTGTGCTCTGCCAGGAGCTGCCCATCCGCTCCGGGTTCCACTCCCCGGCGTTCGCCCCGTTCCTCGGCCCCTTCCGGGAGGCCTACGACCGGATCGACTTCCGTCCACCGTCGATCCCCCTGTGGTCGGCGACGACGGCCGCCCCGTACCCGGTCGACGCCGCCGGTGTCCGGGAGCTGAGCCTGCGGCACCTGGTCGAGCCGGTGCGGTTCCGCCAGCTGGCCGAGGCCCTCTACGACCAGGGGTTCCGGGTCTTCGTCCAGATGGGCGCGGGCAGCGTCACCGGCTTCCTCGACGACACCCTGCACGGACGGGAGTTCGCCACGCTGAGCGCCGGATCGGTCAAGCGGTCCGGCATGGCCCAGGTCCTGCGGGCCGCGGCCGGGCTGTGGTCGGAGGGTGCGCCCGTCCGCTTCGACGTCCTGGACGCCGCGACCGGGGGGACCGGGCACCGGGACACGGCCCGCCCTGCGGCCGGCCGCCCGTTGCGGCTGGGCGTGCCACTGGTCCACGTGCCGGACGACGAGGTCGTGGTGATCGGCCCGAGGGAGCGGCAGCCGGTGGCACCGTGGGCCACCGTGGCGGGGCTACCGGCCGGTGTCGATCCGTCGCACCCGGTGATCGCCGCCTATCAGCAGGTGATGACCGAGACCGTGGAGGCGGGACGCCAGGTCATGGAGGCGTGGGCCAAGGCCGGGAGCCTGCGCCCGGCGACCCGCCCGCCCGCCCGCACCGGTGGACCCGATCCGGTGCCGCCGCCCGCGGCCGGGGCGCCGACGCCACCCCCGGTGCCCGCTCCCGCGTCCGCCGACGGCCCCGTGCCGGCGGGGGCTACCGCCGGGATGGGGGAGCCCCGCCCGTCCCGGACGACGGTCTGGAACGTCTCGGTGGCCACGCACCCCTTTCTGCTCGACCACTGCTTCTACCGCCAACCCGACGGTTGGCCCGTGGCCGAGGACCGGTTCCCGGTGGTGCCCATGACCATGCTGCTCGACGTGATGGGGCGTGCGGCGGTCGATCTGGTCCCGGGCATGGTGGTGGCGGGATTCGACGACGTGCGGGCCCTGCGGTGGTTGAGCGTGGAGCCACCGGTCGAGCTGACCATCCGGGCCACGGTGGAGGCACCCGGCCGTCCGGACCCGTCCCCCGACGACCACGTCGCCCCGGGGTCGGTGCGGGTCAACGTGAGCATCGACGGGTACAGCTTCGCCACGGTCCTCCTGTCACCGGACTACCTGCCGGGCCCGGCCCCCCGCGACCGCCCGCTGTTCGACGAGCGGGACACCGACATCTCAGCGACCACCATGTACGCCGACCGGTGGATGTTCCACGGCCCGGGCTACCAGGGCGTGACCGAGCTCGGCCCGACGGCCGAGGACGGTATCCGGGGGGTGCTGGTCAACCTCGAGGCCCCCGGCTCGCTCCTCGACTGCGCCGGCCAGTTGATGGGCTACTGGGCCATGCGCCGCACCGAGACGGACCGCCTGGCTCTCCCCACCTCGATCCGGCGGATCCGCTTCCACGGGCCGTTCCCCGAGCCCGGGGCCGGGACGCCGGTGCCCTGCACCGTGTGGATCACCGAGCACGACGACCGGATCGTCCGATCCGACATGGAGCTCCTGGTCGACGGGAGGGTCTGGGCCCGGATCGACGACTGGGAGGACCGGAGGTTCGAGAGCGACGAGGTGGTCTGGCCCGTCCTCATGTACCCCGAGTCGAACGTCCTGGCCGAAGAGTGGGCCGTCCCCGGCAGCGAGGTCCGGGTGCAGCTGGTCCGGGAGCGGTGGTCCAATTCGGCCAGCCGGGACCTCATGATGCGGCGGTACCTGGGGGTCGACGAGCGGGCCGCCTACGGCCGGCACAACCCCCGGTCCCAGCGGACCCACCTCCTCGGCCGGATGGCCGCCAAGGACGCCGCCCGTCGGTGGCACTGGGCCCACGGCGGTGGGTCGATGCACCCCGTGCAGGTCACCGTGGCCAACGAGGAGTCCGGGCGACCCACGGTGTCGGGACCCTTCGGACGGCCGCTGGCCGTGTCCATCGCCCACACCCAGTGGGTGGCCGTCGCCGCGGTGTCGGACGACGGGCCCGTGGGTGTCGACATCGAGACGATCGTCCCCCGGGACCAGGGGTTCGTGGACCTGGCGCTCACCCCGGCGGAGCAGGCCCTGCGCCCGGCCGAGCTCGGATCGGACGAATGGGTCACCCGGGCGTGGACGGCCAAGGAGGCCGTGTCCAAGGCCCTGGGCACCGGGTTCGAGGGTCGGCCGAAGTCGTTCGAGGTCCGGTCGGTGGCCGGCGACCGGCTCGAGGTCACCGACCCGGTCGGTGGACGGTGGACGGTGGCCGTCTGCCGGGACGGCGGGCGGATCGTGGCGGTCACCATCGGCGGGGCGGACGGCAATACCCTGGAGCAGTGGAGCGATCCGTCGGCAGTGCCGGTCGCCCGGTGACGACGTCGTCGCGGGCCCGGAGCAGCAATCGAATCAACTCAGGAAGACGAGGACAGCATGCCCGGTGACACCGTGGAGGATACGGAAGCGTTGACCGAGACCCAGGCGGAGGTCCTGGCTACCGTGACCGAGATGATCGGCGAGATCATCGGCGACGAGTACATCGCCGATCTCGACGTGACCTGGGAGTCGATGATCACGGAGGACCTGGAGCTCGAGAGCATCGAATTCGTGGCCCTGGCCGAGAAGCTCCGCGACCGCTACGGCGAGCAGGTCGACTTCGTGGACTGGATCGCCGGGTTGGAGCTGGACCAGATCATCCTCCTGACGGTCGGGCAGCTGGTGGACTTCGTCGTCGCATGCCTCAACTGACCGCCAACGGTCTGGAATTCCACGTGCAGACCCTCGGCGACCCCGGCGACCCGCCGGTCGTCCTGATCCACGGCCTGCTCACCGGCAGCGTGGCGTCGTGGTACTTCGGGCTGGCCCCGGCGTTGTCGCCCGACCACCGGGTCTTCCTCTACGACCAGCGCGGGCACGGCCGGAGCGAACGCCCGCCGAGCGGATACACGCTGGCCGAGCTGGCTGCCGACCTCGACGAACTGACGGTACCGCTCGGGCCGTGCGCCCTGGTCGGTCACAGCTACGGCGGGGTCGTGGCCCTGCGCCACGCCATCGACCACACGCCCCGGGTGACCGGCGTGGTGCTGGTCGACTCCTTCGTGCCCGGGGGCGGGGACGGCGCCGCCCCCGTCTTCGCCGACGCCGGGACGACCGGACGGTGGACCGGGGACGACCGTCCGGCCGACTCCGACCGGGCCCGTGAGGCCGGACGCCGGAGCCGACGTCACCGGGCCACGGCGGACGAGTTGCTCCTCGAGGGGACCTCGGTGCTGGAGGACGTACGGCGCGACTCGGTCCTGGACCCGGTCGCGCTGGCCCGGTTGCCGATGCCCGTCCTCTGCGCCGTGGGCTCGGACTCGCCGTTCCGCGGGGACGTGGAGGCACTGGTCGAACTGCTGCCCGCCGGGCGGCGGGTCGAGGTGCTGCCGGGGGGGCACGCCCTGCACGTCGACGCTCCGGGGGAGCTGGCCCGGGCCGTCCGGGAGTTCCTCGACGGCCTGGAGGCGACGGGCGCATCCGGCGCACCCGGCGCACCCGGCGCACCCCTCGGACCCCTCGGATCCCTCGGATCCCTCGGACCCGGCGCACCCCTCGGACCCGGCGCACCCCTCGGAAGCAGTCACAGGAACGGAGCGGAACATGGCTGACGTCGTGGTGAACGGCGCCCGGTTCAACGTGCAGCACCTGAGTGACGGCGACCCGACGGTGGTCTTCCTCCACGGACTGGTCGTGGACAACTCGTCGAGCTGGTACTACACGGTGGCCAATCCGGTCGCCCAGCACGCCGAGGTGGTGATCTACGACCTGCGGGGCCACGGCCTGTCCGAGCGCCCGCCCACGGGCTACAAGGTCGAGGAGCAGGTCGAGGACCTCTTCGGGATCCTCGACGCGCTCGGGATCACCCGGCCGGTCCACCTGGTGGGGAACAGCTTCGGCGGGGTTCTGGCCGTGGCCGCCGCCGTGCACCACCCCGAGCGGGTGGCCGGTCTGACCCTCATCGAGGCCCACATCGCCGTGAAGGGTTGGCACGAGCAGATGGTGGGGACCCTGGAGTTCGCCGGCCTGTTCCTCAACCAGGAGGAGGTCCACAACTGGCTCGACACCTCGGGTGGCCGCAAGGGCAAGCGGCTGGCCCGGAACTCGGACATCCTGCTGCACCAGACATCGCTGGTCGAGGACCTGGCCGAGTCCCCGGCCTTCACCCAGGACGACCTGAACGGCATCACGTGCCCCGTCCTCATCATCTGCGGGGAGCACTCCGATGTGCGGGACTGGGCCGAACGACTCACGGCCGTCCTCCCCTCGTGCGAGCTCCACCTCTACGAGGGGTGCACCCACCTGATCGTGCTGGAGGCCCCGACCGACGTCCGCGACGACCTGACGGCATGGTTCGCCCGGATGCGGGCGGGCGAACTGCCGCCGACCCTGGCCCTCACCGACGCCGGGGTCATCTACGGTGACCCGGCCGAACGCGAGACCCTCTACCGACCACTGGCCCTGAAGGAGGCGGCGCCCCGCCCACCGTGGTACCCGGCCGACTCGCCCTGGCCCCCGCAGGGTGGCGACCTGCCCGAGGACTGGCTGGAGATGATGCAGGAGTTCGCCCGCACCGACGAATCCGGCCGGGTCACGGCGATCCCCGACCACCGGGACGTCGTGGACGAGGCGACGGCGCCCACGGCGACGGACGACGGCTGACGGTGGCCCGGTTCCTCTTCGCCGTCCCGCCCCTGAGCGGCCACGTCAATCCGACGGTGGCCGTCGGGGCGGAGCTCGCGTCCCGGGGTCATGAGGTGGCGTGGGCCGGGCCGCCGGTGATCCTGACCAGTCTGCTGCCCTCGGGGGCCCGCCTCTTCGCGGCCGGCGAGGACCTCGAGAAGGCCACCGTGGCCTCGGTGCGGGAGCGGGCGTCGAGCATGCGGGGTCCGGCGGCGTTCAAATTCCTCTGGGAGGAGTTCCTCATCCCCCTGGCCCGGCTGACGGCGGCGGGGTTCGACACGGCCACCGAGGAATTCCGCCCCGACGTGATGATCGCCGACCAGCAGGCCATCGCCGGGTCCATCGCCGCCCGCCGCCACGGCGTGCCCTGGGTGACGTCGGCCACCACGCCGGCCGAGCTGACCAGCCCGTTCGAGGTCCTCCCCAAGGTCGGGGAGTGGGTGAAGGATCTGCTGGTGGAGACGCAGCTGGAGCTGGGGGTTCCCGAGGCCGAGGCCCGGGTGGGCGACCTGCGGTTCTCCGACCGCCTGATCCTGGCCTTCACCACCGAGCTCCTGATGGGGCCGTCGGCCGCCGGGGCACCGCCGTCGACGGCGTACGTCGGTCCGGCGTTCGGCAACCGGCCTCCGTCCCCGCCGTTCCCCTGGGAGTGGCTGGATGCTGGATCGGCCAAGGTACTGGTGTCGCTCGGTACGGTGAACGTCGGGGCGGGCGACCGGTTCTTCGCCGAGATGTTCGAGGCGCTCGACGGGCTGCAGGTCACGTCGGGTGGCGGGGCCGGGGGTACCGGCCGACCGGTCCAAGCGGTGGTGGTGGCCCCGCCGGAACGCCAGCGTGAGGTCCCGGCCAACGTGCTCGTCCGGGAGTCCGTTCCCCAGCTGGACCTCCTGGCGCACCTCGACGCCGTGGTCTGCCATGCCGGCAACAACACGGTGTGCGAGTCCCTGGCCCACGGGTTGCCGTTGGTGATGGCCCCGATCCGCGACGACCAGCCCATCGTGGCCGACCAGGTCGTCGGCGCCGGTGCCGGCCTGCGGATCCGGTTCGGGCGGGTGAAGGCCCCGGAGATCCGGCGGGTGGTGACCGAGGTGATCGACGACGGGCAGTACCGCCAGGGGGCGGAGCGGGTCCGGGCGTCCTTCCGGGCGGCCGGGGGCGCCCCGGCCGCCGCCGACCTGCTCGAGGCCCAGGTCGGCTAGGGCGGACCCGGACGGGCCGGAGGACGGTCGCGGGCTCGTCGCCAGGGGCCGGTCGTCAGGGTCCGGCTGTCGTGCGGTCGTGCGGCCCGAGACAGGCGTCGGTCCAGGTGCTCAGCCGGTACGGACGGCGGTGGCGCCACCGCCACCACCGAACCCGCCGCCACCGAACCCTCCGCCACCGAAACGGGCGGCCCCGCCACCGGCGCCTCCCGTGGTGCCGCTCAACGCACCTCCGAGACCACCGGTCGTGGTCGAGCCGGAGGACGTGGGCAACGGGGTCTTCAGGTTGGCCAGGACGACCTGGTCGCCGACCTTCACGCCGGAGGTGACCTGGGTGAGGATGTCACCGACCGTGCCGACCGTCACCCTGGTCGTGGTGACCTTGCCGTTGGCGTAGGTGCTGATCAGCTTGGTCGTGCCGATGGTGGACACCGCCGACGTGGGGACCGTGGTCACGTTCTCCGCCTTGTCGATGACGATGCCGATCGAGGCATCGGCGCCGGAGATCAGCGTGAGGCCCGTCGAGTCCCCGACCGAGATGTCCACCGGGTAGGTGGTCGAACCGGCGGTCGTCGTCGTCCCGACGATCCCGATCGAGCTCACCGTCCCGTCGACCGGCTTACCGGTGGTGTCCGGGGTGATGATGGCCTCCTGGCCGACGGCGACCTTGGCGATGTCGGCGACAGGTACGGTGGTCGACGCCTCGAACGATCCGGGCCCGAGCACCACGATGCCGGCACTGCTGGCCGAGGACGAATTGGCGCTCCCCGTGACGGACTGTCCGACCACGAGGTTGACCGCCGCCACCGTGCCGGCGATGGGGCTCACCAGTGTGCCGTTGGCCACGGCCTGCTGGGCGTCGGCGACCTGGGCGTTCGCCGCGTCGAGGTCGGCCTGGTCGGCGGCGAGCTGTTCGGGGGAGGCGGGCGTGGTCGTGGAGCCCCCGGTGCCGCTCGAGGACTGGCTGCCGCTGCCGCTGCCGCTGAACGAGGAGGTGCCCGCCGACGTACCGGTCGATCCGGAGGTGCCGGACGTGCCGGAGGTGCCGGTCGATTTCGATCCGGACCCGTTCCCCGTACCGCTTCCCGAGGACGATCCGGCGGCGGCGGTCAGGGCGGCCTCCTGCTGCTTGATGGCCGTGCTCAGTGCGTTCTCATCGGTGATGACCTGCTTGATGTCGGCCGAGACCTTCGCCTGGTCGGCGACGACCACCTGGAGGGCACTGGAGCAGGCACCGGTATCGGTCGAGGTGTCGGGGGACGACGGTTGCGTCGTCGTCGTGGTGGTCGTCGTGGTGGTCGGCTCGGTCTGCGGCGTCTCGGCCGGAGCCGGGGTGGAGGACGACGGGGACGTGGAGGCGGGGGAGGAGCTCGACGAGCCCTTGGGGGCCGTCGACCCGGTCGACGCGTTGCAGACGGTGACCGCCTGGGTCAGGTCGGCGGTGGCCTGTCGCTGGTCGGCGTCGGCCAGCTGCTGGTCGGCCACCAGGGTGGCCTGGGCCTGCTGCACCTGCTTGCTGGCAGCCGAGACGGCCTCGCTCGGCGCACCGCCCGAGGTGCCGGTGCCACCTCCGGTGCCCGCTGCACTGGTGGTGGCCGTGATGGTGGCCGCCGTGGTGGTCGTGGCCGTCTGGCTGGCCTCGTCGGCCGTGAGTTTGGCCTGGGCCGTGGCCACGTCGGACTGCGCCGCGGTGACGGCGGCGTTCAGTGAGGTGGTGTCGAGCTGGGCCAGCGTCTCACCTGCCGTGACGGTCTGACCGACGCCGACGGCCACGGAGGCCACCTGACCCGAGGTCTGGAAGTTGAGGTTGGCCTGGTTGACCGGTGTGATGCTGCCCACCGAATCGAGCGTCTGCACCACCGACCCGATCTGGGCGGTGGCCAGGCGGTAGGTCGGACCGGAGGAGCCGGTGACCTTCCAGGTGATGAGCGCCGCGGCGATGACCACGACGGCGACGATCGACCACAGGGCCCACGGCCCGCGGTGTCCCGACGCCGGCGCCTTCGGGCGACGGTCCGTCACCGGTGCGACCGGCTGTCCGTCCGCGGCCGGCGTGTCACCGGCGGCGGACGGGGCGGCCGGGTCCGGTGCGGACCCCGTGCCCGAGGGCTCCGTGGGTTCAGGCACCTGGTGCACCTCCGCCGGCGCCCTGGCCGCGGAACCCGCCGAAGCCGGTCGAACAGCCGTTGGCCCCGGCGGTGGAGAGGGCGATCGAGGTGGCGGTGAC
>Ga0182012_10006776_pt1 | contig 11611 bp, 10 predicted proteins | sample 612S2SmetaG_FD_120486 | JGI IMG/M metagenome (GOLD analysis project Ga0182012, IMG submission 120486) | Permafrost microbial communities from Stordalen Mire, Sweden - 612S2S metaG | ecosystem: Environmental > Terrestrial > Soil > Wetlands > Permafrost | place: Sweden: Stordalen | collected...
CCTCAAAGCTCAATAGCTCACGGCTCGAAGCTCAACAGAGACCCGCCTTCACTCACAACTCACGAACTCGGAACTCTGAACTGAACAAGATCCGTTTCTCGTCTTTCGCTGTTCGCTGTTGACTGTTCGCTGTTAACTTGTATCTTTTGAATACTTTGCCTATAAAGTCTCGCAAATCAATACTTTACCCCCGAGGTCACCCGCTAAACCGCTGATTCCAGAGACCCTCCGGAAAATCATAGTAGGGGGTACCCCTCACACTCACCCGATTTCCTCAGCGCAGAGATCGGCCACGTTTACCGAGCAGTAAACTTGCAACATGGCAGCTGAGTTCACGCACCTTCATCTTCACACCGACTACTCGCTGCTCGATGGAGCTTGTGACGTTGACAAGCTCGCTGCGCATCTGGAAAAGCTTGGCCAAACATCTGCCGCGATGACCGATCACGGCAACATCTTCGGCGCGGTTCACTTCTTTGACGCGATGAAGAAGAAGAACCTGCATCCGATTCTCGGCTGCGAGCTCTACATCTGCAAAGAAGAGGACCATCGCCGCGAGAGTGCCGATCCGGACTCGAAGTACAACCACTTGCTCGTCCTTGCGGAGAATGAAGCTGGTTATCGCAACCTGGTTCGCATCACCAGCGAAGCTGCTCTGCATGGCTTTTATAAGAAACCTCGCATCAGCAAGAGCTTCCTGGCGAAGCACACGGAAGGCCTCATTGGCCTCTCAGGCTGTCTCGCCGGCGAAGTCTCGCAGCATGTCATCGAAGGCGAATACGACAAGGCCAAGCGAACCGCAGGCGATTACGAGACAATGTTTGGCCGCGGAAACTTCTTCCTGGAGATTCAGGATCATGGTCTCGCGCCCGACAAAGCCGTGACCGAAGCGATGTTCCGGCTGGAGAAGGACCTCAACATCCCGCTGATTGCGACCAATGACTCGCATTACATTGAGGATCAGGACTCACGAGCGCACGAGGTTCTGCTCTGCGTGCAAACAGCAGGATCGATGAACGATCCCAAGCGCTTCAAGTTCGACACGCAGGAGTTTTACATCAAGTCCGCCGAAGAGATGCATCGCCTCTTCGCGCACGCGCCGGAAGTCTGCACACGAACCATGCAGTTTGCCGAGCGCTGCCAGTTGGAGTTGAGCAAGGTCAAGGACCCGTTTCCGAAGTTCGATGTTCCAGCAGGCGAGACGCTGGACAGCTACTTTGAGCAGGTCTGCCGCGAAGGCTGGAAACGCCGCCGCGAAACCGCGGTCGCTCACCTGGAACAGCGCGGAGTTCTGCGCCGCAGCATTGCCGAGTACGAACAGCGCCTGAACCGCGAGATTGAGTGCATCAAGCAGATGAAGTTTCCCGGATACTTCATGATCGTCTGGGACTTCATCCGCTACGCTCGCCAGCAGAACATTCCTGTCGGTCCAGGTCGCGGTTCCGCTGCTGGTTCGCTGGTCGCTTATGTCATGGACATTACGGACATTGATCCATTGCAGAATGACCTGCTCTTTGAGCGCTTCCTGAATCCGGAGCGCGTTTCCATGCCTGATATCGACATCGACTTCTGCATGAATCGTCGCGGTGAGGTCATCGAATACGTCCGCGAAAAGTATGGAGCCGATCAGGTCGCGCAGATCATCACCTTCAACACGATGGCTGCAAAGGCCGCGATCAAGGACGTTGGTCGCGCGCTCGACATGCCTTACGGCGAAGTGGACCGCATCGCCAAGCTGATTCCGCCAACTATCGGAATCACCATCGAGAAGGCGCTGAAGGACTCGCCTCCGCTTGCTCAGGCTTACGCAGCAGAGCCCAGAATCAAGGAGCTGATTGACACTGCTCAACGCCTCGAAGGTCTGGTTCGCGGCGCCGGAGTTCACGCAGCTGGAGTCGTGATTGCGCCGCAACCGCTGACAGAGCTCGTTCCCGTAACTCGCACCAAGGACGAGGCGATTGTCACCAGCTATGACATGAAGTCCATTGAAGCAATGGGATTGCTGAAGATGGACTTTCTCGGCCTAACGACGTTGACAGTCATCGACGACTGCTTGAAGCTCATCCAGTCAGATCGCGGTGAGACCGTTGATCTGGCGATGATCTCGCTCGATGATACCGAGACCTTTGAGAAGGTCTTTCACCGCGCTCTGACCAGCGGAGTCTTCCAGTTTGAGTCCGGAGGAATGCGCGATGTTCTGCGCCGCTACAAGCCGAACACTATCGAACACCTCACCGCGCTCAACGCACTCTATCGTCCTGGTCCGATGAACATGATCGACGACTTCATCGAGCGCAAGTGGGGACGAAAGGAGGTTCAGTACGAGCTTCCTGAGATTCGCTCCATCCTGGAGGAGACGCTCGGTGTGATGGTCTATCAGGAACAGGTGATGCAGATATCGGCTGTCGTTGCGGGATATTCGCTCGGTGAAGCGGATATTCTGCGTCGCGCGATGGGAAAGAAAGACGCTGCGGCGATGGCCAAACAGCGTGTGCGCTTTATGGCAGGCGCTGCAGGGCTGAATCACCGGAAGGAAGTCGCAGGCAGGATCTTCGACCAGATGGCGAAGTTTGCGGAATACGGCTTCAACAAGTCGCACTCCGCAGCCTATTCTCTGCTGGCATATCACACAGCGTGGCTGAAGACGCATTATCCGGTTCAGTTCATGGCTGCATTGCTGACCTCCGAGACTAGCAAGCCGGAGAACGTAGTGAAGTACATCAGCGAGTGCCGCGAGATGAACATCGCGGTCGTTCCGCCCGATGTGCAGATGTCAGCAGCGAACTTCACGCCGGCTGAAGGCGCGATTCGCTTCGGTCTGGCTGCGATCAAGAATGTCGGTCACAACGCGATTGAGTCCATCATCAAGGCACGCGAGCGGTTGCAGGCGAGCGGAAAGCCAGGCTTCGAATCGCTCTGGCAGTTCTGCGAGGAAGTCGATCTACGTCTGATGAATAAGCGCGTTCTAGAGTCATTGTGCAAAGCTGGCGCTCTGGACTCCTTTGGCAAGCGTTCGCAGGTAATGGCTGCGTTGGACAAAGCGATGGAACGTGCCCAGAAGTCACAGCGCGATGCTGCTGCTGGACAGCACGGACTATTTGGGATGTTCGACGATGGCCCAGCGGCGAACTCGGCCGGAGATCTGGCGTTGCCTGCCGCTCCAGAGTGGGACGAACACACGAGACTTCAGAATGAGAAAGAGGTTCTCGGATTCTTCGTCTCTGGTCATCCGCTGGACCGCTACCGCGAGAAGCTGCGCAATCTCAAGGTCGTCGATACTGCGACTGCCTGCGAGATGAAGGTGGAACCGTCGACCTTCAGACGCGGACAGGCCGAAACACAGAACGAGATACAGATTGCAGGTGTAATTACAGGGCTCAAAGTGGCCAAGTCCAAGCGTTCGGGTGAGCTCTATGCTCAGGCCAGTCTGGAAGACACTGTTGGGAAGATTGACCTGATTGCCTTCCCTGCGAGTTACGAGAAGTTGGCTGAGTCCCTGCGAATTGAGGTTCCGGTATTAGTGCGCGGCTCGCTGCGCGGTGAGGAAGATGCTGCTCCCAAACTCGCGGTTTCAGGTATTCAGGCGCTGGAGGACGTGAAGATGCGCTTGCCGGAGGCTCTCCGAATCAGGGTTCCGCTAAGCTCCACGGACCATGATCTATTGGGAAAGTTGGAGGACATCTTCCGATCTGCTCCGGGCGAAGGCAAACTGCTTCTCAATCTGGAAGAGGCAGGACAGTTCTGCGCCGTTCTGGAGCCGAACATTTTGCGGGTCGCTGCGGATGTGGCCTTTATTGAACAGGTTGAAATGCTGCTTGGTCGCGGAGCGGTTCAGGTGATCTCATAAAAACGATTGCATCTATCTCTTTCGCATACAATCAACAAGGTACCGAGATGTCAGAAAACACACTAAACAAAACCGCTTCCACGGCAGCTTCACCTGTTCCGCAAGCCTGGATCAAGACTGAACTTGCCAGACATCCACAGCGCCCTTATCCGATGGACTACATTGAAGCCCTGTTTACCGACTTCAGCGAAATTCATGGTGATCGCCAGTTTGCCGACGACGCCGCGATGATCGCAGGAATGGCGCGCTTTCACGGCCAACCGGTTCTGGTGGTGGGGAACCTGAAGGGTCGTAGCTTGAAAGAGCGCGTCGCGCGCAAGTTTGGATCGCCTGATCCAGAAGGCTACCGCAAGGCACTCCGTGCCATGAAGATTGCTGAAAAGTTCGGCAGGCCCATCTTCACCTTTATTGATCTAGCTGGCGCCAATCCTGGAATAGGCGCTGAGGAGCGAGGACAGGGAGAAGCGATTGCTCGCAACCTTTTGGAGATGTCTCGCTTGCGCGTGCCGACAATAGCCACGATCACTGGTGAAGGTGGCTCAGGCGGAGCATTGGCGTTAGCCGTGTCCGATCGCGTCCTGATGCTTGAGAATGCCATCTACTCTGTCATTTCGCCCGAAGGCTGTGCGTCAATCATGTGGAAGGATGCCAATAAGAAGCAGCAGGCAGCTGTGGCGCTCAGATATACGGCAGTCGATGTCCAACAATTTGGCTGTGTCGATGACGTGATTCGCGAACCTCAAGGGGGAACTCAAAACGATCCAGCCCTGGCTATGCGTCTTGTTGATGAGCGACTGGAGTTCCACTTGCGACAATTGCAGGCAAAAACTGTCGAAGATCTCGTTGAATCGCGATATGACAAGTTCCGCCTAATCGCACAGTTCTATGCCACTGCATGAGTCACGAATTTCCGTTACGACTCCTGACTCATTCCACTATTGATCTTGGTGAAGGGGCCCTTAGAACCATTGTCAATCAGCTCACATAGACCCTACAATTCTCGTTCAATACACCTCGCATTTGTATTGGCTGGATGCCTCTGGCTGTTTTTCGCGATGATGTTCTCCTCGCGAATCGCAGATGTAATCACAAATCGACTCAACCTCGGCCCACTGGACCAGCTATTCCAGCAGATCATAATCAGCTTTCTTTTGTTGAACGGATTCGCCGGTTTGGACTGGATCATCAATCGTCGACTGTCACTTAGTTCTTCTAATGCTCTGCCCAAACGTCCTACCAGCAGCCAGGAGTGGCTGCGTGGCGTAGCGCTCGGTTGGGGCATGACGCTGGTGACGATTCTTCCGATCGTTGTTGCAGGCTCGTTTCATCCTCTCTTCTGGTTTTCTCCACGATCCTGGGGACTCGCCGTGGTTGCGCTTTTCACGATTGCGTTGCTTGCACTGAATCTGGAACTCGCGTTTCGAGGATATATATTCGTGCATCTGATCGCAGCTATCGGACCTGAAGCCGCGTCTATACTACTGTCTCTCCTCTATGCGCTGCTCTCATCCTTGCGTCCCAACTCGACATCAGTGAGCATTGCCGTGACCTTTTTGTTCGGACTACTGTTCTCTGCGGCTTATCTACGAACGCATGCCCTGTGGCTCGGTTGCGGAGTGCACTTTGCGTGGTACGCTACGATGGCTTTGCTTCTAGGCCTCCCGGTCGCTGGATATACAACACTCGGCACGCCTATTTCGGCCACCGTTTCTGGCCCTTTGTGGCTGAGTGGTGGAGCGTATGGCCCGGAAGGTGCAGCGCTCAGCGTGATGGTAGTCATACCTGCGGTTTTCATCCTCTATCGCATGACGCGAGGTTATGCATGGGATTACACCCATGAGCCCATTGTTCCTATGGGCTATGCAGTGACCATTGCTCCTCCGGCTGCGCATACTGCGATTGAGGCTGAAGCGGCTGCGAAGTTGGATGCCCTTGTCCAAATCGGAGCGGCACCTTCGATGATCTCAGGAACTCCCGTCACTGATGATCGCACTCGTTCTAAGGAGTAAGGTTGGGCCGGTAAAGCTGATTGATCTTATCGATCGTGCTTTGAGAGCTTGCCGAATAATATCGACATAGCGCACAATGCCTTTATGCAGAGGTGGTCCTCATGCATTCTGGCATCTTGAAACACTTCATCGCCGCGGCTGCTCTAGGTGCTTTGCAGAGCTGTCTACCTGGTCAAGTCTTCACTGTCGGGGAGAAGACTGCAACCGCCGACGTGCTCACAGAGTTTCATCCTACGCATGTAGACCTTCCTGTTCAGCCCATCGATCAACCAGGAAGGCTCGATCTCATACGAAATCTTGAATCAGAGCAGGGATTTGCACATCGCGAATTACCACTTGGTGCAGGTTTGAAGCTGGTAGCGAACGGCAACATGACGCCTCGTGAAGAAGCTTATAAGCAGATGCTCTACGAAAAAGGTCAGTCTGCATCTCCAGGCGATCGCGTTGAAATCACCTCGTTGCAGTTCCTGGCGGACCGAATAGTTATCGACTTCAACGGTGGGCCTTATGCAAAGCACCGATTCCTCAGCCATATCGAGCTCAACGATATGCCTTTGGCGGCTCGCGGGCCCATTGCGACCGGCTGTCGCATAACGCTTGTCTTCGAGGGCGGAGTTCCCGAAGTTACCGCAGCAGAGGTGAAAGCCCTGCTCGATCCATTGGTTGACTTCAAGGCCAAATCCAGTGCGGAGGCTTATGCAAACTCGCTGAGCCCTAAGGTGCGAGACGCGGTGGAGAACCATGCCATTCTGGTTGGAATGAACCGTCAGATGGTAATCGCATCCGTCGGAGAGCCTCAAACCAAGCATCGCGAGCATGTAGATGGCAGTGACGACAGCAGTGCAGTCTACGAAGAGTGGATCTATGGTCAGACACCGCAGCCAGTGCAGTTTGTGCGCTTTCGCAACGGTCGGGTTGTTCGGTTAGAGATTGCTGCGATTGGCAAGCCCATCGAAGTCCATGACAAGAATGAGTTAGACGAAGCGCCCGAGCCTGCTCTTCTGGCAAGAACCATCAGCAACGGTGACAATCAACCAGATCCAGATGGAGACCATGGTTCCTCGAGGCCTCCGACGCTGCGCAGGCCGGGTGACCAGCCCGATGATGCGCCCGCGACATCGGGCCGCGTGAATATCCCAGCAAATCCGCAGAAGCAGTTAGCCTCGTCCTCGCAGGACTGATATCGCGGGCAGTCCGCTTCGTGTAAACTGAACAAGAGCGTAATCCCAGCGTTTGTCCTCGCTATCTCCTGTTCGGCCCAGCCTGAAAAGCCAGCCCAAGGATCATGCAAGGCCGAACCGCGTTCGGCGCAATGGGGTGAGCGATACATCTGGTACCAGGGAGATTTGAACAATGGCGAAGATTGCCAAGACCGGCGACCGCAAGAAGGTCATGGATACACAGAAGAGCACCGATTGTCCGAAGTGCTCGAAACCGACTCGCATCGTCAAGCGGGTCAAGGACCGCGAACGCGGGGTTCCAGGAGGAGTCTACATCTCCTGTTCCGCCTGTGATTTTTTCGAGAAACTCTAGATTCCCCTAAATTACCGTCCGCAAGGCAAGTACTGTAAAAGGTTCGCCAAAAGGTGGACCTTTTCGGCGTTTCCTGCGTCTTACTCCCTGTTCCGCAAAGGGACAATGTACCGAAAGGGCTACATCCCCCACTTGACGAAAGCCCTGTGGGAGGACGACACTCCCTGACGGAAAGCAGGGATTCAACTCATCATGGCTACCAGCATCACCGTTTCAGCTCCTGAAGTATTCGCCTCAACTCCTCTCTTCACTCGTCCTACCTTTGTGATGTGTCCGCCAGAGTGGTATGGCGTCGATTACGTCCTTAACCCCTGGATGGCCGGAAACGTCCATCGGTCTTGCCGCGACCTGGCATTCGCGCAGTGGAAGGGCTTTCACAACGTCCTGCGCGGCGTTGCCGATGTGCGGCTTCTGCACCCTGAACCCGGATGTCCGGATATGGTCTACATCGGCCATGCCGCGCTGGTTCATCATGGCGTTGCGGCGATCTCCAGCTTTCATCCGATGGAGAGGCGCGCCGAAAGCACCTACATTCGCCGCTGGCTCGCCAGTCAGGGCTTTCTGCTCTGGGAGACACCGCGCGAGACCGCCTTCGAGGGCGAAGGCGACCTGTGCTTCAACGACTCCGGAACAGCGCTTTGGGCTGCTCATGGCGTTCGCACCTGTAAGGCATCGCATCGCCATGTGGCTGACGCGTGGCATGTTCCAGTGACGTCGCTGCACCTGGTCGATCCGCGGTTTTACCATCTGGATACGTGCTTTACACCGCTGAGCGGAGGCTATCTCCTGTACTATCCGGGAGCCTTTGATGCTGCATCGCTGGCCTTGATCGAGCGCGCCTTTCCTGCTGACAAGCGGATTGCGGTCTCTGAGGCTGACGCAACTCGGATGGCATGTTCTGCCCTGAACCTGGACCGAACGGTCTTTACGGGCGAGATCAGCCGCGAACTCGCAGGCAGGCTCTTCGATACAGGCTTCGACGTCGTCCAACTGGAACTCGGTGAGTTCATGAAGGGCGGAGGCGGCGCGCGATCGCTGGCGCTTCGTCTCAGCGACATGCCTGTTACACATGGGCGAATCGGCCACTAATCGCATCGGCAACCGGAAAGCGCCCTGCAAGCCAACATGCTTGCAGGGCGTTTCTACGCTGGTAAGGTAAGAACTAGCTATGCAGCGTGCAAGTGACCTATCTGCGACGATTGCGCTGACCATCGCAGGCCACGATCCTTCCAGCGGAGCGGGCATTACGGCCGACTTGCAGACCTTTGCAGCGCATCGCATCTTCGGGACATCAGCGGTTGCGGCGCTGACCGCGCAATCGACACTGGGCGTTTCGGCCGTCGACGCTGTTTCGCCTCGCGTCCTGCGTCAGGTTCTGGAGACGCTCCAAGCCGATCTGCCAGCGAGCGGCATCAAGATCGGGATGCTTGGCAACGCTGCGGTCGCGGCTGAGGTTGCGGCATTCCTCGGGGACAAGCAACACATTCCCATCGTCTTCGACCCTGTCCTTGCGTCCAGCTCAGGAGCATCGCTGCTGGAGGGTGAAGCGCTCGATGTGGTTCGGTCCGTGCTCTTGCCGGCAGTTGCGTGGATTACACCGAACTGGGCTGAACTGGCCGCGCTGAGCGAAGTTCCGGTCACGACGCTTGCAGAGGCTCAGGCAGCGATGCAGAAGCTTAGCGAGCGAGCTCCCAAGCTGACGATCGTCGCAACCGGAGGCGATCTGGCGCGGCCGATCGATCTGCTTCGGCTTCCGAACGGTGAGTTTCACCACCTGGAAGGCGAGCATATTGAGACCACATCGACGCATGGAACTGGCTGTGCCTTCTCCTCTGCGCTGCTGTGCAGGCTGTTGCTGGACGATGATCCTGTTTCCGCGGCCAGCGGCGCGAAGGAGTATGTGGCTGAGGCGATGCGGCGAGCTAAGAAGATTGGTCATGGCCGCGGACCGCTCGACCTGCTGTGGACGCTACAGTAGACCCACCCCCTACTATTATTTTGTGGAGAGTCTCTGGAATCAGCGGTTTAGCGGGTGACCTCGGGGTCAAAGTATTGAGGGTAGAGACTTTATAGGCAAAGTATTCATTTTGAAGCAGTTAACAGGCAACAGCGAACAGTTAACAGCTCTGCGGGTGGGTCAACTCCTTTCATCGATGTTGCTTAAAAGCAAATGCCCGGCGGTTGGCCGGGCGGTGTGTGTGGGCCTCGATCTCAAGGCTATAAGTTAAGAATAGCAGGTTGGAGGTAATACTACGCCAAGATTTTTCAATATATATTTCATATATTTTTCAGTGGGTTAGGTGATTTTGAGGGGCCTGAAGGGCTTGACAGGAAATTTGAATCTGGGCGGAGCGGCGGGATTCAGCCCGCGGTATGGGGGAATCGAAAGATCCGGGCTTTAGCCCTGGTTGCCGCCAAACCACCGCGGGTTCCGTCTCGATGAAGAGCTTTGTTGTGGCCTCGACATGAAAGAGACGGCGGCGGCCGGCCGTCACGAAGGTCAGGGAGTAGGTTCGGCGCGTTTCATGGTGGGCAGGATACAGGAGGGCCCGGGGCGAAAGCCCGCCATTTTTTTTGGGCCCTTTACCGCGGGCTAAGGCCCGCTGCTCCGCCGAAAAGACAAATGCGGAGGATACCGGGATAGACTGGGGCGACCATGGATACCGCTGCGCTGGATGTAACGCTGCGGCTGGCTGGGCTGACGACCCTGTGCCTGCTGCTGATCGCCACGCCGCTGGCGATATGGATGGCGCGGGGCCACGGGCTGGTGCGGCGTGTGGTGCAGGCCGTGGTGGCGCTGCCGCTGGTGCTGCCGCCTACGGTGCTGGGCTTCTACCTGCTGGTGGGCATGGGCCCGGCGACGCGGCTGGGGCAGGCGCTGATCTATCTCTTCGGGCATACGCTGGCGTTTACGTTCTGGGGGCTGCTGGTGGGGTCGGTGATCTACAGCCTGCCGTTTGCGGTGCAGCCGCTGGTGGTGGGCTTCAGCGGTGTGGACCGAGCGGTGGTGGAGACGGCCAGCGTGCTGGGCGCGTCGCCGTGGCGGGTATTCTGGCGGATCGTCTTTCCGCTCTCGCGAACGTCGTTTGTGACTGCCGCGGTGCTGACCTTCGCGCATACGGTGGGCGAGTTCGGCGTGGTGCTGATGATCGGCGGCGACATCCCCGGCAAGACGCGGACGCTCTCCATCGCGATCTTCGACCAGGTGCAGGAGATGAAGTACGCGGCGGCGAATGAGACGGCGCTGTGGCTGGTGGCGCTGTCGTTTGTGGCGCTGCTGCTGGTGTACCTGCAGGGCGGCCGGGCCGCAGCGGAGCGGAGGTCGGACCTTGGATAACGGGACATTGGATAATCGGGCCGGGCAGCCACATCATCAACTGCGCGTGAAGGGCCATCGCGGCTCGCTGGAGATGGACGTGGCGCTGGATCTGACGGCGCCGTGGACGGTGATCTTCGGGCCCTCGGGCAGCGGCAAGAGTTCCCTGCTGCGAGCGGCGTGCGGTCTGGTGCCGGGGGTGCAGGTGGAGTTCCGGCGCTGGGACGCGGCAGCCAACAAAGGTGCCGGCGAGTGGGTAGAGCTGCAAGGCTCGACGCGGAGCCTGCCCGCGAGCTGGCGGGAGCTGGCCTACGCGCCGCAGGGCACGGCGATCTTCCCGCACCTGACCGTGAAGCAGAACATTGAGTTTGGATGGAAGAGCCGTGGGCGCAAGACCGACCGGCACGTGGTGGAGGAGGCGATTGCGCTGTTCGCGATGGGACCGCTGCTGAAGCGGCGGCCGCGGGAGCTCTCCGGCGGCGAGCGGCAGGGCGTGGGGCTGGCGCGGGCGTTCGCGGTGCCGAGGGCAAAGCTCGTCTTGCTGGACGAGCCGTTCAGCGGCATCGGGCGCGGGATGCGCGAGTCGCTGATTCCGGCGATGCGCGCGCGGCTGGCGGCGCTGGGGGTCCCGGCGCTCTCCGTGACGCATGACGTGGAGGAGGCGCTGCTGCTGGACGCGGATGTCGTTCGGCTGGATGCGGGCAAGGTGGTGGCGCGGGGGCCGGCGAAGGAAGTTCTGGTAGACGAGCGGGTAGCGATGATGCGGACGCTGATTGGGGACGATTGAAGTTGTCAGTGCTCAGTTCTCAGTTGACAGTGGGGACTTACTGAGAACTGACAACTGTCAACTGAGAACCATCATGCGCCGAGTCGGCTGGATGCGGGCAAGGTGGTGGCGCGGGGGCC
>Ga0182012_10006777_pt1 | contig 11611 bp, 7 predicted proteins | sample 612S2SmetaG_FD_120486 | JGI IMG/M metagenome (GOLD analysis project Ga0182012, IMG submission 120486) | Permafrost microbial communities from Stordalen Mire, Sweden - 612S2S metaG | ecosystem: Environmental > Terrestrial > Soil > Wetlands > Permafrost | place: Sweden: Stordalen | collected...
CAACCTCGCCCTCGCTCCTTGGACCGACTACTACAACCACCAACGCCCTCATGGTAGCCTCAACTACAAGCCGCCCATCAGCCGCTCCGAACCCGGTACAACGTCTTGATCATCTACAGGCACCGACACTAAGAACAATCACGAGGTCGGCGCTGACCTGAGGCTAAATCTTCTGTTTCTTCCATCGACCTTGCTTGAACAGCATCGCGCTGGCTGCCGCCATGGCGCACTCGGCGATGGCGACGGAATAGAAGACTCCGTTGGAGCGCATGTGCAAGTGAATCGAGAGCCAATAGGCTAGCGGAATTTCGAACAGCCAGAAGCCAAAAATGTTGACTATTGTGGGAGTGATGGTGTCGCCCGCGCCGTTGAAGGCTTGCATCATCACCATGAAGTAGGCATAGCCGACGTTGCCGTAACTGATGATCCGAAGTGCGGTCGATCCGAGCGCGATGACTTCTGGATCATGGGTGAAGAGGCGCACGATCGGCGTGGAGAAGAATATGAAAATCAATCCGATCGAACCCAAGAAAATTACGTTGTAAAGGCCGGTGCGCCACACCGCTTTTTCGGCGCGTTCGGGATGGTGTGCGCCGAGGTTCTGCCCGACTAATGTGGCGGCGGCATTGCTTAGACCCCAGGAGGGCAGGATGACGAAGATCACGATGCGGATGGCGATAGTGTACCCGGCGAGCGCGGCTGCGCCGAAGATGCTCACGATGCGCACCAGGCCGATCCAACTGCTGTGCGCGACCACGAACTGCAGGATGCCGGTAAGGGAAACACGCACCAGCCGAACCAGTACGATCCCGTTAATGCGAATCTGGCGGGCGAGGATGCGAAGGCGCTCGCTTCCCCGCATCAGTCGATAGAACTGATAAGCCACGCCGATGCTGCGCCCGGTGAGGGTTGCTAAGGCTGCGCCGGTAACGCCGAAGCGATGGAACGGGCCCCAGCCGAAGATCAGGCAGGGATCGAGGATTAGGTTGATGATGTTCGACACCCAGAGCAGGCGCATGGCGATGGCCGCATCGCCTGCGCCGCGGAAGATGGCGTTGTTGAGAAAGAGCAGGACAACGGCGTAGCAGCCGCCGAGGCAAATGCGGGTGTAGCCGCTGCCGGTGGCGATGATCTCCGGCGAAGCGCCCATCAAGCGCAGGAGATTGGGCGCATAGAAAAAACAAGGAACGCCGACGGCGAGGGAAACGAAAAGGCCGAGAGCGATCGCCTGCACGGCTGCCACGGCCGCGCCTTCAGGATCTTTTTCTCCAATGCGGCGGGCCACGATCGCCGTAGTAGACAGGCTCAAACCCATCGCTACGGAGAAGACAAGGGTGAGCATCGACTCCGTTAGGCCGACGGTGGCTGTGGCGTTTGCGCCGAGGCGTCCGACCCAGAAGATGTCGGTGACGGCGAAGAGCGATTCGAGAACCATCTCCAGCACCATGGGCACCGCCAGCAGGAGGATGGCGCGGTTGAGGCTGCCGGTGGTGTAGTCCTGATGCGAGCCGCGAACGGCTTCGACCAGCGAGGCCCATAGGGTGTGGTGCTTTTCGGGGGCAGTGATTGGAAGTTCCATACGCTCTTCAGTAATGGACTTTCTTATCCTGAGAGCATACATGTTCTGCCGGCTGGGTGCGGAGCGGCGACGCCCGCGCCGAAACGATCAGTTAGGTCTTGCGGCCCTTCATGGCTTGCATTAGAACGGGCAGGACGAACATGTGGAAGTCGGCGTAGTGACGTTTTTTCCAGAAGAGGGTGGGGTCTTGGGCGATGCGGTACCAGAATTCGAGGCCTTTGTGCTGCATCCATTTAGGGGCGCGTTTGCGCATGCCGATGTGGTAGTCGAAGGCGCCGCCGACGGCTCCGGTGAAATGTGCTTCGATGCGATGGCGGTTCGTCCAGACCCAGCGTTCCTGGAGCGGCGCTCCTAGGCCGACCCAGAAAATGTCGGGCTGAGTGCGCGCGATCTCGCTGAGGATGTAGTCGTTGTTCTTGCCTTCGATGGGGCCCCAGGGCGGAGTCCATGCGCCAACGATTTTTATGTTGGGATGAATTTTCTGGAAGGCTTCGGCGGTGCGTTCGGCTTTGCGATCGCCGCCGCACATGATGTAAACCGTGTAACCTTTTTCGGCGGCACGTTTGTTCATCTCGACCAGGAAGTCGGGACCGCAGGCGCGTCCGGGTACGGGAGTGCGCAGAACGCGGCTGGCCCAAACCAGCGGGACACCGTCGGCCATGGGAAAATCGGCGTCGTTGAGGGTGCGAAGATAGCTGGCGTCGCGGCGGGCTTCGATGACGTTGTAGACATTGATGAAGACGCCGTAGCGGCGCTCGTTGTTGCGGATGGCGTCCTCGACGGCGGCAACGGTTTGCGCGATCGTGAGCGGGCGGACGCGGACGCCCAGTATGTCGACGCGGGCCGTGTCTTGAGTGATTTGAGTTTCTAGTTGCATTGGCGTTTGCAGGGGCTAAAGCCCGTTCAATTGTCGTCTGGTTTCGTGGGCCTGAAGGCCCACGCTTCCACGGTCGTGCTTAGTTGTTTCTTCGCCGACCCGATTCTCTAAATTAAGCAACTTCTTGTAGCGTGCGCAAGTCTTTGCTCTTTGCGGCCAGTTGCTTCAGGGTTTCAATATTGTAGTAGAGCGGATTGTCCCAGTCGTGGAAGCTTTGCATGTTTTCCACGAGATTCTTCACGATACATTTTACGTTCTGGTTGGGGTGGAAGCTGAGAACGTTTTCCGCTTTCTCGATGCTGACTTTGTAGTTGCGGAAGTCTTTCTTGTGATGGATCGTCAACTTGACACTGATGCCAAGGTGCTCTTCGATGGCCATCTTGACCAGATCGCCGACCTCGCCAACGGTGTAATTGCCGCCAGCGACATTGAATATTCCCGAGAGACTTTCGCTGGCTTCGATGGCACGGATGTAGGCGTTGGTCGCGTCCTCGATGCTGATGATGGGACGCCAGATCGAGGGATTATTCACCGTAATCTCGCGGTTGCGGACGCCGTTCTTGAACATCGTATTGATGATGAGGTCCAGCCTCATGCGGGGGCTATAACCGGAGACAGTTCCCTTCCGCAGCGAGATGACCGAGAATTTGTCGTCTTGCAGATTCATGACCGCTTGCTCGCCTTGCAACTTCGAGATGCCATAGGGGTAGGACGAGGCGACGGGCTGAGTTTCGTCGAACAGAGCGTTGTCAGTGTAGCCGTAGACCGAGCAGGAACTGGCGTAGACGTAGCGCTTGACCTTGGCTTGCTTCGCGACGTACGCGAGGTAGGCGGGCGCGGCGGCGTTGAAAATAAAGTTTTGGCTGGGCGAAAATTCCGCCATGGGATCGTTGGAAAGTCCGGCGATGAAGACGACCTGCTGGTAAGGTTCGAGATCCTGAATGGTGAGGTCGAAGATGTCTTTGCGGATAGTGCCGGTTTTCTCGGGCAAGTGGTTGCCGAACCAGAAAAGATCGACGACGTCGACGTCGTAGCCGCGCTCGAGAAGTTTGGGAACGAGAACGCTGCCGATGTAACCTGCTCCGCCTGCGATGAGAATTTTCATGTTTGCCTCAGGGGCTAAAGCCCTTTTAATTTTCGTCTATTCGTGGGCCTGAAGGCCCACGCTTCCACGGTCGTGCTGTCGTTCGTATTCGTTAAAACTAATACTTAAAATTCTCCGAGTTGGGATGGGATAGCCATTCTTTTAGGGTTTGGGCTATCTTATCTTTGTCGGAGAGAATGACGTCTTTGATTGGCCACTGAATGCCGATTTCTGGGTCATCCCAGCGAATGCCGGATTCGGCTTTTCCGTTGTAAATTCCGGTGCACTTGTATTGAATCTCTGCGTAGTCGGAGAGCACACAGAAGCCACGGGCGAAACCGGCTGGAGCCCAGACTTGCTTGCGGCTTTCGGCGGAGATTTCTGCGCCGAACCATTTGCCCAGCGTGGGCGAGCCTTTGCGAATGTCGACGGCGACGAGGAATGCTGTGCCTCGGGTAACGCGCATCAGCTTGCCCATGGGTGGTTGCCATTGGAAGTGCAGGCCGCGAAGCACGCCGCGCACCGAACCGGAGTGATTATCCTGGACGAATTCGGTTGGCAAGCCGAGGTCTTTGAACAAGTCGGCGCGGAAGACTTCGGTGAAGAAGCCGCGGTCGTCCTGAAAGACCTGCGGTGCGATAACGCAAACATCGTTTAAGTGACGGGATTCGATCTTTATTTCCATGTTCTCCTGTGGGGTTTCTGAACGTGTATTTAACCTTGATTGGCGGCTATGCCTCCAACTATGGGCAGGGTGATTTTGGATAAATTGAATTTTTCTTTGGTTAGGATAAATCGCTCCATGATGAGCGCGTCGAGGCCGGAGCCGAAGTAGCTGCGCATGGCGTCACGCGGGGTGACGACGAGCGGCTCGCCGAATAAGTTGAAGGATGTGTTGAGTAGCATGGGGGCGGGTGCGTCTTCGCCGAAGCGCTTGAGCAGAAGCCAGAACACGGGATTCGCCTCGCGGGACACCACATGGAGGCGAACGCGGCGTCCGGGCAGCAGAAAGCTTTCTGGGAGGCAATCGATGCCGGGCTTCAGAGTGGCCAGTGAGTTCAGAACGTAGCACTGGCGAGAGGCGTCGAAGAAGTTAGAGCAGTCCTCTTCCGGAATCGAAATCGCAAAGGGACGGAACCACTCACGGTGCTTGATGAAGTCGTTGAGATTTTCTTTGACGTAGGGCGCCCACGGCGAAGCCAGCACGCTGCGGTTGCCCAGTGCGCGCGGACCGAATTCGGTTGCGCCCTGGAACCATCCGAGAGCTTTTCCCGCTTGCAAGAGATGAACGGCGGCTTCGATGGTGCGTTCTTCGGTGTTCGGGAGTTGATAGCGGCTCTTGGAGTTGTCGAGGGAATCTTTTACTACGGCGCGCGAGGCGCGAGGGCCGAGATAAACTTTCGCTTCGATCTTTGAAGAGTTCGCGGAAACCTCTTTCCACGCGAGGCAGGCTGCGCCCATCGCAGTGCCTGCATTGCCTGGGGCAGGCGGAACGAAGACTGTGTCCGCGCCGAGTCTGTTTTCGAGATCGGAGACGAGCAGAACATTCTGAAACAGACCGCCCCCGAAGCAGACGTTTTGAATGTTTTCTTGCTTGCGCAAATGTTCAACAATGCCGGCGACAATTTCGAAACAGGCGGCTTGCATGCTGGCCGCAACATCTTTTCGTTGTTCTTCGGTCAATGCTGCAGGATTCAAAGGCAGGCCGGTCGCCTTATAGAAGCTTCCAGAGAATGCTAACTGGCGCGAGAGGCCATGATTGAAGTAGGTGTAGTCCAAACACGGCCACGGGCTGCCCTTGCCGCGCATCAGGCGAACGAATATCTCCTTGTAACGCGGTTCGCCTTCAAGACTCAGCCATTGCGTTTTGTGTTCGTCCATGTGGGGACGAAAGCCTGCGAGGTCGGTGATTTGCGAATAGACCCAGGCAAGCGAATGGGGAAAAGGAATCTTGCGCAAGTCACGAATCTTCCCTGCCTCACCAACGGCGATCAGTCCTGAGTTGCCGTCGCCATCTTCATCCACGGTGACGATCAGAGCGCGATCGAACGGAGAAAGATAAAAGGCCGCAGCCGCGTGACAGAGGTGATGATCATAGGCCATGAAGCGGGCTTTCCCGCGCTCGGCATAACGGCGGAGAACCCGGAAGTCATTCAGGTCGTGGGCGAGGTCGCTAGCTTCGTTGGCGGCGTAATAAGCGCTGGCCGCAGGTGCGCCGATGGCCAGCTTGGCTCGCAGATAAGCCTTGCGCGCCCAGCGCAGGCCGGGACGAGATGCAATGGCGACGGTGTCGATGCCTTCCCAATTAGTGCTCGCCGTTTCGAAACAAGAGAGGATGGCCTCATTCGGCAAACCCCGCGTGCGACTGCGCTCCAGCTTGTCATTCTCGATGGCGGCAATGAAGGCGCCATCCTCCAAGAGACAGGCTGCGGTGTCGTGTTTGAGCGACGACAATCCTAGAATGCGCATGATTTTCGATGGTAGCAGCAGCGCACGCGGATCTCCCCGGGGTGGGACCGCCAATGCGCCGAAACGCCGTGTTTCGGCCTGAAACGGCGAATCTTGAGAAGGTTACCCTGAAGGGTGGAGGGTCACAAGTGGCCGAAAGCGATAGAGACGAAAGTCTCTATCGCTGACTCCACCAATCCGAGGAAAGTGGTTCGAACTGATGGCCGGCATTGGCCTAGAACGCTGACGTAGGGTAGTAAAAGGTGGGAAACGTCGCGGGTACAGTGGGCGGAATGATGACCGGGTTGGAGCGGCCAGCGGAGTTGATCGTCTCATTAGTCTCCGTGTAGTTGAAGCCTGCCACAGGATTCTTCGTCAACAGAAAGTCAGTTGGCAGTCCGGAATCGCCGAAACCGGGGTTGGTGGTGACCGTACCGCTGGCGTCTTCTGTGACTTGAATCTTCGCGCCGTTCACCGTCTGAACGCTGTTCTGCCACTCCGAGAAACCGAAGAAAGTCCAGTCTTTGCTGGGGGCGTAGGGCTGCCCACAAGTGTTCGCTTGGCCAGGCGGAGGGGGATTGGGAAGAACATGGAACGCTTGTGGGTCGCTTCCGAAACTCCCGTCGGTTCGCCAATATAGATTGCCCTCATACTTCTGAAACTCGTTATAAGACATCCCGCAGGAGTCCGCGCATCCGACGAGCGGATAAAACTGGGTCTTGGAGCTTTGGTCGAAGTACAGGATGTTGGAGCTGACGCTGGCCTTTTGTGTGCTGCTACAGTTCGTCGGCCACGGAGTTCCATTGGCGAAAGTTCCAGATCGCGCGTAGGCGAGGATGTTATTTTCGATGGTATTGGCGGGCTGCCCGGAGATCGGCCCTTGTGCCATGTAAAGGTCAGTGGAGGAAACATCGTAGACAACATTGTTCTGGATGAGTATTCCGGCACTTTGGATGTCGAGGTAAATGCCGTGCCCTCCGTACCCAGTGCCGGAAAACTGCTGGTCGATGATCGACGCGTCGTTCACGTCGTAAACGAGGTTATTGAGTATCTGATTGCCGCTGCCAAAACCAGTTTGCGATCCAGTGTTGTAATAGAGGGCGCCGGAGTCTGAGGTAATGCCCTGCATGACGTTCCATATATGGTTGAACTGAGTGACAATGTTGATCCCATTGGCGGAGAAGTTCTTAGAGTAACAACCGTCGGTGCAAACCTTCACGCCAGAGTGGTATCCATCGTCGATATCATTGTGCTCGAAAGTAACGTCGTGACCGTTGCCCATCGCAATGCCCTCACCATCGGGAAAAACGCGGGAGTAGCCTTGCACAATGTTGTTTTGGGCCGTTATTAGCGAAGGCACGAATTGCGGCACGTCGCCACCTGAAGGGTGATGGCCGATACGAATGCCGGCAGCTCCAATGTCATAGAACGCCGAATCTTCGATCAAATCATTTTGTGAGGTAGGTCCAGCACGGCCACTCAAGGACGCCAGCAAGAGCCCGGAGCCGCTGGTGTGGCGAACAATCACGTTGTCGAACGTGACATTGGTGCAACTTTCGCAATCGACGGTTTGGGGGACGGAGAACTGTTCCGACTGGCCGTTGTTGGCGCCTGTTGCGGAAGGATAGAAATTATCGACTTCGAAAGTAATACCGGAAAAGCTAACGTTGGACAGATTTTGGGCAAACAAAAGACTTGCTCCAATGTAATCGATAGCGGGCGCTCCAGGAATCGCGCCACCGAGTTGGGGTACCACAACGGAGTCCGTATTTGGGTTCTCGCCGGCATTTGCCAAGTAATTCAACACCGGTTTGGAATGGGAACGATCCAGGAACCACAGTCCGGTCTGACCGGAATTCTTAGCTGACGTGAACGCATTTTTCGTATTGTCGATGACGTAGCGATGACCGACTGCTGGACCGAAATAGCTGTATTGCGCCGCACTCGTTGGGGTCTCAGTCGAGCCCGTCAGATAGATCACGTCGCCGGACGTATCGATGCAATTAATCCGCATGAGATCAGCGGTCCAAGCGTCAAACAAAGTCAATTCAACGTCGCCGGGAGGGTAGGAATTCGTCTTGTTGGTGCAGGGACTGGCCGGATTGCCGGTATAACTTCCGTTTAGATTTACAAATTGCGCAATCGGGTCCGAAGGGTTGTAGACAAAGCGATCCATGCACTTGGAATCCGTTCCGTTCGAAAAGCTTGGGCATTTAGAGTTTGCCCCCGTCGGCGGGATCGTTGCCGAAACACGGAGAAACGTCGCTAAATTACAAAATGAAATTGCGACGGATTGGCCGGTCTGCGTCGCGATGCAGGCCTTGTTTTTCATGTAGTAACCGACGCCGCTGGCGGATTCGAGACGCGATCGCATCCGGCGCTGGCCGTTATAAAACAACGATTCGAACGGCTGCACCGTCGAGGGCAACTGCACTTGCCACAAATTGCCCGACACATTCATCCATGTGAGTCCAAGTGAGGACACGGTCACGCCGCCGCTGAGTATCGGCATTTCCTTCGGATAGTTCTCCCAAGTAATGGGAATCGAGGAAGTTCCTGAATCAGACGCGGTGAAGTTGAGCGTCCCGGGAGCCGTGGGGCTCTGCGCCAAATAGTATGTGCCGTTGCGAATCTGGACGGTGATCGAGGAGGGATTGGTTTTGAGAGCGCTCCGAACCGCAAGCTGAGCTTGCGCTACCGATGCAAATGGGCCGTCGGTTCCCTTCGAATTGGGCGACGGGAGAGTTCCGCTCCAATTATCGTTGCCGTCGGTCGCTACAAAAAAGGCAGCGGCGCTGCCCGGCTGCGCGTAGCCATGAGATTTGCGTTTGGCTGTGGTCTGAGCGGTCAGAAGAGGCGTAACGCCCAACAAACAGAGCACTAAACCGGAAAGCAAGCAGTGGACAATCTTGAATTGGACGGAACTTGGTACTGGCAAACCGATCTCTTGGGGGAGCATGTATTCCTCGGGGAATGAAAGATTGGGATCCTCGAGCTGTCCCAGTCCGAACTGTACGCAGCGCAACTAGTCTGTAATAGATATCGGGAGTGCATAGAAGTTAGGGGTAGGATCCTCAAGCGGAACCGGCCAATATCGCTCTGGCGACGGGAAATCAGACTAATACCGTTGGAGGAACTAGTGAGTCATTGGGGATTGACTACTGTGGCAACGCGAAGAGTCCTATAAAATTGCGACACGTGAGAAAGAAGTTATTTTGGGTCGTCTGCCGCGGCGCACTCCTTTTGTACGCGCGCTTCCCCATTTTTGGCTCACTGAAAGCTTCCATGGGCGTGCTCCGCAGGGATGGCAAATACCTGGTGATTGAACGCAACGATGGCCGAGGGTTAAGTTTTCCGGGAGGACTATCGCGGCCTGGGGAGGATGCGGAGAAGGCGATGCGCAGGGAAGTATTCGAGGAGACAGGGCTCACGCCGACGACGGCGGAGTTTAAGTTCACGTACGAGGCACATGACGACATTCCTGTCGTTGTGAGTGTTTATGAGATTAAAGCGGAGGGAATGCTACGAGGGTCTTGGGAAGGGATGCCGCAGTGGAAGCCGGTCGAAGAGCTTCGAAGCCGGGTTATCGCCAGTCAACAGCCGATTGTGCAAACTCTGCAATGAGCGAGTAATTTCCGCGAACGATGCGGCGGAATCGCAGGACGTTCGGAATTTCGCCGAACGTCCTGCATCGTAGTCCACGGTAAAGCTCTAGTTGCCAGTTCCGGACAGTGGCAAACGATCGGAGAGGTTCGAGACTTTCAAGAACCCGGTGCGCAGTCCCGTGGCCTGTGGCGTGAATACAACAGTGACGGTGCATTTGAGATCGGGTGCAAGCACGGTATTGCTGCAGCCGTCCGTTTTGATGGAGAAATCGCCGGGATCTTGACCCGTAATCGAAAACGTTCCCAGCGTTTGGTCGTCCGCTCCGATGTTGCTTAAGGTCACAGGCAGCGGTGAACTGGATGTTCCGACTTTGGTGTTTGGGAACTTCAATGCCAGCGTGGAGGCCGTCAAATTGGGAACCATCGCCACTTCCCGTATGCGATCGTTGCCATTATCCGCGATCAGCAAAACTTTGCTGGCATTAACGGAAAGACCGTCGTTGTCCAGAGTCGCTTTGGTCGCAGGGCCGCCGTCGCCGCCGAAGCCTGCAAATGCCGGCTTGGACACGTTGCCAGCAATCGTATCGACGGTCAAAGTCGCGGCATCGATGCGCCGGATGACTGAGTTGCCTCCGCCGCCGGAGTACACATTGCCGTCCGCGTCTACAGCAACCTGGGAGGGAGTCACAGTTTCTGCCTTGATCGCCAAGCCACCATCGCCCAAAAATCCGGGCTTGCCATTGAAGGCGAAGTCGATCATGTCTCCCACCGGGTACTGGGAGCCTCCTGCGCCGTCGCATCCCAATGCGGCCTCCAGAATGCACAGAACCCAGTCGTTATTGGAGTCAGCAATGTAAACGTTCCCCGCGGAGTCATTGGCGACACCGGAGGGTTGGTTAAGCAGCGCTCCAAGAGCCAGTTCCCCGTTTTTCGAGCGACCTCGGGTGCCGGTTCCCGTCGGTGTTGAAATAACACCAGAGGCCAGATTTACTTCCCAGATCTTATTTCCGAAATAGTCCGCGATGTAGAGGTGTCCCAAGCCGTCGAGGGATATTGCGGTGGGATCGGTGAGCGTGGCTTTATTGGCTGGGCCGCCGCTACCGCAAACATCGGTGTTGGGGGTGCATTGCATTCCCGGCGTTCCCGCAATCGTCGTAATCATGCCACTGCCAGCGGAAACCTCTCGGATGTCGAAGTTGAGGGTGTCGGAAAAATAAATGTTTCCAGATTGATCCACGGCAATTCCTTCCGGCCCCCAAAGAGTCGCAGAAGTTGCCAGACCTCCGTCTCCGCAGTCGTTCAAGAGCAACGCGTCGCACGCGCTGCCGGTACCGGCGACGGTTGTAATCAAGTTGGAACCTGCGCTCACCTTGCGAATACGATTGTTGGCAGTGTCGGCGATGTAGTAATTGCCATCATTGTCCCACGTTACGGAAATAGGATTCGCCAGAGTCGCCAGAGTCGCCACGCCGCCGTCCCCGCCGGAACCTCCTCCCGCGACGGTAGTGATGGTGCTGGTGTTGCCAGAAGTGGTAATTTCGCGGACACGTTGGTTGCCGGCGTCGGCGAGGTATACATTCCCCGTAGAGCCAACGAAAACTCCATACGGCAAGTCGAGAAATGCCTTGAGGGCGGAGCCACCATCGCCTTGGAACCCACAGTACGGGCTGGTGGGCGTTGCAGGGTACACGCCTGCGATCGTAGTGATGAGCCATGTGCTGATGGTGATTTTACGAACGCGGCAGTCGAATTCATCGGCGAAATAAAGATTGCCCGCCGAATCTTGAGCAATGCCTTCGGGGTTCCACAAATGAGCATCAATGGCAGGTCCGCCATCTCCACAGTGAAACTTGGCACTCGGTTCGCAAAACTGACCAGTGCCTGCTACAGTCACCAGATCACCCACTGCGTATGTCGAATTGTCGCATCCCCCCACCGACCCAATAATGCAACGAATCCGCTGATCGCGAGTGTCCGTGAAGATCACATCGTTGAAGGAGTCGAGCACCACACCGGTC
>Ga0182012_10006780_pt1 | contig 11609 bp, 8 predicted proteins | sample 612S2SmetaG_FD_120486 | JGI IMG/M metagenome (GOLD analysis project Ga0182012, IMG submission 120486) | Permafrost microbial communities from Stordalen Mire, Sweden - 612S2S metaG | ecosystem: Environmental > Terrestrial > Soil > Wetlands > Permafrost | place: Sweden: Stordalen | collected...
GATCACCGCTCAAGGCGATCTGCCATGCTCAGCCAGCGCCTATGAGAATGCGGTTGCCTGGAGTTTTTCTCCCGACTTCCCCTCCGTCGCCGAACAGAATGCATTGTTGGATCACCTGGAAGAGAAACAGGTCAACGCCGCATCCGGCTCACCACGCAAGCGGGCGACAGCACGAGCCGTAGCAAATCCCTCCAGGTTTTTCATCGAAGGAGAGGATGCGATCGTCGACTATGACGCCTCCTCCGGGATCATTGCAACCAGGGGAGGCAAGACGTTTACCATCGACCGCACCGGCACTGAAGCCGCTTCCCTCAAAGGCCGCGACTTCCCCCTCCCGATCCATTACCGCTGCGACCAGTTTGGCGCCTGCACCCTCACCAGCGCCGGCGCCGGCGTCCAGCACACAAGGTTGAGGAAGTAGCTCGCGGCGCTGGCATTCTCACCGACTCAGATCCGGTCGCGCCAATAGCCGGATCGACGCTTCGCATGCGCAATAGCAACAATAAAAGTCTCGTTCTGCCAGTCGAAGAAGACAATGAAATAGGGAAATTTCTTGAGTAGGACTCTGCGTGTCCCATGGAGATAGGCAGGAAATCGAAGCGGAGAAGCAGACGCGTTGGAGAAGCCGGCCAGCAGTTCATCCCTGAACCTTCGCGCCACATCCAGGCTGCGCTCAGAATACCAATCAGCTGCCTGTCTAGCCTCCACCCGGGCGCCTTCGTGAAACCGAAGAGCCTTCAAGAACCTACGATGGCCCGCAAATCCGCTTCGACCTCTTGCAGGGAATAGGTAATGGCGGTCCCAGCCTTGATTTCAGCCACCCTGCGTTCGATCTCCGCGTCCCATGAAGCATCGACTTCGGCCTCGGACACATCGGTCCCATCAATCTCAACACTCTCCCAGAGCGAGGCCGCAAGCAGAATACGCTGATCCTCCGGCAATTCATGGGCGATTTGTCGAATTTCCTCGAAGGTGTGCGGCATGGAATGATTGTAGCGCGAAACGGGGAAGCTGAGTGTCTCACTCAGCGTTATCGATCTGCGCCCTCTGCAGCTTGTCCGAGTAATCGATATACACCGACTTCCAGGTCGTATAAAAATCAATCGCGCCATTGCCTTCGCGGTGCCCGTTCCCCGTTTGCTTCACGCCGCCAAACGGCAAATGCACCTCCGCCCCAATCGTCGGTGCATTGATATACGTGATCCCCGCCTCCAGGTCGCGAATCGCCGTAAACGCCCGATTCACGTCCCTGGTGTAGATCGAAGTCGACAATCCGTAGTCGATCGAGTTGGCGATCTCGATCGCTTCTTCAAACGTGTCGAACTCGATCAGGCTCACCACCGGCCCAAAGACCTCTTCACGCGCAATGCGCATCGTGGGCGTCACTCCGCCGAAGATGGTCGGCGCGAAGAATGTACCCCCGGCATAAATCCCCTCGGTCAAAGCGTGGCCGCCGGTCAGCAGCTTAGCGCCCTCCGCCAAAGCGATTTCGACATACTGCGTTGAAGTCTCAATCTGGCTCTTGTTCACCTGCGGACCAACCTCTACGCCTTCATCGAGCCCGTTGCCGACGGTGAGCTTCTGCGCCCGAGCCACAAACTCGGCGGTAAATTTCGCAGCAATTCCCTTCTGCAGCAGGATCCGGCTGGTCGCCGTGCAACGCTGGCCCGTCGTCCCGAATCCGCCCCACAAAGCGCCTTCCAGCGCCAGCTCCAAATTCGCGTCATCCAGCACAATCTGCGCGTTTTTCCCGCCCATCTCGAGTGATACCGGCTTGAACGTGGCCGCCGCCCGTTGCGCCACCAGCGACCCCACCTCGCTTGATCCGGTAAAGCTGATGGCCCGCACGTCAGCGTGCTCCACCAGCGGAGCCCCGGCTTCCGGCCCATACCCGCAAACAATGTTCACCACTCCCGGAGGCAATCCAGCATCCATCAGTGTTTGCACCAGGTTATACGTCGACAGCGGAGTATCTTCCGCCGGCTTGATCACGCAGGTGTTGCCTGAAACCAGCGCCGGAAGCAGCTTCCACGATGGAATCGCCATCGGAAAATTCCACGGCGCAATCAGCCCCACCACCCCCAGCGGCATGCGCACGCTCATGGCAAACTTGTTTTGCAACTCGCTCGGGGTGGTCTGCCCAAACAAGCGGCGTCCCTCGCCGGCAACATAAAAAGCTTCGTCAATCGCCTCCTGCACATCCCCCCGCGTCTCCGCCAGCACCTTCCCCATCTCGCGAGTCATCTCGCGGGCATACTGCTCTTTGCGAACCGACAGCAAATAACCGGCGCGTTGCAGAATCTCAGCCCGCTTGGGCGCGGGAACCAGCCGCCATGTCTCAAATGCTTTTTTCGCGGCGGCCACGGCCAGATCCACATCCTCCGCGCTCGATGCGGGAAACGAGCCCACCACGTCCGCGCGATCGGCCGGGTTCAGGTTGAAAAACGTCTTGCCGCTCTGGGCCGGCAGCCATTCGCCGCCAATCAGATTGTTAAAGACCTGGTAACTCATGGGAAACCTCGAAGAACAGGGATATGGAGTCAGGGATCGGGGGGCCGTCATCGGCGATTGCCCTGACCGGAAGACACTTGAGTTTACCGCATAAACGCTGTGTTTGCCCGCCCTTTGCGGGCTTCCGATACGGCCACCGCCCAATGGCCGTACAATAAGCCTTGAGGTAATACCAGTTTCCCAATGTCATTGAACGGCTACCCTTCGCGCTCCTCGCGCTCGCACGGCCTGCGCTCGCTCTTCAGCATGTTTTCCAGCGACCTGGCCATCGATCTCGGCACCGCCAATACCCTGGTCTTTGCGGCCGGCAAGGGTATCGTTGTCAACGAGCCCTCCATTGTGGCCATCAACAAGAACACCGGTGAAGTGGAAGCCGTGGGTAAAGAGGCCAAAGAGATGCTCGGCCGCACCCCCGGCAACATCGTGGCCATCAAGCCCATGAAGGACGGCGTCATCGCCGACTTCAAAGTCACCGAAAAAATGCTCAACTACTTCATCCAGAAGGCCCATAACCGCAAGATGCTTGTCCATCCGCGCATCGTCATCGGCGTGCCCTCTGAGATTACCCAGGTCGAAAAGCGCGCGGTCGAAGACTCCGCCTATCGCGCCAAGGCCAGCGAGGTCTATCTCGTTGAACAGGCCATGGTAGCCGCCATCGGCGCCGGCCTGCCCATCACCGACCCCTGCGGCAACATGGTCGTCGACATCGGCGGCGGCACCACCGACATCGCCGTCATCTCCCTCTCTGGCATCGTCTACTCCCGTTCCGTCCGCATGGCCGGCAACCAGATGGACGAGGCCATTACCAACTACCTCAAGCGAAAGTACAACCTGCTCATCGGTGAACGCACCGCCGAAGCCATCAAAATCGAAATCGGCTCCGCATACCCGCTTGAAAAGCCGCTGACCATGGAGATCAAGGGCCGCAACCTCATCGAAGGCGTGCCCAAGACCATCACCATCGACGACAGCGAAGTCCGCGAAGCCCTTGGCGAGTGCATCGCCGTCATCATGAACGCCATCCGGGTCGCCCTCGAACGCACCCCGCCGGAACTATCGGCGGACATCAGCGATCGCGGCATCGTGCTCACCGGCGGAGGCGCGCTCATCAAGAATCTCGACAAGCGCATCCGCGAAGAGACCGGACTACCCGTCTCGGTCGCCGACGATCCGCTCGCCTCTGTCGTCCTCGGCACCGGCAAAATGCTCTCCGACTTCCGCCTGCTGCGCAAAATCAAGATCGACTGATAAAAACAGGGACTAAGAGACTAGGGACTGAGGGACCAGAGACAAACAAGCCGCGGATCGCAGATGGCGGGCAATTCCATGCAACCGGTTAAGCAGTTCAAACTCCTAACTTCGGCAGCGCACGAGTCCTTAGTCCCTATTCCCTCAGTCCCTGTTTTTCAAACCCATGGAATCCTTCTTCATCCGCTATCGGAATCTTCTGGTCCTGCTGGCCATTCTCCTGGCGCAGATCGTGGGTCTGGCCGTCCAGGTGCGCCACACCGATTCCGGCCGCAACACCCTCGATCCCCAGGACGGCCCCGGCGTGCGTCTCATCCGCATGTGGGCCAACGATGCGGTCTCGCCTCCCGAGCGGCTCTTTCATTCGTCCCGCCTCGGCACGGTCTGGCTCTGGCAAAACTACATCGACCTCCGCCACACCGAGCAACAAAACCAGGATCTGCAAAAGACCATCGACCGCCTGCGCCTTGAGCAGGCCGCCCTGCTTGAAGACGCCAAGCAAGGCCAGCGCCTCCAGGCCCTCGTCGGCTTCCAGCAGAAGTACATCTACCAGACCGTAGCCGCGCAGGCCATCGGATCCAGCGGCAGCGATCAGTCGCGGCTCTTCTACATTGACAAAGGCGCCGACTACAAGCTGGAACGCGACATGGCGGTCATCACGCCCGACGGCATCGTGGGCAAAGTCCGCGAAGTCTTTCCCCACTCCGCGCAGGTGCTTGAGATCAACGACCAGACCAGCGGTGCCGGCGTCATCCTGGCAACCACGCGCATTCGCGGCACCCTGCGAGGCAACGCCATCGGCCAGCCGCAGATTGTCGGCATCCTCGCCGACCAGCGCATCCAGCCCGGTGAAGTCGTGCTTACCGCCGGCGGCGACATGATCTTTCCCCGCGGTCTCCCCGTCGGTGTCGTTGAAAAGGTGGTGCGCGATCCCGATCGCGACGCCTTCATCGACGTAATCGTTAAGCCGGCCGCCCATCTTGACCGTCTCGACGAGGTGCTCGTAATCACTTCGACCGACGCGCGATTCTCCCCGCAGCAGCAGCAGGACTTGGCCACCAGCGAGGCTCTCAAGGGGTCCGAGGCAGCCGCCATTCTTGAGAAGAAAAAAGCATCGGAGATCATGGCCGAACGGTTGCCGGGCCTCACCGACCCAAACGCCCCGGCGCCCGTGCCGGCCCAGCCCGGCCAGCCGCAGCCAACCCCGGTCACTCCCCCCGCGCCCAAACTGCTGCCCGCCGTGCATCCTGACCGCTTCTCCCCCGGAATCGCGCCGCAGCCGCCTACGGATAAACCTGATCAAGACCAGTCTGCGCCCGATAAACCGACCTCCGAAGCCCCCAAAAAGCCAGCCCAGAAAACCGCACCCCGGACGCCGACCCACCCGCAGAGGAATCCATAGCCATGCCAACGATGGGCGGAAATCCCCGCCGCAACATGGAGATTCGCCGTTATCCGGTGCTGGTCTACGCCCTCGTGCCGCTCGCGGCGCTGGTGTTGCAGGCCTGGCTTCCGCGCGCGCTTCGTGGCTATGCATGGTTCGACCTGCCGCTGGTGGTCACCGTCTACTTCGCGCTGGGCCGTCGCAGCCCCATCCAGGGAACCCTGATGGGTGCAGCCATGGGCCTCTTTGAAGATGCGCTCACCCAGCACGCCATCGGCATCAACGGCATCGCCAAGACCATCGTCGGCTTCCTGGCAGCCTCGGTCGGCATCCGCATCGACGTTGAAAACCACACCATCCGCCTCGCTCTCAACTTTCTGCTCTCCCTGCTCTCCAGCGCCATCTACGTCTTCGTCTACCGCATGCTGCTGGGCCTCAACCTCAAATGGAGCTGGATCGTCGAAATCATCAAAGCCGTCGACAACTCCCTCATCGCCATGGTCGTCTTTCCCTTCCTCGACCGTCTCCAAATCAGAGAGTAGAAATCGCTTATCGCCTGCTCAGGAGGAATGAAACTCCGTGTGCCCCATCCATCGAGCGTCCCGGGTGGGCGCCCTCTGGGCACGGCGACACGGGGTCCCCAGAGGGCGGCCTTTGCCCTCTGGGGTGAGGGGACAGGTCTTAGCCGCTGGGGTGGTGGTCGATGGGTGGGAGACCACAAAAGCAACCCATCGGCCATCGGACCTTCCCGTCTGTTTCTTTTTGGCCACAGCTTCACCCGTCCATCATTCGCCTTACAATCGAAATAGGACTTTTCCCCATGTGAAAATGCATGTCCCGGCGAATCGATCTCGCTCGACACCAACCCGGGAACCTTCATCCAGGTATCTGACACGATGTACGAAGGCAGAACAAACCGCGACGAAAAGCTTTCCGCCCTCAAGCTGGCGGTGGTGCAGTACGGCATCCTGATCATGATGCTGGCGCTGATCGCCGGCCTGTGGCGTCTCCAGGTGCTCGGCGCGGACAACTTCCGCCTCCTCGCCGAACAAAATCGCGTCCGCAAAGTTCCCGTCATGGCGCCCCGCGGCAAAATCTTCGACCGCGAAAACCGCCTCATCGTCGACAACTACCCCTCCGTCTCCTGCTTCCTGGTCCGCGAGATGGGCCGCAACGTCGACGCCGACCTGCCCCTCATCGCCAGGGGTCTCGACCTCGATCTCGACCAGCTCCGCGCCACCCTGCGCCGCTATCGCGCCTCGCCCGGCTACCAGCCCATCCCCATCAAGCAGGACATCACCGCCGACGAGCAGGCCTTCATTGAGGCCCACCTGAATGAACTCCCCGAGCTCGAAACCATCGACGAAGAGCGCCGCCTCTATCCCCGCGACGGCTTCGCCGCCCACCTCATCGGCTATGTCGGCGAAGTCAGTGAAGAAGACCTGAACAACCCGCGCTTTGCCTATTACGAGCCCGGCGACGTGGTCGGCAAGGCCGGCGTCGAAGAGACCTACGACGCGCTACTCCGCGGCCAGGACGGGTCTCGGGATGTAATTGTGGACAGCCACGGTCGCGAGATCAGCTATTTCCGCACCCAGCACGCCATCCCCGGCCAGGACCTCAAGCTCACCATCGACCTCGACATCCAGCGCGCCGCCGAGCTGGCTCTGGGCGACGCCAACGGCGCCGTCGTCGTCATGGACCCCCGCAACGGCGAGATCCTCGCCCTCGTCTCTCACCCCAACTACGATCCAAACGCATTCGCCGTCCGCATCAATCGCACTGACTGGAATGCCCTCGTTACCAACCCCAACCATCCGTTGATGAACAAGGCCATCCAGGATCAGCTCGCGCCCGGATCGACCTTCAAGATCATCATGTCAGCGGCCGGCCTTGAGGAAGGCGTGGCCCAGAACATGCACGTCATGTGCTCCGGCGGCGCCGACTTCTACGGCCGCTTCTTCAAGTGCGATCACCACCATGGCCTGCTCGACATCCACGAAGCCATCCCCATGTCCTGCGACACCTTCTTCTACACCCTCGCACAGAAGCTGGGCATCGACACCATCGCCAAATACGCCACCGAATTCGGCTTGTCACAAAAAACCGGCGTCGATCTGCCCAATGAGATGGTCGGCATCATGCCCTCCACCAAATGGGAGATGAAGAACTATCACCAGCGCTATTACCCCGGCAACACCATCTCCGTCGGTATCGGTCAGGGTGAAACCCAGGTCACGCCCATCCAACTGTTACGCGCATTGGCCGGCATCGCATCGGACGGCCACTTCGTCCGCCCCCACCTGCTCGACGCCGATCAGATTCCTGAAAACATGCGCCAGGCCATCCTCGACAGCTTCCCCGGCTCCGGCGACAAGACCGTTCCGCTCAACCCCGATACCTGGATGACCATTACCGATGGAATGGCCGCCGCCACTACGCCCGGTCTCTATCACACTGCGGAAGCCGCACATCTCGACGGCGTGGACTTCGCCGGCAAAACCGGAACCGCCCAGGTGGTCGGCGGTGGCGACACCCACACCAAGGGCGGCGCAAAAACCCCCAACGCCTGGTTCTACGGCATGATCCCACGCCGCAATCCCGAGATCGCCATCGTTGTTCTTCAGGAACACGGCGACTGGGGTTCCGGTTCGGCCATGATCGCCCAGAAAATCGCCATCGCCTACGTGAACAAGAAGCGTACCCAGGACCACAACGTCCTTAACCCGGCCAATCGAGACCAGGCCGGCGCGCCCAAACCGGTTGAAATGGGAGCTGTCTGGTCCGAGCCCCGCCCCGGCGCAAAGCAGCGCAACTCCGCTGGCCCCCTGGCCTCCGATTTCGTCCTCCACACCGGCCACTTCGACATTCAGCCCACGCCTGCACCGGCCCCATCCGTCGGAACCAGGGCGCTGGCCAGCGGACACCTGCCCTGGACCTCCAGGCTCTTTTCCTCACCCCTCCGCTTCAAGGAAGAACACCCCTGATGAGGCGGATCCTCAGCTTTCGCGACTTCGACTGGACGCTCCTCGCCATGGTGCTGCTCCTCTGCACCGTCTCCGTCTTCGAAATCTACTCCGCCACCCTCCACACCAAGTACTCCGGCTTCCACACCAAGCAGATGCTCTGGATCTCCGGCGGCCTGGTCGCCATGTTCCTCTTCGCCAAAATCGATTACCACAAGCTGATCGATTTCGTGCCCTGGGCCTACGGCGTATGCCTTTTAGCGCTCCTCGCCGTGCTCGCCATCGGCCAGAAGGTCCTCGGAGCCCGACGCTGGATCAGGGTCGGCCCCATGCACTTCCAGCCCTCCGAATGGGTCAAGCTGGTGCTCATCATCGCCGTCGCCCGCTACTTCGCCAACCTCGGCGGACGCTCCCTCACCTGGAAAGACATCTTCAAAGCCTTCGCCCTGGTCGGCATTCCCCTGCTGCTGGTTCTCAAGCAGCCCGACCTGGGCACTTCGCTCACCTACACGCCCATTCTGATCGCCGGCCTGTTTCTGGGTGGCGTCAACCTCCGCCAGGCGCTGATCCTTTCCACCTGCGGCCTGGCTCTCGTGGCCGGCGTCTGGTCCAGCGGCAAGCTGCTCAAGCCCTACCAGAAAGCCCGCCTCACCAGCTTCATCAACCCTGACAACGATCCCCGCGGCACCGGCTACCAGCTCCTCCAGTCCAAAATCGCCGTCGGCTCCGGCGGCGTCTGGGGCAAAGGCGCCGAAAAAGGTACCCAGACCCAGGGCGACTTTCTCCCCATCCCCCACGCCGACTTCATCTTCGCCGCTTTCAGTGAGGAGCACGGCTTCGTCGGCGCGCTTTTGGTGCTCCTGCTATACTTCCTCATATTGATGCGTTTGATTCAAAACGCTCAAACCGCCGCGGACCTGCCCGGCTCCCTGATTATCATGGGGATAGTGGCTGTGTTGACCTTTCAGATTGCGGTCAACGTGGGCATGGTCATTGGCTTTATGCCGGTCACCGGAATTCCTTTACCGTTAATGAGTTACGGCGGATCTTCGGTGTTGTTTACGTTCCTTGCGCTGGGCGTGGCGATGAATGTCCGCATGCGCCGGTTCGTAAACTGACGGTCTTTGACCGCTCTTCGGTCCGGGCCGGGTTTCACAAGTTTGCCCTCTTGCTTTCGCCGCCATAGTCCGGCTCGCAAGAGATCAGGTTTAAGTTAGTTAGCCGGCCAGGTCCGGATGGATCTCGACCCCGGCAGGACAAGGGTTCATGAGCACGCAGAGACGGGAAAACCGTTGGCAGCGCAGAAGTTGCACCGAACGCGATGGAGCTTTCAGGCCTGTTGGCCCAACTCCAGCCGCGCAGTACGCCTGTGCACACGCCACGGTTGGAACGGCCCCGCCCGCAACACAGGCATGGTTGGCCACAAACTCTCTGCAATCGGATTACCGCACCACCCAAATCGCTCGGTTTGTTTGGCTTGCCCCTCCTGGCAGCCCCCACAGCCTGCGCAGTACGCCGCCCTTCGGGGCCGGCCGCCGCGCACCCTTCGGAACACCGGCGACTCCATGGTCATCCCGCTCGCGCTCTCCCTTCCCTTCCGGTTTCGCGCGTCTTTCTCCGGCCTTGCCGTAATCCCAGCAGGCGAATGCCGCTGGACGGAAAGGTACGATGGCAAAAGAGATTTGTATCTCCAGCACCCCGCACGAAACGCGGCTTGCAATTCTTGAAGACGATCAACTCGCGGAAATCTATTACGAACGCGAAAACGAGTACACCCTGGCAGGGTCCATCTACAACGGGCGCGTCACCCGCGTCCTGCCCGGCATGCAGTCCGCATTTGTCGATGTGGGCCTGGAACGCGATGCGTTCCTGTACGTAACCGACTTCCTCGAACTCGAAGACCCCGAAGAGTCCGACGAGATCGAAAAAGCCGCGGTCAGCGGCGGCGCTCAGCCTCCCCGCGAGATTCGCCACACCAGTGCTCCAGAACAAACGGCCCAAACGGCCCAGACCGCCCCGCCGACCCGCAGCGGCGGACGCGGCGACCGTGGCCCCCGCAATGGCCAGCGCCCAGACGGGCGTCAGGACCAGAAACAGGATCAACGTCAGGATCAGAGCGCGGATCAGAAACAGGATCGCCAGCCGCGCGACCGCCGCCTCACGGTCGAGGCCATTCCCGCATCCGAAGAGGGGTCTTTCGACCTTCCCTCCATCCCCGCAAGCCCTGACCACGAAGACGACGCGCATGAGGATCCCAACGCGCCCGGCGCCAAACGCTGGCGTGGACGCCGCCGCCGCCGTGGTGGCCGTGGTCCAGCCGGTTCGCCCGAGGGCCAGGCTCCGGCAGAGGAATCCTCGCAGCCTTACCGCGCCGCTCCCGAAGAGTCCGAAGAAGCCCCGACGATTGAAGCCGCCGCCTCCGTTCCTGAAGCGGCGCCCGCGCCCCGCCGGTCCTCACCCGCTGCTTCCTCCGGCCCGGTCCCGTTTGTGCTGCCTGGCGAGTCGCTCCGGAAATACGGCGGAACAGCAGCCGACGAAGTGCCCGCTGCTTCCGCGCCCCCGCCGGTTCGTCCCTCCAGCAGCTTCAAGCCTTCCACGCTCATTGAAGCGCCCCTCAAATGGGACGGCAGCGGCCTGCTCCCCGGCGAGTCGCTCTCAAAGCATCGCGGCCGGCCGGCTGAACCAGTTGCCGAAGCAGCCTCCGAATCCTATCCAGGCTTCTCCGACGCCCCTCAGAGCAGCGAAGCCTCCGATGATGCCCGCTCCCCCGACAACATTGAAGAAGAAGACTTCTACGACGAAATGACAGTGTCCACCTCTTCGACGCCGGTTCCGTTGTTACTCGAAGAGTTCGCCCCCGATGCGGACGCCAGCCACCTCGTCGAGGAGCAGCCCGCCGAAGACGACAACTACGAAGAAACTTCCGAAACTGCCCCCGGAACCTCGCCTGCGGAACCCGCCGCATCCGATCCGCACGATGTCTCCGTCGATTCGATGCTTGACGACCAATCGGCCACCGATCCGCTGGCCACCGCCGTCGTGCGCCAGGATGAAGTAACTTCCGGCTTTGGTGCGGACATGTCGGATGGACCCGACTCCTCCAACCACGAACCGCCCGTCGCCTCAGCCCAGGACTCGGCCCCGGAACCGGCGTCGGAACCGGACGCCGACGCCTCCCACCACGTTGACCCGCTCCCGCCAACTCCCTTCCGCCTCTTTGGGCTGGGCAAGAAGAAGACCGAAGAACCCGCACCCGCGCCGCCTGCTCCCAAGCCGGCCGCCTCGTCCTACGCTCCCGGCAGCGGACACATTGAAGAAGAGGTCATCGAAGAAGAGGAGTTCGACGCGCCTCATCACCATCACGCCAAGGCCGACGAGCACGACCTCGAAGACTATGAGGAAGAAACCCTCCCCATCCAGATGCGCACCGGCGACCTGGGCGAATTGCTCCAGGAAGCCCACCTTGACCACCGCATCCAGTTGAACTTCGACGGCAAGAA
>Ga0182012_10006785_pt1 | contig 11604 bp, 14 predicted proteins | sample 612S2SmetaG_FD_120486 | JGI IMG/M metagenome (GOLD analysis project Ga0182012, IMG submission 120486) | Permafrost microbial communities from Stordalen Mire, Sweden - 612S2S metaG | ecosystem: Environmental > Terrestrial > Soil > Wetlands > Permafrost | place: Sweden: Stordalen | collected...
ATTGCCGGGCGCGCCTACCATTGCGCCCGGCATTTTTCGTTTAGGGCTTTTTGGGCCAAACTCCGCATGAACACCCCGAAATCACGCACCGTCTTTTCTCTGTTGCCCTCGAAGAGATAATCTATGGCAACGACGGCAAATCCGCAATTTCTTTACATGCTCGATGAGGACTTGTACCGTCTGGGCAACGCGGCCTCTCCAAAACTGAATAACGTCAGACCTCAAGACGTCGACACTTACGAAACCAACGGCATTCTGATGGTGCTGGCGAACGGAAAAGGTGTTGCGTTGTTCAATCTCGAAGAACTACAACGCCGCGAAAGCGGTTTGGCCGGATGGGTCTGGAAGATACCGCAAGGCACCTTGCCGCCTGTCGGCCTAGCCGTTTACCCAGACATCAGCAGCCCTGGCCACTTCTTTTTATGTCCGGTTTCTGTTATGACTGGTTTCTGTTATGACTACGGATAGATACCGAGCCTTGCGTTCCGAGCTTGTGCTGCATTGTGAGAGGACACGGAAAATATGAGCGATCAACTCAAACTCGAACTAGACAGCTACGACACGCGGTTTATTCTCGAAGCCCTGCAAGAGATGTCCTACAAGTGGCACCACATCAACCGGACCACAACCGACGAGGACGAGCAGGCCGATTACGGCAACGATGTCATGTTTCTTGATAGTCGCCGTGAGCGCATTGAACGCCTTGCCGTTGAAGCCTTCGGCCCACAAATCAAGAATTTTTCACGTGAACCAATTGCCGTTGCCAAACCCGCACCCGACTGCGAGCGTCCGCTACCCCGTTAGAAGCCCCGCAACTTGGGAAACCCTTTGTGCCAGATTCCCTTATCAACCGCCGTTTTATAGACTCGTGCGGCGGGCGCTTTACGCCGCCGACGGGACCGATATCTTCAGCAGGGATTGGTAAGCATGCCAAGGTTGGCGCAATTTGTGCTTCATCAAGGCAGTAACTTATGAAAGTACGTCCACGCCGTCTGGGTCGGTCCTCGGCAAATAGAGTGAAACTCCTTATCTTCACGGTTCCCTCTGGATCGCACGTCACATTGCCTCGCCGTTAGCCCTCAGTTCAGTGGCGAAGCGAATCTCGACCCAGGGTCCTTCGTTCGGCGTTCCATCGTCAACTGGACTGCTCCGGGCGATATCCTCGAGAACAGTTGGAATGATCCGTTGTTTCCTGGACCCTTTTACCCAATAGTAGCCGGTGCCAGGAGGTGGGTCTGGGTTGCCGTGCCAGGTCGGCGGCCTCAATTTGCGCTTCATCAACGCTGTAACCTGAGAAAGCACGTCCACTCCGTCAGGGTCGGTTCTCGGCAGATAGATTGATATTTGTTCGAACATCCGCAGGTCCGGTGCACCCGCGACGCCTGCCAGTGAATAGCCAATGCCAGCGATGCCTTTCTTGGGGTCTTGGCCAAACCCCAGGCTCGAGTCATCGTGATCGACCGTGAGCGACGCCACGGGAATCAGAGCCTTAAGTCGCTGTGCAACATCGGCCTCACGAAAGGTGCCACACAATCGCGGGTCGGCGACAAAATCTGTTACCGCCTCCGCCCAAGCTTGGGCTTTTGAGGTGGCGACTGGTGTTACGGAGGTCTTTCCTCTCGTAACTTGGCTCACCGAGTTCGAGCTATAAAGCCAAACGAAGAGTAATAGAAATGGGCCAGGTTTCATCGCGAGCACACACCAAGCGGGGCTCCAAGTAATAGCGTTCGCATGCCCAATTCACCAGCAGAGCAAACGCCGGCGGACATCGTCTGATTGCTGAAGGTTAAATGGTCAGGCCACGTCTCAGGTCTCCGGCCAGATCCCAGAAGAGGCCTTGTAGAGTTGAGCCGACTCTAACAGTTCAGTTGGATCTTTCAAATCGCTCCGACGATCAAACGACGGATGTCCGGGTTGGCTAACTTGATCCTGCGAGAGACCATTCAGTAAGTTGCGGCCAAGAGGGGCCGTTCGACTCACATCTGTGTAAAGCTCCAAATGGAGCATCGCGCGCGGATTCCAAGTCCCGTTTTCATGCCGCTGGCCGATTACCGCAATCTGCTGGCCTTGGCGAACAAACGTCTTCCTGTGCAGTGCCGAGCCATTCAAAATCTCTCCGTACCGAATGATCCCGACGCCTGGATGAAGGACATCTATCTCGTCAGTGCGCATGTAGAAAGCATTGGCGCGTAAAACGATCCCGTCAGCCATCGCGAGCACCGCGGTACCAATCGGCGCTTCCAGATCGACGCCGGCATGACGCCTCGCCCCGCCATCTCGCGGGCCACCGAACTGCCGCTGATCGTACTTCCCATGACGCCAGCCCTGATTCGTAGGATAGAAAGGCAGTGGAAAAGTAACCCGAGGATGCCTGCTGATATTGAATTGTGCCATCTGCTCAAGTACCGGTGGGGAATTATAGGAGTTCGATGTGTATCCAACTGACATACATTCGAGAGTAGACCAAACGGCCAGCGAATTACAAGACAGAATAGGGGCAGGCCAATACTAGTTGCTTCGACTGCAATCTAGTTAACACTCACGTAATTCTAAAGTCTGAAATGGTTCCTAAAACGCTCTTTTGCGGCGGACGCGCTTTGTGCCGCCGACGGGACCGATATCTTCTTTCATCAAAACTGTAGCCAGCACCTCGTCGGCTGGCTTCGACTTCATCAAGCGTGCGACGCGGTATTGAATCTCCTTGCCGTCCTTTTCGAAGCTGGCGTCTTGCAAATGGACAACTCCGGTACGCGCGAGCGATCCGAGAATTTCTTCAAACATACGGCGGGGAATTTCTTCTTTAGGGAATGCTTTCGTGTAGAGCTTGCCAGTTGAACGCTGGCCGGTGCTTTGGAGAGTTTTGATGATGCGGCCCAAGTACTTTCGCTCGCCAACTGTTGCGGCGCGGAACTTCTGCACGGCGCAGTTCTGCGGGGCGCAGAAATCGCAGATGCCGCAAGCGCTTTGCGAATCGAGCAAGTCGCCGAAATGCCTCACCAACATTGCCATTCGGCATTCATGGTTCTGTGCCAGATGAATCATTGCTTCGAGCTGGGCACTCTTCTGATCGCATTGAAACAGATAACTGTTTCGCCAGCGCGTGTTTCCGCGGCTTATGAGATCGTTGGGCGTTACCACGGCGCCGCCGTACATCCAGAGTCGATCTAACGCTTTGTCCATCAAATCTTCATCAAAGCGCGTTTGTGAGATGAGCCACTCTTTTGAGACGGGTTCTTCTTTCAACCGTTTGAAGATCTCGTCGAGAACCGACACTTCTGGATAATCCTGTTCGAAGAAAAAATCGTGGGTGCGGCGGTCGGAATAGGACTGCATGAGAATGGCGCGGCTGGGTGCGCCATCGCGGCCCGCGCGGCCGATCTCCTGGTAGTAACGCTCCACGCTGCCCGGCAAAGCGACGTGCACCACGGTTCGCACATTAGGCTTATCAATGCCCATGCCGAAAGCGATGGTGGCCACCATGACATCCAACTTGCCCGCCAAGAAATCGTCTTGTACAGTTGCACGGACGGTGGCGCTCAAACCAGCGTGATAGGCGGCAGCTTTAGCGAGATCGGAAAGATCGACGGCGAGCGATTCAGTTTGCTTGCGGTTTGGCGCGTAAACAATCGCGGGCCGGTGCTCGGCGTTGGCTAGCAAGTTGCGCAGTAGTTCCAAGCGCTCTGAGGGCGCGGCCTCAACCACTTCGACAGCTATATTGTCGCGCCGGAAACCCTGAATGAAGCGTGCGGTATTTTGCAAGCCCAGTTGCTTTTCAATATCGTTCTGGACGCTGGGCGTTGCTGTTGCCGTTAGCGCCATCACGCTAGCGGGCCGCAAGAGCGGAAGATATTGACCAATCATTCGGTAGTCGGGCCGGAAGTCGTGCCCCCATTGCGATATGCAGTGTGCTTCATCGACGGCGACCAGTACGGGCTTCCGCTTAGCCAGCATTTCGGGAAATCCTTGAACGCTTAGCCGCTCGGGCGCGATGAACAGAAATTGCAGCTTGCCCGCGAGATAGTCGAAGCAGGCTTGGCGGGATGCGAGCCGGTCGCGCCCGGAGTGAATCCTCGCGACGGCCAGACCGAGGGCTTGCAGCTTTGCGACTTGATCTTCCATGAGCGCGATGAGCGGGCTGATGACTAGAGTTGTACCTTCGCGCGCTAGGCCTGGCAATTGATAGCAAAGCGATTTGCCAGAACCGGTTGGCATTACGAGGAGAACATCACGACCATCTACCGCGGCGCGGCACACAGCCTCCTGATTTGGACGGAAGGACGGGAAGCCGAATGTCCGTTGCAGAATTTCGGTGAGTGCGGTGGTCAATACTTCATCTTATTGGGAGGACCAGAAATATGGCGGGCCGCAATTCCAGTAAAGTTTACGCGCGGGAAGTTTGCTTGTGTGAGCCTTCATACAGATGCAGGGCGTTTTGCGAAACAAAGCATGCTTGTCGCTCCGCCAGACTTCGCTATCCGGCCGTTAACATTCTTAACCGAAAAGATAGGCAACGGAGCCCCATTTGAGGATTTTCCTCCTTTTCTACTTGCGCTAATCTTGCCTCGGCGCCGTGATCCGGTGGTAACAGAATTGCAATGATCGTGAGTCTCGGATTCGTTCTCGCAAATCCGCAATCGGAGAAACCGCATTGACAATTACGAATCAGCAACTCTTTGCCAAAGCCGCTGAAATGACCGCGAACTACCTTGGTTGCCCGAAAGAAAATCTGGCGCTCGACACGGATTTAATTTCTGAATACTACATGGACTCGCTCGACCTAGTCGACCTTGGCATCGAGATCGAGAAGACTTTCCCAGTTGAACTCTCCGATGATGCCTCTTCCCACATTCGAACGATGGAAGATATCGTGGTTTTAGTGCAAGCCGCTCTGAACGCTTCGCTTGCGGAGCGAACTGAAACTATCAGTCAGTTACTAACACTTAGCTACAACGATTCTTCCTTTGATAGCTCCATCGTGACGACCGGCAGGAGAGGATCTACTTCATGACGCTTGGCGATACCCGACTGTCCTTAACTTACCTCCGATGCAAGTGCGATTCGTTGGCGCTTTAGCCTCGGACCCGACGATAATCAATGCTCGTAGCGGTGGACTATTTTCCAGCAACTCGTGAACACTCGCGAATGATATCGGCCAAGCCAGTGTAATCTCCGGCCAGGAAACTGGCTCGCGAGGCAGCGGTCATTTGATCGCGAGTGATGCGACCCCAAGTTATGGTGTAGCCTGCTTCGGTCGCCAGTTGGCGGATGAATTCGCGTTGGGTGCGGCCGTTGCCTTCTCTAAACGGATGGGCGGCGTTGATTTCGCCTAAGAAGAATGCGGCGCGGTTGATGAAGGTTGGCGAGTCTATTTGCAGCAGGAGGTTCTCTTTCGCGAGCTTGCGAAAGAGGTCGTCGAGTGCGGGTTCGACAAAGTCGGCGCGGGCGAAGGAGTGGCCGCCTTTTGAGATGTTGACAGTACGGAATTTGCCAGCCCAAGGGTAAACGTCTTGGAAGATGTATTGGTGAACGGCTTTTAGGTGGGCGGTGTTGAAATTGTTTTTGATAGGCGAATCAATCAATTCTGCAATGCGGCGCGACGTCGCCTGTGCCTCAAACTGGGCTAGCTTCTGGTTATCGCGAATTCCAACGAGATTCTCAAGAACGTCCGTTCCGTGGTAGAGGTAAGGGTCCGTAATCTCGTTCATGTAGCGCGTCGATTTCAGCTCCAACCTGCTTTAGAGTGATCTCACCTGCTGCGTAGCGATCATAAATTCGCAAGGCTTCTGCGCCCGGCTCAAGCCCTTCCAAGCGTACTGATGCCAGCGCTTCAGCTATCTGGAACTGGCGTTTGGCGCGCTCTTCCGCAGTGATCTTGAGGGCTAGCGGCATATCTACATTTTATCAATTCCGAGGGCCTTTCGCTATCCTTTTCCTATGCGAAGACTGCCTCTCTGCCTTGCTCTGATCTGCTCCCAAACCCTCTTCTCCGCTGAAGCCACATTCACTCCTGACGCTAACCTCTTGCCTCCCACACTGCGCCAGCAGGCCATCTTACAGCAGGCTTGGCTCAAGAGGCGGCTTGACGATAATCTACCCGTGCTGATGCGTAAACACGGCGTTAGCATGTGGATTGTCGCGTGCCGAGAATATGCTGAAGATCCGGCGTTCTTCTCGCTGGTTTCGGCGACGGTCTTCGCGGCGCGCCGCACGACCGTCTACGTGTTCAACGACAAAGGCACTGGCGCCGGTGTTGAACGGCTGGCGCTAGGCGGCGATTCGAATGGCGGCCTCTACACGGTGTATCGCGATCCCGATGCACCGAACCACGAGATCTACGGCGACAGCCAGTGGCAGACTCTGCGCAAGCTTGTTGATTCGCGCAATCCGAAAACGATCGCGGTGGACATCTCCTCAACCCATGCTTTTTCAGATGGCCTGACGGTGAGCATGCGCGACAAACTGATGGAAGCGCTTGGACCAGACAACGCTAAGAAGATTGTTCCGGCGGAGAATCTGGCGCTCGAATATCAAGAACTGCGCGTGCCGGAGATGCTGCCCAGCTATCGCGAAATGATGCGAGTGGTTCATTCACTCATTTCAAGAGCGTTCTCGAATGAAGTGATCACGCCCGGCAAAACGACAGACCAAGATGTGGTCTGGTGGTTGCGCCAGCAAGTAAACGACATGGGCTATGGCACGTGGTTCCATCCGTCAGTGATGGTGCAGAGAGCAGGCGTGAAGAAGGAACTAGACTTTTTACACAAGGAAAACGGCATAGTGATTGAGCGCGGCGACGTTCTGCACACCGATTTCGGCATAACGGCCATGCGCCTGAACACGGATACGCAACATATGGGTTACGTCTTGCGCGCGGGCGAGACTGATGTTCCAGCGGGACTGAAGCACGCCCTTGAAAACGGCAACAAACTGCAGGATATTGTGCTGGAGAATCTGCGACCCGGCCGGACTGGCAACGAAATTTTGCGCGATTCATTGAAGGCGATGGCGGCTGCGGGAATTAAAGGCACGGTGTATAGCCATCCGATTGGCGACCATGGCCACGCGGCGGGCCCGCTGATTGGGCTATGGGATCACCAGGACGGAGTGCCCGGGCGCGGCGATGTGAAGGTGCTGCCAGTGAGTTGGTTTTCCATTGAGCTATCGGCTTGGACGAACGTGCCTGAGTGGAACAATCAGGAAGTGCAGATGGGCTTGGAAGAGGATGCAGGTGTAGATGCGGCAGGGCATGCTTCATGGATCTTGTCGCGCCAGACAGAGTTCCACCTCGTTCACTAATTCGGGTCCCCTAATTCTAAGCGTTCTGATAGCATCGAACCCATGCGGTCATTTCTATCAATACTGTTTTGCGCCACGCTTTTTGTATCGTCGTCCTTAGCAGCGGAGAAGGCGTTGCAGATCTACTTTATCGACGTCGAAGGTGGGCAGGCCACGTTGTTCGTAACTCCCGCTGGAGAATCGCTACTGATTGATACTGGCTGGGGATACAACGCTTTTCGTGATGCTAACCGGATTGTGGCCGTAGCGAAACTGGCGAAGATCAAGAAGATCAACTATGTGTTGATCACGCACTATCACACTGATCACGTGGGGGGCGTGCCGCAACTGGCGCAGAAGATGACCATTGAACACATCATCGATCATGGGCCAAACCGCGAAGATTCGAAAGCCAGCCAAACGCTTTACACGGAGTATCAGAACGCGATCGTTGCCATCGACCATATCGTATTGAAGCCGGGCGATAAGTTGCCAATCAAAGGGATGGACGCAATGGTGGTGTCGGGAGATGGAAACGTAATTGCCAATCCGCTGCCGGGCGCTGGACAATCGAACGACGCTTGCCAAGGCGTGCAGGTAAAGGCGTCTGACCCGAGCGAAAATGCGCGTTCGCTTGGATTGGTGATTCAGTTCGGCAAGTTGAAGATTGTCGATTTAGGCGATTTGACTTGGAACAAAGAAATAGAATTGATGTGCCCCATCAACAAGCTGGGCAAGACGGATATTTATATTGCGTCGCATCATGGCTTGGATCAGAGCAACAGTCCGGCGCTGGTGCATGCGTTGCAGCCTCGCGTGGCAATCATCGATAACGGCAGCAAGAAGGGGGCGTCGCCGAGCGCATGGGATATTATCCGCGATTCACCGGCGTTGCAGGACATTTGGCAGTTACACTTCGCGGACGCTAATGGCAGCGAGCACAATACGACAGATCCGTACATTGCGAATGTGGAGGAACTGGACACTGGCTTCTATTTGAAATTAACGGCGCATGAAGACGGCAGTTTTGAAGTGTTCAATGCGCGGAATAAGTACGAAAAGAAGTACGAGACGATTCATTGAGCGGGAGCGCCGGTTGCCCGTTTTTCTTTGAATCAGCCGAAGAAGTCGCGCACTTTTTCGAATACCGTCTTTTCCCTCGGTGAGTTCTCCACGGGCAAAAGCGTGGCTAATTGCTCGAAGAGCTTTCGTTGTTCGCGGGTGAGCTTTTTGGGTATCTGGACATCGAGGTGAACGAAAAGGTCGCCGCGCGTGCGAGTATTCAAAATCGGCACCCCGAGATTGCGGAGCCTGAACTGTGCGCCGGGTTGTGTGCCTTCGGGCACAATGATCTGCTGGGTTCCATCGAACGTTTCAATCTCGATTTCCGCGCCAAGAACCGCCTGCGCCAGATTGATGGGCAACGTGCAATGCAAATCGTTTTCGCGGCGTTCGAAAATGTGGTGCTCATTGACTTTGAGGACGACGTAGAGATCGCCAGGTTGTGCGCCTGCGGGGCCTGGATTGCCTTCGCCAGCCAAGCGTAAACGAGTGCCGTTATCAACGCCTGCCGGGATATTCACCTTCAGACGCTTTTCAACTTTGTTGAAGCCTTCCGACTTGCATTGCGGGCAAACTTGCCGGATTAGCTTGCCGCGTCCGCTACAGCTTGGACAGGTCTTGCGAATCGAGAGGAAGCCTTGCTGATAAAGAACTTCGCCACGGCCATGGCAAGTGGTACAAGGAATCAAACCACCGTTGGGGTCGGCACCAGTTCCCTGGCATTTGACACAAGCCTCCATGCGCGGTATGAGCAGATCGGCGGCCATGCCCTTCATGGAATCTTCGAAGCTAATCTCAAGGTCGTACCGAATGTCTTCGCCGCGCACCACGCGCGAACGGCGACCGCCCCGCTGGCCGAAAATATCCCCAAGGCCAAACAGATCGCCGAGAATGTCGTTGAAGTCGGCGAAGGTGGCCTCGTCGAAACCGCCAGCGCTCGGGCCGTTGACGCCTTGGTGGCCAAAGCGGTCGTAGCTGGCGCGCTTCTGTGAATCGCTTAAAACGGCGTAGGCTTCAGCAGCTTCTTTGAACCGTTCTTCGGCATCGCGGTCGCCAGGATTGCGGTCAGGATGGAACTGAAGCGCTAGCTTTCGGTAGGAAGACTTAAGCGTCTGTTCGTCGCAATCACGCTGGACGCCGAGCACCTCATAATAATCGCGTTTGGCGACACCCATCTAAATATAGAAATCCCTTCGTCGAAAGCGCGCAGCCTCAAAAGACTCGCTTAACGATTCACCGCCACCTTTACCATGGCAGGACGCAGAAGCCGACCTTTGAAATAATAACCGCGCTGGTATTCTTCCAGAATAGTCTCATCAGGGTGGTCTTTTGTATCAACCATTTCTACGGCATGATGAATATGCGGGTTGAAGACCGGCACGTCTGAGGCAATTGGTTCCAAACCAAGCTTCTTTAGAGCTTCATAGAGGCGCGAATAGATAAGTTCCATTCCACGCGAATATTCTTTGTCAACACAATCGGCCTTTAGTGCGCGCTCGAAATCATCCAGAATCGGCAGTAGCGATTTGACCGTGTCCATGGCCGCGAATTCGAGCAGTTCGCCTCGTTCGCGCTCGCTTCGGCGCCGGTAGTTTTCAAATTCTGCTTGGCGGCGCTGCAGAAGATCTTGATATTCAGCTTTTTCTTTTGCCAGACGTTCGCGCTCGCTCGCATCCGAACTGTGACTATAAGCCGGAGGCTGCTCCACAGGTTCGGAATGGTGTTCTTGATGTGATTCTTCAGCCACGACGGCGTTATTCTCGTTATCAGCTTGCATTGGACTAGACCACTAGTAGAAAGCGCAATGCTCCTGCTAGAGCTTCAGCGTAACAGAACTGAAGATCACAAAAGCCGATTGGGAATGGATCGGCCCCAGGAGCCTTCCCTCACTAATAGGTTAGCAGGAAAGAAATTTCGGCGACAGCGCAATCACCGATGTTTTTCGCTTCCGGGGTAAATTCCTGGGGCTTCCACAAAAGCGCGTTCGGCCAGCGACCAATGTTGCATGGTGCGAATGCTGGGGCTACGTGCGATCACGTAGCCCCCTACCAGGCCGAAGACGAGTTGGCAGGCGACAAAACAGGGCCAACTGATGTGCTCGTTCAAGCTTGGGTTGACCAAGTTCAAGAGCACGGCAATCACTTCGCTTCAGATGAGCGGCATGATCACCCCGGCCCAGATCGCAGCGCATTTAGGAAACATTGGCAGAGCAACAGCGTAGAGCACGCCCACCACCTGAGACCGTACAAACAAGCCATCGCGGCCCATGAGAGCGCCACCCGCAAGACCACCAATAATGCCAGCCGAATGGGGTTCCCTAAGCCAGCGACCATGGGCATGATAGAAATGCGTTTCAGTCGAATTTAGCGGGTTTAGGAACGCTATTGAGCCAGGATAGCCGACATTCAATACCGATTTCGGCGGCGGGGCGCCAGAACCAGGAGCGAACCCAATAAGGCTAGTATGGCCAAGAAGATATAGAACAGCGCCCGCTCCAGGCCGCCGGGGCCCGAGAACGTGTAAGCGGTGAAGAAGAAGCCCCACACGAGAATCACCACAAACGCGATGTTCCAGAGGGGGAAAACGAATTCGTAGATGCGCACGATGGCGAGGAATATAGAGATGAAGCCACAAAGACTCAGCAACGTGACGCGGGAGATGAGGCGGCTCTGATCAAACGGCAACATCTCAAGATGTAAGAGCTGATTGTTGGACTGGGCGATGATGGCGATGCTAATGAAAAATATGCTGAGAGCAAGGTGAAATAAAAAAGAGTACAGCTTCAAGATTGTGGTTGCGTAGGTCACAATATCTTCTTTCCCATGGCGGACATCACGAGTTCAACGCCCAGCAGGGCCGTGCGATTGGCTGAATCCAAAACTGGATTGACCTCGACCACTTCCATCGAAAGCATGCCGTTGGAATCGGAAATCATCTCCATAGACAGGTGGGCCTCACGGTAACTCATGCCACCTCGGACGGGAGTGCCGACGCCAGGAGCTTCATCGGGGTCGACTGCATCCATATCGAGAGAGAGATGAAAACCCGCTGTGCCGTCGGAAGCAGCAACGATGGCTTGTTCCATAATTTTGCGGAGGCCGAGCTCGTCGATATCCCGCATGGTGAAGGCGACTACACCGAGATCTCGCACCATGACTCGTTCGCGCTCGTCGACGTCGCGCAGGCCAATTAATACCGTATTGCGGCCCGCCATTTTCGGAGCATACCCTAGAATCTGCGTGAGTTCTTTGGGACCGCGTCCCAAGC
>Ga0182012_10006789_pt1 | contig 11601 bp, 5 predicted proteins | sample 612S2SmetaG_FD_120486 | JGI IMG/M metagenome (GOLD analysis project Ga0182012, IMG submission 120486) | Permafrost microbial communities from Stordalen Mire, Sweden - 612S2S metaG | ecosystem: Environmental > Terrestrial > Soil > Wetlands > Permafrost | place: Sweden: Stordalen | collected...
TCACCTTGCACTTGTCGCAGATCGGTTTTACAGATGCACGGACCTTCATAAAAACCTCAGTTCTCAGTTCTAAGTTCTAAGTTCTAAGTTGCAAGTTGTAAGTCATGCTGTCGCGGTTCCCTCAACTTAGAACTTACGACTTACAACCTTTCTACTTGTACCGGTACACAATGCGTCCGCGATTCAGGTCATAGGGACTCAGCTCAATGGCGACGCGATCGCCGGGGAGGATGCGTATGAAGTTCTTGCGCATACGGCCTGAAACGTGCGCGAGAACCTGGTGCTTGTTCTCGAGCTCGACCTTGAATAACGCATTGGGCAGGGTCTCCACGACCACGGCCATCACTTCAATTGCATCTTCCTTCGACAAACACTCTCCTCGACTGGAGCCGGTTCGGCCCAATCTGCGTTGCTGTTCCTGTGAATCTGTCTCGTGGGCTTCTGATAGCCTCCGCTCGGCTGGGGTTCAAGAACTCCAGGGGTCGATAGAAGGCGGCGGAAGGGACACGCACCATCTCTGAGTGTACCGCAAAGTGGCGCTTTTTGGCCAGTAAACGCCAGCCGGGACTTGACACGACTAGTAAAATGAAATCAGCAGGAAGGTTCCCGGCTGGCCTGTGGGGGCGAGCGTGGTCTTACGGCGTGGGGATAGAGAAAACGAGGGGTCTGCGCCTAAGCCTTTATTTTTGAAGATTTTGCGGGATTTTGGTAGGGGGGGGTAGTTGAGCTTAGCCCGGCTACGGACCGACGTTGGCGGCCAGTGGTGTGGTCACCGGCACGGCCAGCCCGATGAACTTGGCGACCGTATTGCTGCCGGAGTTGGTCGTCCAGACAGAGCCGGAGCTGTCTACCGCGACGCCGATGGGGAGGTTGAGCGACCCAAAGCCAGTGGTGGGAGACGCAGGGGTGGCCGAGCCGTAGACGTATTGCAACAGGCTGCCGGAGGCGGCGCTGTTCGCAACCCAGATGGAGGTTCCGTCGCTGGACAGTCCCGCCGGCGAGCTCAGCCCCGTGGAGGCGGGACTGATCGCAGCCGCTGTTCCGGAGGCGAACTCGCTGAGTGCGCCTGTGATGGCCGTGCCAGTCGTGAACCCCGTGGCGTAGACGCGGTTGGAGCCGTCGAGCGCCACGCTGACTGGGCCCTGCAGCGTGCCGTCGTTGAGCGCAGCGGAGTATGCTCCAGCGTGGGTGAGCTCAATGATGGAGCCGCTGCCGCTGGTGATGTAGAGGTTGCCGGTGGTATCGAGCGCGATGCCGCTGGGCGAGGTGATGTTGCTGTTGCCAGTGAAGGGCGAGCCAGCGATGAGCGCGCCCGCGGAGCTGATGCCGGTGACTGAGTTGCCGTTGAAGTTGGTGAAGTAGGCGTTACCGGCCGAGTCGATGGCCACGGCGCTGGGAGCGGAGAGGCTGAAGGTAGCTGCGGGGTAAGTTGCAGTGTTGCTCAGCGTGCCGTTGGAAAGCGTGAACGCGAAGGCCGAATCGCCGGCGGTGTTGGCGACCCACACCACGCCGTTGCGGTCGATGGCCACGCCTTTGGCGCCAAAGAGTCCGCTGGGCGCGAGCGAGTTAAGAGCGGTCCCGGTGGGAGAGAACTCTGAGAGCCTGCTGCCGGACTCGTTGGTGACCCACGCGTTGCCGGAGCCGTCCAGAGCGATGCCATAGGGCGTAGCGAGATTCGCGTTGGCGATGCTGACGGCCACGCTAAAGTCGTTGGGCGGGGAGGAACTGACCATGGAGGGCTGGAAGGGCGCCGAGGTGGACGAAAGGTTATAGAGCGCGGTAATGGCTGATGATCCGGGGTTCCTCGCGATGGCCAGCGCCGCGCTGAAGGTGTCCGTGGTGCCGGTGGCGCCGAATATGCTGGCGCAACTGCTGCTGTTGCCAGCTGTGCCCTGGCTGTTGATACAGGTGGCGATGATATTGGCCAGAGTATTAATCTCGGCGACAGGCACTGTGACACCCGCCGCGAGATTGTCGCCGCCCGCGGCTCCGCGGGTGTTACTGGCCAGTACGGTCGCGTTGCTAAAGGCGTTGACCAGGCCCGTGGGATTGGCTCCGGTGGCGCCGATGTGCAGGTAGTCGGAGGCGAAGGGAGCGAGAGCATAAGCCGCAGCGACGGTCGTCACCTCATCGACATTGAGGGTGATATTCGCGGCGTTGGAATAAAGCGCGGCGCAGGAGCCCAGTGCCGCTGCAAGCGATAGATTGGCGTTGGTTCCTCCGCCAGGATCTCCGCCGGTAGCGACCAGATAGACCTGCGTGCCGGCTGTTGTGCCAGCGCAGCCGTTGTAGAGGCCGGTGATACTGAAGCTTCCGTCCGCACCGCTGGTGGGCGGCGAGCTGATGAGGCCGGTAGAGAGGGATCTGAGACCGGTGGTGCCCGCGGTGTAGAGCTGGATAGTCGCACCATTGACTGGATTCTGACCGCCGTGGACGACGCCGGTGATCTTTGTAGCAGTGGCGCCGGTGGCGCTGATGCCGAAGTTCGCAGGCATGTTGCCGGCGCAGCCGGAGAGGATGGCAGACACAGTCAGAGCCGTCGCGGCGAACGATGCGGTGCGGAGAAGCTTGGCTTGAGGTTTCATTCGCCGTTGGCTGAGCATGTTGTCCTTCTCCTGCAGTGTAAATCGATGGATGAACTGGCGGGCTTCGGTTCCGCGAAGTTGGGTTCGATTGAGCGGTGTCATTGGGCCGTGAAACTCCTGGAAACCGGGGTTGCTGCTGCGTAGTCGCCGGTGGGATCCGTGTTCTGCGACGCCTGCACTGTGACCAGGCCGGTGCCGGTGACGTTGAGCGTGCTTCCGTTGGTGATGTTGGCGTTGCCGAGAGTCACCGTATAGCTGACTGGCAGACCAGAGGTAGTGGACGCCGTGAGCTGATAGCTGCCGCCGTTCGGGAAGTTGGGCAGTGGCGCGAAGAGGATCGACTGCGGAGCTCCGCCGGAGATGGTGAAGGTGCTATTAGATGGTGAGAGCGTGTAGTTGGCAGCGCCAAAGTTGTTGAGCGCGAGGCTCGCGGTGAGCGGCGTCGCGGTGTAGGTGTTCGCCGGGGAGTCACGCAACGCCGTCGTCGTTCCTGTGGGCGTTCCGGTAAAGACGCTAGAGGCGCTGTCACTGTACTGGAAGGTGCCCAGCACAGCGGAGCAGACATTCGGCGCTCCGTAGACGCGGCTGCTGCAACTCGCGGTAACCGTCAGCGTTGCCTGACCGATGGAGACGCCAAGGCTGGAGGTGGTGGACGACGAGGTGAATGCTCCGGCTCCGGCATAGCTCGCTGAGAAGCTGTGCGACCCGGCCAGCAGGCCCGTTACGGAGAAGGTATAGGTTCCGCTGCTGAGGGTTCCCGTCAGCGTGGAAGCACCGTCGATGGTGAGTGTGACGGTTCCAGTGGGCGTGCCGGTGTTGGCCGAGACCGTCGCGGTGATGCTGGCGGCCTGCCCGTAGGTCGGTGTGTTGTTGGAGCTGAGGGTGGTTACCGTGCTGGTGCCAACCACGCTGAGCGCATAGGCAGAGGAGGTGGAGGATCCGGCGAAGTTGGTGTCGCCACCGTAGGTCCAGGTGAAACTGTGGTTGCCCGGCGTGAGCGTGGAGGAGTTGTACGTCGCCTCGCCGGAGGCATCGAGGCTGCCGTTGGCGATCTGCGTGGCGTTGTCGTAGAGCGTGTAGGTACCCGTGGGAATGGTGTAGCTGCCGTTGCTTACTGCTCCAAGGCCCGGGGTCCGCGGACGCATGAGCAGCGTGATGCTCTGGCCATAGTTAATGCTGGTGGGCGAAGTGCCGGGGACAAAAGCATTGACGTCGGACGCGATGGCCGCAGTCGGGTCCCAGGTGGCGACGGTGTTGTACTGATTGGTGGTGATGGTCTTGCCGAGGAAGGCCAGCGGATAAAACTGCTGCGCCTGCGCCTGTGTCAGGCCGACGGAGTTTGTGCCGTTGGCGGAGAACGCGGTATAGCCTGGGTCGGTCGAGGCGCTCTCGCGGGCGCTGGTGGGAAGAACTCCGGAGCCGCTGCTGGCGGCGCTGGTTCCCACAAAGATGACGCCATTGATGTCTGGTGAGCCGTTGCTGGGATCGGTGTAGGTCTGGTCGTTGTACTCGCCGTAGGTGGCATCGGTAAGGGCGTTCGACCCGGAGAAGGGAATGTAGCCGAGGGAGTTCACCTGATCGATGTAAGAGTTGAGCATGATCCAGGTCGAATAGGTGCCGTAGGGACGACCGAAGTAGAGGCTGGACATGCCGGCGTTCTGCGAGGTGAAGACGTCACTGTTCATGACGTAGCCACTCAGATAGTCGCCGGAGCTACCCGTAAGAGCGGCCTTGTTCTGGGCCTCAATCGTGACTGTGCCGCCGGCCGTTGAGTGGTAGGCCGAGTAGATACTGGTGTGGTCGAAGACGACCGCGGCGTCGCCGAAGATGTAGTCGACGTCGCCGGTAATCTTGCCGCGGAACCAGAACTGACGCGCGGGATAGGCGCTGCCGGTGCTGATGGCGCCGGCGTAGACCGTGTCCTGCAGGCTGGCGGTGTAGACGTTGTTGAGAACGGCGAGGTCAGATGTAATCCAGATCGCCAGCGCCTGCGAGGCACACTCGGTGCCGGCATTGTAGAGTGCGCTGTAAGTCATGGCTGTGCCGGCGCTGGCGGTGCAGACTCCGGCCGAGACATAGGTGGTAGTCAGCGTGGAGTCAGTGTCCCAGGTGTTGTTGAGCGTGAAGTTTTCGCCGTAGAAGCCGTTGGGTGTAGTTGTCGAACTGCTGACGGCAGTGTTAACTCCGCGGGCGACGACGAGTGTGGCCGACCCTGCATCGTTAGCGACGGAGTTGAAGAGCGTGCTTCCCGCGGGCAACTGATAGCCGTTGGTGATGGAGGTATTGAACTCACCGGCATAGCTGTAGACCGAACCGGAGCTGGTGCTGAATGCGCCGCCGGGGTGAGTGATGATGACTTTGGTGGGATCACCACCGAGGCCGCGCAGAGCGACGTTGGGCTGTGTGACGCTGACGTCTCCGGTGTAGGTTCCGGGTTGGATGTAAACCGAACCGCCGGTCACTGGCAAAGCATTTATCGCGGCCTGCACGCTGCTGTAGTTGCCGGTGGCGCCGACGACGTTCTGCGAGCCGCCGATGAGCGCGGTCGTTGTGGCTTGGCTAACCGTGTAGGTGCTGACCGAGGCGGTGGACTGGGCGTAGTCGAGCGAATCGTTGGGCACGAAGGTAACGCCGAGTGAATACGTGCCGATTGGGAGATAGCTTGCGGCGTGGATACTCTGTGCTGAGCCGCCCGATGGAGTCGCGGTATAGATAAACGCGCCAGGGACATTCGCTGCCGCGTCGAGAACACTGTTTCCGATGGCGGCGCTGTACTGCTGAGACGTCGTGCCCGGGGTCCAGGTGGTGGTCGTGGATGCCTGGGTAATGGAAAACGTCATTGTATTGCCGGCGGACGACAGATAGGTGCCGTCTCCGGGATAGGTCGCCGTAATCGTATGGCTGCCGACCGTAAGTGCAGAGACAGGCACGTTGACCGAGCCACCTGAGAGGGTATAGTTCACGGTCGCACCGGAGTCGATGGAGACCTTGACCGCTTCCCCGTTTTGCGAGGTGGTATCGGATGCGACCTCGGCGACGTTGAAGGTGGCCTCCGGTCCTGATCCGACGTAGACGGCTGTCGAAGGTCCTGTGACCGTAGTGGTCGTGTTGTAGGTTGTGCCCGAAGCTTCTTGCGCGGTTAGCGCAAGAGAGCCGAGCGAGGTGGAGGGCACAAGGGTGGTTGTATTGGTAACCAACTGACCGTTGTTGCCGAGGTTCGGCGTCACGCTGAAGATGCAGGAGCTGCCAGTGGTCAGCACGCTGGTACCGGAGATGCTGCCGCATCCGCCGGAGCCAGTACCGGTGAAGGGGAACTCCGTACTGTCAGTCTGGGCATAGCCGGTGGAGTTCGCATTGCCGGTGTTGGTGAACGTACCGTTGTAAGTGGTGGTTGAGGTCGGAAAGGTATAGCTGGCCGAGGCGCGCGCAACCTTGAGGATGGCTGGCGTGGCCCTACCGCTGTCTGCGGCATAGATCTGGCCTTTGCCATCGACAGCGATACCATTCGGAGTCGTCTCGCCGGTGAGGACGGTGACCGATCCGGGAGCGAAGATCTGGTAAGGAATCTCGTAGATTTTCTTGCTGGAGCTGTCCTGAACGTAGACATTGCCGCCAGCATCGCCTGCCAGGCCGATAGGCGTAAGGCCGCTGAGGACGACTCCGCCCGCGGAAGCAGAGGCAACCGTCGACAGGGCCCCTGTTGTGGAGTTGACCCGGTAAACAATGCCTGTGTCAGCGATGAGGAGGTTGCCGAGGCCATCAATGGCCAGCAAGTTGGGATTAGCGAGACCTGTAGCGACGGCAGTCGTAGCTTGCAGACCTGCAAATCCGGCGTTGTTGGGTACCTCATACACGGATGCAGTGGTGGCATCGGAGAGATACATGTTGCCCTGCACGTCAAATGCGATTCCCTGTGGCTTGGCGACGGCCGGCACCGTGAATGTACTGGTGGTATAGGCCCCTGATGCGCCCAACGCATACTTCGTCACACTGCCGTTGCCGACGCCCGTGACATAGACGTTGCCCGTGGTATCGACCGCAATCTGGTTCGCGCCTGCAGGCGCAGTGCTGGCGATGGATGTGCCGTTGCGATAGATGCTTCCGGAGGAACTGGTATCGATCGAGTAGTAATTACCGCCGCTGTCAATTGCCAGCGAGGTGGGAATAGTCAGCGACGTCGTAACCACGGAGGTCGTCGGGCTGGCGACGTCTGTCACGAGTGCCGCATCGGTCGCTTGCCCGACCAGCGGGTAGAGTGTGGTGCCTCCACCGCCCCCGATGTTCGTGATGGAGAGAGTCGCGCCTACCTTGCCGGGAACCGTGGGCGTAAAGGTCACAACGACGGTGCAATCCGCGGTGTTGTCTGAACTGCTGTTGAACAGCGTGCAGGAAGGCGCGGCGGATGGGATAGAGATTCCCGGTGACGCGTTCAGCAACGTGGCTGTGACTCCGGTGGTTCCGGCGGGCTCGTGGAAGACTACATTCTGCGTGAAGGTGCTTCCCACGGCAGTGGGATAGAGAGTTCCAGCGAAAACCTTGCGTACAAGTCCGGCGCTGTCTGCCAGCAGCAGGTTACCGAGATTGTCTACGGCAATGGCGACGCCGACGCTGCTGAGGGAGGTAAAGGAGGCACCATTGCCAGTAGCGCACCCGTCTCCGTTGGTCGCACCGCCGGAACATTTCGTTCCCCCGGCGCTGATGGGGCGACGCAGATAACCGGTGGTACTGTCGATGATGTTTACGCCTGTGCCATCCGAGAGATAGATGTTCTGCGCACCATCCACGGCGACCTTGGTGTTGCCAGTGCTGATGCTCGCGGAACTGACATTCAGCTCCGGTGTGGCGCCTTTGCTGGCCGTCCCGGTGCCCTCAATGGCATACACAGTTCCAACCACAGGAGTGATGCCCCCATTGTTGGCACTGATGATATTCGCCATGGCAGTGCCGCCGACGTAGAGGACGCGAACCGCGCTGTCCACGTTGTCGCTGAAGATCGGGTTGCCGTCCTTATCGACACCGATGCCCGCGACTGGAGAGGAGCCGGCAGGCTTGCCGGTCTCGAAGAAGAGGCATCCGTCGCCCAACGTGTCGGTCGCCTTAATGGTCGAGGAAGCCGAACTGCATGCCTGTCCCGCTGCAGTTGGGATGTTGTATGTCGTGCCTCCACCAGAAGTGTAGGGACTGAAGGACCCAAGAATCGTATAGATGTAGCCTTCGTTCGCCGTGTACTGAGGATTCATGTTGATGATGGCGAAGAGCGGATTGGTCAAGCCGTTGTAGCTTGCCGGACCGAGAACCACGCGATAGCGGTCGCCTCCGGTGTCGGCGATGTAGACGTTGCCGAATTTGTCCGCCTGGGCGTTGCGTGCACTGTTCACGCCTCCTGACGTAGTGGCGCAGCTACCTGCCGTACCTACCGTGGCGGCGGTGGCCGCCGCACCGGTGAGGCCCCACGCGGCGACGTCACCGGACAGATTCTGAAAGGGTGACGCGAGGGAGTTGTCGCCACCTGATCCCGCAGTAGTACCACTGGCTGCGGTAGCGCCTCCACCCTGACTGGGAACGCAGCCGGCGATGCGATAAAAGGAGCCGACCTGCTTGCGATTTGCCGTGCCAGGACACAAGGGCGAAGTCGCGAGACAGATGATGTTCACCATGCTGGTGTTGTAGCTGCCCAGGATGACGTTACCCCAGGGATCCACATTCATACCGCGCGCGTTCGCCGGGCCGAGTGCACTGGTATTAACGCAACCGGAGCCAAGCGTGTCCTGCTTAGTACCCGTCGCACTAGTTGTGGCGGAGCAGACCGTATTGCTGGTGCCGATCACCTTGGTCACGATTCCGGTCCGGGCATCGATCCTGCGGACCTGGCCATTGCTATAGTCGTTGACAAAGACGTTGCCAGCTCCATCCACTCCTATGCCTGAGAGGCTGGGACCGAGAATGGCCTGAGTTGTGGGACAGCCGTTGCCCAATGTATCGAGGGCCGTAAGCTTGCTGCCGCTGCCGGTTCCTCCACAGGTACCACCCACCACATAGGTACCGCTGTATCCGCCCGCCAACGTGCTGAAGGTATTCGGAGTTGGATTCGTCTGCGCACCTATGGGGAGCGCCAACATGCCGACCACTACAAGCAGACCGAAGAGGGCAGTGTGCCGCGAGGAAGTCCTCTCGACAATGGCCTCAATGAAGCTGTCGGCTGGAGCGTTGTCCGACGAAGAGTCCGAAGCTGATAGAGAGCAGGGTTTACTGAACATGAAACGGTACTACTTTCATTGAAGATGAGTGCATGACAACGAGACCGGCACGATCCTGCGTAGGAGGAAAAAACGCGACTCTGGTTTGCGCGCACTACTATAGGGAGGCCGAATGACTGTTGTAAAGCCAAGATGTCTGACAACTTGGGCTGGCCGATAATTTGCTAATCCTTTGTTAAATTGAGCCAAGGCTGCGAATACGAGATCTGGACGTCGGTGCGGGTTGCTGATTGTCGGACAGATTGAGCAGAGTTCGGAGGACATAATGGGCCCGGTCTGATAGGCTGTCGGCCATGCAGACCTTCCGTTTGGCTCATGTGCCCCTGCTGCTCTTCTTTCTATTCGCCCCCTGCTCCGCGGCGGCGCCTAAAGTTCATTCTGTGACGCTGGGCGCGGTTCGGCGCGTGCCCTACACCCCTCCCGAAGCTAATGCTGACAACAAGGGCGAGGAGGCCACTACGCTGCGCGTACGGCCACTCTTCGTGGATGACAAACAGAAGGAGTGGACAGTTGGTGATATCCACGATGTGACTGACCGGTCGTTCGTGGTGCGGCGGGCTCTGCACATCAACGACTCGCTGCCCGGAGAGGCGCCGCGATGGACCTGGCAACCTGGGCCGTGGTTGATGGTTGACCGCTCTACTGGACACATTACCGCACTGCATCTGCCCGCATTCGATGCGGAGATCTCGCAAGTAGTGTGGTTCCGCGACTATGCAGCCTACTGCGGAATTGCGACCACAGCCAAAGGCGGCCTGGTGGCAGTCGTAGCGGAGCTGGGAGGCCGTCGGGCTGTGGTCCAGAAGGTTCTGGAGAGTTGGCCACAACCGAATCCGCCCGTTCCGGTGTGTTTGACTTCGGTGTGGCAGAGATCGCCCATTCGGGCGACGATTCAGGCAACAGGCGGTCCCGCACTGACGTTTGATGTGGTGGGGACAAGTTCTCTGATAGAAGAGAATGATAGTACCGACCCTTAGAACATCGGCCGGGCTGAGCGAAGATTCAGCAGAAGTTAACCGCGAATGCGCACTTTGTATGGAAGTTCATGGGCAGGAAGGGCTTTGCAAGTAGTATCTTGGGAAAAGCACGGGACAAAAGCTGTAGTGCGAATCTGTACTACGGTAGCTGCGATACGCGCCGATGGCGTAGCGGCTGCATCCGGCGACAGACCCCTCATAAGGACGAAAGGAATTAGAGAGACATGTGGAAACCGAATCAGCCTGCTGCTCCACCACCCACCACCCCTGACCCATCGCGCGCGGCTGCGCCCGGAGGCGCCGGAGCGGGCTTTGATCCGCGCGCTGCGGCTGCCGGCCTTCCCGGCGACCAGGCGACCATCGGCAAGAGCCTGGTCGTGAAGGGCGAGATCTCCGGCTCCGAGTCGCTGTACATCGACGGCAAGGTCGAGGGCTCCATCAATCTGCCCGGCAATCGCGTCACCGTCGGCCGCAACGGACAGGTGGCCGCGACCATCATGGCCCGCGAGATCGTCGTGCTGGGCAAGATCCGCGGCAACTGCCAGGCATCTGACCGCGTGGACATCCGCGCCGAGGGCTCGCTGACAGGCGACGTCATCGCGGCGCGCATCTCCATCGAGGACGGCGCCTTCTTCAAGGGCGGCATCGACATCCGCAAGGCGGGCAACGACGCCAAGAACGCGCCTGCGCCGCCGCCGCCTGCAGCGACGCCTGAGCCTGTCGCGGCAGAGGGATAGAACGTCTCCGCAGACCCAATCGCAAAGCCCCGGCCAAAGCCGGGGCTTTGCTGTGCGCGAACACCATCGTCAGACGGTCTGATCGGCGGCGGTTTCCAGCGTCGTGTCCTTCGCGGCGCGCGACCAGAAGATACGCAGATCAGTCACGTTCTTCAGTGCGAAGTTCGGCTGCGGCGGCGCCGTAATCGCGAAGAAGTCCGCGCGGTGCACGTCCTCCAGGTAGAAGGCCGGGCGTGTATCGGCGGCTGCGGGTGCGACCTCCACGTGCGACATCTCGAGGTTCCTGAGATGCCGGATGTAGAAGCCCTGCGAGGGCGTCGCGCCGAAGCGACCGATCTCCGGGTAGACATCTTCGAGCTCCGGGACGACGCGGCCGATGGCTTCCGCGGGTGGATTGCCGGCGTGACCGAAGTAGCAGTTCGACAGCTTCACGTCCTCAATCAGGTTCGATGGAACGCCGGAGAAGAGTGACGCCGTGCGTGAGGCCGTGTTGTGCGCGACGATGTTCGAGATCACTACGCGGCGCAGCGTTCCAGGACGCATCGTCTCCTTGGGGCCGCGGTTGCGGACGTTCAGGCGAAGGAAGAGCGCCGCATCGACCGTATCGCGCAGCGCGATGTTGGAGATGGCAATATCTTCCAGCAGCGCACCGTCTGAGGTCTCCAGCGAGATGCCGTGCGAGCCCTCGCAGATGCAGTTGCTGATCGTGATGTTGCGAAAGCCTCCGTTCGACTCCGTTCCGCACTTGATGCGACCGTTGCGCGGCACCTTGAAATCTGCAGCGAACTTCGTCCACTTGCCTGCAAGCACCGAGCCCAGCTCGTAGGTCCCGGTGACATAGCAGTTGGTGATGGTCACGTTGTCCGTGGACCGCGCATAGCCCAGAGCGTAGCTCGACTTTGGGCAGATGCCATCGTCCCATGGCGAGTTCACCGTGCAGTTCGACACGCGCACGTTGACGCAGCAGTCGATATCGAAGCCGTCGCGGTCGGTGTCGATCAGCAAATTGTCGAGCGTGAAGTTGTCCACGCCCGTGGCCAGCACA
>Ga0182012_10006791_pt1 | contig 11599 bp, 11 predicted proteins | sample 612S2SmetaG_FD_120486 | JGI IMG/M metagenome (GOLD analysis project Ga0182012, IMG submission 120486) | Permafrost microbial communities from Stordalen Mire, Sweden - 612S2S metaG | ecosystem: Environmental > Terrestrial > Soil > Wetlands > Permafrost | place: Sweden: Stordalen | collected...
CCGTTGAAGCTGAACGGCGTCGTGTAGTCGTGCGAGACGGGGGTCACGTTGCTGCGCAGCACCGAGAAGCCCTCGTCGACCGGGACGAGCACCGGGATCGTCGCCTCGATCCGCTTCTGCGCGACGGATTTGCCGTCGACGAGGAGCGTGCCGGTGCCGCCTTTGCCGATGCCGCCGTCCGCCTTGAACGTGAAGTCGACGGCGTGCGCGCCGGCGCTCAGCGCAGCGGGCGCCTCCCACTCCGTGGTGCCGAGCGCGAGCATGTTGTAGGCGAAGAACGGCCGGCCGTTCTTGAATGCGAGCACGTAGCCGCCGAAGTGGCCGCCTTGTTGGAAAATCACGCCGTTGGCGGTCTTCGGCAGCGAGACTTTGGCCGAGATCGCGTACGACACGTTGAGGAGATTGGGCGCGAGCGCCGGCGGCAGGTTCTCGATCGGCGAGTCGTATGCGAATCGCGTTTGGCCCGCCGTCACGCCGGGCCGCTGCGAGAAGGCCATCTGCGGCTTGTCGGCGTTGAGCGGGAAGACGTCGTACTTACCGGCCTCCGCGACGAAGAGATCTTTCATCTCGCGGAGTTTGTCCGGGTAGGCGGCCGCCACGTTGTCGTACTGCGTCCAGTCGTCGGCGACGTGGTACAGTTCCCACGTCGCTCCGTCCCACGGCCGCAGCGAGTTGGGATTCTTGCAGAACGGATCCCACGGCGGGCAGACGGGGACGACGCTCGCCATCCAGCCGTCCTGGTAGATGCCGGGGACGCCGACCATCTCGAAATACTGCGTGTGATGGCGGCTGGCCGCGCCGGCGTTCGCCTTGTCGAAGGTGTAGACCATGCTGGTGCCCTCGATCGGGCGCTGGGGAACGCCGTCGACGGACGCCGGCTGCCGAATGCCGGCGGCTTCCAAGATCGTGGGTCCGACGTCGATGACGTGGCTGAACTGGTTGCGGATGCCGCCGGTGTCCTTGATGCGGTCCGGCCACACGACCACGACGCCCTGCCGCGTGCCGCCGAAGAACGACGCCACCTGCTTCGTCCACTTGAACGGCGCGTCGACGGCCCATGCCCAGGGCGCGGCGAAGTGCGGCGCGGTGTCCGGGCCGCCCCACGTGTCGTAGTCCTTCAGCAGCGTTTTGACCGGCGGGTTGATGCCGTTCATCGCCGCGAACTCGTTGGCCGCGCCGTTGGTGCCGCCTTCGGCGCTCGCGCCGTTGTCGCCGGTAATGTAGATCGTCAGCGTGTTCTGATAGCGATGCGTATCCTTAAACGCCTGGATCACGCGGCCGATCTCGTAGTCGGTCTCGGCCATGAACGCAGCGTAGACTTCCATCTCGCGCGCGTAGAGGCGCTTCTGGTCGGGCGAAAGCGTGCTCCACGCGGGCAGAAACGCGGGCCACGGCGTGAGCTTGGCCGTCTGCGGGATCACGCCGAGACGCTTCTGCCGCTCGAAGGCCAGTTCGCGATACGCGTTCCAACCGGCGTCGAACTTGCCTTTGAACTTGGCGATCCATTCGGGCGTGGGTTGATGCGGCGCGTGGGTCGCGCCGGGCGCGTAGTACACGAAGAGCGGGCGCTCGGGCGCGACGGCGTCGACGCGCTTGATCCAGGCGATCGTCTTGTCGGCCATGTCGATGTTGAAGTTGTAGCCCGGCCGGTTGACCGACGGGAAGACCGGCGTCGTGTTCTGGTAGAGCGACGGCGCCCACATGTTGGTCTCGCCGCCCATGAAGCCGTAGAAGTAGTCGAAGCCCATGCCGGTCGGCCACGCGTCGAACGGCCCCGCATCGGTGACGTCCCACGGCGGCGTGTTGTGGTTCTTGCCGAACCAGGCCGTCACGTAGCCGTTCGCCTGCAGCGCCTTGGCGAACGGGGCGTTCTCGTTGCCGAAGACGGCGTCGTAGCCCGGGAACCCGGTCGCGAGGTCGGAGACGATCCCGTTGCCGACCGAGTGATGGTTGCGGCCGGTCAAGAGCGCCGCGCGCGTCGGCGAGCACATCGCGGTGACGTGGAAGTTCGTATAGCGGAGGCCCTGCGACCCGAGATCGTCCAGCACGGGCGTCGGGATCGGCCCGCCGAACGTGCTCGTCGCGGCGAACCCGGCGTCGTCGAGCAATACGAGGAAGACGTTCGGCGCGCCCGGCGGGGCCACGACCCGCGGCGGCCACCAAGGGGTGGAGTCGCCGGCGTTCTTGGTGATGACGCCGCCGAACGTCGGCTGCGGGGCCGGGATGACGTCGCTCTGGCCGTTCGAGCGTTTCGCATTGAGCGAATCGCTGGTCATGTCGCTTTGGGCCGACGCGCAGGTCGCGCCGGCGGCAGTCGTAGCAGCCGAAAGGGCAAGCGCCATGGCCAAACGACCATAGGTCCGGTTGCGATCGCTCACGATGACCTCCGCTGTGAGGACGTTACTGTCAGTCTGGCGGCGAATTTGTGGCGGGGCCCGCACACCCTTGCGCGATCAGCGAGCGAGCGAGCAAGCAAGCAAGGAATCGCGGCCGCAGGCCGATACTCTCTGGCGAAACGGGAGGTGAGACCATGAGCACCGAGGCGCTGCCGCCGATCGTCATCGACCCGGCCATCGACGTCGAGAACAACCCGCTGGTGCGCGACGTCAACGAAGAGCACCAGCAGAACCTGTCGCGCATCGAGAAGGCCTGCAAGGCCATCGCCGATGCGACCGGTGCGCCGCTCGCGTTGTTCTGCGCCATCGGGTTCCAACTCGTCTGGGTCGCCGTCGGGTCGTACTTCAAGTGGGATCCCTATCCGTTCGTCTTCCTGTTGACGGTGTCGAACATCATCCAACTCATTCTGATCTTCGTCATCGCCGTCGCGCAGCGGCAGTCGAGCGAGCACGCGGAACTCCGCGCAGAGGCCGACCACGATCACATCTCGCGGCTGATCTACCACCAGGAGGTGCAGGAGGCGATTCTGGTGCGGCTCGCGCAGCAAGCGAATTGCGACCTCGGCGACATAAAACAGGCGCTGGCCCAGCTGGCGAAGCCTGCCTGAGCGCCGGGCGAACGAGAGGGCGAAGCATGAAGTATCCCGTCGTGCACTTCGAGGTGATGGGCAAGGACCCGGATGCGCTGCAGGCCTTCTACGGCGGCGCGTTCGACTGGCAGTTCGCGCCGGCGACCGGCGCCGGCGGGGCAGCGTACCGCTTTGCCGACACCCAGGCAAAGGGCGGCATCAACGGCGGCATCGGCGCGATGGCGGGCTACGACGGCCACGTGACGTTCTACGTGCTGGTGCCGAGCCTGGAGGCGATGCTCGCGCGCGTTGAAGAACTCGGCGGGAGCACGCTGGTGGCCCCCAGCCCGGCGAGCGCGACGACCCGCGTCGCGCTGTTCCGGGATCCCGAAGGCCACGTCGTCGGGCTCGTCGAGGAGCGCTCGGAGGGACAATCGTGAGCGGAGTTCGCGTCTTGGTCGGCACGCGCAAGGGCGCATTCATCCTGACGTCCGACGGCAAGCGGCAAAATTGGGAGGTCTCGGGCCCGCACTTCGGCGGCTGGGAGATCTACCACGTCAAGGGCTCGCCCGCGGATCCAAACCGGCTGTACGCATCGCAGAGCAGCGGGTGGTTCGGGCAGTTGATGCAGCGTTCCGACGACGGCGGCAAGACGTGGCAGCCGGTCGGCAACGCCTTCGCCTACGACGGCGTGCCCGGCACGCATCAGTGGTACGACGGAACCCCGCGACCGTGGGAGTTCAAGCGCGTCTGGCACCTCGAGCCGTCGCTGACCGATCCCGACGTGGTCTATGCCGGCGTCGAGGATGCAGCCTTGTTTCGTTCGACCGACGCCGGCGCGACCTGGCACGAACTGTCGGGCTTACGCACGCACACGACCGGGACGTCGTGGTCGCCCGGCGCGGGCGGCATGTGCCTGCACACCATCCTGCTCCACCCGGATGACCCGCAGCGCATCGTCGTCGCCATCTCGGCGGCGGGCGCGTTTCGCAGCGACGACGGCGGCGCGACGTGGCGGCCCATCAACCGCGGCCTCGTCTCCGCGCAGATCCCCGATCCGACGGCCGAGGTCGGCCACTGCGTGCACCGGATCGCGATGCACCCATCGCGCCCCGACGTCTTCTTCATGCAAAAACACTGGGACGTCATGCGCAGCGACGATGCGGGCGACTCCTGGCGCGAGGTCAGCGGCAACCTGCCGACGGACTTCGGCTTCCCGATCGACGTGCACGCGCACGAGCCCGAGACGATCTACGTCATCCCGATCAAGAGCGATTCCGAGCACTACGTCCCCGACGGAAAGCTGCGCGTCTACCGCAGCAAGAGCGGCGGTGAGGAGTGGGAGGCGCTGACGGCCGGCCTCCCGCAGACGAACTGCTACGTCAACGTGCTACGCGACGCGATGGCGGTCGATTCGATGGAGGCGTGCGGCGTGTATTTCGGCACGACGGGCGGCCAGGTGTATGCGTCGGCAGACGCCGGCGACTCGTGGACGGCGATCGTGCGGGATCTCCCGGCCGTGCTCTCCGTCGAGGTGCAGACGCTGGCGTGATCCGCGTCGTCTTGCCGGCTCACTTGCGCGCGTTGGCGCGCGTCGACGCGGACGTCGACGTGTCCGTCGAGGGCGACGTCACGCAGCGCGCGCTGCTCGACGCGCTCGAGGCGCGCTATCCCGTGCTGCGGGGGACGATTCGCGACCAGTTCACCTTGCGGCGGCGGCCGTACGTGCGCTTCTACGCGTGCGAGCGCGACCTATCGCACGAGCCGCCGGACGCGGCGCTACCCGAGGCGGTCGCCGCCGGCGCCGAGCCGTTTCTGATCGTCGGCGCGATGTCCGGCGGCTGACCGTCCGCGGAAGCGGGATTAGGGCGACGGCGACGGCGTCTGCGTCAGGTTGATGTTGAGGTTGAAGCCGTTCATGATCACGATCTTCTGCGCGTGGTTGACGTGCTCGATGACCTTGGTGAAATACGTGACCTGAACGGAAGCGCCGTCCTTCACGTCTGCGAGCGTCTTCTTCTTGTTGCCGTAGGACGTATAGACGCCCACGAAGTCGTCGCCGATGAGGAACCGCTTCGAGACGTTGGACGTCTTCCCGGTCTCCTTGTGCGTGACCGTGATCTGCGTCGTGTCGACGTGCTGGACGGTGCCGACCCAGGTCGCCGTGTCGCCCGCGAGGGCGGGCGCTGCGGCCGCCGCCACGGCGAGAACTCCGGCAGCCAGCCCGCCTGCGAGCCGGCTGCCGATGATGCGTGTTATCACGTGCGTCTCGCTTACGGTAGCAGCTTGAAGTACGGCAGATCCTTGACGCGCTTGGCGATCAGCGGATCGTTAACTTCGAAGGTCGTCGTCTTCTGGATGAGCGAGCCGTCGGTATTGTAGTACGCGACGCTGGCCCCGGCCGCATCGAGCGACGGGACCGTGGCTGCCTGCTTGATGCGCGCGACGGTGCCGTCGTTGCGGAAGCACATCTGGACCGCGTGGTGGCCGCCGCCGCTGCCGACGGTGTAGCCGTGGACCCACTGGTAGTTACCGGCCTGCTTCCAGACCTCGGCCAGCGTGTACGTCGTGTGCGTCTTCTCGGCGGTCAGCGCGGCCGCGTGGTCCATGACCTTCCAGTCGCTCGACTTGAGCGCGATGACGTCGGTCGGCTTCACCGTCTTGACCGCGCTGTGGAAGACGGCGCAGTTCGTGTCGATGCGCTGCACGAGCAGCTTCGGCGACACCATCTGCGACGGCGTCAGCGGTTTGGTCGTCGGCATCTGCGCCGTGGCGGGCACGGTCGCGGCCAACGCGAGGCCGGCCAACAGCGAGAGGGCCGTCCCTCGGACAAGGGCGTTGGATGAAAAGTTCAAGTGCGTTGCTCCTAGCGACTCCGGGCGAGCACGGGGTGACCCCTCCGGCCGGGCATCTGCGTACGCCCGGAAGGTTTCACGGCGGCCGCTTTTTTGCCTGGCGGCGGTGGCGCGGGGGGGCGCCGCGAAGACCCCCGCATGAAGCCGGGGACGCCGCAGCACCGCGACCTTTTCTGCCGCACGTTCGTGGAGACGCACGTCGCCTTCGAGCCCGAGCAGTTGCCGTGGCCGGAGCTAGACGAGGTGCACCTCGCCCGGTTGCGCTCGATCCCGTTTTGGGGGCACGCTCGCTCGATCGAACGGCGCGCCGGAACGATGGTGACGGCGTTTGCCCGCACGCTGGACGATCCCGTCATCCGCGACGCGGTCGCGCTACAGGGCTACGAGGAGGACCGCCACGGCCGCTTGATGTCGCACCTGATCGAGCGCTACGGGCTCGAGGCGGCGGAGCCGGCGAGCGAGCCGCAGCCGAGCGGTGCGAAGGACGAATTCCTCGTGTTCGGGTTCAGCGAGTGCGCGGACTCGTTCGTCGGGTTCGGCGCGTTCGCCGTCGCGCGCAAGAAGGGGCTCTTCCCCGAGTCGTTCATGACGATCTTCGAGCAAGTGCTGTACGAAGAGGCGCGCCACATCACGTTTTTCATTAACTGGTGGCGCTACGAGGAAGCGCGCGCTGGCCGCGACCGGCCGCTCGGGCGAACGCTGAACGCCTTGCGCTACCACCTCAAGGCCATCCAGACGACGGTCGGCACCGTCAGCAACGGGCCGCCGATGCCGAAGGTCGACGCCTCCGAACTGATCGACGGCGTGTCGCCCGCGCTCTTCCTCGAGGCGGCCCTGGCGGAGAACCGGCGCGTGCTGGCGCGGCTCGACCCGCGGCTGCTGCGCCCGCGCCTCGTCCCGCGGATCGCGACCGGGCTGCTCGTGGGACTCCGTCTCCTGCCCCCGCGCCGAGAGGGGAAGGCACCCGTCGGTTCAACCCGTTAGCCGGTGACCAGACGACAGCTGCTTCAGACCGGTCTTGGCGGCGCCGCGTTGCTCGTGGTCGCGGGCGTCGGCTACGGCCTCGCAACCCACGACTCGGTGCCGCCGGCGGATCCGGCCCACACGTTCGTCGTCCTCGACGACGAGGGGCGCGCGATCGTCGCGGCGATCGCCCCGATCATGCTGGCGGGCGCGCTGCCCGACGACGCGCCGGCGCACGATGCCGCGGTTGTGCAGGTCGTCGCGGGCTTCGACACCGCGGTCGCCGCGTTGCCGCTCGCGGTGCAGGACGAAGTCCGCCAACTCTTCTCGCTGCTGGGCTTCCCGCTCACGCGCGCGCTGGCGGCGGGCGTGACGACGTCGTGGTCGTCGGCGTCCGCCGATCAGATCGCCGGCTTTCTGCGGCGCTGGCAGTTCAGTTCGAACGCGCTCCTGCGCTCGGGCTACCAGGCGCTGCACCAACTGATCTTGGCGTCGTGGTACGCCAACCCGCTGTCGTGGCGGCGCATCGGCTATCCCGGTCCGCCGGCGGTGAAATGATGATTCCCGATCCGATCGCCGCTGGTCTGGCCGCGGGCTGGAAGACGCTCGACGGCGCGCGCATCGACGACGACGTGCATCTCGACTGCGACGTCGTCATCGTCGGCACCGGCGCGGGCGGCGGGACGGCCGCTGAAGTCCTCAGCGGCGCGGGCCTGCGCGTCGTCATGGTCGAGGAAGGCCCGCTGCGCAGTTCGCGCGACTTCCACATGCTCGAGTCGCAGGCGTACCCGCAGCTCTATCAAGAGTCGGCGGGCCGCAAGACCAAAGACAAGGCGATCAACATCCTCCAGGGGCGCTGCGTCGGTGGGTCGACGACCGTGAACTGGACGACGAGCTTCCGCACGCCGCCGGCCACGCTGGCATATTGGCAGAAGCACTTCGGGCTCGCGGACTACAGCGTCGACGCGCTCGCGCCGTGGTTCGCCGCGATGGAGAAGCGGCTGCACATCCATCGGTGGGAAAAGCCGCCGAACGAGAACAACGCCGTGCTCCGCCGCGGCGCGGAGAAGCTGGGCATCGCAACGGAGGTCATCCACCGCAACGTCGACGGCTGCTGGAACCTCGGCTACTGCGGCATGGGCTGCCCGACCAACGCGAAGCAGTCCATGCTGGTGACGACGATCCCGGCGGCGCTCGAGCGCGATGCGACGCTGGTGAGCGGCGCGCGCGCCGAGCGCTTCCTGCTGAGCGGCGACAAAGTGACCGGCCTCGAGTGCACGGCGCTCGACGCGCTCGGCGTCGCGGCCCGGCCGTACAAGGTGACCGTCACCGCGCGCCACTACATCGCGTCGGCCGGCGCGATCGGCAGCCCCGCGCTGCTGTTGCGCAGCGGCGTGCCCGACCCGAACGGCACGCTGGGGAAGCGCACGTTTTTGCATCCGGTCTGCGTGTCCGGCGCGACGATGCCGCACGCCGTCGACGGTTTCTCCGGCGCGCCGCAGTCGATCTACTCGGACCACTTTCTCGAGACGCAGCCCATCGACGGGCCGATCGGCTTCAAGCTCGAGGTGCCGCCGCTGCATCCGGTCTTGGCGGCTACGACGCTGTGCGGCTTCGGCGACCGCCATGCCGAGGAGATGAAAGACCTGCCGGTCACGCAGGTCGTGATCGCGCTGATGCGCGACGGCTTCACCGAACAAAGCGTCGGCGGCGCGGTCGAACTGCGCAACGACGGCACGCCGGTGCTCGACTATCCGATCACGCCGTACGTGTGGGACGGGCTGCGCCGCGGGCTCGACGTGATGGCGCAGATCCAGTTCGCGGCAGGCGCGACGGCCGTGCTGCCCGTCCACGAAGACGCCGCCGCGTACTCGTCGCTCGCGCAGGCGCAGGCCGCAATCGCGACGCTGCCGATGGAGTCGCTGCGGATGCGGGTCGTGAGCGCGCACGTCATGGGCGGCTGCGCGATGGGCGCCGACGAGAAGACCTCGGTCGTCCGGCCGGACGGCCGGCACCACCACCTCGAGAACCTGTCCGTCTTCGACGGCTCGGTCTTCCCGACGAGCCTCGGGGCGAATCCCCAACTCTCGATCTACGGCATCACGGCGCGCAACGCGTCGCGGCTGGCCAAGGAACTGGCCGCGCGCCCCGGCGCGGCGGCCTCCGCCCCGCCCTAGGCGTGACGCCGGGCACTCGCGCGAGACCCTCCGCTAGCGGGAGGATGAAGGTTGCGTGAAAGCTTGTCCGGCGGAGCAACGAGGCGTCGCGCGCCGGCGTTTTCCGTCATGGAACGACTCAACGTCCTCGTACAACATTTACGCTCCCAAGGAGAAGTACCAGTGAATCCACGCATCCTCACGGGCACGGCGCTTGCCCTCGCGCTTGCCGCCGGCACCATCGCCGCCGCCGGCGCCCAGACGACGGTCGCCCCTGGGGCGCCGATGCCGATGGCGTCGGGCCGCACGCAGGGCCAGAGCAACGGCAGCATCGCGAAGGCCGCTAACCGCGTCGGCATGATGATCTCCGCCCTTCAGAAGGACGACAAGGACTACGGCGGCCACCGCGTCACCGCGATCAGCGATCTGACGAACGCGCAGAACGAACTGAACGCGGCCGCGCAGTACGCGGACAGCCACGGCTACGGTTCGCCGGGCGGCGCGAACGGCGGACCCGAGAAGAACGAGCCCAAGCACCACGCCCAGAGCCGCAGCAACTACCAGATCGCGCACGTCCAGCAATCGGTCGAGAAGATGATTACGCATCTGCAGGCCGACGATAAGGACTACGGCGGGCATCGTGCCAACGCGCTGAACTGGCTGAACCAGGCCAACACCGAACTGACCGCCGCGGTTCAGTACGAGCAGAGCCACCCGAACGGCTAAACCAGCCGGCCCGCGGGCCATCCACGAGTGAAGAGAGGGGTGTCGCTTACGCGGCGCCCCTCTCTCGTTCGAAACGGCAGACCTCGCGTGCGGCGGCGACGAACGTTGCATCGTGGCCTACACGATCGTCCACTGTTCCGACGTGCATCTCGAGACGACGTTTCCCGAGTTGCGCGGCGGCGCGCGGCGCAGGGCCGCGCTGGCCGACGCGCTCGGCCGCATCGTCGACCTCGCGCTGGAGCGCGGCGCCGACGCGCTGACGGTCGGCGGCGACCTGTTCGAGGCGGAGCGTGCGGGCCCGCAGACGGCCCGCTTTTTCTGCGAGCAGTTCGCGCGCTTCGGCCGCGACGTGTTCGTCGCGCCGGGCAACCACGATCCCTACGCTCCGTCCTCGCTGCTGGCCGCAACGGACCTGCCGTCGAACGTGCGCGTTTTCGGCGAGGCGGCGTGGCGTGCCGTGCCGCTGGCCGACGGCCTGACGCTGTTCGGCTTCGGCCACACCGCGGCCGAGCCGGGCCGTCCGTTTCGCAAAGCGCGGTTCGACCGGCCCGGCGTGCGGATCGCGCTCGTGCACGGCAGCGACGAGGAACGTTGCCCGCCGAACAAACGCGCGACGGCGCCTTTCACCGTCGCGGAGATCGAGTCGGCGGGCGCGACGCTGCTGCTGACGGGCCACTATCACGGCGGCTACGTCGTCGTTGGTGGCGGCGGGCGGCCGGTGCTGGCCTATCCGGGCTCGCCGGAGCCGATCAAGTTCGGCGAGCGGGGCGCGCACGGCGCGCTGGTCGTCCGCGTCGACGGCGCGCGCGTCGACGTCGAGCAGGTCGAACTGGCGACGACGCGGCTGCTCGACGTGGACTGCGACCTCAACGACGCGTCGTCGGAGCCCGCCGTGCTGGCGGCCGTCGAACGCGCGCTCGCCGGCTGCGGAGCGCGCGACTACGTCCGGCTGCGGCTGACGGGCCAGCCGCTCGCGGGAACGCGCGTGGACCCGCACCTGATCGACGAACGGCTCGGCGGCGCGCTCGGCGCGCTCGACGTCCGCGACGAGACGACGGCCTACGACTACGAGACGATCGCGCGCGAGCCGACCGTGCGGGGGCGCGCCGTCGCCGACCTGCTCGCGCTCGCGCAAGCGGGCGGCGCGCGCGGCGAAGAGGCTCGCCACGCGCTGCGCTATTGCGTCGCCGCGTTCGAGGGCAGCGAGATCGCGCCGTGAAGCTGATCGCGCTCCAGGTCGACGGCTTCGGCAAACTCGCCGGCCGCACGTTTGCGTTCGAGCCCGGGCTCATCGTGGTCTACGGGCCGAACGAGGCCGGCAAGTCGACGCTCGCCGCCGCGATCGTCGCGACGCTCTACGGCGTCGGCCGCGAGCGCGACGCCTGGCGGCCGTGGCTCGGCGCTCCGTACGCTACCCGCCTGACCTACGCGCTCGCGGACGGCCGCGAGTTCGAAGTGCAGCGCGAGTTCGAGCGCGACCCCAAGAGCGTGCGCGTGTACGATCGCAGCGGCAACGACGTGACGGCCGAGACCGCGACCGGGCGGACGGCCTCACCGGGCCTCGCGCACCTCGGCATCCCGCTGGAGGTGTTCGTCAACGCGACCTGCGCTCGCCAGGGGACGACCCGCATCGACGGCTCGCGGGCCGAGGCCATCGGCTCGTCGCTGGCGCGCGCGCTGGACGGCGGCCCGCGCGAGGACGCCGCGATCGGCGCGATCGGACGGCTCGAGCGCGCGATCGTCGAGTACGTCGGGACGAAACGCGCTACGGTCAACGCGCCACTGCGCAATCTGCAGGCCAAGCGCGACGCGCTCGTCGCGCAGGCCAGCGAACTGCGCGCCGCGTTGCACTCGATCGCCGAGTTGCGCGGGCGCGTCGAGAGCCGCAGCGCGCGGGCGGCGCAATTGGCGGACGACCTCGTCGAGCACGCGCG
>Ga0182012_10006794_pt1 | contig 11599 bp, 9 predicted proteins | sample 612S2SmetaG_FD_120486 | JGI IMG/M metagenome (GOLD analysis project Ga0182012, IMG submission 120486) | Permafrost microbial communities from Stordalen Mire, Sweden - 612S2S metaG | ecosystem: Environmental > Terrestrial > Soil > Wetlands > Permafrost | place: Sweden: Stordalen | collected...
CCCAAATCCCGGGTGCCCCATCCACGCCGCGTCTTTGTTCTTGCGGCTTGGGTGGGAGACCGTAGACTTCCGCCCGCCCAGCCGCCAGCCCAACCCAAATCCCGGGTGCCCCATCCACGCCGCGTCTTTGTTCTTGCGGCTTGGGTGGGAGACCTTAGACCTCCACCCGCCCAGTCTTGAAACGGCCCAACTTCACTCGTGCCGCCAGCCCAGCCCAAATGCAGGGTGCCCCATCCACGCCGCGTCTTTGTCCTTGCGGCTTGGGTGGGAGACCATTGACCTCCACCCGCCCCGTCTTGAAAGGGCACGGCTTCAGCCGTGCCGAAAGGCCACCAAAATCAACGCGGGCTTGAGCCCCTGGGGGATGGTCTTTCGGTGAAGACTCAACACTTTCCCCTAAGTGGGAAACCCCACCTCATGTGAGCAGACCAAAACGAGGGAGTTGCTTCACCTTCCCCACCATTGCATCTCGTCAAACCGTCCCGTGTACGCGCCGCCCTCCGCCTGTACACACCCCTACCCCATGCTTTAGCCTCAGATTTCACTCAATGCCCGCCTCAACATCCCACGGAGTGCACATATGACCTCTGAAAACACCCCCGCACTCGACCCCGCTCTTGCCGAGCTCTTGGCCAGCGCCGAGCAGGCTGCACTCAACTCCTATTCGCCCTACTCCCACTTCCGCGTCGGCGCAGCCCTTCGCCTCGAGTCCGGCGAAATCGTCACTGGCACCAACGTCGAAAACGTCAGCTACGGCCTCACCATCTGCGCCGAGCGCACCGCCATCTTCCGCGCCATTGCCCAATTCGGCCCCGCCGTTCGCATCGCCGCCGTCGCCGTCGCCAACCTCAACCACTCCCCCAGCCCGCCCTGCGGAGCCTGCCGCCAGGTCCTCGCCGAATTCATCGCCCCCGACGCTCCCATCCTCTTCCCCGCCGCCAGCGGACTCCGCTCCATGCCCTTCTCTGAAGTCCTGCCCCTCGCCTTCGACATGAAACTAAAATAAGGAGGCAGCGCCCCGCCATGCGAACCGAACCCACCCCCGCCTCCCCCCTCCACATGATCGACCTCATCCGCAAGAAGCGCGATGGCCACGCCCTCGACCCCCGCGAGCTTCAATTCATCGCCAACGGCGCAGCCTCTGGCTCTATCCCAGGCGCTGCCAGCTCAATCCCCACCGAACAGCTCGCCGCCTGGCTGATGGCCGCATGGATCCGCGGTCTCTCCCTCGACGAAGTCCGCGCCCTCACCCTCGCCATGCGCGACTCAGGCGAAAAATTCTCCCCCGCCCGCCTCGGCAAGTCCGCCGTCGACAAGCACTCCACCGGCGGTGTCGGCGACAAAACCAGCTTCCTCATCGCGCCGCTCGCCGCGGCCTGCGGCGTAGCCGTTCCCATGATCTCCGGCCGCGCCCTCGGCCATACCGGTGGCACGCTCGACAAGCTTGAATCCATCCCCGGCTTCCGCACCGCTCTCACCCTCGCCGAATTCGAATCCGTCCTCACCCGCTGCGGCTGCTCCATCATTAGCCAGACCCCCTCCGTCGTCCCCGCCGACCGCGTCCTCTACGCCCTCCGCGACCTCACCGGCACCGTCGAAAACTCCGGCCTCATCTGCGCCAGCATCCTCTCCAAAAAACTTGCCGCCGGCCTCAATGCCCTCGTCCTCGACGTCAAGACCGGCTCTGGCGCATTTTTGCGCGAGCAAAAAGACTCCGAATTCCTCGCCGCCCTCATGGTCGCCACCGCCGAGGCCGCCGGAACCCGCACCGTCGCCCTCCTCACCGACATGGGCCAGCCCCTTGGCAGCGCCGCCGGCAACTGGATCGAGATCGTCGAATCCGTAGAGCTTCTGCGCGGCAAGCGCCCGCCCCAAAGCGAAGACCTCCGCGAACTCTCCCTCATCCTCGCCGGCTGGATGATTCACCTCGGCGGCAAAGCCGAAACCCCGCACTCCGGCTACCAGTTCGCCGAAGCCGCCCTCCAGGACGGCACCGCCCTCGCCCTCTTTTTCAAAATGATCGACGCGCAAGGCGGCGACACCAGCGTCTTCGCTGATCCAGCAGCCTTTCACACCCCCGGCGCAACCACCGTCCTCCCCGCCTGGGAATCCGGCTTCATCGCCGCCATGGACACCACACAAATCGGCTGGGCCGTCCAGCGCACCGGCGCAGGCCGTGAGAAAGCCGGAGAGCCCGTCGACCCCCACGCCGGAATCCTCTTCCACGACCGCCGCGGCGCACGCGTCGAAAAAGGCCAGCCCATCGCCACCCTCTACGCCGCCCGCGAAGACATGCTCACCGAGCCGCTCGCCCTGCTGAAGAGCGCAATAACCTTTTCCAAAACTCCCCCGCCCGCAGTGCCGCTAGTCGGCCGCATCTTCACCCGCGAAAATGCTGAAGCCCACCTCCGCGATGCTGTAAGGTAATCGAAGAATAGCTATCAGCCCTCAGCTTTCACCTCTTACCCTGTCCGTTCCCAACCAGAACGAACTGCCAGGCGAAGTCCAAGTTCCAGCGAGCCGGACGAAAAGGCTGAAAGCTGACGGCTGAAAGCTGAAAGCTTCCTCAAGGAGGAACTTTGGATCGTTTCACCGGCATTCTCGGAATTCTTGCCGTCCTCGGCGCGGCGTACCTCGGTTCCACCAATCGCCGCCACATCCGCTGGCGCACCGTCGCCTGGGGTCTGAGCCTCCAGTTCCTCTTCGCCTTCCTCGTCCTGCGCTTCGACTACGGCCAGCGCTTCATGACCTGGGCAGGCGGCGTGGTCAACGCCATGCTCGGCTGCACCGCCGCCGGAACCAAAGTCCTCTTCGGCGCGCTCGGCACGCCCAACACCTCGCTCGGCTCCATCTTCGCCTTCCAGGTCCTCCCCACCATCATCTTCATCAGCGCCTTCTTCGCCGTGCTCTATCACATCGGCGTCATGCAGATCATCATCCGCGCCCTTGCCTGGATCATGCTCAAAACCATGCGCATCTCAGGCGCTGAATCCATGAACGTCGCCGCCTCCATCTTCATGGGCCAGACCGAAGCCCCGCTCACCATCCGCCCCTTCCTCAAGGGCGCAACCCGCTCCGAGCTCATGGTCATCATGACCTCCGGCATGGCCCACGTCTCCGGCGGCATCATGGCCATGTACATCTCCCAGGGCATCGAAGCCCGCCACCTGCTCTCCGCCGTCATCATGACCTCGCCCGGGACCATCCTTGTCGCCAAAATGCTCGTCCCTGAGACCGAAGTCCCCGCCACCGAGGGCCGCGTCGTCATCCCCAAAGACGAGATGCACAGCGATGAAAACTTCATCGGAGCCATCGCTCGCGGGACCATCGACGGCGGCAAGCTCGCCATGAACGTGGCCATTATGCTCATCAGCTTCCTTGCACTCGTTGCCCTGCTCGACTCGCTCCTCACATGGATCCACGGCGGCATTCCCTTCGTCCCCGGCTCTCTCGGCCAGATTCTCGGCTTCGCCTTCGCCCCCGTCGCCTGGCTCATCGGCGTCCCCTGGCACGACTGCCTCGCCATCGGCAACCTGCTCGGCACCCGCATGGCCCTCAACGAAGTCATCGCCTACATCGCCCTCGGCGCGCAAAAAGCCACGCTCTCGCCGCGATCCTTCACCATCGCCACCTTCGCCCTCTGCGGATTCGCCAACCTCGGATCCATCGGCATGCAGATCGGCGGCATCGGCGCACTCGTCCCCGAACGCCGCAACGACCTCGCCCGCCTCGGCGTCCGCGCCATGCTAGCCGGCACCATGGCGAATCTGATTTCGGCGTCGATTGCCGGGATGTTTCTGGGGTAATTCCGTCTCTACACCCCGAGAAGTCGGTGCCCACCCATTGCGAACTCAAGCAAGAACTGATTACATCGGGTGAGATGGATGGGAATCCGGCGGTGGATTCTCAGGTGGACCGCAGGTCGTCATAAGAGCGATTGCCCTGGCCTCCGAAACCTCCTGGGGATCCGGTTCTGTCCCGCAAGTGTGGGTAATAAAGATCAAGTCCCTACCATCCCAAAGCATCCAAACTTGGAAGTGGGCAGGTAAGTCACCTTTGGCGACAACTGTTCCAAATATGCCAAACTCGCACTTCCCTGAGGCGGAAAGCATTTCTCTTCTTCCGCGAATCTCTCTCGTGCGGTTCTCACACATGCTGACGAGCTTTTCCTTGCTGATTTCCAACCCTTTGCCTTTATAGTGCGCTTGCGAGAACTGGAGGCAGGAATCTGTGCTGTTTCCTCGCACATATGCCGCAAAGGCCGCGCCTGGGTCAGTCTGGCGCCAACCGTTGTATAACTTGATCTTCAGTCTTGAAATCGCTCTACCCCCCACCGATCGAAATTATAGCGTCAGCTGGCCTAATTTCAGGAGCCATCGACCAATCTCGCCGCCTCTAGATAAAAAGGCAGGGAGACAGAGAATTCAGCCTCCAGTTCCGTTTGCCCGCACCCGCCTCACCCGATAAAACACCGTCAGCCCCGTCACGCTCCCGCACGTCATAAGGCTCGCCGCCATCCCCAGGATCAGTGACCAGTCGTGCTGGTACACCCCATGCACAATCCCGATTGCCTGCAGCACGCTGAATCCGCCAAACGTGATCAGCGAAATCCCCTCATCGCTCTTCTTCCGCCACACCGCCAGCACCTGCGGCACAAACAACAGCGCATTGCATCCCAGCCCCAGCCCAAAAATCACCGCCACGATTTCCTTCATCAATCGACCCTCGTCCCTATTGCCTATTGCCTAGTCCCTATTGCCTATTGCCTAGTCCCTATTTCCTAGTCCCTAGTCCCAAATCGCATTTCACTCCTCGCCTTCGCCTTGGCCGCCTCTTCCTCGCGAGTCCGCGCTGCAGCCTTCGTCTCCAGCGATCCCAGCAGCCTCCCCGAAGCCGCCGCCACCTCCTCAACCGCCAGTGCAAACGCCGCCTCATTTCCCTTAGCCGGCTTCACCATCCCGCTCACCTTGCGCACATACTGCAAAGCCGCCGCGCGAATCTCCTCCTCCGTCACCGGCGGATCGAAGTTGAACAGCACCCTGATATTTCTGCACATCGCCTCGCCTCCCGTCTCAATATCCTTTCAACCCCATCATCGCCCGCCCACGCCGACTCTGTCCCTGTAGAATCTCCCAAAAGCCTCTCCGCAGGCCCCATCCTGATGACCTACTTCGATCAAGTCTCTGAAGCCGCCGCCTTTCTCTCCTCGCGCATCAACTCGCTCGCGCCCTCAATTGGCATTGTCCTCGGCTCAGGCCTCGGCGCTGTCGCCGACGCAGTCACCGATCCCGTCTTCATCCCCTACTCCGAGATCCCCAACTTCCCGCAGTCCACCGTCGTCGGCCACTCCGGCCGCATCGTAGCCGGCCACCTTGGCAACACCCCCATCCTCGTCATGCAGGGCCGCGTCCACTTCTATGAGGGCTACTCGCCCGCGCAGGTCACCTTCCCCATGCGCGTCCTCGGCGCGCTTGGCCTCCAGGCAGTCATCCTCACCAACGCCGCCGGCGGCATTCAGCAGGGCTACCACATTGGCCAGCTCATCGCCCTCGCCGACCACATCAACTTCATGGGCTTCAATCCCCTCAATGGCCCCAACGAGCCCCGCTTCGCCTTCCGCCCCAATTCAGGCCTTCGGTTTTTCGACATGACCGAGGCCTATTCCGCCCGCCTCCGCGTCCTTGCCCGCCATGCCGCCGAAGAGGAAGGCTTCCCCCTCGAAGAAGGCGTCTACCTTGCCGTCTCCGGTCCCAGCTTTGAAACCCCCGCCGAGATCCGCGCCTTCCGCACCCTCGGCGCGACGCTCGTCGGCATGTCCACCGTGCCGGAAACCATCGTCGCCCGCCACATGGGCCTCGAGGTGCTGGGCATCTCCTGCGTCACCAACCTCGCCTCCGGCCTGGGCGCCACCCCGCTCAGCCACGAAGAAGTCTTTGAAGCGGGCCGCCAGGTCGAACACCGCCTCGCCAGCCTCTTCGAGCGCCTCCTCCCCCGCATCGCCGCCCATCTGGACCAGCAGCCGTGAGCACTCCCGACCGCCAGCACTCCCCTCCAAAACTCCGCCGCCCGCTGGACCCAATCGTGATGGCTGTGGCCGGCTGTTCCGGCTCCGGCAAAACCACCCTCGCCGCTGAACTCGCGCACGCCCTCGGCGGCGTTCACTTCCAGTTCGACAACTACTACCTCGATCTCAGCCACATGCCCCTCGCCCAGCGCACCCGGCAGAACTTCGACGATCCCGCCCTCATCGAAAGCCCACTCCTCATCTCTCATGTTGCCGCCCTCGCTTCAGGCCGCGCTATCGAGCGCCCCACCTACGACTTCTCCACTTACACCCGCGTCCCCAGCGTCACTGAGATCATTCGTCCCGCACCCTATCTCCTCGTCGAAGGCCTCTTCGCGCTCTACTACCCTGATCTCCTGCCGCTCTACAACCTCCGCATCTACGTGGAGACGCCTGACGATATCTGCTTTGAGCGTCGCCTCCGCCGCGATATCGAAGAGCGCGGCCGCACCCCAGACTCCGTTCGCGCCCAATACGATGCCACAGTCCGCCCCTCCAGCATCGCCTTCGTCCGTCCCTCCGCCGCCCACGCCGATCTCATCATCGACGGCACCGGCGACCTCGATTGGAAGGTCGAGCGTGTCCTCACTGAAATGCACAACCGCGGCCTGCTCCCCCACCCCCATCCCTGAGACTCTTCATCCCACAAGCCAGTTCCTGAATCGGAAAACGCCGCTTCCCTGCTGCCGCTTTTGGTTCTTTTACTCAAGTTTTAAACCAAATCCACTTTCCCGCATCAAACGTACAGATAGGGTGAGTAGGATGAACCGCGTCTCATTAGCGTCCATCAAGCGCAGCGCCGCACTCTGGCTCAGCCAGGGCGTCTCGCCACGCCGCCTCGCCCTCACTCTGGCGCTCGGCCTTGCTGTTGGATGCATTCCCGTCATCGGCATTCCCACGCTCCTGTGCGCCGCCCTCGCCTTCAGCCTGCGCCTCAATCTGCCCGCAATCCAGGTTGCCAACTACGCGGTCATGCCCCTGCAACTTCTGCTGATTGTCCCCTTTGTCCGCCTCGGCAACTGGCTCTTCGCCTCGGGCCAAATCCAGGCCGCGCGTGCCTCCGCGCTTGCCCATGCTACGCCGCTCAGCGTCGTTCAGGGGTTCGCAGGACTCGCAGCCCAAGCCCTGCTCGCCTGGCTCATCGTTGCCGTCCCCTCGGTCATTCTGCTTACCGTCGTGTTCACACCACTCCTGCGCCGAGTCCCCGCGCTCGCCGCCGTCGAAGCCGCAGACTGAAACACGCCCGCCGCTCAATTCCGGCCGCCCGCGCCTCCCACCATCCGAGAATGCTGCCTCATTGCCGCGTTTACTTCCCCGCGTACGGGTCAACCACCGGCTGTGCGCTGTCCACCCACGCAGTCAAAATCATGTCCCGCAGCATGCTTGCTCCCGCCGCCAGCCGGCCCGCCGTAAACTCTCGCGACTCCGCGCTCCCAGCCCCCACAAACCCGCCTGACTTCTCTAACTGATACACCTTCTCCACATACGTGTTCGTCTGCCGGAGGTACTTCACGTAGTCGTCAAACATGTCGCCGCTGATCACATTCGGCTCCGTCATCTTCGCCCGCACATCGGCTTCATGCTCATTGGCGGCAACAAACGGTCCCTCAAATTGCCAATGAATCTGATGCTCGGTCGTGTAGCCGTTCGGATTCGGCCCAGTCCAGCCGTTGTATTGAATCGTCGTATGCAGCGGCTGCGATGCGTCACCCACATAATGCCCAAGCCAACCCGCATAGAAGATCGCCGCAGCCTCAACCTCCTTCGTGCTCTTCCCTGCCGCCGACTGCAATCTGTACTCGCGCAGCGCCGCCTTCAGCCGCTCCCAAACCTCGGTCGCCTCCCACGGCTGCAGCCCAATCTTCTCCGGCCGCTCACCTGCCGCGAAAACCTTCGCCTCAAAGTCCAGCCGGTTCCTCGGCAGCGGTCCCAGCGCATCCGCCGGCTCCAGATCGATAAAGTGCTCCGGCGCCTGCGCCGCACTCAGTTCCGGTTCCGCCCTTGACCGCCAGCGGTCCGGCTCCGGTCCCAGATACTCGATCTCCGCCACAGCCCCATCCGACCGCAGAAACCCCGGCACACTCTCCGGAAGCGTCCTCGACGCCAGCCTGTTGATCATCCGGTGGCCTTCATTGCCCCAGCCAAAGGCCGCCTTCGGTTGCCCACCAATCAAAACAACCAACGCCGCGCCTGCAGCCCATCCAATTCCAAAATTCAACCGCTTCATGCTCAACATGCCGCCAGTATAATCGCACACCGTTACTGGCTCGCTTCATCCAGAGCCGCCCGCTCTCAATTTGCGTGGAGAGTGTTGATACGAACGCATATACTACGGGCAACCCGCGTCCGGCGCCCGGCGCTCGGTTTCAGCGTTCAGGACGCTTGCCGCGAGCAGTCCAAAGCCTTACTCCGCCACTCAAATCAGAAACCCGCTGGGCACACTGAAAACGGTTTCTGAGTCAGCCACAATCGCACTGGATTTCCGCTCCGGGGGAACGATGCAGGACGACGTCAATGCACCAGTCGGAAACGAACCGGAAGAGCCTGTCGCGGAAACCAGGCCAGGCATCCTTTTCAACTGGCAAACTGGCGTCGGCTTTGTCCTTTCCGCAATTGTCGGTACCATCCTGGCCCGCCTCGCCGACCGCCCCATCATCGACGGCATTCTGGTGCTCACCTCCTGCGTTGCCGTCTGCGTCCTCGCCCTTCGACTGGTTCCCCCGGCTGTCGACGCACATAGGCTCGACCTCCTTGTTTCCCAGCCCTTGCGCGAGCTCCTTGACTCCGCCGGCCCCGCCGTCGTCACCATTAGCCTCGACGGCGGCCTCACATTCATCAATCCCGCCGGCGAGCGCCTCCTCGGCTATCACGCTGAAGAGCTGATGAATGCATGGACAACCGTCCAGATCCTGGCCCCGGGCGAGGGCGCGCGCCTCCTCGCCAACCTCGCCAGCCTCTGCGGCAGCGATCTCCCCGTCCCTGAAACTCCGTCCGAACGAATGGCTGGATTCATGCAGTTGCTTCGTTCCCTTCCGCCCAGTCGCGTTCCTGGTTTCGATGCACAACTCAGGCGCAAGGACGGAACCCAGTTCCCCGTCACCCTCTACTTCTCCGCACTCCGCAACTCCCGCGGCGTCGTCACCGGCCTGGTGACCATCGCCATCGAGCAGGCAGAAACGCAGCGCAACAGCATCGAAGATGAGCACGAATCAAAGGAACGATACCGTGACCTCTTCGAAAGTTCCAGCGAGATGATCGCGACGCTCAGCCCGGCGGGCCGCTTCCTCTATGCCAATCCCGCCTGGAAGCGCTTCTTCGGAAAAGACAGCGACGCACTCCTCGAGCTCAACTCTTTCGAAGAGCTCTTCCTGCCCTCTGTACGCAGCGATGTCACCGCACTCTTTCGCCGCGCACTCGATGGCGAAGCCGTCGATCGCTCTCCCCTGCGACATCACACCGCGGACGGAAGAGTCTTTGACTTCGAGCTCAGCCTCAGCCAACGTCAAAACGCCGGCAACCCCCTGGCCATCCGCTGCCTGCTCCGCGATGTCACTCACCAGAAGCAGCGAGAACACCGCCTCGCTTTGCAACTCGTGGTCAGCCAGATCGTCGGCGAGAACACCTCATCCGAAGCCGCCGCCATGCGCATCCTCGAGGCCGTCTGCGTCTCCCAGGGATGGGACATGGCCGTCAAATGGGTCGTCAACGCCGACGAAAAGCGCCTTGAATTCAGCTCGGCGTGGGGCGCACCCGGCCGCAACGCCGAAGCCTTCATTCAAGAGAGCATGGGACTTACCCTCTCGCGCGGGGCTGACCTGCCTGGCCGTGCTTGGCAGGATGGCCGCTCCATCTGGATCGCTGACCTCGCCTCCATGCCCGCAAGTCCCCGCATTGAATCTGCGATCCGACACGAAATGATCTCCGGCTGGTCCATTCCCGTGCGCGTCGGCAGCAAGGTGCTCGCCGTCCTCGAGTTTTATTGCCGATTCCATCTCCAGGAAGACCGCGAAGCCCTCGCCGCGGTTGAAACGGTCGCCGCCTCTATCGGCCAGATGATCGCCCGCACCCAGGAGCAGGGCCGCGCTGAAGAGCTCTCCCGTCGTCAGGAAATCCTCCTCGACTCCGTCGCGGACGGCATCTGTGGCGTCGATCGCCGTGGCCGCGTCAGCTTTGCCAATCCCGCTGCCGCCCGTCTCCTCGGATCTGAAGCCGCCAGCATCGTCGGCAAGCCCGTGCACGAACTGCTCCACGGCTTTGCCCCACTTAATCGACGTTGCGGCGAAGACTGCACCCTCCTCCGCGCCGCCGGCCGTCAGAAGTCCCACTCCGGTGAAGACACCATCTTCCGCGCCGATGGAAATTCCTTCCCCGCCGAATATGTCCTCACTCCCATCTCTCACCAGGGCCGCTTCTCCGGCTCCGTGCTCAGCTTCCGCGATATCAGCCAGCGCTACGCCCTCGATCGCCTCAAAGATGAGTTCATCTCCACCGTCAGCCACGAACTCCGCACCCCGCTCACCTCTATCCGTGGCGCGCTCGGCTTGCTCTCCTCCGGCATCCTCGGTCAGGTGAACGACAAGTCTGCCAACCTCCTCCGCATCGCCCTCACTAACTCTGACCGCCTCGTTCGCCTCATCAATGACATTCTCGACCTCGAGCGCATTCAAAGCGGCAAGGAGCCTCTGGCCTTCCGGCCCACTCAACTTGCCAACATCGTCCGCCAGGCCATCGAGGGTATGCAGCCCGTTGCTGAATCCGCCGGCGTCCAGCTCATCCACGACAAAACCCAGGCGGAGATTACCGCCGATCCCGACCGCCTTCTGCAGGTGGTCACAAACCTCCTTTCCAACGCAATCAAGTTCTCTCCGCCCGACTCCACCGTCTCCGTCATGCTCCGCCCCGGCGTCAGCGGCGTCACCCTCTCCGTCATCGATCAGGGACGCGGAATCCCTGCCGACAAGCTCGAAGCCATCTTCGGCCGCTTCCAGCAGGTCGACGCCTCTGACTCGCGGCAGAAAGGCGGCAGTGGACTCGGACTCGCAATCTGCCGCACCATCGTCCTGCAGCACTCCGGCCGTATCTGGGCCGAACGTAACTCCGTCCGCGGTGCTACCTTCCGCGTCTTCTTGCCCTTCCAGCCCACCCCTTCCGACCACTCCGAAACTGGAACAGATGCGGAGCTGAATCGCATCACAATTCTCGTTGCCGACTCCAATCCCCTATCCCGGCTCCAGACCACTACCATCCTCGCCCGCCAGGGGTACCGGCTTCTGGAAGCGGCTACCCTCGACGACGCAGTCGCAGCTGATCAAAAGAACCCGAACGCAATCCTGCTCCAAACCTCGCTCGACGGCTTCAATGGCTTTGAGGCCTTGCCCCTCCTGCATCGCCTGGATCGCGAGCCAGGCCCCATCATTGTGCTCACCAGTGTTGAAGACCGGCCCGATGGTGAGCTCACCGCCCGCGACATCGCTGATGCCTTCCCAGCCACGCTACGCCCCACGCCAATCGAGCCCGCCGCTCCCGTCAGGCCAG
>Ga0182012_10006798_pt1 | contig 11594 bp, 11 predicted proteins | sample 612S2SmetaG_FD_120486 | JGI IMG/M metagenome (GOLD analysis project Ga0182012, IMG submission 120486) | Permafrost microbial communities from Stordalen Mire, Sweden - 612S2S metaG | ecosystem: Environmental > Terrestrial > Soil > Wetlands > Permafrost | place: Sweden: Stordalen | collected...
AAGCGCTCTTCGTGATTGACCACGTAATACGGGATGTTCAACTGCATGGCCACGCGGCGGGCGTCGTAAACGTCGTCGAGTGAGCAGCATCGGCCCGCCTTGGGAGCTTCCGGAATGCCTTCGCGTCCGGCCAGCCGGTTCTGGTCCCAAAGCTGCAGGGTCAATCCAACGACGTTTTCGCCCCGATGGGCGAGCAACGCCGCGACCGCCGAGGAGTCTACCCCTCCCGACATGGCAACAGCAATGGGCTTCGATTCAGTCATGGTCCTCTGTTGGATGCGGCTCCGCGTGGATCGATCCGGACTCGTGTCGCGCATTTCGAGCTTCTCGCCTGATTTGGGGGTAGCGCGTTACCCGCGGGTTCCAGCGGCTACCGGCGAAATGGCCCGCAGATGCGCCACAGATTCGGGAAGAATCTTGACTACATGGTCGATTTCCGCTTCGGTTACGGTTTTCAGCAAGCTGAGCCGCAGGCTGGCGCGGGCGCGGGCTTTGTCGAGCCCCATGGCCAGCAGGACATGGCTGGGCTCGGTGGTGCCTGAGCTGCAGGCCGCTCCGCTGCTCACGGACACGCCCTTCAAGTCGAGCGCGATCACCATGGCTTCGCCCTCTATTTCGGCGAAGCGAATGTTGGTTGTGTTGGCTGTGCGCGGTGCGCCTGCGCCGTTGACCATTGCGCCTGCGATCTTCACCAATTCGAATTCGAGTATGTCGCGCAAGACGGAGACGCGATCGATGGCGCCATCTTTCAGACACTCGATGGCCGACTCCGCGGCTTTGCCCAGGCCAACAATTCCGGTGACGTTTTCCGTACCCGCGCGCCGGCGGCGCTCGTGGCTGCCGCCAACGATCAGGGAATCCATGGGAGTGCCCTTGCGCACGTACATTGCGCCGACGCCCTTTGGCCCATGCATCTTGTGGGCGCTGACGGAAAGCAAATGACAGCCGAACTTTCTCACGTCGAGCGCGATCTTTCCCGCGCCCTGTACGGCGTCGATATGGAAGTACGCTCCTGCATCGGCGGCGATGCGGCCGATCTCCGCGACGGGTTGAATTACGCCGGTCTCGTTGTTTGCGAGGATCACGCTTACGAGGCGAGTTCGCGGGCCGATTGCGGATTGAATTGCTTCAGGATCGACGAGGCCGTTGGGCAGAGGAGCGATATGGGTTACATCGACTCCGCGCGCGGCCACGCGCTCGGCGGCCTGCAGGACGGCGGAGTGCTCAATGGCAGTGGTGATGAGATGATCGCCGGGCCGGAGCAGGCCGAAGACCGCGGTGTTGGCGCCCTCGGTGCCGCCGGAGTTGAACACCACCTCGGCCTCATGGCAGCCGAACAATTGCGCGACGGTCTCTCGCGCACGATCGACGGCCTTGCGCGCCTGCTGGCCTTGGTAATGGATGGAAGAAGCATTGCCGAAGTGCTCCATCCAATACGGACGCATGGCCTCAACGACCTCAGACAAGAGAGGCGTGGTGGCATTGGCGTCCATGTAGGTTCGGCGCACGTGGGGAACTCCTGACCCTATTTTAACGCGCTATCAATTTTCATGCCGATGCTGCGTTTCATGCCGATGATGCCGCCGCGAGGTTACATAGGCAAAGCGGGAGGCGTCTTTTCTCAATGCTCCAACGTCACCGTAATCTGATACGCTACACTCGCTGGTCGAAGCATTGCCATGCGTTTCAACGCACAGTCTCGTTTTCAGGTTGTAACAATTCAAATTCTTGAAGGAGCACCGATGAGAACCACACCGCGTTTTTTCAGCTGTCTCGCATCCATTCTCGTATTCACGTTTTGTTGCGCCTGCGCATTGTATGCACAGGCTCCTGCCACGGCTTCTGCGCCGGCCACTCCGGGCGCATCGATTTTGCCGATGGTGCAGCGCTTCGAAGCGAATTTCATGGCAGCGGCCCAGGCCATGCCGGCGGATAAGTACAGCTTTGCGCCATCTGATGCAGATGTATTCAAGGCCGGTTCTCCGGCAAAGTTTGCCACGGTGCGTACCTTTGCCCAGCAGATTACGCACGTTACCGGCGAGGCGCTGCGCAATCTTGCCCCCTTTGGTGTGAAGCAGGATACGGGTGTGGACCTGAAGACGCTGGACGGTCTGACGGACAAGGAGCAGATACTGAAGGCGCTGAAGGCTTCCTTCGATTATCAGGACAAGGTGGTGGCCTCGATCACGCCAGAGAATGCATTCGCGCCGACCGGCCCGCGCGGCTCAAGCGTGGTATCGATGCTGGTTGCGGTGATGAACGACGATGGCGACCATTATGGGCAGATGGTGGAGTATTTGCGCATGAACGGGATTATTCCGCCCTCGACCGAGCGGCAGTTGCAGCAGCAGGCGAAACCTGCGGCGGCGCCGGCAAAGTAATCTCTGTCACTTGGCCTCGCATCTTACTTGCAGCCGCGCAACTGTGCGGCTCAACTAATATGGACAGATGCAGGTCATGAATGCAGGAGCAGCGGGTGTCATGAGCGCAGGTCCGCGTGTCCTGATTCTTGGCGCTGGAGGGCAGCTTGGGCGCGAGTTGCGGCGCAGCTTTACAGGTTTTGGCTCGGTGATTGCCGCGGATCGCTCTGTGGTCGACCTGGCCGACGGTCCTCGACTGCGCGAGTTTGTTCGCGACGTACAGCCTGCGGTGATTCTCAACGCCGCAGCTTATACGGCTGTGGACCGCGCGGAATCGGAGCCCGAGCGGGCGCGGGCGATCAATGCCGATTGTCCCGAAATTCTGGCCCAGGAGGCGCTGGCGCTCGATGCGCTGCTGGTTCATTACTCGACGGACTACGTATTCGACGGCAGCAAGTCCGGCGCGTGGACGGAGGAGGATGCAACCAACCCGCTCAGTGTTTATGGCTCAAGCAAATTGGCGGGCGAGCATGCAATACGAGAAGTGGGCGGGCGCTATCTTATCTTTCGCACCAGTTGGGTGTACGGGCCGCGGGGCAACAATTTTCTCTTTACGATGCTGCGGCTGGCGCAGCAGCGCGACAAGCTTTCGATTGTGAACGACCAGGTGGGCGCGCCGACGACATCGATGGAATTGGCCGATGCGACGCGGACGATTGTTGATGGAATTTTTGCGGATGCGTTTGGCGAAGCGAAGGACTGGGCGGGAATCTATCACATGACGTGCGCGGGATCGACGTCCTGGTTCGGATTCGCGGAGGCTATCTTCGCTCATGTTGCGCAGCTCGGCGTAAAGCCGCCGGAGCTTGCGCCGATTCCCACGGAGGCCTATCCGACACCCGCGCGACGGCCACGGAATTCCGTGCTGTCGAATGAAAAACTTCATGCCCGGTTCGGTGTCCAACTTGTGACATGGCAGGCGGCGCTGGATGCGGTTTGCAAACAGATCGAGATCAGCCGCGCGACTGCGACCGGGGCTCGGCAGGCATGACGGGCGAGTTCGATGCCGAAGGGTTTGTGCTGGCCGGAGGCAGATCGAGCCGAATGGGCGCGGAGAAGGCGCTGGTTCTGTTTCGCGGGGAGCCGCTTATAGCGCATGCGCTGCGCACTCTGAGTGAGGCCGGGTTGAGGGCTTCGATTGCAGGAGCGCGCTCGCCACTCGAGAACTTCGCACCTGTTGTTACTGACGAGGAACCGGCCAAGGGCCCGCTGGGCGGCATCTGCTCGGCGCTGGCCTCGGCATCGGCGCTGGCCTCGGCATCGGCGCGTTGGGCTGTGTTTGTGCCGGTTGACCTGCCGCTGCTTCCTGCAGCTCTTTTGACATTTCTATTGCGCGAGGCTCAGACGGATGGGGCAGTTGCCGCTGTGCCCGAAGTCAACGGATTTGCGGAGACCTTTCCAGCGGTGGTGGATCGGGCCTTGCTGCCTGCGCTGCGCTCGGAACTTGATGCGGGGCGGGCCGGATGTTACTCCGCGCTGCAAACTGCGGCGGCGAGCGTGGGTGGAAGCGTAAAAGTTGTGCCAGTTGCAGATGCAGTGCGGGATGGAAGGCTCGCGCATCCCGATGGGCTGGAACTTTCGTATTGGTTTCTGAACGTGAATCGACCGGAGGATCTGGCGCGGGCCGAGGCTTGTGGTTCCTAAGGCCCTGTTGTTTTCTTACAATGGTAACGCGAATCAATGCGTCCCTCAGGGGCTAAAGCCCGGGCACATTTCGGACATGTGCGGCACGACTGAAGTCGTGCCCTTTCAAAGCCAGAGATCCTACGTGAGTTTTTAATTGCTTCAAAGGCTTCGCAAATTTCATTGCGATTGCGAGTTGTGCGATGCGTATAGTATCAATATCTTTGCATTGAGGGTTCGACATATTATGGCGTTTGCCGAAATTGAAACCAGCGATAGCACTGCAATCAACCAGACAGGCGGGAAGACGGCGTGGGGCGTGGTGCTGCTGGCCATCGGGTCCGGCATTCTTGCGGCTGCGCAACTGGGCAAGGTGTATATCGGCCTGCCGTCCATCCAGAGTTCGTTTTCGCTGAGCCTGGTGGATGCCTCGTGGATGCTGTCGGCGCTTAGCTTTGTTGGCCTTATCATTGCCACGCCTGCGGGTTCGTTTGCGGCGAAACTGGGGACGAAGAAGACTGTGGTTGCGGGCTTGCTGATTATTGCAGCGGCAAGCGCGGCGGGCGGCGCTGCCACTTCGGCAACCTGGCTGGTGATTACGCGCGTGGTCGAGGGACTTGGATTCGTGATGATTATTGTCGCGGCGCCGTCGCTGATCGTCGAGGTGACGGAGCGCAGTCATATCCGATTTGTGCTGGCGGCATGGGCGGGATTCATGCCGGGCGGCATCGCGCTGGCCACGCTGCTTGCGCCGTATGTGTTGCAAAGCTATTCATGGCGTGCGGTCTGGTTTATCGATGCGGCGATTTTAGTTGTCTTTGCTTTGCTGCTGTCCGTTACGCGAGCGCAGCCGTTGACAACTATCCGCAGGGCGACGGCGTTTCGTCCCTGGCAGCAATTGGGCGCGGTCATCACCGCTCCGGGGCCGGTGATTTTAGCGCTCATTTTTGGCACCTACACGTTGCAGCACCTGGGCATTATGGGCCTGCTGGCATCGGTGTTGATTGAGAATTACAAGGCGACGCCGGATGGCGCGGGGCTGTTTGTGTCGACAGCGATGACGGCGAATATTCTGGGGAATCTGGCGGCCGGCGTGCTGTTGCAGAAAGGAGTGCGGCGCAGCACGCTAATCGGCGGCACGAGCCTAGTGATGATCGTCATGGCGTTTGGCATGTTCTCGGCGCATCTGCCGCTGTCTGGGGTTTATGTTTGCTGTTTTCTTTTCTCGTGTGTCGGCGGCATTATTCCCGGCACGGTTTTGAGCGCGCCTCCGTTTTACGCTCCGAGAACGGAATTGATTCCGGCAACGAATGGGCTGCTGGTGCAGGGCAGCAATCTGGGGATCGTCTTTGGACCGCCGCTGATCAGCGCACTTGCGGCCAGAGCCGGGTGGAATTGGGTGCCGGCGCTGGTGGTGGTTGCCGCATCCACGGCGACGGCGCTGGGTTTCATCGTCAATCGGTATGCGTCTTCCAATTTGAATGACGGGAAAATTGAAGCGGGAGATGTGCCGATGCACTAATTCACCGCGGAGATTTGTGCTATCCCAGGTCTCAGAAGCGAGACCCTTCGGCTTCGCTCAGGACGGGACCTTGGGCACCCACCTTTTGAGATGATCCTGCTGCGGCGCATGCGATAGTAGAAATTGTCTGAGGCGCCGAAGATGGAAACGAAAAAGCGGTTGGTCGTTGGTGTGAGCGGCGCGAGCGGCGCGATTTTGGCCATTAGAATTCTTGAGCGGCTGCGCGAGCTTACGGAGTGGGAGACGCACCTGATTCTCAGCAACGGGGCGCGGCGGACCATTGCGCTTGAAACCGACTACACCTTCGGCCAGGTGGAAGAGCTAGCGGCGAAAAACTATCACGTCAACGACATTGGGGCAGGCATTGCGAGCGGCACGTTCAGGACTGCGGGGATGGTGATCGTACCGTGCAGCATGAAGACGCTGGCCGGGGTGGCGAACGGGTTTGCGGAGAATTTGCTGATGCGCGCCGCCGATGTAACGCTCAAGGAGCGGCGGCCACTGGTTCTGGTTCCTCGCGAGACGCCGCTCAGCCGCGTGCATCTGCGCAATCTGCTGCTTGCTTCGGAGGCCGGCGCCGTGATTCTTCCGCCGATGGTGAGCTACTACAATCGGCCGGCTACGATCGAGGATGTGACTCAACAGATGGTCGGGCGGATTCTCGATGTCTTTGATATCTCCGCGCCGAACTTCCATCGCTGGAAGGATGACGGCGAATAGAGGTTCGATTTCTAACGGCCCTGAAATCGCGGCGCGCGCTTTTGGTTGAACGCGCGAATGCCCTCTTCCCGATCTTCGGTCGGTATGAGCCGGTTATAGGCTTCTAGCTCGACCTTGTACCCGGATCGCAGATCGGTATCATTCGCCGTACTTATTACTCGCTTCAATTCCTTTATGGCCAACGGTGCGTTTGAGGCGATCTTGCGGGCAACGGTTAGAACTTCAGCGAGCAAAGAATCCGGTTCGCAGACACGATTCACTACGCGCCATGCAAGCGCTTCGACGGCATGGAATACGTCTCCTGTGAAACAAAGCTCTTTGGCGCGTCTGGCACCGATGGCGCGAGGAAGTGTTTGCGTTCCCATTGCTCCGGGAATGAATCCTAGCCTGGCCTCCGGCATGGCGAAGGTGGCATTTACCGCGGCGTAGGCGAAGTCGCTGCCCAGAACCAGCTCAAGGCCGCCGCCGAATGCAGCGCCATTGACGGCGGCAATGACGGGCACGGGGCAGGCAATCATCGCCCCCATGGCCTGCTCTAGGATTGCGTGGTGCTGCTGCCATGTTTCCACTGTGAGGCCATTGCGCTCTTTGAGGTCGGCACCCGCGCAAAAGGCGTTGCCAGACCCAGTGAGGACAATGCAGCGCGTGTTTGGCTCGGATTCAAACGAGCGCCAGAAAGCAAGCAACTCCGCCATCATGGTTGAGTTGATGGCATTGAGAACCTGCGGCCGGTTGAGCGTCACCAGCAGGATTCCGGGTTCGGGAACATCGCATTTCAGTGTTTTGAAATTCATTTTGGATAAGCAGCTCCGGGCTCTGGCTGTCTCGCAGTTGGGAACTATATACATAACTCCCCCAAAGTGCACTTGCCCTGCCCCTCTTTGTCCTCGAACAGATTGGAGCATCTGCTCGTTCTGATTTAGCGAGTCAGCCGCGCTATGCGCGATAGCGAGTCAGCAAGTCAGCCCCGATATCGACCCATAGGGAGTTAAGTATGTAATTCCCTCGCAGTTGCCCAGCCGCACTGACTCTGCGAGACTGAAGATGAGTATAAATAGGTCAGGAAGGCTACAGGTGCGGTGCGAAATCTTACCCACGAAGAAAAGTTAGACAGGCTCGCCGAAGTCGCGGTCAAGGTTGGGCTGGGGCTCGAGGCTGGGCAGGAGCTGGTGATGACGGCTTCGCTTGAGTCTGCTGCGCTGGCCCGCCGCATTACCGAGCATGCGTATCGCGCCGGCGCTTCGCTGGTGACAACGCTCTTCAGCGACGATGAAGCTACGCTGCTGCGCTATCGATATGCACCGGATGCGAGCTTTGATTGCGCGGCCAAGTGGCTTTATGACGGCATGGGCGCTGCGTACAGGAGTGGATCGGCGCGGCTGGCCATTACGGGAGGCAATCCGGCGCTGCTGTCGAATGAAGACCCTGCGAAGGTGGGGCGGGCGAATCGGGCCAATTCCGAGGCTTATCGGCCGGCGCTGGAGCTGATTACCCGCCACGCCATTAACTGGACCATTGTGGCCGGCGCAACGCCTGCCTGGGCGGAGTCCGTGTTTCCCGATGAGGATGCGGAGAGCGCTCTGAACAAACTTTGGGATGCGATCTTTGCGATTACGAGGGTGCTGGGCGACGATCCGGTGGCCGCATGGAAGGCGCACGATGCCGAACTGCACAAGCGCAAGGACATGCTGAATGAAAAGCGCTACGCGGCGCTTCGCTATCGCGGGCCGGGAACGGATTTTGAACTTGGCCTGGCTGACGACCACCTTTGGATGGGCGGCGGCACGACGGCTGGCAATGGGCTTTACTGCATTCCCAACATGCCGACTGAGGAAGTGTTTACCACGCCGCACAAGGATCGAGCCCAGGGCACGGTGACGGCAACCAAGCCGCTCTCGCATCAGGGGACGATGATTGAAGGGATTCAAGTGCGCTTTGAAAAGGGCCGCATCGTGGAGGCTCACGCGACGCGAGGGCAGGAGGTGCTGGAGCGGCTGATCGATACCGATGAGGGCGCGCGGCGGTTGGGAGAGGTGGCGCTGGTGCCTCACTCCTCGCCGATTGCGGCCAGCGGGTTGCTGTTTCTGAATACGCTCTTCGATGAAAATGCCGCTTCGCACGTCGCGCTGGGGCAGGCTTACTCCTCATGCCTGCGCGATGGGGATCAGCTGACGCCCGAGCAATTGGCGGCCAAGGGGGCAAACGACAGTTTGATCCATGTGGACTGGATGATTGGGTCAGGCAAGCTGGATATTGACGGGGTTACGGCTTCGAATGTTGCGGAACCGTTGATGCGGCAGGGGGAGTGGGTTTAGTTCGCCCAATTTGAAGTTTCGCGCAGTCCCCGGTCCCCAAGCGCGAGGGACCGGGGGCACCCAGCGAGAAGTATGTATATGAATTTCACAGCGCCCTTACAGGGCGCTCGTATTTGGTTGGCATTAGTCCCGGGGTGTCGACCGGTCAGAGTGGCCGGTCTTTACCCCGGGCTATTTTCGTAGCACCCTTCCAGGGTGCATATTGGAAATTGATCGTTCATTCTGGATGTAGGACTTGATATTCCAGCGTGGATTTCTGAAATTGGTAGGCGAGGCAGGGCTCGAACCTGCAACCACCGGCTTAGAAGGCCGGTGCTCTATCCAGTTGAGCTACTCGCCCGCTACCTTTTCTATTCTAAGTGCTGAATTGGGTATTGCGGTAGAGTGGCTCTCCTCGGCGGCTGTACTTGGCGGCGTCCTCGTCGCGAGAAGATGCCTGCGGGCCGGGAGGCCCGCACGACAGCCGATCTGGAGATCGGCGCTACGTTGCGGCGAGAAAGCGGACTACGGTTGCTTCGGCCCAGTGCGTCTCTTCGCCGGGGTCGCGGGAGAGAAAGGCGCAATGGCCGCCGTGAGGGCTTTCGCAATATTGAATGTGCGGATTGGCGAGCAGGTGGGAGCGGGTCTCGGCGAAGAGGCGAATGAATGGATCGTCCTCGGCGGTGAGAATCAGCGTGGGGACGGCGATTTGATCGACGACGCGGGCGCTGGCGGCGCGGTGGTAGTAGTCGTCGGCGTTGGCGAATCCGCAGTAGTGGGCAACGATCTTGTTGTCGAATTCTCGAATCGACCGGATGGGGCCGATGCCGGTGAGTTGGTACACGGCAGGAAACAACTCCGCCTTGCGGCGCAGGCGGCGCATGAGCCCGCGCACAAAGCGGAACTCGTAGATGCGGTTTTGCGGCTCGTGGAGCGCATCGGCGCTGGGGGCCAGGTCAATGGCGGGGCAGACCGCGGCGACGGCGACGAGCGGAGCGCGGTTGCCCCACTCCCCGGCTAGCTTGAGCACCAGGTTTCCGCCCATGGAATAGCCGGCGAGAGCGACGCGCTGCAGGCCGAATCGCGCGGTGAAATGGTCGACGATCGCGCCGACGTCCGACGAGCGGCCGGAGTGATAGAGGGTTGGCGTCAGCTCTTCCGTGTCGCTGCAATTGCGCATGTTCATGCGCACGACGTTCATTCCCGCCTGCCAGGCGCGGGCGGTGATGCCGCGAATGTAGCCGGAGTTCGATGAGCCTTCAAGGCCGTGGAGCAGGACGACCGTGAGGCGGTTTGCGCGAACCGCCTCTGGCTGCCAGTGGCAGATGCAGCGCACCCGGCTGCCGTCGGCGGGATCGACTTCGACGATTTCTTCTGTGTGCGGGATATCGAGCGGGGGGCGGGGGAAGAAGTTGCCCACGATGGTTTGCAGATGGCCGTTGGACAGGCCGCGGCGGGGTACGAACGGAGTAAACCATGGAGGCAATTTGGGCACGTTCAAATCGCCATGTATTTTTGTCTCCGTTTGAATGTGCATTCCTTCAGGGGCTGAAGCCCAGATTTATGTTTATGAATTTACGGCACGACTAAAGTCGTGCCCTGACACAAAGCCCCTTTAGCCAAGAGCTTTTCCGCGCGTATGAATCAGCACCAGCCAGACCGAGTTAAGACACACCCTGATTCAATGGGAACCTGAGTGTTGCGATGAGCTGTAGCCGGAGCTTCTGGACGGTGCGGCATCGGCGTCTGCGCCGGTGGGCAGGTCCATATCCTTCTCCGGATCGTAGTGGTTCTTCGCCATCCAATCCTTGAATACGGCGGCGGATTCTTCGACGACTTTGTCGTCCTGGTCGTTCCAGAAGTAGGCAAGCCCGGGGCGCATGGAGGGCTGCAACTCGCAGGACTCGGAGTTCCAGGGTTTGCCGGCCTGAGGAACCAAAATTTCCAGAACCTTGTTCCTCTTTTTCCAGCGGGCGGGATAGGTGGCGTAACCGCCGGAGGCCAGGAGCGGTTGAATGCAGCTGTAGGTGAAGAGAAATCCCTGCGGCTGGCCGTTTTCAAACAGATCAGCCGCGCCCTGGCCTTCGATATAGTCGGCCATGTTTTCGGGGTTTTTGGCGGCGTAGGCCTTGGCCGCATCGGGACGGGCGACATTTTTGAGAATGTGCACGCGCAGCGGATATTTGTCCGGGTCGGGGCCGCTTGCGGATGCCGCTGTTGCAAGCGACAAACAGGCTGCCAGGTTGCAAAGGCAATAGATATAGAAATGTCGCATCAGATATCTCCAGGATTTACGTTCACTTCCATTTTACGCGTGGTCAGGGTTGTTACCGCGGCGATTTATAATCCTGGTTCTGACAGAGGAGATAGGCATGATCATGACTACGAAAAAATTTCCGGCGCTTATTTTGGCGGGCTTGATGGCCCTTTGCGCCACGTTGCATTCGGCCACTGCCGTGGGACAGGCAGCCAATGCCGCGCCTCAAACAGCCAGTGCGAGCGTGCCCGTACCCAAGCCAGAATATGTTGCCGCCGGTACAGAGGAGGCGATGAAGTTATTGCGCCTGATGGATACGGACAAGAGCGGCAAGGTCTCCCGTGCGGAGTTCATGGCATTCATGGCGGCTGAGTTCGATCGGCTGGACATCGATCATGATGGTGAGCTGGACCTGAAGGAGCTGAAAAACTCGCAGTTGGTGGTTACGCACCGCGGGGGTTCGCGCAGGTAGTGTGTTCGCAGAGAAAAATCGCCCGAGTAGCGTGGCCGCGTTCATCTGTGTTCTCCCCGGTCCCAAAAGCGGGACCGGGGGCACCCGGCGCCCGGAGTTTTTTTACACAGTTACGAGATCACTCGGTCGCGGTAACAGGAATCGCAATCTGGGAATCACAGACTGAGAATCACAATCTGGAGAAGTCGACGAACAGGTCTCTGCTTGCTTCCACGGGGACGCCTTTTTTTGTTGCCGGTAAAAATCTGTAATGCATGACGGCGGCAACGGCTTTTTCGTCCGCGCC